>Ga0272441_10014490_pt1 | contig 11170 bp, 9 predicted proteins | sample SSMProp6N_FD_193582 | JGI IMG/M metagenome (GOLD analysis project Ga0272441, IMG submission 193582) | Marine sediment archaeal communities from Little Sippewissett salt marsh, Falmouth, MA, United States - SSM-Prop-6N | ecosystem: Environmental > Aquatic > Marine > Wetlands > Sediment ... | reverse complement strand
GGATAATTCTCGCATGACGGCTGTTGACAGCGTTGGTTAATTGTCGTTTCATACGCGTGAGCTTTTGAGCCTCCCAAGGCTTGAGCTTCCGTGCTACAATGTTGTCCATGATTTGTTCTCCACTTTTCGTCGGCTGCTTCATGTAGCCTAAGTGGAGAACTTATGTATACCATATATTGTGGTAGCGCAAATCTTTTACCCAAAAAGATTTATAAGCGATTTGATAAACACGAAACTCTCTTAACAGAAACGGCACTAGCGAGGCAAATATTCCCGACGACCTGAGTGATATGGTTCCAACGGTGATTGAGGGCAAGCGCCCCGGAGCCATGTGGGTGCTCAAAGCCCAGTGGGACGCCCAGCAGGCCATACCGAACGCCAAGATGGTGATTCTCCGGGATTTGGAAAAGCACCCTGAAGACTTTCACACCAATACAGCGGGACTGTTGGAGCTAGGCCGGATATTCGCCGAAGCCTATCTCGACATGCAAAAAGAGTCTTGAGCAGTCCATTTTCAATAATCAAGAAACTATGGACGAGCTGGGAATGGAATGTTATGTAGAATATGTAGACGGGCCGCAAATTACAGAGTATGAATCCCAACAGGATTTCATCATTCGCAAATTGAAGTCTCTTTGAAATCTGCTTTAATAGGAAAAGAAAGACACATAACGCTGCTGCTTCAAGAGACCGCTCCTAACGTCTCGTCTCCTGAACAGAGCGTTCTGCAACAGGGAAGGAAATTTTCAAAATGAGATTTAGAAGAATATTTATAATTTCACTTTTCTTTGCAACTGTTTGTTGGTCTCAATCATGGAATGACAACATAAGCAGCAATGCAATAAAAGTCGGTCGACTCCGCTGTGAATATCTCGACAATCCCCTGGGTATAGATGAGAGGGAGCCAAGATTGAGCTGGATAGTGACCTCAGAGGGCAGAGGCCAAAGGCAGACAACCTATCAAATTCGTGTTGCCTCCAGTATCGATAAACTTCTTTCGGGAAAAGTGGACCTCTGGGACAGCGGCAAGGTCGCCAGCGATGAAACAGTCAATATCGTTTACCAAGGAAAGCCTCTGGTGTCCAGGCAGCTTTGCTTTTGGCAGGTCAGGATTTGGGATAAAAATTCAAATGTTTCTAAATGGAGTAGTCCCGCCAGATGGAGTATGGGACTATTAAATGAAGAAGACTGGCAATCAAAGTGGATAAGCTTTAAAGATGATTCACCACTGGATGCAACACGTAAAAAAATAGTTTTGCCGCCTGCTCGATATTATCGCAAAGACTTTGTCGCGGAAAAAGATGTTAAGCGAGCAACTGTCTATGCAACTGCTTTAGGCATCTATGAACTAAGTCTCAACGGCCAAAGAGTCACCGATCAGATGTTTACCCCGGGCTGGAGCGATTATCGAAAGCGAGCTTACTATAATACTTTTGATGTGACGAGGTTCGTTCAGCAGGGAAGTAACGCTATTGGAGCAATCGTTGCTGACGGCTGGTACAGCGGCTATGTTGGTTTTGGCTTGCTTGTCGGTTACGGACCTAACAGGTGCGGCAGATATTTCTATGGCAAAACTCCTGCGTTGCGCGTTCAGCTGGAAATAGAATACACCGACGGCATAACTAAAACGGTTGTAACTGACAAGAGCTGGAAGACCTCCGTAGGGCCGATTCGAGAATCCGACATGCTCATGGGCGAAGTGCACGACGCACGACTGGAAATGCCCCAATGGGACAAGACCGGGTTCGATGACCGACAGTGGGAAACAGCTATACTTGCGCGCGAAAATGGAAGTCTTAAAGCTCCCTATTATGATAAGGCCGGTCACAGGGAAGTTGAACTTGGATTTGTCGAGCCAGAGATTGTTCAGTCCTACTCTTCCGTGCCGGTTCAACCCATCGAGACCATAAAACCTGTTGCCATAACCGTACCCGATCCCGGGGTATACATTTTCGACATGGGCCAAAACTTCTCCGGTATTGTCGAACTCACTGTCCGGGGCAAACGCGGGACAAAAGTCCAGATTCGACACGGCGAAATGTTACACCAGGACGGCACGCTGATGACGGAGAATCTGAGAAAAGCCCGCGCAACCGACACGTATATTCTTAGAGGTGGCGAAACGGAAACGTGGCGACCAAAATTCACTTTTCACGGGTTCCAGTTCGTCGAGATCACCGGCCTGCCCAAGAAACCGACCCTCGATACGATCAAGGGCATAGTCATCCATTCCGATACGCCGCTCACGAGTTCGTTCGAGTGTTCCGACCCTATGGTCAACCAACTGTTCAGCAACATCGTGTGGACCCAACGATCGAATTTTCTCGAGGTGCCGACGGACTGTCCCCAGCGGGACGAACGGCTCGGATGGACCGGCGATGCCCAGGCATACGTCCGGTCCGCAACGTACAACGCGGACGTGGCAGCGTTTTTTACGAAATGGGAAAAGGATCTTGTCGAATCGCAACGTGACAATGGTGCGTATCCTGCCTACGCTCCGTTCCCCATGCAGCACGGTATCCGAGGTAAAGCATACGGTACAGCATGGATGGACGCAGGCGTCATCTGTCCATACACAATATACAAAATCTACGGCGATACAAGAATGATCGAACGAAACTACGAGTCCATGGCACGGTTCATGAACTTCCGCAAAGAGGTGTCGCCGAATTTCCAGGGCGTCTTTGTCGGCAACGACTGGGGTGACTGGCTGGCCCTCAACAAGACACCCATCGAGTACATAGACTCCGTCTACTTTGCGTACACCTCAGACCTCATGGCCGAGATGGCTAACGCTATCGGCAAGACAACCGACGGCAAGAAGTACGCGAACTGGGGCAAACAGATCCGTGCGTTCTTCAACAAGAATTACGTCAACGACGACGGCAGTCTCGCGGTCAACACACAGACGGCTTACGCGCTGGCGCTCTTCGTCAACATGCTGCCGCCCAAAAAACGGATGCCGGCAGGCCAACATCTCGCAAGACTTATTAAAGACAACGACAACCTGATGAGTACAGGATTCATAGGTACACGCCCGCTATTACCGGTCTTGACCGCAACCGGCCACCACGACCTCGCCGTGCGGCTGTTACAGAACCGGCGATATCCGTCTTGGGGATTCGAGGTCGTCAACGGCGCCACCACAATCTGGGAACGGTGGAACAGTTATACGAGGGAAGACGGATTCGTTGCCGGCATGAACTCCTTCAGCCATTACTCGTTCGGAGCCGTTTGCGAATGGATGTTCCAGTCGCTGGCGGGTATTGACACCAACGAAGCAGGGTACAAACACATTATCCTGCGTCCTAGTCCGCCGAGTGCAGACAGCAATCCTGAAAATAAACCTATAAATTGGGTCAAAGCTTCATATGATTCGATTCGGGGTAGGATTAAAAGCAGTTGGAAAAAAACGACCAGCCGGTTTGAATATAACGTGACTATCCCTGCAAATACGACGGGCATATTATATCTTCCTGCTGATAAGGCAAGTAACGTCATCGAAAGCGGAATGAAGCTAAGCCGTGCGGAAGGTGTTAAAATTCTTAGTGAAAAAGATGACGTGATAGAGATTGAACTGGCTTCGGGATCATATCATTTCATTTCAAAACACTAAAGGGAGATAATTGGTATGAGTAATCACAAAAGAATAGAGATTTTGAAACCAGTTGGAGCAATGGGAATTATATGTATATTTATTTCAATCTCTTGTATGGCTCAGACGCGTCCCAACATTGTCATGATGATGGCAGACGACCTGGGCCAAAGAGATTTGCCCATTTATGGCAACACCTTTAACGAAGCGCCAAACATCGACAAACTGGCCACACAGGGCCTGCTCTTTACCAATGCCTATGCTGCACCGGTCTGTTCTCCCACCCGGGCCAGCATCCAGTCGGGTCAGTATCCGGCCAGGGTGGGGATTTTCGATTTTATTCCCGGGCATTGGCGTCCCTATGAGGAAGTGACAGTTCCGCATCATGAGGTACAGCATTTACCGGATGACATTACCACGATAGGAGATGTCTTGCAGGCGGCAGGTTATAAAACCGGGTATTTTGGTAAGTGGCATTTGGGTTCAAAAAAGGAGCATCTACCCGATGCACGGGGTTATACCAAAGCACACATGTACGCCGGTGGCGGTTTTTACTATCCAAAGTTTGTCCCTGAATACAAAGTACCTGAAAACCAACGGCTCAGTGAAGTCCTAACCGATATGGGAATCGACTTTATCAAGGAACATAAAAATGAACCGTTCTTTTTGTTTATTTCTCACTACGACGTGCACGTGCAGTTGGATGCCGACCGGGATTTGATAAACAAGTATTTGAAAAAAGAAAAGGTCCCCGACTATGCCTGCAATGCCGTCTATGCAGCCATGATAGAACATTTAGATAAGAGCGTCGGAGACATCATGGACGCTGTGGATCAGATGGGCTTGGCGGACAACACGGTATTTATCTTCTATTCCGACAATGGAGGTGTTGACAACCGATTTGACAACATCCCTCTATTGGGTGGGGAGAGTAAGAGTGTTTATCCCGAAGGTCATCCCTTACGTTATATAGCGACTTCAAACGCACCGTTGCGCGCAGGAAAAGGAACGTTGTACGAAGGGGGGGTGCGCGTGCCATTGATAGTAAGATGGCCCGGACAAATCAAACCGACATCCAAGTCAGAGGCTATCGTCTCATGTGTGGATTTTTATCCTACATTTTTGGAATTAGCGCAGGGAAACAAACCAAAGAACCAGGTGCTCGATGGATTTTCAATGTGTCCGGTATGGACAAAAAACATCTTTGACCCGAAGCGTGAAGTGTTTACTCATTATCCGGTATATCACCACGAGCAACCCATGTCGGCCGTGCGCAAAGGGGATTGGAAAATTGTGGAAAACCTGGTGTCTGGCGAGTTCGACCTCTTCAATTTAAAGTATGATGTCAGTGAAATGACCGACCTCAAGTTTAGCTTTCCCCATAAGTTCAAAGAAATGAAAGCAGTTTTGAAGAAATGGCAGGAAGACACAGAAGCTCAAATGCCGGTTCCCAATCCCCATTTTGATCCTGCTAAAAGATACGATTGGGGAAGAAATCCTTTTCGGAAATAAGGGGTTCAATATGAAAAAGAAGTTCTTGATGGCAGCCGTGTTGATAACATTATCCCTGGCTGCGCAGGCGGCGGATCGCCCGGTGAATGTGATATTTATTCTGGCCGACGACCTGGGCATCTGTGATGTCACGGCATATGCCCATCGCTTCACGGGTACAGCGACTCAGGATATGTATTACGAAACCCCGCAACTGGATCGTCTGGTGTCAGAGGGCATGGCCTTTTCGCAGGCCTATGCGTGTCAGCTTTGTTCGCCAACACGAGCCAGCCTATTAACCGGTAAGAACGCGGCACGCGTGGGGGTGACCACGGCCACGCCCGGTAGTGTCAGGAGCTACTACAACCAGGGCATTAACCCACCCGCGGGTTACCTGCCCCAAGATGCAATCTACTGGGGCGATAACATCAAGGTCGAACAGGCCCTGGTCAATGGCTCGACCCTGTTGGCCCTCCCGGCCGGGCAACCAGGGGATCGAGCCCGGGATGAGATCACTTTGGCTGAGGCCCTGAAGGACCACCATTCAGCCTTTATCGGTAAATGGCACTTGGGAGGTCACGGCGCTGAAGGTTGGCAGCCCAAAGACCAGGGATTTGAGGAATTGTCCTATTTCGATGCCGGTGGATCCATTTATTTTAACTGGCGTAAACAATGGAATCAGCGCCGCAAGAGCCATGAGGGCATGCCCCAGGAACAGTCATGGATGGGCAAGACAGGACAGGATTTCGGCAAGACTTATCTGACCGATGAACTGACCGAACACGCGGTGCAGTTCTTGAAACAAAGGGCGTCCCAGAAACTAGAAAAGCCCTTCTTCCTCTATTTCTGTCACTTCTCCGTGCATACTCCCATCCAGGCTAGAAAGGAGGACGTAGCGTATTTCAAGAACAAGCCAACCCGGGGATGGAATGGTCACGACAACCCTACCTACGCGGCCATGGTACGCGCCCTGGATGATTCCGTGGGCCGGCTTCTGGACACGCTCGAGCAGACCGGTCTCGATGACAACACCCTCGTTGTCTTCATGAGCGATAACGGCGGCGTCATGTATGTGCAGGAGGGCCCGACTGACAATGCACCTTTTAAGGGCGGCAAGGCCATGCTGTTTGAGGGGGGCATTCGTGTCCCGCTGGTCTTCCGGTGGAAGGGCCGAATTCAAGCCAGTCAGTGGTGTGACATACCCGTGCATGCCAGCGATCTGTTTCCCACGCTGCTGGATCTGGCCGGGTACGATTTGACTGCCTACATTGAACTGGGTGGGATCGATGGTCGCAGCTTCAAGGGACTATTGCGCGATCCGGAAAACAGGCAACGCTCCTATACGCGTGATACCTTCTTTTGGCACTATCCCTTTAACGTGATCGTCAAACACCCGGACGACGGCGTGGCCCTGGCACCACACTCGGCCATTCGGCAAGGGGATTATAAACTGATCCACGATTGGTCCGGGCGTCTCCTGCTGCACAATATCGTGGAAGATCCCTTTGAAAAGCGGGATCTGGCCGGGACCATGCCGGACAAGACGCGTGCGTTGTTCGTGCGCTTGCATGATTGGCTGGATGCTGAGGTGGACGGCAAATACCATCCCGCCCTGAATCCGAACTACCGTCCCGACAAGGAGGCGCGTAGCCGTCCCTTTATAGACCTGCGCGCAAAATACCTGGGGCCCGAGCGAGCGATTCGAAGCCCGCAGAGCGATCCGCGCCTCAAGTCGAACCCGTAGAATGATCGTTTTCGTAAAGAAATGGAGAGTGCTGTTGAAATGACTAAACAACGGAATATTCTCTTTATACATGTGGACCAGATGCACTTCCAGGCGATGTCTGCGTATGGCAACCGGCATGTCAAGACGCCAGCCATGGACCGGATGGCACGCGACGGCTATTCGTTCCGTGCGAGTTATACCGCCATGCCGCAGTGCTGTCCGGCCCGGGCCAGTTGGTATACCGGACGCATGTCGAGCGAGCACGGTGTCCCCACCAACGGCTGTCCCATACGCCCTGATCTGCCGGATCTGGGCCAGTGGCTAAGCGAGCACGGTCATTACGACTCCGTGTATGCCGGCAAATGGCATGTCACCGGCCGTGATGTTGCCAGGAGTTTTCGTGTCATCTACGGATCGGGCATGGGTGAACATGCAGACGGCTCCATCGCCCGGGCCTGCATGGGGTTCCTGGAAAACTACCACAACGACCGGCCGTTCTTCCTGAATGCCGGATTCATGAATCCGCACGACTGCTGTTACACGGCCGGGGCCTCGGGCGGTTATGGCAAGTTCCGGTTCGCCCCGGAGATCGAAGACAAGCTGCCACCGCTGCCCAAAAACTTCAGTTCCCCTGTGCCTGGCAAGCGAATCGCCTTCTGGACCGAGCAGGATTGGCAGTATTATATCTATATCTACTACCGATGGGTCGAGATGGTCGATGCAGAGATCGGACGTCTTTATGACGCACTGATGAATTCCCGTTTCGCGCATAATACACTGGTAGTGTTTGCCGCTGATCACGGTGACGGGCTCGGGTTCCACGGTAATATCACCAAGGGGTATATGGAAGAAGAGGCCTGGCGCGTACCGACGATCATCATTCCTCCGGGCCGCCTGCCCACAGGCAAACAGGATCACGAGCATCTCAGTATCGGTGTGGACATACCGGCCACCATTTGCGACTATGCGAACGTCCCACTGCTGCCCAAGATGACCATTGGCAAAAGCCTGCGACCACTCGTTGAGGGCAACGAGGTTGACACATGGCACGAGTACATTGTGGGCGAATCCTTCCTGGGCCGCGGACAGATCGGCGTGCGCGACGCAACGTACAAGACGATCTTCTACTGTGACGGCCCGGTCAAGGTGTTTGACCTCAAGGCAGACCCACTCGAAATGAAGGATCTGTCAGCCAGCATGGCAGGCAAGGCCGTTGCGAACAAACACAGGAAGCATCTCCGCGAGTACCTGGATCGGATCGAGCTATGTCAACCTGGCGGGTCCAAGGAGAAACAGAAGCCGTATGAAACGTACTTGGATTATTACCGCACCGTCAGAAAGGTGGCATAGAGATGGACAGAAGACATTTCCTACAAACAACTGCCGTGACTGCCCTGGTTGCACAGGGATATCTGCCGCTCCTTGCCGCCGAGCGAAAAGCCAGGCCAGGGAAAAGAGCCGGCAGAAATGCCGTTTACCACGGTTCCAAGAACATATATACGGAGCCTGCTGCCATTGAGCCGATCACCGGGTATCTGCCGCAATTCAATCCGGTGGCCAATAGGACAATGGATGGGACATTCGTGGCGAAATACTCGTTGATTGCCTGCAACGGCTCGGCTGCTAAATCTATCAACAGCGTCAGGGGATCGCTTGATGTGGTATTCTCAGACGCACTATGCAGGACCACCGAGGTGCGCCAAGCCAGACCTCAGAACATCGTCAAGACAGAGTTGAAGTGCAGCGGCCGGTTCAACACAGCATCGAGCTGGACCCTCGACTCGTACGTGGAGGGCATGGCGGAACTTCGCTTTGTCGAGAAGGGCACCTGGGACGGCAAGACCATGATTGTCAAATCGAAGTCGTGGACGCAGAAGCATTCGACCTCCCATCCCCTGATCGGCCGTTGGGCGTTGCTGCCGCTACTTTCGTCGGGAATGGTCAAGGCAAAGCCTTTGACCTTTGACATGCTCGACGACTCGACGCTGCGTAGCGACCAGATCCTCAGGTACACCGGCCAAATCGAGATACCCGTGGCAGGCGGCAAGGCCAAACTGGGCTGTTATGCGCAGACCGGCTGGGGCATTGTCCCCACCCATTATCTCGTGGATGCCGAAGGTCGCGTGCAGTTGATCACCATGTCGACCGTGAACTGGGCCCTGTCGAATCTGGGATGAGAAACCATAGACACGGTGTGCCATGTTCGCCTGCGCATGCCCAAGGCAATCCTGAACACAAAGACTTTCTCAGGGCATTCAGAAAACAGCCTTGCCGAATGGTGCAAGAAACAAGGTGATATTGCTGCCACTGAAGTAATTGACCGAATCGGCTAAGGTCCTCATGTCGAAAGACATCCGCACGACCGTCTTTTTTAAGGGCTGTCCACTTCGCTGCCTTTGGAGCGGAAATTCCGAGAGCACCAGTCGCGATCCGTTGCTTTCGTACGTTCCCGATCGCTGTATCGCCTGCGGCGCATGCTTCGCGACCTGCGAGCCGGTAGGCATCCTCATTAGGGTGTATGTAAAACTTGTAAACCTTGCGATAATACTGACGGTTGGCATGTCCTGCGTATGAGAGGGAATGCCAAGGAACACAAACGCATATACAGGCACAACATAGTTCATCAAGACCAATTCCTGTCGCTTACTTCCAATTGATCATCTACTATGAATGCTATCTGAAATTTGACTTGGGGATGCATTCACATCTAACCTGAACGACCTGTTTGTTGTATGCCAGCAGGCTCGCTTTAGCGGATAATGGCTGCGGCCCAGTGGCCGGAACCCGGCCTGGTGATGGTGACCGTACTGCCTCCGGATATTCTGTCCCTTGCTCCCCATTCGCCGCTGTCAATATCAACCCAGCTGAGATCAAAATCTTTATTGGCATGGTCAGTCAGGTCAAGTCCCACAGAGCCGCTGCCGCCGGCGGTAAAATAAAGGATATAGGCTTGGCCGGGTTTGGCGGCCAAGTAGGCTTCGTCCATTTCCCGGTTCTTCAACAAATCCAGGCGGGGTTCAACGTCCCAGAATTTCACCTTGCTCTCGATCTTACGGACTGCAGCGATGCAGGATTTCGCCTGGGCTGTGAGGCCCAATCCCCAGGGTGGCCGGTGAAACCTGGTGCATGCCACGCCGGCAATCAGACCTCGCCACATTTCTCCAATGACGTTGTCGGTATTTCCTTCCCATTTACCCGGGGCCGTGTCTGCTCCGTACATTTTCGTCATATGCAAGAGTTTATTCACCTCCCTGGCGGCATCAATCATACCTTTCACCCGGTTCCAGTGGTTTTCCCCGGGCGCGTTTCCATTTACTTGCGATATGTCGACATAGTCGTATACATCGCTGTTGTAGATATTCCTGACTTTGTCCGCATTTATGCTCAGGAACATATCTGTGAGCAGGATTTCCTTGCCTTGGCTGTTGGCTTTGTTCCGAATGTAATTGATCCAGTACTTGCCCCAGGCAGGATGTTCGTGGGTTTCATTATTCATACAATACAGTACGTTGTCGTATTTGAAGGTTATGGATATCAGTTTGTCGATGAACTTTTCCTGAAAACCACGGACTATGTCGTATTGCGCTTTCCTGGAGGCGGATGCGGATTCGTAATCCGGATGGCCCGGCACGCCCTTCAGAAAGGGATGCTGCTTAAACGATTTGTATGAGGTATTCAAACCGGACTGTGCCGACGTATAGTTCATATTGTTCTTCGGATTAAATGGGCTGACGGGCCAGGACTTCCAGCTGCCGTCTATCAGATCAAAGCGGTCCCATATTTCAAGCTGCACGACAACATTGCGTTTCTTAGCTTCGGAAATGAACAGTTCCAGACGCGACCAGAAGGCTCCCGTCATAGTATTCAAATCATCCTTGTCACCCGATTTTGCGCAGAAGCGAAATCCTTGGATACCATGAGCCATACCCGGATTCAGGACGCAGCGAAGGTAATTTCCGCCGACTCCTACCATTTCATCCATGTGGGCAATTACCTCCGCTTCAGTACTTACATCCCTGCCGTCATTTGTTGTAGTCATCTGGTGATCGATAAACGGATTATGTCCGTGGCCCGAACCGCTGACGAACAGTACAGGTTCTCCCTTGTACTGCCAGTAGCGGTCTTTGATGCTTATCTGTCCCAGAGCTGGTTGCGAGAACATTGAGATGCTGATGCACATCAGCAGACTATGCCATATGTTTTTGCCGCATAATTTACTTACAGAATTCATGATTGTTCCTTCTTGTTGCAGGATTACGGTAATGTGACTTTGACAAGCTTCATCCGGGATTTCTTATTTGACTTCAACATCTGATATCTCCTGGATTTTCATGTTCAAGGTGTCTTGTCTATCCATC
>Ga0272441_10014489_pt1 | contig 11171 bp, 9 predicted proteins | sample SSMProp6N_FD_193582 | JGI IMG/M metagenome (GOLD analysis project Ga0272441, IMG submission 193582) | Marine sediment archaeal communities from Little Sippewissett salt marsh, Falmouth, MA, United States - SSM-Prop-6N | ecosystem: Environmental > Aquatic > Marine > Wetlands > Sediment ... | reverse complement strand
TCGGCCGGGGGATCGCGGAGCACGGCGCCGGCGCGCATCACCTCGCATCCCAGTCCGGCCAGGCGCTTGATGAGTTGGCTCCGGCGCTGAATGAGATCGTGCCCCGAGACGGCCAGCACGCGGCCCTTCCGGCCCTTCGGCACGACCACCGAGAGCCGATCGCAGCCGACCATCGACTGGCCCATGTTCGCCAGGACGAAGGCCACGCGGACGGGGTCGAGCGAGGCATGGGCCTGCTCGAGGAGGGCGACGACCTGCTTCGAGTGCTCCTGGATGTGGGTCAGGGCGCGGAGCCGTTGCTGCTGGATGTAGATGGCCGCCTGACGGCAGACCTCGGTCATGAAGTTCAGCATGCCCCGGAGGGCCCGCGGGTCGGTGCCGGCCCGCGGCGCCACAAAGAGCACGCCTGCCGGCTGGTCGTCCGCGATGATGGGGGTCAGGAGCAGCGGCGGGAGGTCCGAGGACTCGGCGGCCGAGGGCCCCAGGACGGCGGGTTTCTTCTGGCGGATCACGGCCGACACGGTCGTCTGCAGGAACCGCTGGAGGGCGTCGGCGGCGCCGTCGGCCTGGTCGGCGTCGGGCGGTGCCGGGGGCGCGCCCTCGCCCGGGTCGGGCTGCGGGTAGCGGTCGAAGGAGATCGTCTCGAGTTTGTGGGCCGCGCCGAGGCGGAGTTGCCGTTCACCGGCGGCGTACCACACGGCGCCCGACACGGCCTCCATGGCCTGCATGACGCGCGTCAGGAACTGGGCGAAGAAGGCGTCCGGCGCCAGTTGCTTGGTCGAGAGGTCCACGATCTCGCGCACGAGGCCGCGAATCCGGCGGGCCAGTTCCTCGACCTGCTGCTGCTTATCCACAAGTCTCGCCTTGGGAAGCCCTTACGCCGATCCGTCCGGAACGTCCCTCATTATATCGGCTGCAAAGGCCCGAGGCCAAACCAGAACCGGGCGCGGCCCCCGATCACCAGTCGCCCAGTTCGCCCACGATCTCCTCGACGAGGTCCTTGATCGTGATGATCCCGAGGGGCTGATCGGTGGCGCCCACGACAAGGGCCACCGGCGGGCGCTCGCCCTGGAGCCGTTCCAGCGCGATGGGAACCGGCGTGCCGACCGGCATGCGCACCATCGGCCGAATCCCCGCCGCCGCGTCGCCGCCGGAGCGATAGGCCATCAGGTAGTCCGTCGCGTCGAGGACGTCGCGCATCGAGCCGTCGGCCGCGCGGACGGGATAGCGCGAGTGGCCCTCCGTGCTCAGCACGTGCAGCACCTGCTCCGGCCGGACGGGATCGTCCACGGCGACCACCTCGTGCACGGGTACCATAGCCCGCTCGATGGGCAGCGACGCGGCCCGGAGCACGTTGCCCGCCATGTCGTGCTGATACTGGGTGAGCACGCCCTCCTCCGCGCCGGTCATCAGGAGCGACAGCAGGCGCCGCCGGCTGCGGAGCGGATCGCCCTCCTCCTGCCGCTTGCCGAGGAGGAGGTCCCACACGGAGGTCACGCCCTTGAGCATCACCACCACCGGCTTGAAGACGACCGCGCTCAGGTGAAGGAGCCCGCTGAACCGGTACGAGAAGACGTCGGCGTGCCGGCGGAACAGGTTCTTCGGCACGACCTCGGCGAAGACGAAGAGGAGCGGGCTGAGGATGAGGGTGCTGACGACCTCGGGGTTCTCGATCTCTTGGCCGGCGATGAGCCGCGTGACGAGGGCGCTGGACCCGAACACGGCGAGGTTCGTGCCGACGAGGGTGGTGGTGATGAGGCCGCGAGGATCGCGCAGGAGGCGCTGCAGCCGGACCGCCGCCGGCTCGCGGTTCTCGGCGCGCACCTGAAGGCGGATCCGGTTCACCACGTAGATGCCCGTCTCGGAGCCGCTGAAAAACCCCTCGAGAACGACACAGGCGAGGATCACCAACACGGTTCCGGCAAGGAACAGCGTGCTCATGCCTGATCCTCCCGGGCCGGCCGCCGCCGGTGCTGTGTGGGCGCGTCCTGCGGCAGGACCTCGACGATGAGGTACTCGATCCGTCGGCGGCGGACCCGCTCCACGGTGAACCGCAGGTTGGCGTAGGTCACGCTATCGCCCTCCCGCGGAAGACGGTCGAGGAGGGCGAGCACGAAGCCGCCGATGGTGTCCACGTCGGTGCGCGTCAGTTCCACGGTGAAGGCGGGGTGCTCGTTCCAGTCGCGGATGCTGAGTCGCGACCCGACGCGGAAGGTGTTCTCGTCGATCGCCTGGAGGCTTTCGAGGGCGCCGCCGTGGGCCGGGGCGGCCTCGGAGGGGTCCTCGGCGATGTCGCCCACGATCTCCTCGAGGATGTCCTCCAGCGTCACGAGGCCGGCCGTGCCGCCGTACTCGTCCACCACCACGGCCATGGCGATGTGCTGGTCGCGGAACTGCTTGAGCAGCGCCTCGACGGAGATCGACTCGGGCACGAACTCGACCGGTTCGATGCACTCGCGGAGCGCGGCCGGCTCGTGGAGCAGGACCTGCCGCGCGTCCGCCACGCCGACGATGTGGTCGCGCGACCCGTCGTAGACGGGCACGCGGCGGCGGCCGGTGGCGCGGACCAGGTTCAGGAACTCGGCCGGCTCGCTCGCGGCGCTGCACATCACCACGTCCACGCGCGGCACCATGACCTCGTGGCAGCGCAGGTGGCCGAGGTCCACGAGTTCCTGGAGCATCCGGGCCTCGTGGGGCCCCAGCGTGCCGCGCCGGTGGCCCGCCTCGAGCAACTGCTTCAGTTCGTCGGGCGTGACGACCGGCCGAGCGCGGCGCGGCGGGCCCACAAGCCGGATCACGCCCTCGGTGAAGAGCCCGAGGACCACGCGGACCGGCAGGATGGCGGCCCGCAGCAGCGTGAGGGCCGGCGCGGCGAACTCGGCGATGGGTCGCGGCGTGTGGACCGCCAGGGCCTTCGGCGCCACCTCGCCGAAGATGATCACCAGGATCGGCGCCGCCACGCCGGTCACGGTGGCCCAGACGGTTCGGCCGCTCGCGTGGAGGTTCATGGCCAGCATGACCGACACGCTGTAGAACAGCACGTTCACCAGGAGGTTGCCGAAGAGGATGGTGATGAGCAGCGACTTGGGGTCATGCAGCAGGTGGCGCACGAATCGGCCGCGGCCCCGGCCGAGGGCCCGGAGGTGCTCGTGACGCAGGCTGAACAGGGCCGTCTCGGACCCGCTGAAGAACCCCGAGAGGGCCAGGAGGACGGCCATGGCGATCAGGTTGGGGACGGTGCCCGTCAGCATGCCACACCCCCGGCCGGCCGGGCGGCGATGGTCTGGTCTGGCAGACGGGTGCGGCAGGGCGATTGATCAGGTGGGTCGTCGTCGCTCATGCGCCTATCCCGGCAGGTTCGGCCGCGGGGCGTTCGTCTTGTCCGCCGCGGTCGGGTCTGCCTTGCGCTCGTCGTCCGGCGCGGCATCCGACGGCGCCGGGCCGACGAGGTAGTCCATGATCCGAATCAGTTCCTCCCGCAGGTCGTGCCGCGGCACGATGCGGTCGATGAGGCCGTGCTCCAGGAGGAATTCCGCCGTCTGGAAATCGTCGGGCAGTTCCACGTGGATCGTATTGGCGATGACGCGGCGGCCGGTGAACCCCACCATGGCGCGCGGCTCGGCGATGAGGAGATGGCCCAGGGTGGCGAAACTGGCGGCCACGCCGGCGGTGGTGGGGTTGGTGAGCACGGCCAGGTAGAGCCCGTCGGCGTCGTCGAGGCGGGAGACGGCGGCGCTCGTCTTGGCCATCTGCATGAGCGAGAGCATCCCCTCCATCATCCGCGCGCCGCCGGAGGCGCAGGCCACCACGAGGGGGCGACGTTCGGCGACGGCCAGTTCCGCCAGCCGCGTGAACTTCTCGCCCACCACCGACCCCATGCTGGCCATGATGAAGTTCGCGTCCATGGCGCCCAGGGCCACGGGACGGCCGCCCATCCGCGCCCGGCCCGTCAGCATGGCGTCGAGCAGGCCCGTCTTCTTTTGCGTCTCGGCCAATCGCTCGGCGTATGGGATGCGGTCCACGAAGGCGAGGGGGTCGGCGGGCGCGAGATTCGCGTCCACCTCCTCGAACGACCCCTCGTCGGCGAGCATGGCGATCCGCTCGCGGGCGCCCATCCGGAAATGGTGGCCGCACTGGGGGCAGCAGTTAAGATTGGCCTCCGCCTCCTCGCGGTAGACCATCTCCTCGCAGCCGTCGCAACGCATCCACTTGCCTTCCGGCACCTCGCGACGCCGGCGGACGCCCGATCCGTTGAAGCCCACGGCGATGCTCCATTGCGGCCCACGCGGGGGGCGGTTGAACTCACAGGTCCCGGCTGTTCGGGCGCGTCTCGAGGGCGCACCAGGTCGGGGCGTCGGCGTCGAGGGGCCGGGGCGGCTCGGCCGCCACGCCCTCAACGCACGCCCGGACGAATCGACACACGTCGGCCGAGCAGACCACCGCGACGGTCTCGCCGTCGTGCCGGCCGGCGAGTTGGCCGATGGCCGCGCGGACCCGCCGGTAGGCGTCGCGCAACGGCTCGCCCTCCGGCGGCGTGACCGTGAGCGGCGCGTCCATGAGCCGACGATACGCCCGCGGGTGCCGCTGCTCCACCTCGGCCCAGAGCATGCCTTCCCAGAGTCCGAAACGCGCGTCGGCCAACGCGTCAAGCGAGCGGGTCTTCACGCGGAGGGCCTTGGCGAGGACGTGGGCGGTGGCGCGCGCGGCCTCGTCCGGGGCGGCGTAGACCACCGCCACGGCCGCGTCGGTCAGGGCGTCGGCGGCGGCCCGCGATTCGGCCCGGCCGACGTCGCTGAGCGGGACGTCCACCCGTCCGCGGACGCGGCCCTCGGCGTCCCAGGCGGTCTGTCCGGTGCGCACGAGGAACAGTTTCATTGGTTCACGTCCGGGCTGAGGCGGCGGGCGCGTCCGGCGGCGGCGCCGTCGCGGATGGCCTGCATGGCCGCCCGCCGGTCGGGCGCACCGAAGACGGCCGTGCCGGCCACGAAGACGTCGGCGCCCGCTTCGGCCGCCGGCACGACCGTCTCCGGGCCGATGCCGCCGTCGATCTGAATCGCCGCCGCCGCGCCCAGCCGGTCACGCAGCCACGACACCTTCGGCAGGACCTCCGGCATGAACGACTGGCCGCCGAACCCCGGGTGCACGCTCATGACCAGGACCATGTCGACCGTGTCGAGGACCGGCGCCACCGATTCGACGGGCGTGTCGGGGTTGATGACGATGGTGGCCTTCACGCCGCGCTGTCGGATGTCGTCGAGGGTCCTCGCGATCCGGTCGTTGTCCAGTTCGATGTGGACGCTCAGGGAGTCGGCGCCGGCCTCGGCGAAGGGCGCCACGAAGTCCCAGGGGTTGTCGATCATCAGGTGCACGTCGAGTGGCAGGGCCGTGACGCGCTTGAGATGCTTGACGACGGGCACGCCGATGGTCAGGTTCGGCACGAAGTGGCCGTCCATGACGTCCACGTGCAGGAGGTCGGCGCCGCCGGCCTCGACCTCGGCCACCTCATCGGCCAGGCGCGTGAAATCGGCCGACAGCACGGACGGCGCGATCCGGATCGGTCTTTCGCCGTTTGAGGTCATATCGGTCCTATCGGTCCGATCAGTCGGATTCCTGTTCCAGGGCCGCGATGCCGGGGAGCGTTTTGCCTTCAAGAAACTCGAGGCTGGCGCCGCCGCCGGTGCTGACGTGGTCCACCTTGTCGTCCACGCCGAACTGCTGGACGGCCGCGGCGCTCTCGCCGCCGCCGACAACGGTGCGGCCGTTGCACTGGGCCAGGGCCTCGCAGATGGCGCGCGTGCCGCCCGCGAAGGCCGGCGTCTCGAAGATGCCCACCGGCCCGTTCCAGACCGCCGTGCCGGCCTTCTTGATGAGCCGGACATACCGGGCCCGCGTCTCCGGCCCGATGTCCACGCCGATCCAGCCCTCGGGGATGTCGCCGGTGACCATCCGCGTTCGGGCGTCGCCGTCAAGGCGGTCGGCCACGACGTGGTCGCTCGGCAGCACGAGTTTTTCGCCGCCGGTTTCGAGGAGGTCGCGGGCGAGATCGAAGTCCTCCTCGAAGACGAGCGACGTGCCCACGGCCTCGCCCTTGGCGGCCATGAACGTGTAGGTCATGGCGCCGCCGATGAGGAGCGAATCGACGAGCCCGAGGAGATGCTCGATGACCTTGATCTTGTCGGCCACCTTCTTGCCGCCCATGAGGGCGACGAAGGGCCGATCCGGGTTCGCGAGGACGCCGCCGAGGGAGGCGATCTCCTTCTCGACGAGGAACCCGGCGGCGGCGGGCAGCCGCGCGGGCGGGCCCACCACGCTCGCGTGCGCCCGGTGGCACGCGCCGAAGGCGTCGTTCACATACACGTCGCCCAGGCTGCTGAGGGCGTCAGCGAAGGCCGGGTCGTAGTCGTCGGAACCTTCCTTGGCCTCCTCGGCCTTGTGGAACCGGACGTTTTCGAGCATGACGACGTCGCCGGGCTTCATAGCGGCGACGGCGGCCTCGACCTCGGGTCCCACGCAGTCGCTGAGCATGGCGACCGGCCGCTCGATCAGTTCCGCCAGTCGCGCGGCCGCGGGCGCCAGGCTCAGGTCCGGCTTGACGGCGCCCTTCGGCCGGCCGAGATGGCTCATCAGGACCAGGCTGCCGCCCGCGTCGAGCACGTGCTGAATCGACGGCAGCGTGCGCCGGATGCGAATGTCGTCGGCCACGCCGCCGTCGTCGGTCAGCGGCACGTTGTAATCGACGCGCATGAGGACGCGCTTGCCGGCGAGGTCGAGGTCGTTGAGTGACCTGACGGTCATGGTCCGGTTTCCTCCCGAGAAGCAACACGACGAGCCGCCCGACCGTGTCGGACGCTCGCCGTGTTGTGATGTCGCGGATCCTCCGGGGCCCTAGAGCGCCGCCATCTTCCGAAGCAGATCGACGCAGCGGTTCGAGTAGCCCCACTCGTTGTCGTACCAGCCGAGCACCTTGACCAGGTTGCCGGTGACGACGTAGGTGCTGCCGGCGTCGAAGATGCACGAATGAGGATCGCCTATGATGTCGGAGACAACAAGGGGGTCCTCGGAATACGCCAGGTAGGGGCTCAGGGCGCCCTCCGCGGCGGCCTTGAAGGCCGCGTTCACGTCATCGGGGGTCACCGTCTTGCCGAGCGTGGCCGTGAGGTCGGTGATGCTGCCGTCGGGGGTGGGCACGCGCAGGGAGAGGCCGGTGAGTTTGCCGTTGACCGCGGGGATCACCTTGCCGACGGCCTTGGCGGCGCCGGTGGTGGTGGGGATGATGTTGGCGGCGGCCGCCCGCGCCCGGCGCGGATCGCTGTGCACGAGGTCCAGGATGCGCTGGTCGTTCGTGTACGAGTGGACCGTGGTCATGATGCCGGCCTCGAACCCGAAGGCCTCGTGGAGCACCTTCACCATGGGCGCCAGGCAGTTCGTGGTGCAACTGGCGTTCGAGACCATGACGTGCTCAGGCTTGAGGACGTCGTCGTTGACGCCCATGACGACGGTGGCGTCAAGTTCGTCCTTGGCCGGGGCGCTGAGGAGCACCTTCTTCGCGCCGGCGTCGAGGTGTTTCTGCAGGCCGTCGCGGGTCCGGAACACGCCGGTGGATTCGAGCACCACCTCCACGCCGAGGTCGGCCCACGGCAGTTGGGCGGGGTCGCGCTCGCTGAGCACCTGGAACGTCTCGCCGCCCACGACGAGGTTCTCGCCGTCCACGGACACCGGCTTGTCCAGTTTGCCGTGGGTCGAGTCGTACTGCAGCAGGACGCGGAGCATCTCGACGTCGGTGAGGTCGTTGACGGCGACGACGTCGAACTCGCCTTCCGTTTGAAGCAGGGCGCGGAACACCAGTCTGCCGATGCGGCCGAACCCGTTGATGGCCACCTTCGTTGCCATGTCCCCGTACTCCTTTTCGGTCAGTCCTGATCGTGCGTGGGCGTACAATCCCCGCCCCCGCGGCCTCATGATCGCCGTCATTCTAGGTGCGCCCGGGGGGGTGTCAAGGGTGATTCCCGCCCCGCCGGCGGAGCGTGGCGATGCGGTGCGGTCATTCCGGTTTGTCACCTCCCCCGCCGGGGGAGGTCGGCCGCCGGTAGGCGGCCGGGAGAGGGGCTCTTGCACTTGCTCAGGCCGTTGCACACGTCCACGGTCGAGCGGCGCAACCGGTCACCTCGCCAATGGCAGGATGCATACCGCCAGAGCAGGTCTCTCTCGCCCCTCTCCCGCGAAAAGGCATCTCCGACGCCTTTTCGCAGCCTCTCCCGAGGGGAGAGGGGAGGACAGATCCGCCTGCGAAACCAAGACGGTCTGACGCGCCCGGTGGGCCTGGTGGGTTACCGTTTCCCTTCGGCCCAGCGGGTGACCTCGGCGAGGACGGCGTCGGCCTCGTCGGGCGTGTAGCGGCCGCCGATGTGGAGCCAGACGCCCTCCGGCCGAAGGTGGTCCATGACCGCCCGGGCGTCGTCCATGTCCTTCGCCGAGACCTCGATCCCTTTCCCCGCCGCCTGGATGCGCTGGTAGACCTCGATCCAGTCGGCCGCGCGGGTGGCGCCGGCGCCGTAGACCCACTGGATCGCATCGATCCGGTCGAGCGCCAGGATCGCGTCCAGGTGCCCGAGCGCGCCGGGGCCGTCGAGGTGGAAGTTGCTGTGATCGAGTTGCGCGATCTCCCACTCAATGGCCGGCAGGATCGTCTCCTCAAACATCCGCGGCGAGATCAGACAGATGAAGTCGCAGTTGGCGTAGTAGCAGCGGCCCCGGCTCAGAATGATGCCCCACGTGGAGCACGGCTGACCCGCGGCGGCGATGTGCTGGTACTGGTCCTCGAAGAAGACGCGGAAATGCGGCGCGATGTGCTCGCACGCGGCCCGGACGCCCTCGAAATCGTCCGCGAAGTCCATCGCGAAGGCCTGCGGATCGCGTAGCGCCGCCAGGAGGTCGCCGTTCGTGTGGAGGTCCGTGATCCCGGTGATCCAGCGGCCCGCGCCCCGCTCCAGTGACAGGTCGGTCATCCGCCGGATCACGTCCCAGTAGGGCGTGTCCAGGTCGGGGGCCATATCCAGGACGTCGCGGATGCCGGTGAGGATGGGCACCGACCAACTCGTGGTCTCGGAGAACTCGAGGTCGGCGCCGTAGCAGGTGGCGCAGATCTCGGGCCCGAGGTTGGGGTGGTACTTGGGGAACGTCTCGGCCACGAAGGCGCCCGCCTCGATGCGCGCTTCGGCACAGTCGATGGCGTAGGCCACGTCCATCCACCGGTCACGGAGCGACCCGTGGTGGGCCGGCACCTCGCGCGGCGATCGGCCCGACCGGACGCCGAGGGTCACCGGCGGCCGATCGATAATCGCCCGGTCCCACCAGGCTTCGATTCGGTTCAGGCACTGCTCGAAGTCAGGTTTCGTCTTGAGTTCCACCGCTTTCCCCGCGTCCGGACTATGACGCTTCACCCGTCGCCAGGACGACGGCCGCGCGGCAGGCGGCCACGAAATCGGGGATATCGAGGTGTTCGTCCACCGAGTGCGCCCCGCGATGCCCCGTGCCCATCCCGACCGCCGGGATGCCCTTGGCGACGATGTGGTTGCAGTCCATACCGCCGTCGTTTCGGACCAGCCGCGGCGCGACGCCGCACCGTTCGAGGGCCGCGACCGCCGCGCGGACCACCGGCGCATCCTCGGGCAGGCGATAGGGATCATAGGCCGGCCCCGGTTTGAACGCCACCGATGCCCGGCCGTCCGCCTCGATCGCCCGGTCGTTGGCCGCCGCCACGGCCGTCTCGAACGCCGCCTGCCACGTCTCCACGATCCGGCGCCGGAACGCCAGGTCGTGCGACCGCGATTCGGCGAGGCCGTAGAAATCCGGCATGACCACGTTGCTGCCCTGTCCGCCGCGGACCAGGCCCAGGTTGGCCGTGCCCCACACGTCCCCCCGCTCGATGCGGCCGTTCCATTCCTCGCGGTCGAGTTCCGCCAGGGCGTTGGCGGCGATGGTGATGGTCGAGATGCCCTGCTGCGGCCGTCCGCCATGGGCCGGCACGCCGGTTATCTCGATCTCGAATCGCTCCGTGCCGATGATGGCGGTGACGATCTCGGGCGTTTCGGAGCCGTCGTAGTTGAAACACATGGCCGGCGTTGGGTCGCCGAGCAGCGCGACGTCCAGCCCCCGCGACCCCACCAGCCCGACCTCCTCCTGAACGAAGAACACGAAGGTCCGGGGCGGATGGTTGTCGCGGCGGTCCATGAGCGCGCGCACGGCGGCCAGCAGGATGGCGCAACCGGCCCGGGCGTCGGCGCCGAGGGCGTGGTCGGCCGCGTCGTTCACGACGCGGTCGCCCTCAACGCGCGGCTTCGACCCCACGGCGATGGGCACCGTGTCCACGTGAGTCGAGAGCATCCGCCGTTCCCCGCGGCCGGTGCCGTCGAGGCGCACGATCAGGTTCCCCGCCTCGCCGCCGTACTCGCTCTGGGCCTGCGTCTCGTCCTGGGCCATGCACGCGACCGGCACGCCCATGGCAAGCAGCATCCCGCGGATCCGCTCGATGACGGCCGCTTCACTGCCCGGTTCGCCGGGCACCTGCACCAGGTCGAGGAACGTCTGCAGGTCGGTGTCCATACGGCGCGCCTTTCGTCAGTTGGGCTTGCCCCAGTCGGGCGACCAGACGAGGTCGTCGGTCAGGCCCAGGTCGCGGAGCAGGTTCTCGTATTGGCGACGGCCGGCGGGTCCGCCGTAGGCCATCTCGGCAGGTTCGTGGGCGTCGGTGCAGAGCGTGAACCGGACGCCCGTCTCGCGGCCGGCGGCGATCAGGTCGGCGTAGAAGGGCGGGTGCGTGCCGACCTTGCGGGCGTTGAGTTCAACGGCCGTGCCCACCTCGGCCGCCCGGGCCAGCACAGCCCGCAGGCGGTCGCGGTCGATGGCGTCCAGGACCGTCTCGCGCGGCACGTATCCCGTGTAGCCGTGGTTGAACGGATGGCTCACGGCCAGCGGCCGATGGCTGATGGCCTCCACAAACCGGTCGAGGAGGAAATCGGCCACCGAGTCGGCGTGCCAGTCGGGCGGCATCGGCGCGCCGGGGATGCCGTAGTGGTTCGGCGAGACGATGAAATAGTCGAGCGCGTCGATGGCCTCGCGGGGCGCCGGCAGACCGCCCCCGGCCAGCAGCGACAGTTCCGTCCCCACCCGCA
>Ga0272441_10014488_pt1 | contig 11171 bp, 10 predicted proteins | sample SSMProp6N_FD_193582 | JGI IMG/M metagenome (GOLD analysis project Ga0272441, IMG submission 193582) | Marine sediment archaeal communities from Little Sippewissett salt marsh, Falmouth, MA, United States - SSM-Prop-6N | ecosystem: Environmental > Aquatic > Marine > Wetlands > Sediment ... | reverse complement strand
CTTCCCCTGGACCGAGGCGGCCGGCCGCAGCGCCACGGTGGTCAACCTTCCCGTGGTCGAGGGCGCCGACGTCTATCTGCAGGTCAGAGCCTTCAACGGAGCGGGATCGGAGACCACCTCGACCGCCGAGCTCTCGATGGTCTACGGGGACGCAACTCCGCCTCCGCAGGCGCCGGTCGCCACCGACCCGGCTCTGTACCTGGAAGACGGTTCTTCTCTGACCGTGAGCTGGGGTACGGTGGAGGATGCCGAGTCCGGCGTTCCGGGGTACGAGTACGGTATCGGCACCTCCCCGAGTTCCGCCGACGTGCTGTCCTGGATACCGGTGAGCACTCCCCTCACTCCCTACCTGTTGGGCCAGGGAGGGAGCCCCGAGACAGGTGACGGGCGCGTGGAGGTTGAGCTGACCGATCTGTCCCTGTCGGCAGGACAGAGTTGCTACGCGGTGGTCAGAAGCATCAACGGAGCGGGTCTTTACTCCAGCAGCGCTTCCGAAGCCTTCATCGTGGACTCTTCGGCCCCGGTGGACACCACTTTGAGCGCGCCGGGGAGCTGGAGCGACAGGGACACCCTCTCGGTACAGCTTGGCGCCCGCGACAGCGAATCCGGCATCGTCTCCTATCGCTTCGCCCTCTGGGAGATCGGCTCTGTGTCCACGGCCGATGAGCCGAGCGGTGAGGCGCAGTTCATTCCCGTGGGCGGTTTCGTCACCGGGGGACAGTTCAGCGGCACCCTCAACATAACCGGAGAGATGGTGACCCAGGACAGCTACCCCGGCATCATCCCGGAAGGCTCTGGTTCCTCCGAGGGATCCACAGGGGGCGCGGTCCCCGGTCTCGGGATGGAGGCTGAGAATTTCGATCTGCCGCCCTGGACCGGGGATCTGGAAATGAACCTGCCGCCGTTCTTCGAATCCGAGTGGAATCCGGTAAGCACCGGAGCGCCACCGGAGAGCGTGGATCTGGAGATCACAATCCGCGGGTTTCCGCGCCTGCGCTACAATCGCCTCTACCGCCTCAAGGTATGGGTGAAAAACGGAGCCGGCCGGACCGCCGAGGCGGGAAGCGTGACCATTCAGCTGCTGCGGCCGCGGCAGCTGAGGGGCCGGGACGGAACCCGCCTCCCCGAGGGGCGTTTGCCCGAGGCGGAAACCCAGACACCCAAATCCGGCACGCTTCGGCTGGGATTGTAGGAAATGACGATGAGGCGAGTCCAAATATCGACCATTCTCCTGTCCGCGCTGATCTTGCTATGTTCCAGCCCCACGCTGCTCGGGGCGCAGGAGGCGCCGGCCGCGTTCATTCTGCCCGCGGGCCGAAGTATCGTCGTGGTACTGGGAGACACCCCGAGACTGATGGACAGCTTTCGAGTGTACCGCCAGGATGCGGGCGACAGGGATTTTAGACTGCTGACACCGGAGTCGATCCGGCCGATCGCCGATCCGTATCGTGCCGCCGAGGTGATGGGATCGGATTTTCGCTGGGTGGGGCGCAAGATCGGCAGCCTGGATCCGCCGCTGGTCTGGCGAAAGCTCCGGACGGACCGGGACGAGGCCCTTGCTCTCTGCCTGGTCAGTCATGGACTGCGCAAGGCCATGGGCAGAACCTTCATCGATGAGGCGGTAGTCCGGGGAAGCACCTACCGCTACCGCGTGGAACTTTTGGATATGTACGGACAGACGATTGAACGGATCGAAAGCCGGGTGCGCGCCGGGGAGCCCCAAACACCGGAGGCGGCGCGGAACCTGGAGGCCGAAGCCGAGGATGGACAGATCACCCTGGGATGGGATTATCCTGCGTACCGCAACCGGGCCGACGACCTGACCGTGGGCTTCCGCATCTATCGCCGGGAAGCGGAAGCCGAGCCCACGCTTCTCACACTCACTCCCGTGCTGCGGATCGAGGGCTGGCTTTCCTACGTGGACACCGAGGCGGAAAACGGACGGACCTACACATACCTGCTGGAAGCGGTGGACCTGATCGGAGCGGTCAGCCGACGGATCGCCTCTGCTCCGGTAACGCCCCGCGACACTCGGCCGCCTTTGGTTCCCACGGGCCTGAGAGCGGTGGACAGCGAAGAGGGAGTGCTGCTGCTGTGGCGCCTGTCTCCGGACATGGATCTGGCCGCCTACAACGTGCTTCGAAGCGATCGCGTGGAGGGACAATACAGCCGCATCAATTCCGAGCCGCTTGATCCGCATCGTGCGCGCTATCTCGATCGTAACATCGTGCGCGGAACCTCCTACTACTACCGCATCACCGCGTTGGACGAGACTGGAAACGAGAGCGAGCCGTGCGGTCCGACCTCGATCCGGCCTGCGGACAGCGAGCCGCCCCCCGAGGTCGTCGGCCTGGTGGCTGAGGTGGATGAAACCCGGCATCGAGTCACCCTTAGGTGGCTACAGATGGAGATTCCCGACCTGCGCGGCTACTTCGTATACCGGGCTTCCTCGGACCGCGACGGAGTGGAGGGTAAGGCGATTCGCCTGACCGCCGATCCACTGGAGCGATCGGACAGTCCCCGTTTCGATGACGGCGGCTACAGAGACAGAGGTTTGGCTCCGGGAGCTCGCCTGCGCTACGGAGTATCGGCCGTAGACAGCTCCTTCAACGAGGGGCCGATGGTATTCGTGGAGGTAACGGTCCCGGACAACGAGCCGCCCAAAGCCCCGCTGGCGATCTCCGCCCGCTCCACCGAGGAGGGAAGCGTGCGGCTGCGCTGGCAGACGGGATTGGACAGGGACCTGGCTTCCCATCGAATCTACCGCAAGGCTGACCGTTCCTTTGAGCCGGTGGCCGAGCTGGAACGGACACAAACCGCCTGGATCGATAGCGACGTCCAGGCGGGCCGCGCATATCGATACCGCATCACCGCGGTGGATATGGCGGGAAACGAGAGCGAGCCTTCCCGGGAAGCGGAGGTTGTACCCAGCGACACGCTCGCGCCCGAACCCCCGCAGGCGTTGCGCATTGACCAGCAGCGTCGCGGATACCGCCTGCAATGGCAGGCCTCCCCCTCCTCCGATACGGTTGGCTACCGTCTCTACCGCGCGGAGTACGCAGGGGCTCCCTGGCAATCGCTCAGCCGGGAGACGATCGGCGGCCTGTCCTACAACGATCGCGGCGGCCGGGCACTTGCTCTGTACGGGATCACGGCGGTGGACAGCTCCGGTAATGAGAGCGTTATGGCCACGATCGCCGCCCCGTCGCCGGAGGAGTCTCGATGAGAAGAGCCGTCACAGCGGCACTACTACTGCTCGCGTGCGCGGCGGCCTGCGCCCAGGTCACCCTGATCCGAAAGATTCCGGATTCGGGGGAAAACCAGGTCGAGGCTCAGTGGAGCAAGCCACGTCCTCAGCCTGAACAGACGGTGGGGCAAACCGAGTTTTCGATGCGGCTGATCCTGGGAGCCCAGGCCGGTGGAAACGCTGCGAGAGAACCGTTGGCCGACGTGTATTCCGACTCGACGCTCAGTCTGGCCCAGCCACTGGGTAACGCCGCCTCCCTCAATGTTGCGGCGAGCGCGCTGCGGAAACGCCGCTTAGATGGAAAGGAACAATCCTATTCCGCGGCCGTGGATATCGCGGCGCAGAAATGGTCGCTGAACCTCAACGGTTCCTACGGGGACAGGACCCAAATCGTGAGCGAGGCCGGGGGCCTGAGCACCGCCGATGTGGACAAGGAGGATGCGGAGCTGCTGATCACCTCCACGCTGAACGCCGGGTTCATCCCAAATCTGCCCATGAGCCTCTCCTACCGGCACGACCTGATGCGACAATCGGAAACAACCTCCGGAACCATGGAGAGCCTGGAAGACACGACCAGCGACAGCCTGGATTTTATGGCCGCCGGCACCCTGGGCCGCTTCGGCCTGGAGCTGGACGGCTCGCTGGAACACAGCGTGGACGGAATCACGGAGGTGGAAACCTTGAGCTCCAGCGGAAGCCTCTCGGTGAATATTCCGGTGCTCCCCTTCCTGCATCTGCGGCCGGTCCTGGCCCCGGTATTCACAAAGAGCGAGCAGATCGACGGCGACTACACCCTCTCCACTTCCCTGGCGGGCGATCTGGGACTGTACTTTCCCCTCTCCGAGGCGCTTGAGCTGCGCCTGGTGGCGGGACTCGCCAACACCTGGTCCAGCGAACGGGTGTCGGGAGTGGTCAGTGAAGATCCCTCTCAGGCTATTTGGCTTGGGGAGAGCGGGCTGGAGTGGCAGCCGGAGGCAGGTCCCTTCGCCTCTCTGCAGTATTCCCTGGCCGCGATCTACCAAACTGGTGCCGAACCCAACCACTCCCACCGGGGCACGGTGTCCGCCGGTTGGCGGAACCCGGGAGAGCAAAGCGGGCTTCGAACTCTGGAGGCGGGAAGCGATTTCAGCATCCAGCTCGACGAGAGCGGAGCGCTTGACAGCGCCGAGAGTCATTGGAACGCGGCGGCGGATTTCCAGCCGGGCGAGAATTTGACGGTGGACGCCGCCTACACGGGCAGCATCACCAAATCGGAGAGCCCCGCAGTCTGGACCCATCAGCTGGAGGGCGGGCTGTCCCACGCCCCGGATCCCCTACTCAGCTACCAGCTGGCCGCCACTGTCGCAGACGCTTCCGTCGACCAGATCCACACCCTGCAGGCAGACGGCCTGGCCCAGGTGACGCTGTCACCGGTGTGGAACCTGAAGGCGTACTCGATCACTGTAGGGGAAAATCTGTTCTACTCCCGGGAGCTTCCGGGGCAGGCGGAGCAGGACTTCCTGGCCAAGACCTTCAGCTCCGTGGCCGTGCCGCTCGGCTCCGCCGTGAAACTACGCTACGAGTTCAGCTGGGAGTGGATCAACCGCATCAGCGAGGGCGGCCCGCCGGGAAGCGCCTTTCTGCACCTGACCGGGCTAACCCTCTCGGGAGTGCGGCTGCCCTTCTCCCTGAGCACCGACTACCAGATCGGGCACGGATACCGCGGGGTGCGCCACGATCTCACCGCGGGCCTGGATGTTCCCTTCAAAAAAGGCTTCGGTCTGAAGGCGGAGGCAAGCGTCAGTCACTACCGGGAGGAGGATGTCCCGGTGAGCCCCTACCTCATCGGCGTACACGGGGTGTATGAATACTGACAGAGCCTGCACGCTCCTCGTTCTGCTCTTCGTTATCCTGAGCCCCCTCTATTCCCAGGATCAGAACCGGCTGCTGCCGGGCTTCGATGAACGAACCTTCGCGGTCAAGTTGTACAATGAGGGAATGTTCGAGGAGGCGGCTCGCCTGCTGGAACAGGCATTGGCAGGGGGAGGGACCGGCGCCCTGGAACAGGCTCTGCTGGGTCTGTGCTACCTGCGCCTGGACAAACCCGAGGAGGCCGAAGCGTTCCTTCAGCAGGCTCTACGCCGCGATCCCGCTTCAAGCGTCGCTCATCTCGGCCTGGGGCAGCTGCGCTTCGATCAGGGTCGCTTCCAGGAGGCCTACGAGCGTTTCACCCGCGCCGCCGAGCTGGACCCGGAATCCCGGGACGCTCCGGCAGGCCGGATCGCCTCCCTGATCAATCGCGGCGCCGAGCATTACACCGATGGACGAGTCACCGAAGCACAGAATAGCTTCTTTCAAGCCCTGGAGCTGGATCCCGACTCGGTACCCGCCCTGCGGAATCTTGCCATACTCGAGCTGGAAGGGAATAATCTCGATCGGGCGGCCGCTTACCTGGAGAAGGCCCAAAGACTCGCGCCCGCCGATGTCCGGCTGCAGATCCTTCTTGTTCAGCTGCGGGAGAAACAGGGCGACTCGGATGCCCTGATGCGGGAGCTTCAGCACCTGGTCGATCTGCAACCCCGCAATCCCGACGCCTGGGCCAAGCTCGGCATGCTGTACGAACAGCACGGCAACAGCGGACAGGCTGAAGCGGCCTTCCTACAGGCCGAGCAGTGGGGGAGCAATGAACCTTATCCCTACTACTGGCTGGCCAAAACCCGACGCAGCATCGGATTGGCCCACCTCGCCGCGGGCAGGGCCGTGCAGAAGGCCGGACTGATGCGTTTCCAGGCGGCCCGCCATATTGAAGCGGGCGGCGGGAATCTGGACGACGAACAGCTGCGAAAACTCAAACAGCTGACCGAGAAGATCACCGAACCGCTTCAGATCCTTCAGGACGCGCTGCAACTGCTGAAGGAGCTGCATGCCGATCCCGTGGCCTTCGGGGAGGATCTTCGTATGCTCAACGACTGGTACCCCCACAGCGTGGAACTGAAAACCGCCCTGGCCGTGTTTCATCAAAACCAGGGTGCGTGGAAGCAGGCTCTGGCGGTCTGGGAGCAGGTGTTGAAGGACCATCCGGCCTCCGCCGAAGCACAGGCAGGCTACGGCCGGGTCCTCGAGCAGCTTGGCCGCCACGAAGCGGCCCTGCTGGCCTACCACCGGGCGTTGGACCTGGATGCGCGCAACACAGAGCGCTACGGGGACCTGTTCCGCTTGTACCGGGGATTGAATCGAGAGCAACAGCTGCTGGAGCGCCTGCGGGAGCAGAGCCTCAGGGAACCACGCAATCCGGTGCTGTTCGGCAAGCTGGCCGAACTGGAGCAGAGCCTCGGCTACGCCGAGCAGGCGCAGATCCACCGCAGGCGGCGGGCCGAGCTGCTGGAAGCGCAAGGCGAGTGAAGCAGGTGCGCTCTGCCGGGCGCACCGAAAAAAGCCGCCGGGCGCTTCCAACAGACGCCGCGGCGGCTTTTATGTACAAAGGGTCTAGTGAACCTCGGTGAGGCTCTGAGACCTCGGCGGGCGGCTACGATGATTTCAGCTGGTACTGCGCCTTGCCGAAGCCGAGGATGAGCATGCCGATAAAGGACAACACGATGAGCAGGAAGAATCCGAAGGCACCTGATTTTCCAAACGCCTTGGCCACGTTCACGGCAACAATGATAGCAATGATGATATCCACGATCGGAATCAGGAACAGGATGAACCACCATCCCGGTTTCCCGGCGATCTCACACCAGACGATAACGTTGTAGATCGGAATAATGATCGCCCATCCCGGTTTCCCCGCCTTCTGAAACACCTTCCATCCGGCGATGATCATCACCACGCCGACAACGATACCCGCGACCACCGCTACCCAGTAGGCGGGACTGTTCATGTAATCCATCTGTTCCTCCTATCAATTGTAGATTGTATATGAGCAGGATCGTCCGCTGCCCGTATAAACTCAAACCAAAAAAATGAGTATGCACCGCGCGAACACAAGCGACACGGCCGCCCGCCCCGTAGTACTGTTACGTAGGACATCGCAGAGAAAGAATACGAGGAGGCATGTCATGCCGGCTGTCGCGTCACTGGAAGAGTTGAAGGTCGTGGAGGAGCAGCTGGGACAGCTGCGCTCGAAACACCCGGAAGGCTACGCCGACCTGGTGGAGTTGTTTCGCCGCCACCGGAAAATCGGGTACAAGAACATCTGCAAGATGATGATGGGCGAGGCTACGGCGGAAAAGCTCAAAGGCCTGGAGTAGGCGACCCTCACGGGCGAGCGTACGCACTTGCAGCAGCCGACCGCTTGTGGTATCAAGGAAACCACGGAGGCACCGATGCTGCTGGCCGGAGATATCGGCGGTACCAAAACGGCCCTGGCCCTGTACGAGGAACAATCCAGCGCCACCTCACCTCTCTCGGAGCAGACCTATCCCAGCGGGCGATACCAAAGCCTTGAACAGATCGTCGGGGAATTTCTGGAGACGTGCGAGGTCGATCGATCCGCGGTAGGCAGGGGCGTGTTCGGAGTGGCCGGGCCTGTGGTGTCCGGCAGAGCAACTCTGCCCAACCTTCCCTGGGTGATCGACCAGGCCGTTCTGCGAAAAACCTTCGCGTGGGACACGGCGACCCTGATCAACGACCTGGAGGCGATCGGCCACGCCGTACCGCTGCTGTCGCACTCCGATCTGGCCGAAATCAAACCGGGAATGGCCGCGGTGCATGGAAATCTCGCCGTGCTGGCGCCGGGCACGGGTCTGGGCGAAACCTTTCTCAGCCGGCAGGGAAACGGCTACACGGTCCATCCCTCCGAAGGAGGACACGGAGATTTCGCCCCGGTGAATGAGCTGCAGCTCGGCTTGCTGAAGTATCTGCTCGAGCGTTTCGACCATGTAAGCTACGAGCGGGTGTGCTCCGGAACCGGCATTCCCAATATCTATGCCTACGTCCGGGACACGGATCTGGCCGAGGAACCGGCCGGTCTGGCTGAAAAACTCGAGCGGGCCGCGGACCCGAACGCCATGATCATCAACACCGCTTTACAGAACGATACCGGCTGCCGCATCTGTACTCTGACCCTCGAGATCTTCGTATCCGTCCTGGGGGCGGAGGCGGGCAACATGGTGCTGCGGCATATGGCCACCGGCGGGTTGTACCTGGCAGGGGGCATACCACCCCGTATCATCTCCTTCCTACGGGAATCCTCGTTCCCGCAATGGTTCGTCCGCAAAGGGCGGCTTTCACACGTGGTGGAGAAGGTTCCGGTGTACGTCATCACCCACCCTAAAACCGCACTGGTGGGAGCGGCCGGCTTCGGCCTGCAGCAGTCTATCGCTGATTAGGCTCGGTTTTCGCCTCTCTTGGCCGGAAGGGTTTCCACGAACTCCCTGACCCGCCGTAGCCACGCCTCCAGCGCGGCATCGCTCAAGCCCGTTTGCTCCACCATGACCCATTCCTTCATGGGTTTGCCGCTGCTGGCCATGGGCTTGGCATGGGGCTCGCTCAACGCCGTCCTCCCCTGATCCTCTTTGTACACCCCTCAAAGCATATTGCCGTTCAGAAGGTGGCACGTGCCGCCGAACATCCGCTTGCGCACCGTGCCCCAGGTGCCGAGGACGAATCGTACTCGTTCATCCGGTTTTTCGTCGCAGGGCATAGCAGACTCCTCTTGAAATGTATGGAAACCGTATCGTTTCGGCTACAGTAGTGATTCCCAATCCTTACGACCCGATTGTCGATGTACTATACTAGTATAAAAAAAACCGCTCTCCCGGCATGCCGGGATTGAAAAGGAGGTGCAAACATGGAGAACGAAGAGCTGTACCTCAGGCTGAGGCGGCACCTGGACAATGCCCCGATTCCCCTGCCCGCCACGGAAGCGGGCGCTGAGCTTCGTCTGCTGAAGCGGTTGTTCAACCCGCAGGAAGCACGGATCGCCCTTTGTTTGAGCGTCGCAACCGAACCGCTTCAGAAGATCCACCGGCGGTTGACGCATGCGGATCTGTCCGCCGTGCAGCTTCGTGAAATCCTCGATTCAATGGTGAAAAAGGGCGCCATCAACGGCGGGTTGACGAGCTATAAGGGCAGGACCGTACCCGCCTACGGCAAGGCTCCCCTGGTGGTGGGCATGTTCGAATGGCAGGTCGACCGGCTGAGCAAGGGTCTTATCGAAGACTTCCACACGTATCTCGAGGATGGCTTCGCCGAGGCGGTGTTCAAGCAGAAAACACCCCAGCTGCGCACCGTGCCCATCAACGCCCGCGTGGTGGCACAAAACACGATCGGCCGCTACGACGATGTTCGCAGTTATGTACAAAGCATCAAGGGACCGTTTGGCGTCATGAACTGCATCTGCCGGCAGGCACAAGAGCTGATGGGCAAAAGCTGCTCCTACAGCGAGGACCACGAAACCTGCCTGTCCATCGGCGCCACCGCTCTCTGGTTGCGTCGGCTGGGTCCGGCTCGCTTGATCTCCAAACAGGAGTTTCTCGACCTGCTGGATCGAGCCGAAAAACAGGGGCTGGTACTCCAGCCGCAGAACGTGCAAAAACCCGGGTATATCTGCTGCTGCTGCCCGGATTGCTGCGAGATCCTGAACAATGTACGAAAGTTCCCGCGGCCCGTGGATTACTTCGATCCGAACTACCAGGCGGTGGTTGACATCGAAACCTGCACGGGGTGCAGAGCCTGTGAGAAACGCTGTCCCATGAATGCGGTCACCGTGATCGACAACAAAGCCCGGGTCGACAACGATCGCTGCATCGGCTGCGGCGCATGCGTGGCGGGCTGCAAGGAACAGGCGATCGTGCTCCAGCCGAGAGACAGGTTGAAAGAGCCGCCGGCAAACCCGGAGGCTCTTTACAAGAAGATCCTGTTTGAACGCTTCGGCCCTTTACGCATGCTCGGCAAAGCGGCCAAGATGATGCTGGGCGGACCCCTGTAGATCCGTTACCGTCAGGCGGACCCCAGGCGATCCTCCAGCCACTCGAACCAGCAGGCCAGTCCCTCCCCGGTGCGGCAGGACAGCTCGCAGACCGGAGCGGTGGGATTCAGCCTGGCCACACGGGATTTGAACGCGGCACAATCAAAGCTTTCGACGGACAGATAATCGATCTTGTTGACCACCACCAGATCGCATCCCGCGAAGATCACCGGGTACTTGAGCGGTTTGTCGTCTCCCTCCGGCACGCTCAGCACCACCACGTTGGCGTGCGCCCCGGTATCGCTTTGAGCCGGGCACACCAGGTTGCCGACGTTTTCGATGACGATCAGATCCAGAGCCGCCGGCTCGAGATGTGCCAGGGCCTGTTCCACCATCGCGGCTTCCACGTGGCAGAAACCGCCGGTGCGCAGCTGAACAGCCGGAACCCCGGCCGCGGCGATCTTGTCCGCATCCACGGTGGAATCCAGGTCCGCCTCCACCACGGCCAGACGGCAGCGATCCGCCAGCGCCTCGATGGTGCGCAGCAGCAGGCTGGTCTTGCCGCTTCCCGGGGAGGACATCAGATTGACCATATAGGTTTTTGCAGCGCCTAGACGGGCGCGCAGCCGATCGGCCGTCTTCTGATTGTCGGCGAGGATCTGCTGCTTGATCTCGATCAGCCGCACCTTGCCCACCTACACCACCTCCATATCCCGGATGTAGAACTCCCGCCCGCGCTCCAGGCGGACCTCTTGCCCGCCGCACTGCGGGCAACACACCCGGTCCACCCCGGCCAGGTCGACTTCGAAGGATAGATCGCAGCTGGAGCAGCGAAAACCCGGCTCGACCCTGTGGACCGCGATCTCCGCGCCTGCGGCGGGGGTCTCCCGGCTCAGGTAGTCGAAGTAACGCTGGATCCACTCGCGCTGAAAATCGTTGAGTGCGCCTACGGTCAGATGGATGCGGATCACCCGCTGTACGCCGTTGGCCCGCGCATGAGCCAGCACCGTCTCCAGAATACTGTGCGTTACCTGC
>Ga0272441_10014487_pt1 | contig 11172 bp, 3 predicted proteins | sample SSMProp6N_FD_193582 | JGI IMG/M metagenome (GOLD analysis project Ga0272441, IMG submission 193582) | Marine sediment archaeal communities from Little Sippewissett salt marsh, Falmouth, MA, United States - SSM-Prop-6N | ecosystem: Environmental > Aquatic > Marine > Wetlands > Sediment ... | reverse complement strand
GCAGAATCGTCGTGCGTAAATGCTAATAACAGTAATAAACAGGCTTTAAGCTCGTAAGTGCTTTGTAAATAAATGATTCTAAGTTGCTGGCACAGGTCTTCAAATATCTTTTACCAGACTCTTCAATTCGGCGCGCATAGTTTTGTCAATTTGTGATAAGTTTATTAATGCATGTAAACAAATGGCTTACAGCAACTGTTTCAATTCGTCAAATCTTTAAAAACAGGCTAAACAACAGGCACTGTTGCTAATTTCTGTTGAAGGTTACAGGGCTCGGATCAGTATTTCTTTTATGTATTGTCATACCTGTCTTTCATAATAATGTGCCATCCTTATAGATGGTTGCACAAGAATAGTCGAAGTAGCGGGAAATTTCTTATCTACTCAGATTCTCATGATACTACATGCGGTGAACTAAATCATATTCAAACATCTTCTTCGTGAACTTTCTATCAAATTGGTACCAATGAATTGCTTGTTTGGCCAATGAAAGCTTAAAAAATATAGTACACTTTTATCTTGCCATGGGTGGTATATAGAGCTCTTAGTTTTTATCTGGCATTATTCAACCGCTTGCTATTCAAACCAAGAGGTTATAGCCAACCAATCTGAGAGGAGAAGGGAAAGGTCAGCTATATCGATAATGCCATCGCGGTTGAAATCGCCGGGTTGCTGATCGTCGGATTGGAGCCAATAGTTCGTCTGGCCGGCGAAGTCGAGCAAGTTAACCGTGCCGTCGTTGGTCAGGTCGGCGAGTAAGGACCAGTCGTATGGGGGCATACTAGCCCGGCTGGTACCGCCGTAAGCGCCCATGTTGATACGGATATTTTCGCCATACTCGTTAGTTGGATCGTCCGGGATGGTAAGAAGTTCATCAGCCAGGGGAGAGCCGGGATTGCCGGCATCGATACAGCGACTGGTGACATTATCATAGTCCCAGCGCTGACGGGTAGCGTCCCATCGCCAGCCGGAGCTTTTGAGGTGATAGTCGCCTTCAACCCAAATATCATCGGTGGGATCAGAAGGGGTATTGCAGGGGTCGTCCCAACGGCCGGGATCAACAAAGCAGGGATCGATACCTATATTTCCAGTCCCTCCTAAATTACCTGTCCATCCTTGTATGCAATTATAATATAGGCATTCAGGATTCGTAGCAGGATTTATGTAAATTTGAGATGTCTCTCCACAGCCATTAAGGTCATAATTGTTCCAAAGAACACTATTTTCTATATTTATATTGCTATCTGATGCGTTATAAATCCCACCACTTTCTCCCTTAGCTGCATTGCCACAAAAGGTACAATTCTTGAGGATAGAATTACTCAAATTCATATTAACCATACCTCCCCCTATGTTATAAGAAAACATACTGAGTGTTTTATTGCCGGTAAAAGTACAATGATTTATGATCGGATTGCTGTGATAACATATTATCCCACCTCCAGAGCATGCATCGTAATACTTACTCTCTGCTTTATTTTTTTGGAAGATACAATCGTTAATTATAGGACTGCTCTCCCCGTTAGATATACCCCCACCTTGGATTCTGCCCAGGTTTTCTTTGAATATACAGCATTGTATTGTTGGACTACTATAAAAGTTTGTCATGCCTCCCCCATAATTTGCTTCATTTTTCCAAAAGATACAATTACTAAAAAGTGGTTGGTTGCCGCCATTGAATATACCGCCGCCCTCCATCCAATAACAAAAATTATTTAAAAAGGAACAATCCATAAATATTGTGTTACTTCCACTGTTGACTATGCCCCCACCGCTCCACTTTGCCATGTTTTCTTTAAAAACACATTGAATAAATTTAAATGACTCATCAATATTTAAGCCACCACCAGAATAAGCAGAATTTTTAATGAAGATACATGTTTTCACCGTCATACTTCCTGATTCGTTATACATTCCACCTCCACCTTCTTTATGCCCGTGGGTAAATTCTTCATTTGCATTTCCTGCAGTCAATGTGAAACCATCAATGGTGGTCCAATACTCTGTATCGATCACATAGACCACAGTGTAGGCGTTTTCTGCGCGACAGGGGTCGTTGAGCAGGTGTTCAACGGGAGTGCAGGGATCGTCGTTGGCTAGCAGATCGCCGGAGAGGATAGAAAGATAGGTATTGGGGGCACGATCGGAGAAGTTGGGATCGCCGTTGGAAGGGAAGCCGCCATAGATGGCGACACCATTTTTCATCTGGAAGGTGGCGGTACGGGGATCGCAGGGATCGATCAGAGTAGTGGGAATATAGGTTCCCGCCGATACCCAGATTTGGTCGCAGGGGTCGGCGTCATCAAGCCCATCCTGAAGAGAGTTATAGGCATCAGACCAGCTAGTACCGGAGCCACCGGGTGGGGCGGAGGCGCTTACATAAATTATCTCTGCTGAAACACTGGCGTTTACCGCGAGAATTAATCTTAAAATTCTAAACACGGCGGGCCATTTTACGTTACTAATTTTCATTCTTCAGGACGCCTCCCATGAGTTGAAGTTTAGCTATTCGTGCCAGGTTGTTTCGCTCAGCCATTCAGCTGATAAGATTACATAATCAGCTAAATCCAGCATCTCGTTACGATTAAGATCACCGGGAATATCGCTATCATTTACCAACCAATCCTGCATCTGAGCGGCAAGATCACTGGTATCGACAATGCCATCATTAGTTAAGTCAGCAAGTAAGGTCCAGTCATAAGGAGGCATACTCGCATTTGAGGTGCCACCATAAGCTCCCATATTGATGCGAATATTTTCACCATATAAGTTGGTGGGGTCGTCCGGTATGGTGAGCAGCTCATCAGCCAAGAAGGAGCCGGGGTTGCCGGCGTCGATGCAGCGGCTGGTGACATAATCATAGTCCCAGCGCTGACGGGCGGTATCCCAGCGCCAGCCTTGGCTTTTCAGATGGTAATCACCCGTCACCCAAACATCATCGGCGGGATCAGAGGGGGTATTGCAGGGATCATCCCAATGGCCTAGATCAACAAAGCAGGGGTCAACATCGATATTGCCCAAGTTCCAATTCAGCGTACATCCGCTTCGGACAAAAACTCCTCCCTGGCCTCCTTGAACATTGCTATATAAAATCGAAACGGTGGAAGGATATCCGGAACTATGTATTGAAACCTCAGGTCCTTCAGCCGCAGTATCACTCCATAAGATGCAATTCCTAACTGTCATCTCACTATTTCGGTAACACCATAAAGCCCCACCGTAATCTAGTGCGGTGTTTTCGGAAAAAGTACATTGCGTAATAGTTGGGAAACAATCATTGTCACAAGAAATGCCCCCTCCGCAATAATTTGAGATGTTTCCCGTAATAATGCAACGGCGAATCAGAGGGCCACTGACAGCCCTAATACAGATACCTCCACCGGTATAATCTGCATAATTATTCCTAATTTGACAATTGGTGATGGTGGGACTCGAATAATTGGTACAGAAAATAGCACCTCCAACCGATTGCGGAATACCATAAACTAATTCCTCAGGGCCATAGCCGTTAACGATAGTCAAACCGGACAGTACCGAAGCATTCGTCTCTCCGCTGCGGAAATTGACCCCCCGGTGAGGCTCACAAGGATCACCCTGGCAATCGATGACCGTTGCCGCTACTAATGCCGGATTGTTCGGGTCAGTACTCCTAACTGTTATCGCCTTGCCCCCGAAATCAAGATCTCTATTACCCGGGCCGGTATAAGTGCCAGGGGATACCACGATAACATCATATGACTCAGCTGCATCAATGGCCTCCTGAATGGTCGGATAATCGAATGGTACCAGGATAAATTCTGCTGGTAAAAGGATTATGTCGACAATCTGGCCACCTGAGATAATGACTTGATATTCGGAAACATCGCCCTGGGAATCAAATAAAACCGGAGTAGTTAAAACTCCCCCCCCGGCAGTGCCGAATGAAAAACTGATATCTTGGTCTAAACTGTTCAATCCTACCGGCAGATTATACGCCGTGCCGTCCTCGGGTGTGTGAATTACCACCGACTCGCCCACATCCGGATCCTCAAACAACGCCTCCAACTGAGCCGCGGTGGGATCATCGATCTCCATCGCACCGCCCACTGATACTGCCTGGACCGGATAGCCGGCGCTGCTGTCATTGACCAGGACCGGTAAAGATACATCACCTTCCACAATCAGGGCCGCCAATGTACCGGTTTCCACCAGGTTGAGGTCACCTTCTACCTTGAGTGTTCCCAGTGTATCAGCGCTATTGGCAACCGATGCTGCGGTGAAGTCTAAAGAATTCAGATCAAAGCTCTCCCAGTGCAGAGCTCCGGTGATTGATTCGGTAGTGGTTAAAGCAATATCCACTGAGTCTGCCCGGGACTGGGCCCCGTCCCAGTTATCGATGGTTATATCCAAGGTGTGAGAAAAACCTTGATAATTTAAACTATACAGTGGTCCGGCAGTTCCATTAACCTTGTAAACTACACCTGCATCTGTGATAGTTATTACGGGTGAGGTAGCGGTAGCCGCCTGAGCAATAATTGTAGCGGTAATATCCTGGGCCGTTACCACATCAATATCACCGCCGGCCGTGATATTACCAGAGATGGTTCCATCATCGACAATACCATCGGCATCACCCGGCTCGGGATTAATCAATACATTATCAATATTTCCGGTTGTCGCCGTTATGGTAGCGTAAATATTATGGGCTATTGTGCTGACTGTCCCTACATTACCGCCGGTAGATATAATCGATCCCTTGACTGCCCCGTCATCTTCATCAGGATCAATAGCGGTAACCGCGGTGATATCACCGCCCGCTGTAATGTCGGCATTGATACCAATACCTGCCCCATCATCTTTGGATGCGGATACCGTACCAATATTTCCATTAGAAGCGGTAATAGTCACAACTGTGGATGTGTCTCCGATAAACTGATTAGATTGCACGCCGGCAATATTCTGATGGGCCAGGATGCTGGTTGTGCCGTTGCCGGCGCCAATTGAGCCGGCAGCGGAGATTAATCCGATACTACCTGCCGTTGACTGGATAGTTACCGTATCACCAACATCATTATCAGCGCCGATAGAACCTGTTACGAAAATGCCATCGATATTACCCATAGTGGCTTGAATCTGGATCGGATTATAGAAATAATTACCATAACTGCCCAGGATTGTAATATTACCCAGGCTTGTCCCGGTAATACTGCCGTTGACATCACTTTGTACTGTGATGTCTCCGATGGCACCAGAGGCGTTAATCGCCGCATCGGCATTGACATTTCCCTGCGAGCCTTGTGAGGCATCACCCAAGTTTATGCCGGCCAACGACCCATTAACCGTAACCGTAGCCCCGGCTGCTATAGCGGTACCGGCCAGACCGCGGATGTTCAGATAACCTGCCGTTCCGCCACCGGCTACGCTGATGTTCAGGTCGCCCATGATTTGACCGAAGTTAATATCCTCATCTACCGGCACGGTAACTGCACCAGCAACCCCACCATCCACAGTTATGTTGGTGGGATTGATGTCCGGATCGGAACCCAAAATATAATTACCTTCCACATAAAGAAGACCAATGGTAACCGGAGAATCCGCTCCCAGCGTGACATTCAACGGGGCGGAGATAATATCCACGTCGGTATCCGTAAATAACTGCTCCGCGCCGGTAGCTACCCGCGTGGTGATATAGATATCCGGTATTGTTCCCGGAGTGCTGTCGGCCAGATGGGTAATTGAAATCGTTTCGGTAGGTGTGCCGTCAAAGATGATCTGGGCAGTTACACCTGTATCAATTGTTGTAGTGCTACCAGTCTCGAAGGCCCAGACGGCAAAGCTAATCCCATCGGAAATAAATGTGGCCAGCGGTGAGCTTGATGTTGCCGAACCTGCTGTTACGGTTGCTTGAACGATTGCGTCGCCCGCATCGATCAGATCGATATCACCGGCTGCTGTAATCGTCCCATTAATATCTTCACCAGCTTGGCCGCCGGAACGAATCGTATCGATATTGATAGCGCTAATCATTGCGGTAATCTCACCATTTGAAGTGATTGTTCCGATGTCACCGGTCGAGTCTGTATCAGCATAAGAAGCGGTAATTGTTACCGGAGCACCGCTGCCGATGTCACCTGCCACGATAATAGAGGTAATATCATCTTCTGCCCTGATGGTCGAACCATCGATGGTGCCATTAGCAACGATAGAAGTGATATTACCGGATCCGGCCGTTATATTACCGGTTATCGACCCGACTGCTGAATACGCCGTGATTGTCCCTGTAATTGCCCCGTTAGTAGCAAAAATATTACCGTCAATATTATTTGCTGCACCAATGTCGGCTGCAATATCACCGGTCATGACAGTTATATTGCCATCAATGTCAGCACCAGCTATTATGGTTGCCGTTGCTGAAATATCACCGGTATTTACCGTAATACCGCCTCTGATACTTCCAGTAGAAGCCTGTACCGTACCCGTAAGATCGCCGTTACTTATGGTTATATAACCATCAATGTTGTTAAAGGCATTGATCGTACCGGAAAGACCACCGGTAGTAACGGTAACTGATCCATCGATGTCCATGCCGGCTTCAATTGTGCCGGACAAACCCCCGGCCGTTATCGTTATGTCTCCATCTATATCTTCGACGTCCGACTTGATCAGACCGGCCATACCACCGGTATCGATTGTGATGTCAGCCGAATTGCCAAAGCCACCCATCGTGGCGAACAGGCTACCTGTGGAGGTAATACCATCATCTATTTGAATTGCTCCGGTAAAGCTCGTCCCGGCAGTAATATCACCACTTAACTCGCCGTCGGTGGTGATCGTTCCGATTTGGGCAAAGGCTGTTATCGTCCCGGTAATGTTACTGCCGGCATTGATCGTGGTAATATTTCCCGCCGACGTGGTAACCGTAGCATCGATAGTACCACTGCTGGTCTCGTTGGTATCAGCGCTGATTTGCATGATTGTGCCTGCAGCAAGAATCGAACTGTCGGCTGTGATATTACCATCGGCGGAAACGATTCCATTAATGCCGCCGCCGTTGGCCACTACATCCCCGGCGAAATCCCCATCCGCTGTCAGAGTACCTATGGAACCTCCGGCGGTAAAGCTCGCCTCAGCAGTGATATTGCCGTCATTACCTGACACCAAGGTTACATTACCGATATTTCCGATTGTAGCTGTCACGTCACCGGCAAAATCATCATCCGTCACAGTAATCATACCATCAACATTAGTACCGGCTGAAATAACTGCCGTCGAAGCAACCCCGCCGTCGGTTACAGTAATAGGTCCGTTAATATCACCGGTCCCGTCCGTCCCGGCTGAAATCGTACCGGCCAATCCACCTGCGTTGATTACAATCATCGTTGAAATATCACCGCCTGCCAGGATCTGACCTGTGGACGTGATACCGCCGGCTGTCACTGTTATACCAGTTGTACATATATCGCCCGCCGTAGCCACAATTGTGCCCGACAAGCCGCCGGCTGTGATGGTAACACCGCCGGTAATGTCATCTGCTGTAGCTGTTACCGTACCAGATAGGCCACCGACTTCTACCGTAACCAACCCGGCCAAATCGCCTGCCGTTGAGGTAATGGCTCCGGCCATCCCACCGGTATCAATTGTAATATCAGCCGCGCCGGCAAAGCCGCCCGTCGTGGCGATCAGGCTACCTGTTGCTGCAATCCCGTCATCGATTTGGATCGCTCCGGTAAAGCCTTCGCCAGCGGTAATATTACCGCTTAGCTCGCCGTCGGTGGTGATTGTTCCAATTGAGCCGGCACTGGTGATCGTCCCGGAAATGTTACTGCCAGCATCAATTATGGTAATGTTTCCCGCCAAGGTGATTATCGTACCGGCAATCGCACCGCCAGCGGTTTCGTTGGAATCGACATCAATCTGTACAATTGTTCCACCGGCTGTGATAACCGAGTCGGCGGTAATGCTGCCATTAATTGAGACGATACCGGTTAAGGTTGTGCCCGCCGTTATCTCACCGGCAATGTCGCCCATGGCCGTAACAGTTCCCATGGTCATACCGGAGGTAAAGCTGGCTGTTGACGTAATAGCGCCGCCTGCCAGCACATCACCGAAATGGCCCGCCGTAGCTTCAATATCACCGGATATATTACCGGCAGTGGCGTCTATATCGCCAATATTGGTACCAGCGGTAATATTACTCGACAGATCGTTAGCTGCCATAACATTGCCTACCGTTGTCCCGGCGGTAATGGCACCCGACAGATCGTGCAGTACCCTTACTGTGCCAACTGATGTCCAGGCGGTAATGGCGCCCGATATATTTTGAATCTGGATGTCGATATTACCAACGGATGTACCTGCTGTTACGGCGCCCGAAATGGTAATGGAGGTTTCGTCGGTACCGCTGATGGAAGTGATCAAGCCGGCAGTCGCGATAATATCACCTGCAAATGTCAGGGTATCATCATCTCCCCCGTCACCCAGGGTAATTGCTCCGATATTACCCGTGGCAACGGTGATATCACCGGCTGAGGTACTTCCCGCTTCCAGGGTGGTTGCACCCAATGTCGAAGACGAACTCACCGGACCAGCCAGAGAACCAGTTACTGTCAGGGTGCCTGTAAATGAGGTGCTCGCCGTAATACCGGTTGCACCTACCGCACCGACACGCATACTCGTTGCCACTGTCTTAGTGGTAAGCCCGGTGATACTTCCCAGGTTGAATACCGTAAGACCTGAACCATCCAGTGTTATCGTTGTTGCGCTAATCCCATCCGAGATGGTATTGTTTGAGGACCCGCCTACCGCAGTAGCTAAATCGGTATCATCTGAACCAAAGATATTTAGCGTTGCGGTATTGGTGTTCGTATCGGTGATGGTACCCAGCGATAGGGTAGCACCGTTCAAACCATCCGCGTCACCACCGATATTAAGACTGATAGTACCGTCGCAGGCGGCGGTATTACCGATATCGATAGCTGTGATGGATTCTTCCGACGCGTCCATGGTAACTAGTATGTCACCTGTGGTACGCCCGGTCCATTCCACCCCGATCTCCCAGCTCTCGCCTCCGGAATCGGTAAATGAAATATACTCGTCGTCGGCGTTAATGGTAAAGGTGTGGTCACCATTATCTGTGGCAGAGTTTGCTACCACCGCTCCCCATGAATGAACTTCAAGTGTTAGAGTTACAAGAATTGCAGAAAGAAAAATTAACCGCTTTTTCATTTTAATTCACCCTTCCAAACTAAGAATATCATCATTTCTTAAGAACTACCAAAATATGGGTTAAGTAAAAAGTACTGCCTCACATTTGAGCATTAAATTTTACCTGTGACCGGGACCGCTATTTTAGCGCAGACTATCCCTCCTACAAAAATTACGATCATTGCTCGGGAAGATACGAGCCCTGGCAATATTAGATTCTCCTGTTCTCCTACAATTATACTTAAAATCCGCTAGGGTAGGGAATAACTCACTCCATTTTTGATAATGTGCAAGTTATCCTCTCTTGCAGATTTATTGCTTTTTTCCTTTGATAAATCGATGTATTAGCCTATCAGAAAATGGCTAACCTGTCAAGGAAATAAGCTTGTCAGCCAGGACTAAATGGTTACTTAATTGACTAAAATTAACATAGAGAAAAGCATAAGAGTTAATATTATATGGGATTAGCAATGTATCTGCTGTCTTACACCCTTTTGGCTCGTAGGTTAGCTTTTCCCGAATCTTGATCAAGTTTTTATATGAGAATTTAGGATATCACTTGCATCTTACAAAATTCTCCTTGAAAATCCTTCAGACGAGCGTATAATTACTCAGAGTATTGAGTAATTTGTAAAAGGGCTCTCATATGGCTGACGAATACAAAAGACCAATTTATCATGAAATCCTCAATCGGGTTAAAGAAAAACGTCGTTTTATTCAGGTCCTTGCCGGCCCCAGGCAGGCGGGAAAAACCACTTTGGCCAGACAGGTTATGAATGACTGTGGGCTACCGGTTCACTATGCATCAGCAGATGAACCAACCCTTCAGGACCGTTCCTGGTTAAATCAACAATGGGATATTGCCAGAATCAATATTGCCTCAAAGAAGTCTTCAGGCGCACTGCTGATTGTCGATGAAGTTCAGAAAGTGGCTGGCTGGTCCGAAACTGTCAAACGCCTCTGGGACGAAGATACGGCCAATAAAACAAACCTAAAAGTGATTCTTTTAGGATCATCGCCGCTGCTGATGCAACAGGGATTAACGGAAAGCCTTGCCGGTAGATTTGAAACCATACCGGTCATGCATTGGTCATTTGCGGAAATGCGGGATTGCTTTGCAATGTCTCTTGAGCAATATATTTATTTTGGCGGGTATCCGGGTGCTGTGGCGTTGATAAAAAACCGGCAGCGCTGGATGAAATATATTTTGGATTCTTTGATAGAGACAACCATAGCCAGGGATATTTTGTTAATGACTCGGGTGGATAAACCGGCATTATTACGACGATTGTTTCATCTCGGCTGTGAATATTCCGGGCAGGTCCTTTCCTATCAGAAAATGTTGGGGCAATTACAGGATGCTGGAAACACCACTACACTGGCCCATTATTTGGAATTATTGCGCGGCGCCGGGTTACTTACTGGTCTGGAAAAATATTCGGGAAAAACACACCGAAAAAGAGGCTCCAGCCCAAAACTTCTCTGCTTAAATACGGCTTTAATGACAGCCCTGAGCGGCGTCTCTTATCAAGAAGCTATCAAAGATCGTGAATATTGGGGCCGTTTGACGGAAACTGCCGTTGGGGCTCATTTGGCCAATGATTCAGCCGGCAAAGGCATTAATCTCTACTATTGGCTGAGTCGCAATCGGGAGGTGGATTTCATCTTGGAATCCGGCAAAAATGTGATAGCTATTGAGGTTAAAAGCGGCAAGAAAGAATATACTTTGGAAGGAATGGCAGAATTTTGTAAACATTTCTCAGTTAAACGACAACTATTGATCGGCGGACATGGTATTGCCATTGATGAATTTCTCGCCAGCCCGGTTGAAAGGTGGATGGAATAAAATGTCACAGTAAACAATGAGCTAATCCGAGCCTGTGCCAGCACTAGAAAGGAGGGTATTATGAGAAAGCTGGTAAGGCTATGGAAAAGACCAACTCATGATGGTCAAAAGTATACGTACTATCTGATCTATTACGATTTTGA
>Ga0272441_10014486_pt1 | contig 11172 bp, 9 predicted proteins | sample SSMProp6N_FD_193582 | JGI IMG/M metagenome (GOLD analysis project Ga0272441, IMG submission 193582) | Marine sediment archaeal communities from Little Sippewissett salt marsh, Falmouth, MA, United States - SSM-Prop-6N | ecosystem: Environmental > Aquatic > Marine > Wetlands > Sediment ... | reverse complement strand
GATCGTGCCGCTGTTGCCGCAGCCGTTCGCGAGGTCGCCATGGCGCCGGGCGAGGTGATCCTTCCCGGCGAGTGGGCAAAGGCCAAGGCTCTGATCGCCGTGGGCACCGACATCAATTATGAGGGGGCGGCCGGCAGCCACGAATTCGATGCCGCCGGTGATGTGCCGGGTTTCTTCGTCGAAGCGGTCATTGCCGATGGCAAGGTCACCGATCTCGCGCCGGTTCGCTGATCCGGTCTGTGGCAATTGATGTCCGCAGGGTCGAATGCGCGCTTTCGAGCCTCCGCTTTCGTTCATGGCAAGCGGCATCATTGCCCGGGTCAACAGGCGCCGCCGTCAGGTGATGCGGGACTTGACGGGCCTGTCAGAAGCGTTCCTTGCGCAGCACTTCGCAATCGCTGACCGACAGCATCCCGATCTGGTGCGACAGGACATTGAAGGCAGCCTCGACGAGACGTTCGGCCTTGTCGGGGCTGGTCACGCAGATCACGGCGCACATGGCACCGGCTGTGCCGATCTGGCCTTCACGCGACCAAACACCGGAATCGCCCGCCCCGCCCAGTACCGGCAGGATCGTGTAGCCCCGGACGCCGGCCTTGGTCAGCGCTGCGGTCAGTTTCCTGACAAGCGGTGCCTCGATCACGATCTCGACACGTTTGGCGCTGTAGGTCTGCATTCCTGTCACCTCATTCGAGAAGAAATGTCGCCGCGGCCATATAGAGCGGAATACCGGCAATCAGGTTGAAAGGAAAGGTGATGCCGAGTGACAGCGTCAACGAGATGGCCGGATTGGCGTCGGGCAGCGCCACGCGCAACGCCGCCGGCACGGCGATATAGGATGCCGATGCCGACAGGATGGCCAGCAAGCTCGTGCCGCCGACGGACAGGCCGATCAGCGCACCGAGCGAAAGCCCGGCGGTTGCACCGATCAGCGGCATGATGATGCCGAAGGCGAGAACGGGAAGGGCCAGTTGACGGCCACTGTTGATCAGGCCGCGTCCGGCGATCAATCCCATGTCGAGCAGAAACAGGCACAGCACGCCCTTGAAGGGCGCGGTGATGAAGGCGTCGATTTCCTTCAGGCCGTCGGGTCCGGTGATCCAGCCGATCGCAAAGGCGCCGACCAGAAGCACGATGGAGCCATTGAAGAGCACTTCGCGCCATAGCGAGCCATTTTCCTGCGCCTCGCCGCTTTTCCGGCCGGCCAGTATCAGCGCGGTCATGATTGCCGGGGCTTCCATGGCGGCGGCGACGGCAACCATATAGCCTTCATAGGCAATGCCGCTTTGTGACAGGATCGATGTGCCGGCGACGAAGGTCACGATCGAGATCGACCCGTAATGGGCGGCCACGGCGGCAGCATCGATGCGCGACAGTCTGGAGATTGCGCCCAGAATGGCAAAGCCGATCATTGGCAGCGTGGCCGAAAGAAAGAGACCGGCGAGCAGGGCGGTAAAGATCCGCGCGTCGAGCCCGTGCTCGGACACGCCAACACCGCCCTTGAAACCGATCGCCAGAAGCAGATAGAGCGCCATGCCCTTGGCCACGGCCTCGGGGATCGACAGGTCCGAGCGCAGAAGTGCCGCGGCAAAGCCGAGCGCGAAAAACAGCACCATCGGTGTCGTCAGATTGGCAAGTGCAAGTTCTGCCATCGGTTCACTCTTTGATTCCGCTCTTGCGCGCATCCGGTTCGGGCAGGACGCCTTGCGGCAGATAGCGCAGCACCAGCGTGATCGTGAGACCGATCACGAAGACCCGCATCTGAAGGGCCCGGCTGTCGAAATCGGAAGGGGCCTGCCAGCCGAACCAGTGGTCGCCGTAAATGCGAACCATATCGAATACCCACAGCGCAATCGGTTGCGACATGGTCCACACGATATAGACAAACAGCGCACCGAAAATCGCGCCGCGATTGTTGCCCGAACCGCCCAGGATCACCATCACCCAGATCAGAAATGTGTGGCTGAGATCGATGAAGCCGGATGGATCGTAAATCGCATTGAAATGGACGAGGGCGGCGCCGCCAATCCCCATCAGCACGCTGCCGAGCACGAAGATCTCGAGACGGCGCCGGTCGACATTCTTGCCGATCGCTTCGGCGGCGGTTTCGTTGTCACGGATGGCGCGCATCATCCTTCCCCATGGGGCATGCCATGCGCGCTGCAGGGCCAGATAGAAGACGGCGATCAGGATGGCGACGACGCTCAGATATGCCGCCCGGGCGAGTGCGAACTCACCGTCGGCAGGCGCGGGGACCGGCCAGGGCAGCGGCGAGACCGTCAGCGTTCCGCGGGTCAGCCAGTCGGCATTGCGCAGGAAGGTCTTGATGATCTGGGCAATGCCGAGCGTGGCGATGGCCAGATAGTCGGCGCGCAGGCCGAGGCAGATGCGGCCGACGACAAAGGCGATGGCGCCGGCGACAAGCCCGCCGGCCAGCCATCCGAGAAAGACCGGCAGGCCGAGCCCGCCGATCCAGTCGGCCTCCGTCTCGATCGTCACGGCCATGCCTTCCATATGGCTGGTGACCATGATGAAAGTGGTCGCAATGGCGATCGTGATGCACAGCGTCTTGAGCCGCGGGCCTGCGCCAAACAGCCGGTCGGCCCGGTTGGCGGCGAAGATCAGGAGTGCGCCAAGAGCGAGTTTCAGCACGAACACGGCAATCAGCGCGGGACCTTGCCCTTCCCAGAAGGCAGCGTTGAGAGGAAACGAAATCAGCATCGAGACGGCGCCTGCGGCGGCGATGAAGCCCATGATGCCGATATTGAAGATACCGGCATAGCCCCATTGGATCGTCAGCCCGAGTGCCAGGATCGCGTAGCACCCGGCTTCGACCAGCATGCGCAGCGTGTAGACGGTGCCCTGTGTGGCGAAGATGACCGCGATCAGCACGGCAAGCGCCGAAAAGGCCACGATGTCGCGCATCGGACCGGCAAGCCTCATTGCTCTCTTTGCAGGCGCCCTGGTCAAAACACCTTGCCCTTGAAAATGCCGGTCGGGCGATAGATCAGCACGATGATCAGGATGATGAACGGTATCATCAGCTTGTATTCCGTCGGGACCAGGGCGAGATCGGCCGGAATGATGAAGGGCAGGTAATCGGCAAGGGGCCGCAACAGGATGGCCCAGTTGAAGACGGCCAGCGTCTCGCAGAAGCCGACGAGAAATCCGCCGGCGATCGCACCATAGGGCTGACCGATGCCACCGACGATCGTCGCGGCGAAAATCGGCAGCAGGATGTTGAAGGAAAGATCGGGCTTCAGGGTGACGTCCATCGACAACAGCGTGCCTGCCGCGCAGGCCAGCCCGCCGCCGATGATCCAGGTGGCGCGCACGACACTGGCCGTGTCGATCCCGGTGATGGCGGCCAGTTGCGGATTGTCGGCAACGGCGCGCATCGCCTTGCCAAGGCGCGTGCGCGTCAGGAAGCGATGCAGCGCGAAGACGGCGATGGCCGTGACGGCGAAAAGGGCCAGTTGCGGTTCGCTGACCACGATCGGCCGCGTGGCGCCCGGCACGGGTATGGTGAAGATCGCCTTCGGGCCATTCACATACATGTCGCGTGATCCGACACCGGCGAAAAGACGGATGAGGCCCTGCAGCATCAGCGTGACGCCGAGCGAGGCGATGACCAGCACGACCGGACGCGCGCCCGCTTCACGCAATGGCTTGTAGAAGATCTGGTCGAGGCCGATGGCGATCATGGCCGTGAGCGCCATGGCCGGCACCAGTGCCAGCAGCGCCAGCGGAACGGGCGACGGGATGCCGGCGACGGCCATCAGACTGGCGAGGATCAGTGTCACGAAGGCACCGAGCGTCATCAGATCGCCATGGGCGAAATGAGCAAAGCGCAGGATGCCGAAAATCAGTGACACGCCGATGGCGCCAAGCGCATAGACCGAGCCGATGATCGCACCGGCGATCACAGCCTTGTTGAGAAAGAAGACGAGTTCGTTCAACGGGAAAGTCGTTTCGCGGTTTGGCGCCGGGGTTTGAGCGTGGGACCGGGCGGTCTGGTTTGTGCTGTCGTGATCGTGGAATTGTCGGATGTGCCGTCAGGGTCTGTCTTTGTTCTTGCCGGGACGCTCGATCACCCGGCCTTCGCGTTGCATGTCCTTGTAGAGGCGGCAGGATGTACACGGGATATCCTCGCGCGCCGCGACCTTGCCTTCGAGCATGGCGCGGGCATAGCTGATGTCGTCCCCGTTCAGGGCCTGATCGAGTCCGTCACGGAAAGCGTTGCCCTTGAACGGTTGCCAGTTGTTGCGGCAGCATCCCCAGACCGTCCCGTCAAAATTGATTTGCGGCTCGTCCCACAGCTGATGGCAAACCTTGTCCATGTAGTGAATGCCGTATTTCGCCTTGTATTCACGGCGCGAGGTCACGCCTTCCGCCATGTGACGTGCCACCGCATCCTTGTCGCGCACCGGCGAATAGCTGTCGTCCCAGTTCAGCTTGGCGATGAAATCCATACCAAGATCCTGCGCCATGCGTTTGGCCAGCGGCAATTCATGCTCGTTATGGCCAAAGACCACGAATTGCCAGGTCAGCATCGGATAGGGGCTGTCATATCTGGCCTTCAATTCGTTGATGCGCCGGATATTGGCCAGCACCTGATCGAGATTGCCCTTGATGCGATAGATGGCGTAAGTCTCAGGTGTCGCGCCGTCGAGCGAGCAGCGGATGTGGCGAAACCGGTAGCGCACGAGGTCTTCCAGCACGCTGTCGCGCACGGTGTTCAGATTGGCGCCGTTGGAGGCACTCAGATAGACGCCTTTCTCGAACGCATAGGCCATCATTTTCGGCAATTGCGGATTGAGGAAGATCTCGCCGAAATTCGACAGTTCGATTTCCTCGACACAGGGATTTTCATCGACCAGCATCTTGAAATTGTCGAAGCGCAGATAGCCGAGTGGCACGGTCTTGTAGAGTTCACCGCTCGCCGTCTCGCAGGTCGGACATTTCAACTGGCAAAAGGTCGATGCCTCGAGGCGGATTCGCTTCGGATGCACCGCGTCAGATGCTCTGGATTTTGCCCGGACATGCCTTGGCTCACCCTGTTTGGCGCCTTTGTCCTTCACTCCATCGATCACCTGCACCATCGTTGCATCAGCCTCCAAGAAAACTTTGCGCCACCACCGGATCGGCAAGAAGAGCCTTGCCGCTGTCGGTAAAGGCATTTCTGCCACCTGCCAGGACAAATCCCTGATCGGCAATGGCAAGTGCCTGTCTTGCATTCTGTTCGACCATGACAACCGTCACACCGGTAGCGTTGATCGCCAGCACCCGATCGAAGATGACCGACATGAACAACGGTGACAAGCCCGCAGTCGGTTCGTCGAGAAGAATGAGCTTGGGTTCTATCATCAGTGCGCGGCCGAAAGCGACCATCTGACGCTGGCCGCCGGACAATTCGCCGGCTGGCTGGTGACGCTTGTCTTTCAGATCGGGAAAGATCGTGAAAACATGATCGATCACGTCGTCAAAGCGGTCGCGCCGTGAAAAGGCGCCCATTTCCAGATTTTCAAGCACGCTCAGGCCTGAAAAGACGTTGTTCTCCTGCGGCACGAAGGCCACGCCGAAACTGGCCATGTGCTGTGGCGCCTTTGCCGTGATGTCGGTGTCTTCGAGATGGATCGCGCCGTCACTGATGTTGACCAGCCCGAAAACGGCTTTCAGGGCGGTTGATTTTCCTGCCCCGTTCGCCCCGACAATGACGCCGATTTCGCCAGCGCTCAATGACAGATTGACACCGTTCAGGATGGTCGTTTCGCCGTAACCGGCCGCCAGACCGCGTATGTTGAGAAGCGGCGTGGTCATGATTCTGCCACTGCGCACGACACGGCCGTGGCATGTCCACTCGGTGATCCCCCGAAATAGGCCTCGATGACGGCTTCGTCACGGCGGATGGCATCGATCGTGCCTTCGGTCATGACGCGGCCGGCGGCCATGACGATGACCGGGTCGCACAGCCTGGCGATCAGATCCATGTCGTGTTCGATGACGAAGAATGTGTAATCGAGTTCGCGGTTGAGCCTTTTGATATTGTCGACCAGATCGTTGAGCAGCGTGCGGTTGACACCGGCGGCAAGCTCGTCGAGCAGCACGACCTTGGCATCGGCCATCATCGTGCGGCCAAGTTCGAGCAGTTTCTTCTGGCCGCCCGACAGGTTGCCGGCATGTTCATGCATGACATGGCTCATCTTGAGAAAATCGAGTATCGCGCGCGCCTGGTTTTCGATCGCGGCCTCCTCGCGCGCGACCCGGGCAGGCTGAAACCAGGCGGAGGCAAGGTTTTCGCCGCTTTGGCCTGGCGGCACCGCCATCAGGTTTTCCAAGACGCTCAGATTTGAAAATTCCTGCGCGATCTGGAAAGTGCGCAGCAGACCACGGTGAAACCGCTCATGCGGCGCGAGTGATGTAATGTCCTCGCCGTCTAGCAGGATTTGCCCCGCAGAAACGGGAATGGCCCCGGCAACCATATTGAAGAGCGTCGTCTTGCCGGCGCCATTGGGACCGATCAGGCCCGTAATCGAACCAGTTTGCACCTGGAGACTGCAATTGTCGACAGCCGTCAGACCGCCGAAGCGCCGGGTCACCTGTTTCACGTCAATCATCGGCATCATGGAGGCGTCGTCTTTGCTCCTTCAATCCTTCCCCCGTACCGCTTAGCATTGGCAAGGTGACAAGGAAAGCACGGCTTGATCCTGACCGCCGTTTATCTGATTAAACCTTTTTTCAAAACATTCGTGCCATGGTTGCGTGACGGGGATCCGATCTTTCCGGATCAAAAGGGCGCATCTTGTTGGAACTCGGGATCATATCGGCTGAGACCAGTCTGGCGACCGCGATCGCGAGGATCGAGGCATCGGTCATGCCTGCCTATGTGAAGGATGCCGATCTGCGTTACATCGCCGTCAACGAGGCCTATGCCAAGCTATGGAACCGCAGTACCCGTTCGTTCATTGGCTGCATGAGCGAAGATGATCGACAATCCGGTGATGGCAATGAGCGCGACGAAAAGGAACGACGCACGCTCGTCTTCGGCAAGAATCAGATGGCGATGTTTCGCGGTACGTTCACGCATTCGCCGTATCGGATAAACCTGCGCAGAGGCAAGGAGCCAACGGGCCGTACATTTCTGCTCGGCATATTCGAACAGTTTGGCGGTGTTCGGATCTTTTCCGATCCCGCTGCACCTGACCACGAGAGCAATACGGATGGACCGGGACAAGGTGCCGGGCCTGATCGCGACATCGCTGGCGAAAACACCTTGTCTGATGGATTGGCCCCGCGCCAGGTCAAACAGGATGACCATGATCTCGCTCTGGTGCGTGCCGCCATGCGCGATCTCGATCTGCCCGTTGCCATCTTCTCGAAGGATGGCCGGCCGATCCTCATCAACGATGCCTTCCGAAGCACAAGCGAGAACGCGGAGACTTTCAACTGGCGTGCCAAGGTGGCGCCGGAAGGGGCACGCATTGTCATTGGCGAACATGGGAGGGCGCCTGTTGCTGTTGGCGAGGGGCCGGGCGGTGTCGAAAAGCAGGCCCTGATTGCGGCACTCGAGCACCTTGATGCCGGGGTGATCATCTATGACCAGAATGACCGGCTCTATTATTTCAATGCCAAGATTCCGGAATTCTTTGCCGGCATGTCGCTGTCGTCTCCGCGCGTCGGCATGAGCCTGGAGGAGGTCGTCACCGAACTTTACGATGCCAAGGCGGTCGTTTTGCGTGAGGGCGACAGTCTTCCCGAGGACCGGCAGGAATGGATCCGGGCACGCATCAAGGACCATCATCGCGATGATTTCGATTCCGTCGAGGAATTGCGCAACGGTCGTTGCCTGCGCTTCATCAATCGCCGCTTGCCCAACGGCATGTTCATTGGTTTGCGCGTCGACATCACCGAACAGAGACAAAGAGAATCCGAACTGCGCCGTCACGCCGAGGAGAACGATCTTTTCAAGGCTGTTCTCGATGCCTTGCCCATTGCAACCTATGTCAAGTCGCCGGACTTCAAGCTGCGTTTCGTCAACCGCGCCTATTGCGATCTGACCGGTCGCCCGCTCGAAGAGATCATCGGGCGTGACGATCTCGAAATCTATGGTGACGAGGGTGTGATCTTTCGCGCGGAGGACGAACGTGTTCTGGCAACCGGTGAAATTTCCGAGCAGGAAGAAACGCTGACCGACAGCCATGGCGAACCCCTGCAGCTTCTGGCGCGCAAAAGCCTGGCACGCGGCACTGACGGAAAATTGTGGCTGATCGGATCGAGCCTCGATATCCGGGCGCTGAAACGGCGCGAGGACGAACTGTTCGACGCCCGCCTGGAAGCCGAACTGATGCGATCGGACCTGGAGAGCCTGATCGATGCGATGCCGCTCGGAATCATTCTGCTCGACGCGGATCTCAAGGTTGAACTGATCAACAACGCTGTTTTCGATCAATGGAACGAACTGCCGCGCGCCGACATTCTGGGGCGGGACTTCCGGACGATTTTGAACATGAACCGCGCATCCGGCATTTTCGACATGAACGATGAGGACTGGAAGTCCCATGCCGATGAACTGATCAACGAAATCAGCGCAGGCCATTGTGCGCCGCGTGAGGTCGTACAGGCGGACGGGCGCACCGTCGTCTATTCCGTAAGGTCGCTTTCGGCGGGCAAGCGGCTGATTTCCTATTTCGACGTGTCGGCGATGAAGGAGCGCGAAAATGAAATCGCGACGGCGCGGGCCGAACTGGAAAAGGCAAACTGGATCATGGAGCAGGCGAAATCCGCCATGGCTCAAGGCATCTGCATTCACGATGGCAAGACGGTCCAGATGCTCAATCAGGCCTTCTACGACCTTCTGGATATCCCGCCCGACATTGTCGGTCCCGGCAAGCCATGGCGCTGCATCATCGATTATTGCGTGAAGCGGGGCGATTTCGGCGAGGGGCTTGATGTCGAAGATGCCATTCGCTCACTGCAGAAAATCATTGACGAAACCGGCAGCCTGCAGGCTGAACGCCGGGGCGGCAAGGGCCGCTGGCTGCAGGTCGACGCCAAGATGACGGCCGGCGGCTCGAGGGTCATCACCTATACCGACATCACCGAAACGAAGGGTCGGGAGGAACAGTTGCGTTCCCTGCTCGTCAAGGCCTAGCAGGCGGACCGGGCCAAGTCGGAATTTCTTGCCAATATGAGCCATGAAATAAGGACCCCGATGAACGGTGTGCTGGGCATGGCCGAACTCTTGTCAAAGACACCGCTCGATACCAGACAGAGGACTTTTACCGATATCATCGTCAAATCCGGCAATGCACTCCTGTCGATCATAAACGATATTCTCGATTTTTCCCGCATCGATGCCGGGCAGATTGTCCTGGAAGCGGCCCCTTTCAGTCTTCAGGAACTGATTGAAGACGTCACGGCACTGTTGTCTTCGCGCACGATCGAAAAGGATATCGAACTGATTGTGCGTATTCCTGCGGACCTGCCTGCGCTGGTGATCGGTGATGCCGGCCGGCTGCGGCAGATCCTGACGAACCTGATGGGCAATGCGGCAAAATTCACCGAGGTCGGGCATATCGTTATCAGCGTGAAGGCCGAGATGTGTGTATCAGGCCGCGCGAAGATCATGATTTCCGTCTCCGATACCGGCATCGGCATTCCCGAAAACAAGCTTGAAAGCATTTTCGAGAAATTTTCCCAGGTCGATGGATCATCGACCCGGCGCCATGAGGGCACAGGGCTCGGGCTGGCGATTGCCGCGCGTCTGACGGAGATGATGGGCGGTCACATGGCGGTTGAAAGTGAAGAGGGCGTCGGCTCGACCTTCACATTGTCACTGGAATTGCCCGTTCATACGGCCAGTTGTCTGTCGCAGAAAGTTCCGCCGCATCTGACAGGTGCGCGTGTGCTGATCGTCGACGACAATGCCGTCAGTCGAAAAGCCGTTTGCGAACAGATGAGTGGCTGGCGGCTCGATGCCTGTGCGGCTGGAACCGGCGCGGAAGGGCTGGGCGTTTTGCATGCAGCCATCGATGCAGGGCTGGGTGTGGATGCAATCGTGCTTGACCATGACCTTCTGGATATGACGGGCTCGCAATTCATTCACGCCGTGCGCGCCAATCCGGCACTTGACGATACGCCCATCATCTTTCTCGGCACGATGGACTTTCGTCCCGACCAGGAACTGGCCGAGGACCTGCCGGTCGAGGCCAGTCTGATGAAGCCGGTTCGTTCCTCGCAGCTGTTTGATACGCTGGTTCAGGTCATGCAGGCACGCTCCCTGCACACGCGCGCGCGTACTGACGATGCGGCGACGGATACGGCGCCTGGCGCGGCCAGGGGAACGCGGAACAGGCAATCTCAAGGCGAACAAAAAGATGGTGCGCAAACCGACTTGCCCGATGTCGAGGCGCCCGTCGCGCCAGTGCAGGCAAATCCGCAGGTCGCCAACTCCGCTGTTGTCATATCGTCTTCAGGTAATGCCGAGATGGCTGAGGTGACAGCTGAGCTGACAGATGCAGGGTCATCGCAAGTGCCGCCGGTTTCAAAAACGCAGGATCGGGTTGATGCGTTCGCGGCCGATATTGCCACCGAAGTCCCGGCGAAGAATGACGACACCGCTATTGCGGGTGCGATGGGTCAGAACATGTCGGCGCATGATGCGCCCCAGGGTCCCAGGCGCGACTATTCAAAACCACTGATCCTTGTTGCGGAAGACAATGATGTCAATCAGATCGTCTTTTCACAGATCCTCGAGGATCTCGATTTGCCCTTCCTGATGGCGGTCGATGGACGTGAGGCGCTCGCCATCATACATGCCCATGATCCCGATCTCATATTGATGGACCTGTCCATGCCGGACATGAACGGACTTGAGGCGACCATGGCCATCCGCGCGCTTGAAAAAGCGGTCGGTCGTGATCGCATGCCGATCATCGGTGTCACGGCACATGTTCTGGAATCAGATCGTGAGCGGTGCATGAAAGCCGGTATGGATGATTACATGACCAAGCCGATCAGTCCGGAAATGCTGGCCGAGAAAATCTTTCGTTGGCTCAACACCGACCAGGAGGACCCGGATGCTTCATGTGACGTGCTTTGAAATGGCCCGACCAACGGTCATGTCGCGTTTGCCGGCAAAGCCGCGGCGCTTTGATACCGTGAAACCGGCCG
>Ga0272441_10014485_pt1 | contig 11172 bp, 12 predicted proteins | sample SSMProp6N_FD_193582 | JGI IMG/M metagenome (GOLD analysis project Ga0272441, IMG submission 193582) | Marine sediment archaeal communities from Little Sippewissett salt marsh, Falmouth, MA, United States - SSM-Prop-6N | ecosystem: Environmental > Aquatic > Marine > Wetlands > Sediment ... | reverse complement strand
AAGATTATCGGCTCGATCGGAGCCGACGGCGCGCTGTACAAATCGGTCGAGTACACCGGCGAAGCGATCCGTGCGATGAGTGTGGCGTCGCGGATGGTACTATCGAACATGGCGATCGAGATGGGAGCGAAGAACGGCTACTGTGCGCCCGATGACAAGTTGTTCTCGTTCCTTGAGTCTCGAGCCGAGACCCAATACACGCCGGTCTTCTCCGATGTCGATGCCGAATACGAGCGAACGCTCGAATTCGACGTGACAACGCTCGAGCCGCAAGTTGCCAAGCCGCATACGGTAGACAATGTCTGCGATGTGAGCGGGGTTGCCGGGACACTGATCCATCAGGCGTTGTTGGGCACATGCACCAATGGGAGGATGGAGGATCTGCGTCTTGCGGCTGCGATTCTCGATGGCAGGAAGGTGGCGCCGGGGGTGCGGCTGCTGGTGCTGCCCGCATCGCAGGAGATCCTGCTCGATGCATTGAAGGAAGGGCTGATCGATGTGTTCGTCAGGGCCGGAGCATTGATGCTAAATCCCGGCTGCGGTCCGTGTCTGGGCGCCCATCAGGGGGTACTCGCTCCAGGTGAGGCATGCATCTCGACCGCCAACCGGAACTTCAAGGGGCGGATGGGCTCGCCAGACGGTGAGATCTACCTCGGATCCCCGGCGACCGTCGCCGCATCGGCCGTGACCGGCGTGATCACCGACCCTCGGGAGTTCTTCTAGGAATAGGCGATTCTCGCGGAGGACACTGAAGGGCTATGTCTCGCAGAGGCGCAGAGAACGCAGAGGCGCCCCGAAAGGGCAAGAGCTGGGACCATGAAGAGCATGAAGCGCCGTGAAGAAGAAAGGCAGAGAGACAGCCTCTTTGATTCGGGTTGTCCTCCTCCTGTTCTTCATGGCCTTCATGGTAGAGCGATGGGTTTCGTGCCTCTGCGAGAGGAAGGCTTGAGGTTGGAGGACACATGAAGACAGGGAAAGTCTGGAAGTACGGCGACGACGTGAATACGGATGTCATCTTCCCCGGCAAGTACACCTATCAGCCGATGGAGCCAGAGGAGATGGCGGAGCATGCGTTGGAGGATCTCGATCCCGATTTCGCAAAGAACGTGGCGGCTGGCGATGTGATCGTTGCCGGCAAGAACTTCGGTTGTGGGTCATCTCGTGAACAGGCGGCGACCTGTCTCAAGGCGGCCGGCGTGGCGGCAATCGTTGCTCCGTCGTTCTCGCGGATCTTCTTCCGTAACGCAATCAACAGCGGGCTACCGGTAATCGAGCTTGCTGAGGGGGGCGAATCGATCGCGATGGGCGATGAGGTCGGCATCGATTTCGCGGCCGGCATCGTCGAACACCAGGGGGCGAGCTACGCGTTCCCGGCATTGCCTCCCGAGGTGCTTGCTATCCTCGAAGACGGTGGCTTGATCCCGCATGTGAAGAAGGTGCTCGCGGAAACGACGTAGACGTGGGTTGGGGTTGGCTCTCAAGCAAGAAGATCAATGCAAGCGGACTCGCGAAACCGGTACCTGGCGACGGCAGCATGGCACACCCTCTGGATCCTGCGTTCAGTAGGCAATGCGAAAGGCGCAAGCGCGACGGCGTAGCCGGAGAACCCTACTCCTGTGGACAGTGCCACAGCATGGATGGGAACCGCTGTCGCGCTCGAGCGGCGTTCGGGTAAAGAAGATCCACTCAGGATGCGGCGTGATGGTAGGTCGTCTGGCAGACGATTCGCCAACCTTCGTCGAACCGATACAGCGACATGAAGTCATCGCACGTGTGGACCCCCCCGTGGATGAACTCGAAGTGCACAGTCGCGGCCGTATCCACGATGTCGGTGGACACAAAACGGATCGATACCTTCTTCTTTCGAGGATACTCGCCCGCTTCGTGGCCCTTCCGTCGTAGCTCGATCCGGTCTTGCAAAGGGGTTCTTTGAAGCTCATTCTCCTTGATCTGGAGCAGGACGTACTCAGGATGATAGTGCGCACGGATTCTCTCGATGTCGCCCTGGTTGTACATTGCCTCTACCGCGTCCAGTACGGCGTCCTGCACGTCCTTGGTCCTCGATGGATTACGGTGCTGCATGGTTATTCTCCTTTCTGCTCGCCTTGGTGGTCTGCGTTCGCTTTCGCTGGTCGGTCTCTGCGTACCATTGGATCTTGTTCTCGATGATCGACAAACAGGTCGCGAGCTCTTCGATCCGTGTGCACACGTGGTCGTAGTGATCCTGCAGTAGCTCGCGACGTTGACGAATGGTCGAATCGCCGGCCTGCGCGAGAGCGACGTACTGCCTCATCCTTGCGATCGGCATGCCTGTCGCCCGCAGCCGCTTCAGGAAGTGGATCCAGCGGATGTCTGATTCGGAATACCGTCGATGACCGTTGACCGTACGGGGTACGGGCAGAATCAGCCCGATCTGCTCATAGTAGCGCAGTGTATGTTCTCCGACGCCTGTTTCAGTGGCCGCTTGTCTCACCGTCAGCCCGTTGTCAGTCATGCATGGAACATACCACTTCGAGCGCGCTCGAAGTCAAGCGCTGGCAGACGCACTGAACGCAGCTTACGCCGGAGCACGACTGTGCTGCATGTGCTTTCAAGCATGGCATTGAGGGGAGTACGGCCATCTTGGATGGGGTCGTGTGAGGCTGAGAGGTGTCGGCAGCATGAGACGTGACATGCTTGGAGGTTGCGGTTTGTCGAAACCGGACGACGTGCTACGGCTGCGGGCGTGGCGGCTTGACGCGGCAGGCGATGCAGTGCGTTGGGGGTGGGCTCCACCCGATCAGGATGCCATCGCACAGCTGTAGAATCTCATGCCCGTAGCGAGGCGTAAGGTAGATCCAATCCGCCCGTGATGCATCTTCGGAGTCCGGATGGTCGATCTGCCTCGGTTCACCGAGACTGGCGTGAACCATCTCCTCAGTCATGCCGACCCAGATCTCTTCACGCGCAATCCGCTCACAAGCAGTGCGCTCCCAATCCGGATGAGACGTACAGCAATCGGAGACGGATTGCTCGAACCGGAACAGCATCCTGAACGCGGGCGGACCATCCTCTGAGCCAACCCATGGATACAGAAGCACTCCCAGAAGACCGACTGCAATGACGATGAGAAACGGTTTCCAATCTGCGAGGATCATCCGACTCCTTTCCCCATAGTAGGAGATTCTAACGAGCACCGGCGACCGTGTCAGACGGATCCCACCGCAGGGTGTTCGCATTGCACACAAGGCGATCACGAGAGAGTATCCTCTACGCATTCGATGACCTGGTTGGAGAAACGGAGAAGGTTCTGTGTCCCAGGTTGTCGACGCAAGGAGCGAGATGACCTACACGATCAGAGATATCCTTCGGATGGAAGTGGCGCCGGCGCTTGGGTGCACCGAGCCGGCTGCGGTCGCACTTGCCGCGGCAGCGGCGGCATCACTGTTGCCTGACCGAGAGATGGATCGCATCTCCATATGGCTCGACCCGAATATCTACAAGAACGGATTCGCCGTGTCGATTCCCGGGGCTGACGGAGAATCGGGCATCGATCTTGCTGCAGCATTAGGAGCGCTTGCCGGAGATGCTCGAATGAAGCTGGAGGTGCTTCGGCCGATTACCTCCGAGACGGTCAGGGAGGCCAAGGCATTCGTGGCTGCCGGTCACGTGGCGGTGCATGTCCTGGAGGAACGCGCCGGGATCTATGTCCGAACTGAAGTGGCTGGCGGAGGGCACACGGTGGAGGCGGTCGTGCAAGGCACGCATGATCACATCGTCTCTCTGTGTCTCGATGGCGAAGGGATTACGGACCATCCTCTCCTCTCCACTTCAGCGAAGAGCCAGAATGACATGAACGCGCTGGAGGGATGGTTGATCGAACGCTCGCTTCAGGAACTGATTGCGTTGCTCGATCAGCTGGAAGATGACGATCTAGTGTTCCTCCGTGAGGGTGTGGATCGGAACATGAAGCTGGCCGAGCATGGCCTTACGTACGGACCGGGTCTTGGCGTGGGCCTTGCGCTGGAGCGATTGGTTCGAGAGGGCTTGCTGAAGAAGGACATGATCATGGCCGCTCGCATCCTAACCTCCGCGGCGGCGGATGCACGGATGTCAGGGGCGAAACTGCCGGCGATGAGTTCCGCCGGATCCGGGAACCATGGATTGACTGCGATTCTTCCGATTTGGGCGGTGAAGGACTACGTCACATGCGAAGACGAAGCATGCGTTCTGCGTGCCATCGCATTGAGTCATATCATCACGGCACAGGTCAAGGCGCACACGGGACGCCTGTCAGCGATCTGCGGCTGTTCCATTGCGGCGGGGGCGGGCGCAACCGGCGGGATCACCTATCTGATGGGCGGGAACCACCGGCACATTGCGGGGGCGATCAAGAACGTCGTTGGGGACCTGGCGGGGGTCATCTGCGATGGTGCCAAGGCTGGCTGCGCACTGAAGCTTGCTACGGCAGCGGGAACGGCCGTTCAGTCGGCGTTGTTCTCACTGCACGGATTGGACGTCAAAGCGACTGATGGGATCGTCGGCGGATCGCCGGAGCAGACGATGCGCAACATTGGCCAGCTGTCTACCCAAGGGATGATTGAGACGGACCACACGATTTTGGACATCATGATCCACAAGCAGTTCGAGAACTAGCGTGGAAGGCGGAAACGTTGATGTGGGCTGGACCATGAGGAACTCGACCGAGCGGTTCTCCGATCGAGCAGTGAACTACGCCCGGTACCGGCCTGCGTATCCGACTGAAGCGATCGATGTCATGATTGCGACTTGCGGAGTTGATGAAGCTTCTGTGGTTGCGGATATTGGATCTGGAACAGGGATCCTGACCCGCCAGCTGTTGGATCGCGGACTGCACGTTGTTGCGGTGGAGCCGAATCGCAAGATGCGACAAGCCGCTGAAGATCTGTTGTTGGGGTACGACCGTTTTGCAAGCGTGGACGGCGCCGCAGAGCACACGACCTTGCCTAGTGCTTCCGTCGATCTGATCGTTGCGGCACAGGCATTTCACTGGTTTCGGTACAAGGACACGCGACAGGAGCTTGCCCGCATTGCCCGTCCCGCAGGCTGGCTGGCGCTCGTCTGGAACCAACGCAGAGTTCAAGAGCCGCTCCAGCGCGAGTACGAGGCGATGCTTCACGAGCACGCTCCGGAGTATGCGTTGGCTCATCACCGGGACATCCCAGTAGCCTCACTCAAGAAGCTGTTCATTCCGGACAGCTACCGTGCGTTGGTTTTCGACCATGCACAGCTGCTGGATCGTGCCGGGTTCCTCGGGCGGATCCAGTCTTCATCGTACACACCCGCGGTGGACGCTCCAGGGCACCGAGAGCTCATGGCGGCAGCTGAGCTGTTGTTCGCGAAGTATTCAAAAGACGGACGGATCCGGATTGTGTACGATACGGAGCTATATCTTGGGCAGTTGAACCTTCCTACTGACAGCGAACACCAACAGCAAAGCAAAGGATGACACGGAGGCTCAATGGATGCGAGTAAAATGCACGTGATCGACAAGCACGTCATCCGCGTGGAGGATTTGTTCTCAGACGGCGATCGGATCCTTGCTCTTGGCGGCGGTGGGGAGGGAACGATCGGACGGCTTCGTGGTCGCCAAGTCGTGGCGCTCGATCTGAGAGCAAGCGAACTGGAAGAAGCCCCTGATGGACCGCTCAAGATCATTGGAGACGCCACCGATCTGCCGTTTCTCGATCGGACGTTCGATGCGGCGACGGCGTTCTTCTTTCTGATGTACGTTGCTCCGGAGGCACACGGACGGGTGTTCGAGGAAGCCTATCGGGTGCTCTGTCCCGGGGCGAATCTCTACGTTTGGGATGTATCGATTCCACCACAGGGAGGACACACCGAACCGCTGTTCGTCATTCCACTGACGATTGAGTTGCCGGGCATCACGGTCGAGACAGGATATGGGACGCGGTGGGAAGGACGTACGCAGGATCCCTGCAGCGTCCATCGTGCGGCTGAAGCAGCCGGGTTCGCGGTTGTGGATGAGTGCAAGATTGGCGATTGCTTCCACATCGTGTTTCGGAGATGACGCTGAAAGCTGCAAGGCGTCGCCCAGTCGCGCGTTGAGAACGGCTTTGGGCGTGGATCGAGTGCAGGTTCCGCTGCCGATCGAATACGCAATGATCTGCGAGGAGGCAATGAGAGATGGGTTTCTATCCAGAAGAACGTGATGTGCCCGCCAGGTTGGTCTGCGAGGACGTGCTGATCCGACCGATTCGCGCATCGGATGCGGAGGCTGATTACCAGGCACTGATCTCCAGTCGCGAGATGCTACGGGTGTGGGATCAGAGCGACTGGCCGGCCGACGATTTCACCATCGACGAGAACCGGGCCGAACTCGCGGAGCACGAGGCGGACCATCAAGCGCGAACAGCGTTCACATTCACGGTCATGGATCGAGCTGAGCAACGGTGTCTCGGATGTGTATACCTCTACGCATTGGGTCCTATTCTCGAACAGCTAGGGGTACCCGCGGCCGATCGCGCGGATGTCAACGAGCCTGAAGCGTACGTGACGTTCTGGGTGCGTGAATCGGAGGTGGCGCGTGAGTTCGATCGAGAGCTTCTAGCGGAGTTGCTTCGGTGGTTCGACGCAGAGTGGGCTTTCCAGCGGATTGCGCTAGGAACGAACACGGCGGATGTGCGCCAGCAATCGCTGTTCCGGGATGCCGGGTTCGCGGAAAGGTGGCGCGCTCCCGTCTCGGGCCGCGACAGTGCCTATCTTGTTTACGTGCGGCAGGTAGCTGAAGCGCCAGCACACGGATCTGTCGCGTGATACAATCCCGCGGCTTTCGGGGACAACGAAACGAGTGAGGGGATCTGCTGCGGTCCACGCGCTGAAACGGACACAAAGCAACCAAGGGGGGAGTCGATGGCCAAGGAGCTCGACCTCAAGCAGAATGCAATCTGGAAACAGAGGTACCGTGTTCCAAGCATTGCCTGGGCAGTGACCGCAAACCTCGATGCGAGCCGTGGACTCGCCTGCTCAAATCGAGACGGCATCTTCCAATTGTACGCTTGGGATGTGGATTCCGGGAGTCTACGGCAGCTCACACAGCGGCCGGCAGGCGTGCTTGGCGGCATGCTCTCCGCGGATGGCCAGCATGTCTACTACATGCAGGATGACGGAGGCAACGAGATCGGTCACTTCGTACGGATCCCGTTTGGCGGAGGGGATCCGGAGGACGTCACCCCTGGTCTTCCGCCGTACGGCTCATTCCAGATCGCGCAGAGCTTCCAAGGGAACATGCTCGGTTCTCGTGTCACCGATCCGAGCGGGCAGATGCTCTACGTTTTCGCGCCGGGGGAAACGCCGCGGCTGATCCACAAGAGCGAGAGCCTGTTCATGGGGCCATCGTTCTCACACGGTGGTGAGATCGCGGTGATTGCCACCACCGAGGGGACCGGCTCTCCGGATACGCGGCTTGTGGCGTTCGATCTGAACACCGGCAAGATCCTTAGCGAGTTGTGGGATGGAGAAGGGGTCACACATGGACTGGGAGCGTTTTCCCCTTGTCCCGGAGACCTCCGGATGCTGTCGACGACCAGCAAATCTGGCTATGGGCGGCCAATCATCTGGAATCCGCAGACTGGCGAACGCCGCGATCTGGTTATCGACGAGATTCCCGGTGAAGTTGGGGCTGCGGCATGGTCTAGAGATGCACGTCATGTGTTGCTCTCTCAGCTACACGAGGCCAAGCAACAGCTCTACCTGTACGACCTGGAAAGCGATGTCGTCACCAAGCTTCGGCATCCCGAGGGCGTGCTGGGTGGGTACTTCGATACCGTGACATTCACCGAGGACGGACGAATCCTGATTACCTGGCAGGATGCTATGCATCCGTCTCGTCTGATTGCGCTGGATGGCCGAACCGGAGAACAGCTCGACACCGTACTGTCAGCCGGCGACGCGCCGGCCGGCCGGCCGTGGACATCGGTTCGTCTTCCCGCGGCAAGCGGTGAGACGATTCACGGGTGGCTGGCTGTGCCGGAAGGCGACGGTCCGTTTCCGACAATCTTGAATACGCATGGCGGTCCGACGGCGGTCATGCTCGAGCTGTTCGCGCCGGCGAGCCAGGCATGGCTGGATCACGGGTTTGCGTACCTTACGATTAACTACCACGGTTCCACGACGTTCGGCAAGGCGTTCGAAAAGTCGATCGTTGGCCGGTTGGGCGAGCTGGAAGTCGAAGACATGGCTGCGGCCCACGACTGGTTGGTCGAGAAAGGGATTGCCAACGAAAGCGAGGTGTTCCTGACCGGTGGCTCGTACGGCGGCTACTTGACGCTGCTCGCGACCGGGAAGCGTCCCGATCTATGGGCAGGAGGCATGGCCGATGTGGCGATCGCCGATTGGGTTGTGATGTACGAGGATCAGAGCGAGTCGTTGCGAGGATACCAGCGCGTCTTGTTCGGTGGTACGCCCGAGGAGACTCCCGAGCAACACAGAGCGAGCTCCCCAAGCACCTATGCGGCGCAGATTCGAGCCCCCTTGTTGGTCATCCAGGGAAGCAATGACACGAGGTGTCCTGCGCGCCAGATGAAGGAGTACGAGGCGAAATTGATGTCGCTGGGGAAGAACATCTCTGTGCACTGGTTCAATGCAGGACACGGCTCACGTGCGCAGGAACAGCAGGTTCAGCATCAGGAGCTGAGGATGCGGTTTGCCTTGCGGATACTGAATGGAGATCCTGCTCTGTAGGGAAGCGTGCAGAGGGGTACAGCCAATGTCGGACGGCATTTCGGGAGAACGGTTTGCAGGCTCGGCATGCTTTGTCGTTGGGGGCTCGGGACTGATCCTGGAAGTTCAGAAAACTCACAAGTGGCGCAGGGATAGGGATGGTCGCTGGAGGGTGGGCATCGGACTGATTGGCGGATCGATCGAGCCCGGCGAATCGCCGATCGAGGCGCTTCAGCGGGAAGCGCACGAGGAGATCGGCTGTCCATTACATCTGTTGCCTGCGCGTTCGACGATCGAGTTGGCGTCCGGACCGCACGCGTGGGCAAGACGCTGGACAGCAGGTGAGCCCCGACCGGTCTTCGTGTGGAACACCGAAGGTGATTGGGAGGATCCCGAGGCCAAGGTTGTGGTGTATCTCGGTTACCCCGTGGGGGTCCCACAGCCGCACGACTTGCCGGCGATTGCCTCGTTCGAGATCGATCTGCTTCATCGGTTGGCCTATGAGGAGCTCACCGTGGCGGCGGCGTGTGAGGCCGGCGCTGAACTGACTCAACGTGAGGCAATCCCGCCACAAGCGCTCTTGGAGACTACCGGAACCCTGTCAGTGTTCCACTCGCTGTGCAGAACGCACCAGACTTTCGCAGAGGCGATTGCTGCCGAGATCGGGGCCGTGCTGGCCCTTCACAATGAGGTCTCCGAGGGGTAGGGCTGGATGCCGAGATGGCAGATGCAACACAGGCGTGGCACGCAAGCAGATGCTAGTTGTTCGGCTGGAGCTTCCTTATCAGTGCGGCTTCGACGGAGCTGGGCACAAAGGTCGAGATATCACCGCCGTAGGCGCAGACTTCCTTCACCATTGATGAGGCGAGGAAGCTGTACCGGCCTGCGGTCATGAAGAAGACGGACTCGAACTCCGGCGCCAAATCGCGATTGGCCAGCGCCATTTGGAACTCATACTCGAAATCGGAATTGGCGCGCAGACCACGTACGATGGCATCTGCGCCACGTTCACGGGCGCAGTTGACGAGCAACCCGTCATAGCTGATGACCTCAATGCCGTTGACGCCTTCTTCCTTGAGCGCAGCTTGCGTGATCTCGATCCGCTCCTGCACTGTGAGCAGTGGACTCTTGTGCGGATTGGCAACGATCGCGATATACAGTTTGGAAAACAGCTTGCGCGCCCGACGGGCGATGTCGATGTGTCCGTAGGTGATCGGATCGAAGCTCCCCGGGTAAACTGCGATGGCCATGACGACCCTATGGTAGCCGGGGGGAGGCAAGAGAACAACGGCTACGTCTTTGGGCCGACCGTGGTCAGGTTCATCCGATCGGTCCGGAGATACTTCGCGATCACACGCTGGGCCTCTTCCGTATGGACTCGGTCAAGCCGTGCGAGTAGTTCATCGGGAGAGAGGATCTTGCGATCTCGGATCGCCGCATTGCCTAACCGGGCGGCGCGATTGCCGTTGGTTTCCATACCGAGGATTAGATGACCGCGTAGCTTGGCTTTGGCCAGATCGAGCTCCTCCGCTGGGATCGGCTCGGTACGGAGACGATCAAACTCTGCAGAAACGAGGTCCACGACTTCACGGGTGGTCTGGGGAGCAACGCCCGCGTACGTCAGCCAGAGTCCACAGTCCGAATAGCAGGCGACGTTGCTTGCGACGGCATAGGCAAGGCCGCGATCCTCTCGGATCGAGCGGAACAGTCGTGAGCTGGGGCCGTCTCCAAGGATGGAATTCACGACCTCAAGCGGGAAGCGGTCGTCGTTGGAGACGTCGGGCCCGGCGAGGCCGAAGTAGACATGCGTTTGACCGGTGGGTCGTTCATGATGCAGCTTGTGGCACCCAAGCGTCGGCGCGGATCGCGTGTTTGGCGGTGCGGCGACGAACGGAGTCGAGGAGAACAGCGCGGTCGCTTGAGCGATGAGATCCTTGGCGCATACCGCGCCACAGGCGACGAGCACCGCATTGTCCGGGCGGTAGTAGCGGGCGTGGTGAGACAGAATCTGCTGCCTCGTGGCTTCGGCGATGGCGTCCGGCGTACCGAGGACAGAGTGGGACAACGGATGCCCGTCGTTCCATAATCCCGACAAGAACAGATCGTAGGCGGACTGCTCCGGGTCGTCCAGGCTGCCGCGGATCTCCTCGAGAACGACGTTGCGTTCGAGATCGATCTGGGCGGCGTCGAACGATGGGTTCCACACCAGATCGGCAAGGACGTCAACGGCTACAGGGAGGCCGTCTGCCGGGACATCGGCGTAGTAGAACGTCGTCTCCTTGCTTGTTGCTGCGTTCAGATGCCCGCCGGCGGCATCGATCTCGCGTGAGATCATGTCTGCGCTCCGACGTGCAGTGCCCTTGAACGTGAGGTGCTCGATGAAATGCGACATGCCGGGAACGGCCGATGGATCGTCACGACTTCCGGAGCGCACCCATATGCCAACGCTGACAGAACGAGACTGCGGAACCT
>Ga0272441_10014484_pt1 | contig 11174 bp, 11 predicted proteins | sample SSMProp6N_FD_193582 | JGI IMG/M metagenome (GOLD analysis project Ga0272441, IMG submission 193582) | Marine sediment archaeal communities from Little Sippewissett salt marsh, Falmouth, MA, United States - SSM-Prop-6N | ecosystem: Environmental > Aquatic > Marine > Wetlands > Sediment ... | reverse complement strand
CTTCTTTCCCCGGAAGCTCTTCAGCCCGATCAGAAAACCCAGGGGAAGGCTCAGGGCGGAGGCGATCACCACGGACACCAGCGACAACCGCAGAGAGGTCCAGGCAATGAAGTAGACCTCCCGGTCCCCGGCCACCAGCAGCCGGATCGCCTGTCCAAACGCCCCGAGCATCTTAACTCCTGCCTGCCGATTACTCGGTCACCGCATCGGGAAAGAACAGTACCTCTCCCTGGACCTTGTACTCGCCGATGATCTTCTGTCCCTCCACCGAGGTCATCCAGGCAACCAGCTGCATGGCCTCGAAGTAGGCCACGTGGGGGAATCTGTCCGGATTCACCGCTATGATTCCATAGGGGTTGAACAGCCGCGGATCCCCTTCCGCCAAAATCCTCAGCTGAACCTTGTCCTTCATGGACAGGTAGGTGCCCCGGTCGGCCAGGGTGTAGCTGCGAAGATCATTGGTCATGGTGATGACCGGGCCCATTCCCTGTCCGGCCTCCCGATACCAGCGCCCGGAGGGCTTGATGCCCGCGGCTGCCCACAGGGACTGCTCTTTGACGTGGGTGCCGGAGTTGTCTCCCCGGGAAACGAACACCTCCCCCCTGTCGGCGATGCGCCCCAGCGCCGCCGCACAGTCGCTCATGCCCCTCACCCCGGCCGGGTCGGAAGCCGGCCCGATGATGATGAAGTCATTGTGCATCACATCCCGGCGATTCACGCCGTAGCCGTCGGCCACGAACTTGTCCTCCAGCTGCCTTGCGTGCACCAGCACAACGTCCACGTCCCCGGCCTCCCCCAGCCTCAGGGCCTGTCCGGTTCCCACGGCGATCACGTCCACCTTTAGACCCGTCTTGGCCTCGAAGGGGGGCAGAAGCTCCGCCAGCAGACCGCTGTTCTCCGTGCTGGTGGTCGTGGCCAGACGCAGCCTTCCCGACTGGGCGGGAAGAATTGCCGCCGCCAGACAGAGCGCCAGAGCAAACAGAAAAACCTTTTTCATACATGTACCTCCAATAAGGATGTTTATTGAAGGCAAGAGACTAGGACTGTAGGGATCCTGTTCTCGCCTTTCCAAATACGGGAGGCATGCCCGTTTCCAGACATACCCTATCGGTGAAGGACCCTGCCGGTAGCGGGTTAGGTCTCTTCACTCGGCGAATTTGCACCCAGGGTGTTCGGTTCGCACCTGGATGCGGATACTCGGTTAGATTAGGTCATGCCGGGTCCGCCTGTCAAGCGACTTTACAGATCCGGGGTTCTTGGTTAGGATAAGCGCATATTCACAAAAACTGAGGAGTACAACACCATGAACAGGAATAGAAAGATGCTTCGGCAATTGAGGTTGCTCGGACTGGCTGTTGTGTTGGGCATACTGATAGCAGGCTACGCTGCAGCGGGCGGTCAGAGCCAGGGAGATGTGTATCCCTCAAAGCCGGTGACCTATGTTATCCCCTTCAATCCCGGCGGACAGTCGGATATCACGGCCCAGTACCAGAAGGCCGGCCTGGAGGAAGCCCTGGGGACCAGCGTGGTCATCAAGTACATGCCCGGTGCCGGAGGAGCGGTTGGCTGGGCCAGCCTGGTCAAGACCAAAGCGGACGGCTACACCATTTCCGGCAACAACATCCCCCACATCATCATTCAGCCGCTGGTGCGGGACAACGCCGGTTACCAGACCGAAGATCTGATCCCCGTGTACTGCTTTCAGACCACCCCTATCGGACTGGCCGTGCTTAAATCCAGCCCCTACAAGACTCTGGATGAGTTCGTCGCCTTCGCAAAGGCCAACCCGGGGGCGATCACCGTGGGCGGATCGGGAACTCATTCCGGTCACCACCTGGCGCTGCTGCAGCTGGAGTATCTGACCGGCGCGAAGTTCACCTATATCCCCTCCACCGGAGCCGCTCCGTCGGTAGCCAACTTCCTGGGCGGACATACCCAGGCCCTGTTCGCCAACTCCGACGATCTGGTCGGGCACAGGGACGAGATCATCGTCCTGGCCATCGGTACGGACAAGCCCTTCCCCGCACTTCCCGGAGTCAAGACCTTCAAGGATGAGGGCATCAACATGACGGCGGGCATCGACAGAGGCGTGTGCGTTCCCCCGGGTACACCGGACAGCATCATCCGCACACTTGAGGATGCCTTCGACAAGGTCTGCCGCAAGCCGAGCTTCGTCGCCAAAATGGAAGAGCTGGGTTTCGTGATGCAGTACATGAAATCCGCGGAGTACACGCGCTACATCGGGAACAAGAAAAAAGAGATGGAGGACGCCCTGCGCACGCTGGGAGAGATCCAGTAGTCAAGGTATCCGCTTCCAGACGACACGATTCGCTCACTCGAGCGCTCCCCTAGGGGAGCGCTCGAGCACGCGCAGAAAGACTCGATATGAATGAGCTGTTCATCACCTCCATTGCCAGTCTGTTCACGGCAACGAATCTGCTTCTGGTCCTCTTGGGGGTAACCGCCGGAATGGTGGTAGGGGCGCTTCCGGGATTGACCGCGACCATGGCGATCGCCCTGCTGGTGCCCTTCACCTTCACCATGCAGCCGGTTCACGGCCTGGTCCTGATGGGTTCCATCTACGTAGCTTCTATATACGGGGGGAGCTTTTCAGCGATCCTACTCAATACTCCCGGCACCCCATCGGCCATCGCCACGACCTTCGACGGGTATCCGATGGCCAAGCGGGGCCAATCCTACCAGGCCATCGTGACCGCCACGGTGGCTTCCGTATTCGGCGGTCTGATCGGCGTGCTTTTCCTGCTGTTTCTCTCCCCTCCCCTGTCCCGCCTGTCCCTGCGTTTCGGGCCGCCGGAGTTCTTCTGGCTCACGACTTTCGGGCTGACCATCATCGCCACCCTTTCCACCAAGTCGATACTCAAAGGCCTGATCGGCGGGGCTTTCGGACTGCTGCTTAGCATGATCGGTATCGCGCCTATCGAAGGTTCGGTACGCTTCACCTTCGGATCGGTCAGCCTTCAGAACGGCATCGCCCTGATCCCGGGACTGATCGGCTTCTTCTGCATCCCCGAAGTGCTCGGTATGATCGAGCACAAGAGCGAGCATTACACGGCCATTCCCTACCGCCGGCAGCGGCGGGTGCTCTGGAGCGTGTTGACCCGCATCGTGCGCAAGCCCCTGCTGCTGATCCGCTCCGCGGTCATCGGCACCGTAGTGGGCATAATCCCCGGCGCCGGGGGCAACATCGCTGCGATGGTATCGTACAACGAGGCGGTTCGGGCCTCCCGTAATCCCGAACGGTTCGGAAAGGGCGCCATGGAAGGCGTGGTAGCCGCCGAAGCCTCCAACAATGCCGAGGTTTCCGGGTCCCTCATTCCTCTGCTGACTCTGGGTATCCCGGGTGCGCCGCCGGCCGCCGTGCTGCTGGGGGCGTTGCTGCTGCACGGAATGCGCCCGGGCAGGGAGCTGTTCACCTATCACGGGGCGGTGACCTACACTTTCATGCTCTCCCTGGTCCTGGCCAACATCCTGATCCTGCCGGTCGGTGTATTCAGCGGCCGCTGGATATCCCGGCTGGTCACGCGCCTGCCCGTCACCCTGCTGGCGCCCCTGGTCTTCTTCCTCTCGGTGATCGGATCATTCGCCATCAACCGAAACATGTTCGACGTATTCGTCATGTTGGGGTTCGGCCTGATCGGCTATGTGGGCCGCAAGATGAAGATCCACCCGGGCCCCATCGTGCTGGGGCTGATTTTGGGCTCGATCTGTGAGCAGGGTCTGGTGCAGTCAATCCTAATGGGCCGGGCATCCGGTTCGATCCTGGCGATATTCTTCACCCGCCCGCTGTCGATCCTGCTGATCTGCCTCACGGCACTGTCCGCTGCCTGGCCCTTCATCGCCAGGGCGCTGCGCCAAAAACGTGCGGGGAGGAACCTATGAGGACCGCCGATCGGATGGCCGCTTTACTCTTGCTCGGAATCTGTGTCTTCGGCTGGGTGGCCAGCCGGCTGTTCAGCCCCCTGAGCGCCCTGTTTCCCCGGGTCGTGGTGCTCATCCTCGGGGGTCTGTCCCTGCTGCTTTTCATCTTGAGTTTCCGCCGTTCCCCTGAGGAGCCGCGATTCGTCCTGATTCAGGGCAAAGCCCTGCCCCTGATTCTCGCGATTGCGATGATGGTGGCCTGGACCGCATTGATCAGCCTGCTGGGATTTCTGGTCTCGAGCCTGCTGATGTTCTCCCTGATGACCGTCGTGCTGGAGCGCAGGGGTCGGACCGGGTTCCAGATCGTTTTGCGCATCCTCGTGGTTTGCGCGGTGACGGTTGCTTTCTACCTGTTCTTCGATCGCCTGTTGTTGGTGAGCTTTCCCCGGGGACTGCTTATCTGAATCTGCCCCGGTAGAACCGCCGGCCCGGGCTGTCGTGGTCCGGGGCTGTCCCCTGCACACCCCCGGGCTTCGTACCTCAGGAGCTCAGCCGACGACCTGCTCCTGCAGCACATCCTGCTGCAACACCTCCCCCTGCACGCTGAGCTCGAGCCATTGAATCGGGATCTTGCGCTCCGATTCCGCAGCAGCCCGGCGGGCCAGCTGCAGCAGGCCGCGGCAGCAGGGGACCTCCATCGTCAGGACAGTCAGGGAACGGATACCGGCAAAATCGATCATGGCCTTGAGCTTGTCCAGGTAGATGTCCTGGTTGGTGTCGAGCTTGGGACAGGCGATGGCCAGTCGCCGTCCCTGGAGGAACTGCCTGTGGAAATCCCCATGGGCGTAGGCCACGCAGTCCGCGGCCAGCAGAACGTCGGCATCCTTTAGGTACGGGGCTGAGGGGGGGATCAGGTGCAGCTGCACGGGCCACTGCCGCAGCTGCGACGGGGATTCGGGAACGCCTAGGTCGGTCGATTCCGTCGAGGCACCCGGACCGCTTCCGGCGTTGAACTCCCGCACCTGGGCCCCGGGACAACCGCCATGGCGGGCCCGGGCGTGATGAGCGGCACGGTGACCGCTGTGGCCCGCGGCCGGGGCGGAACGGGAAGTCTGCTTCGCCTTGGGCAACCCGACATCGATTTGCTTTTCCTCCAGCACGACCAGCGCCTGGCGGAGCAGCTCCTGCTCCCCGTGCTCCCGCAGATGCTCCAGGTGGGCCCGCACCACCGCCTCTCCCTGGGCGATCACGTTCTCCATGACCCGCCGTTCGTCGTAGGCCTCGGCCTCCCGCTCCTCAATGGTGATCGCACCCAGCGGACACTCGCCGATACAGGCTCCCAGGCCGTCGCAGAACAGGTCGCTTATCAGACGCGCCTTGCCGTCGATCATCTGCAGCGCCCCTTCGGGGCAGTTGGGAATGCACTGACCGCAGCCGTTGCACAACCTGTCGTCTATGTGGATAATCTTGCGCTTCATATAACCCTCCAGGGACGTTCAATGGTACACTTAAGCTAACCCCGAACCGGAAATCGCTCCTTGATCTGGGTCAAGCCCATGGGGATTTTTCTTGATTGTTATACTCAGGAATTGACATCTTAGGAGGAGAGGTTCGTACGTGGCCCCAGTTGCATTCGACGCTTACAAACTACTCAAAGATTCTGATTTTTTCCGAGGCATATCCGAGCGCAGCATCCGCTCTCTGGCGGCGATCTGCATCCCAAAACGGGTGGACAAACGGCAGCTGATCTTCCTGGAGGGGGAGGAGGGGCATTCCATGTACATCCTGGCCGAGGGAGGTGTCCAGCTGTACAAGACCGCCTCCGACGGACGGGAGATCGTGATCAAGACGATTCGTGCCGGAGAGATCTTCGGAGAGGTCGTGCTCTTCGAGCAGGCCGAATATCCGGTCAGTGCCGTGGCCCTGGAGAAGAGCCTGCTGCTGCGTCTGCCCCGGCAGCAGATCGACTGCCTCCTTGTGACCGACGGATTTCGCCGGGACTTCATTGGCATGCTGATGCGCAAACAGCGTTATCTGGCCGATCGGATCCTCTACCTGACCGGACACGACGTGGAGGAGCGGTTCTTCTTATTCCTGGAGGAGCAATTCGGCCGTCGCGAACAGTACCGGATTCCCTTGAGCAAAAAGGACATCGCCGCGGCGATCGGCACGATCCCGGAGACCTTTTCCAGACTTCTTCTGCGCCTCAAGGAGGAGAAGAAAATCAGCTGGGAGGGGGAAGACCTCCGGCTTGCCGATGGATTCTGGCAGAGGTTCGAAACCCCGGGAGAGTGAGGATGCGCAGGCACGGGCACGATCGGTTCGGCCGGCCTCCCGCATGGCCGACACCCCTACAGCCGCTTCAATAGTGCCGGCAGTTCCTTGACGTGGGCGATCCGGGGGATCCCTTGATCCGCTTCCCCCTCCGTTGGAGCATCCGCCACCCACAGGACCTTGCCCCCGATATCCCGAAAGGCGAGCAGATAATCGAGCCGGTTGTCGATGAACAGCACCTCCTCTGCCTCCCGCTTCAACTCGGCCAGCACCTTGAGGTAGACCTGCCGATCAGGTTTGCCACGGAAATTACTCATCCGGATGTCGAAGATCCGTTCGAAGAAGTGCTCGATTTCCAGATACCGGAGGATCCGACGGGCGTGCTCAGCCGGAGCGTTTGTGAGTATGGACATGGGAAGCCGTAGTGAGGCCAGTGCCTCGACCAGCTGCGGATCCTTGGTCAGATAGCGCTCCACATCGACGGGATGAGCAAACTCCAGATAGCTCTCCGGATCCTCGAAGTCGTGCTCGCTCATCAGGCCGGTAAGGGTCGTACCGTGTTTCTGGCTCAGGCTCCGGCGCAGGCGGGCGGCACTTCCCTCATCCAGATTGAGGAAACGGGACACGAAGCGGGTCATGCGTTGGGATATCTCCGTCACCATCCCGCTGGAGGAGGGGTAGAGGGTTTCATCGAGGTCGAATAACAGATAGGTGACTGGGCCGTTCACGGTTGTGAAGGTACGGATTTTTTCCCGCCCTGTCCAGAGGGTTTGCAGGCTCACTCCGGCAGGCTCGCTCGGGCAAGTTGCCAGCAACACGCCGGCAGCACGCCCCGGGCTTGAGGATTTGTCAAAACCGGGCCGATCGTGAATAATGGCTGCATGGAGGACCCAATCCGGGGGCTGAAGCGGGCTGCCGGGCGGCTCAACAACCGCCTCGCCGCAATGGAGTTCGGCGATCCCGTGGCCTACGTCTACAATCCGCTGGAATATGCCTGGGACGGCTACAGCCGCTACCTGGAGCGTTTCGCCGGCAATGGCAGCGGCCCGGAAAAGGGGAAGCGAGTGCTGTTACTGGGCATGAACCCCGGACCCTGGGGCATGACCCAGACCGGCGTGCCCTTCGGAGAGATCGAGAGCGTGCGGACCTGGATGGGAATCGACGAACAGGTCGGACGCCCACGAATCGAACATCCCCGCCGGCCCATCACGGGATTCGCCACAACCCGCAGCGAGGTCAGCGGCAGGCGGTTCTGGGGACTGATGAGGGAGCGTTTCGGCCGGGCGCAGCGCTTCTTTGCAGACCACTTCGTAGGCAACTACTGTCCCCTGCTGTTTCTCGACTCCGGGGGCAGGAATATCACTCCGGACAAACTCCGCTCCCGGGACAGGGAAGCGCTGTTTCGCTGCTGCGACGAGCACCTGCGGACTACGATCCGGATCCTGAATCCCCGATGGCTGATCGGGATCGGCAGGTTCACCGAACAGCGCCTTCGGGCCGTGAACCGGGAGGAAGAGGCCGGGCAGCGCCAGGTGGCGGGCATCCTCCACCCCAGCCCGGCGAGTCCGGCGGCCAATAGGGATTGGGCCGGCAACACAACAGAACGCCTGGTTTCTCTAGAGGTCTGGTAGACTCACCGATCAGAGGGCGTATCGCCCACCAACGATTCGGCTATCTCCCATAGTCGAGCGGCCCCGTCAACAGGAACACTCCGCTCATCCCCCACCCTCTCGAAAAGCCTTCCGCTGATTCCCTCCACCTCCGGCGAAGCGGCCAGGTACACACCGGTGCGGGTCTCCCCGCCGAACAGGGCGACGCCGATGGAGGCAGGAATGCGCAGAACCCAGGGAAGGTTGCGAATCAGCCGGGACCGGATCAGGCCGGGATGAAAGGCGTTGGAGGTCACCCCGCTGCCTTCCAGACGCCGGGCCAGCTCCATCGAAAAAAGGGCCTTGGCCAGCTCCGCCTGGAGCTTGGCCTTGAGAGGGTTGTAGCCGCGCTCCAGCTGCAGATCGTCGAAGTGTATGCGGGCGAAGCGCAGGGGCCCGGCATTGCCGGTTACCGTGAGTATCCGCGCCGGAGCGCTGCGCTTCAACAGACCCAGCAGCACTTTGGTGAGCAGGAAGTGCCCCAGGAACTCCACGGCCAGGGTCATCTCCGCCCCCTCGGCGCTGACCGTCCGTTTGGGGTACAGCACCCCCGCGCAGTTCATCAGCACATCGAGCCTGGGGTAGCGCTCCTTGAAATCCTCTGCGGCCCGGCGGACCGAGCTCCACTCGGCCAGGTCGGCCTGGAGGCAGCGGATACGCTCGTTTCCCGTAGCGGCTGCGATCTCCTGCCGGGTCTGCTCGGCCCGGTCCGGATCGCGGCTCAGCAGAACGAGGCCGGCCCCCAGGCGGGCCAATCCCAGGGCCGCGGCCTTTCCCACCCCGGCGCTGCCGCCGGTGATCAGGACGACCTTGTCCTTCACCCCTGAGATTCCTCAGTTTGCCGGCCCAGGATCTCTTTCAGCCGTTCGGAGTTGATGATGATCGTGGCGTAGATGGCATCCAGGTGAACGTTCAGGTCCCGCTGCATGATTTCCGGAAGCCTGGCCAGCTTGTCCTGATTGCTCTTCTTGCCGAGCCACTGGACGATTCCGAAACTCTCCTCGAACACCCTGCGCATGGAACTGCGAATCGAGTCGATGGCATCCCGGATCCTGTCGATCGAGATGGAGTTGATCTTCTTGTTGATCTGAGCCGTGCGGATCGTGTCCCGCGTTCGCAGAAGAATCTTTTCCAGCTGATTGACCTCGCCGATCAGAGCCTCCAGAGAGGCCTTCTTCCGCTCTATGCTTTCACCGCCGATGATGTAGCTGTACTCGATATCCCTGCGAGGGCTCTTCTCCTCCCGGCCGGCCAGGCGGGCGAAAAAGCTGCGAATCCTGTCCAGAAGCGAGGGCTTGGGCTGGAAGATGAAGTAGATGTGTTCCAGGATCGGCAGCAGCGCCGCCAAATCCTTGGTCCGGGCCAAATAGCGGTGCAAGACCCTCATGTACTTGCGCTTCATCGAGGGCGAACCGGCCGGTTTGTCCGCCTGGCTGTACTTCTCCCTCAGCCTTCTCTCCAGATTCTCGTCGCTCTGCTCCAACTCCTGGAGCACCACCTTGACCAGCTGAGGGTCATAGCGCACGCCCAGGCTGCTACAGCGATCCTTGATCAGGGCGTCGTACTTCTCCGGGCTCTTTCTGTAGTTCTGATCGCTGCCGATCTCATCCCGGATCTCCATCCTCAGTCTGAGGGAGTATTCATCGATTCGAATCTGCTCGAACCGCTCGAAAAACGGGTCGATCCGCTCCCTCAGCAGCTCCTCGATGTCTTTGCGTTTCTGCCGTGCCAGGACCGCGGCCTCCGAGTTTGGGTCCTGGAGGATCCAAACCGTGTTGTTCATGTACAGCTCTTCGAGGAACTGGCGGATATCGGCATGAACCTTCCGTATGTCGGCAATCTCTTTCAGTTCCACAAAGTGCGCGTTTGCCAGGAAGGAGTTGCGAATGGCGTACACATTGTTGATCAACTCGCTCAAACGGCGGGTGTTGTCCTGCACCTCCCCCTCGGTACTTTGCAGGCCCCGCTTGCGAAAGATAATCTTGCGGCTTTCAGAATCGATCGCCGCATCAATGCCGCTGTTTGGGGCAAAGGATCGCCGGAAGGGGACGGAGAGGGTGCGGATCGACTCGGCCAGAGAACGGTACAGATCCCTGATGTCCGCCGCCCCGGCCAGCAGTCGCTCTTTTTCCTCCTCGAGATAGCGAAGTACTTCAGTCAGCCCCATACCCAAGCTCCCTGCCTCACATGGCCTCCTATGTAAAGTGTAGACCCGGGTGCAGAATTGTCAACTTTCCCCTTGATTTGATGACTCCCCCTCCGATAATTGAAGTAACACAAAACAGGGGTCTTTGGTCCTGGGGGGGTTCCCTCGGGGCCATTTTTTTTCTTCCCCGCGTTCAGCGCTCCGCCGCCAATTCCCAAAGCCGCTGGCAGCAGCGTGCCAGCGGACGGCCCAGCTGCTCTCCTCCGGCACTCGTATGGTCCTCCTCGTTCGCGAACACGGCATAGGGAACCCGCAGGTTGAGGAGGGAGAGAAACCCGGAATCCTGAGCGCCGAACCGGGCCCAGTCATCCTCCCCGTACAGGCGGCGCATCTTTTCCTCCGGCAGGCTGTGTTCCAGGATACTGTGGGGGGCCTGGGGGTTGAAGCGCCGGCTGTTTTTCCTCAACGATTCTTCGAAGGAAACCTCCACGTAAAGCACCACGGCCCTCTCGAGAATCCGGGTACTGAGCTGCTGGAAGGCGCGGTCGTAGCCCCCGTGGGAACTTCCGCGGGAAAACTCGATGATAACCGTGCTGCCCTCCGCTTGCTCCGCCCTGTGTTTCTGGTATTCCAGACAGAGGCGCTGCACGAGCAGATCCCAGAAATGATCCCGCTTGAAGAATCCCTCCCGATCGGTATGAAGACGGGGCTTGCCCATCTGCCCCAGCAGCTTGTCCTCTTCGAACCAACTCCAGAGCATGGGGAAGTCGTCGGTAACGAACAGCTCTCCCAGGTGGAAGCGCCGGCGGCGATCCCCGGTTTCCAGCGAGCTCAGATAATCGATGATCTCACTCTTGCCCGAAGCGGGTCTGCCGATGAGGATGAGGGAGTCGAAGATGCCGTTTTTCACCGGGCGCGCACCTTTACCTCGCCCATCAAGACGAAACCGGTGATGCGCACCCCCGGCCCCTTCTTGGGAAGGCTCGTGTTCACCCGCCTGCCCTCCTTCACCTCTCCGAGGATCGGAACGACCTCGAGCTGTACGGGCAGATCGGGCGGTACGGTGACAACCACGCTGCTCATCAGGCCGAGGATATTGATTTCCACGATGTCCGCGGGAAGCTGCAGGTCCCGGAAGTCGAACTCCAGGGTGCTCATCAGGATTCTGGAGCTAACGGTCCGGCATTTCAACCACTGCCCCCGCAGCCGGCGGCTCATCATGATGC
>Ga0272441_10014482_pt1 | contig 11179 bp, 7 predicted proteins | sample SSMProp6N_FD_193582 | JGI IMG/M metagenome (GOLD analysis project Ga0272441, IMG submission 193582) | Marine sediment archaeal communities from Little Sippewissett salt marsh, Falmouth, MA, United States - SSM-Prop-6N | ecosystem: Environmental > Aquatic > Marine > Wetlands > Sediment ... | reverse complement strand
ATCACCAGAGCAATTACTATAACCGCCTTAGCCGCTCTCATACCATTTCTCCTCCTTATTCCGAAAACTCACACAATCGGATAATATTAACAGAATTGCACACCGCTTTCAATCATTTAAAACAGGTTACACCGCACGGCATGTATGGACACAGCGATGTCCCCGGAAGGCACCGGGTTCCCTCCCCGCTACTGATCGGCGAGATGGGCCAGCAGGGTCTGCGCCCGTTCGATGGCGCCTTCTCCCTGCAACCTCTCGGCGGGCACGGTCAGGCGATAGTCAGGCGTCAGCTGCAGACCCTTCAGTTTCTTCTGTGACAGTCGAAGGATTCGTGACGGATCAATGGTGCTCTTTCTGTGAAAGGCGATGGTCATATGTGAGCCGTCGTAGGTCATCTTTTCTCCCATGATCCCCTTCAGACCGTTCCTGATCTGAATGATATGCATGAGATTATCCACCTGAGCAGGGATATAACCGTAACAGTCAATCAATTCCGCCCGGAGACCGGCAATGGCTTCGTCATCGGCGGCAGCCGATATCTTTTTGTACGTAAAGAGCCTGGTCTGGGTATCGGCAATAAAGTCATCGGGAATAAAGGCGGGTATCCCCAGATGAATTTCAGGACTGATCTCTTCCGTGGGGGCCGACTCCCCTCTCAGTTCCCTGACGGCCCGTTCCATCAATTCGGTATAGAGCTCATAGCCGACGGCCGAGACATGTCCCGATTGCGACACACCGAGCAGGCTTCCCCCTCCCCGGATTTCAAGGTCGTGCGTGGCCACCTTGAAACCGGAACCGACATCGCTAAATTCCCGTGCCACCTGCATCCGCTTTCTGGCCTCCTTCGACAACACCGTCCCCTGGGGGATCAGGAAACAGGCAACGGCCTCTTCATTGGACCGTCCCACCCGTCCCCGAAGCTGATAGAGCTGGGACAGTCCCAATCGATCGGCACGATTGACGATAATGGTATTCGCCGATGGGATGTCCAGACCGGCGCTGATAATGGTGGTACAGACCAGGACATTACACTCTTTGTGGACAAATCTGATCATGACGTCCTCAAGTTCCCGTGCCTTCATCTGACCGTGTGCCACGGCAACAGAGGCCTCGGGGACCAGCTCCTTGACAAGACGTCCCATGCCGTAGATCGACCTGACCCGGTCATGGACAAAGAAGACCTGACCGTCCCGCGCCAGTTCACGGCGGATGGCGTCCCCGATGAGTCCCTCATCGAACTCGGCAACCCGCACCGTCACGGACTGGCGATCCTGGGGGGCTGTCTCGATAATGGACAGGTCCCGTATCCCCACCAGTGACAGCTGGAGTGTCCTCGGTATGGGCGTCGCCGTCAGTGTGAGGACATCGACGAGGGTTCGGAGCTTCTTCAGCTTTTCCTTGTGGCTGACGCCGAAACGTTGCTCCTCGTCAATGATCACAAGGCCGAGATCCTTGAAGGCGATATCCTTCTGCAGGATGCGATGGGTACCGATGATGACGTCGACGAGGCCCTTTTTGATATCCGCCACAATCTGGAACTGTTCCTTTCTGGTCCTGAAGCGATTCAAAACCTCGATACGGACGGGATAGTCCTTGAACCGTTTCACAAAGGTCTGATAATGCTGTTCCGCCAGGATTGTCGTGGGCACGAGAAAGGCCACCTGTTTTCCCCCCATGACGACGAGGAAGGATGCCCGCAGGGCCACCTCTGTCTTCCCGAACCCCGCATCGCCACAGATGAGCCGGTCCATCGGCTTGGGCCGGTTGAGATCGTAACTTACATCTTCAATGGCGGCGGCCTGGTCCGGCGTCTCCTCGAACTCGAAGCGAGAGGCGAATTCCTCATAGTATCTGTCCAGAGCGGCGAAGCTGTGTCCCTCCATCACCTCTCTGGCCGCGTAGATCGAAACCAGTTCCTCGGCTATTCTTCTTACCGACTTCTTGACCCGCTTCTTTACCGATTCCCAGGAGGTGCCGCCCAGTCGATCCACACCGGGACTGATACCATCGGGACCGATGTAGCGTTGCATCTGGTCCAGCCTGTCGACGGGGATGTAGAGTCTGTCCTCGCCGGCATATTCGATGAGGATAAAATCGGTCTCTATGTCGCCAATGGACAGGCGCTTCAGTTCCCGGTAGATACCGATCCCGTGATCGACATGAACGACGTAATCTCCGCTCTGCAGTTCTCCAAAGGATTTGAGAAAATAGGCATCCCGCGGTCGCGGCCGCTTTCTCCTCTTTTTCTTCTTCCCAAATATTTCCTCTTCACTGACGACGACGAGGCCCAGCGAGGGATAGGAAAAGCCCTCCCTGATCTTGCCCGCCTCCAGGAGGAGCCGCCCCCCCTGCCCCTCCCTCTCCAGCTCAGAGATTAGAGACGCAGAACCCCGTTCGGCGGTAAGGGCGTAGGAATAGAGCAGATGGGCCATCCGTTCCGTCTCCCCGGTACCGCAGAGGAAGGCCACGATATTGCCGTCATCCATCCACCCCCTGATTCGCTGCGCCAGGGGGGCGAGGAGCCCCTCTTCCTTTCCCCTGAAGTGCCGGTCCTGCTGCAACCCACTGTGCCGTTCCGTGTGGAAGCAAATCGTATCTTCGCCGTTACAATCGATATCATCGATGTAGATGGCGGCAAACTGCCGCCCCTTTTCTTCCATGTCCTCCAGCGGCAGGGAAAAGAGGTCCTTCTCGAGAAAGAACTTGTCCCCCTCCTCCGATTGCAGTAAAAATCGGTCCCTGTCTGCGATGATCTGCGCCTCACTGCCCTTCATGGTCCTGAAATCGTCGTAGACGATGGCCGTCCCCCGGGAGACATAATCAAAGATCGTATCGAGCCCCGTCACATTGTCCCTATCGAATTCTTCGTACAACAGCGGGAGCATCTGAAGATTCATGAGCCCCGTCACATCCTTTTCCACCATCTCGGCCAGCCGCTCCCTCCGGGCCCGGGGGAGACCGATCTCCTGTGACCGCAGCCGCAGGTTCTTCAGTGCCCGCCGCTGTGCCGCGGCCGACAGAACCAGCTCGCCGGCGGGCACGACGGTACAGTCCTCGAGTTCCATGACGGATCTCTGAGTAACGGGGTCAAACTCCCTGATCGATTCTATATCGTCTCCGATAAATTCCAGGCGCACCGGACGCGATGCAGCGGGGGGATAGATATCGATGATATATCCCCGGACACTGAATTCACCCTGCTCCTCCACCAGCGGTACACGCCGGTAGCCGCCCTCTATCAGTTTTGCCAGGAAGCCGTCCCGCTCCACCGTGTCACCCATGGACAGCGTATCGACATACTGTCCGAGGACCCCGACGGGGATGACCCTTTGCAGCAGGGCCTTCATCGGCACGATGACGACCGACTTCTCTCCCCTGAGAAGTCTCAGGAGAACGGCCACCCGCCCGGCAGAGACATCCCGCTGATCGGAGAAGCCCTCTTCCGGACAGATCAGATCCCAGGGGGGGAAGAGACAGACTCTGTCCTCACCCAGGAAAAAGGAAAAGTCCCGAAGGGCGTGCTTCGCCTCTGCCTCCGTGGCAGTAACGAACACCAGGGGGATACCTGTCTCTCTGAAAAGGATGGAAAGGGCAAGGGCTTTCGATGACCCGTGGAGGCCGCAGATCTTCACCGGCCCGTCGCCCCGCCGAATTCCCTCTGTCAGGGCACGGAGGGCGGGATCATCGAAGCGGCTTTTTCGTTCTACTATTTTCCTCACTGAAAATCACATACCATCGCTATGCTAGGAGACCTGCAGCATCTTTTCCAGGGCTTGATTGGCGGGAACTCGCACATCCTCAGGAACCTTGATGACATGCTTCATCTCGAGCAGAGCGGTCAGGATATCATCGAGGGTAATCTTCTTCATGTCATGGCAGATCATGTGGTCCGATGCGGGGATAAAGGTCTTCCCGGGGTTGCGTTTCTTCAACTCGTGCATGATACCGATCTCCGTCCCGATGATGAACTCCCCGGCATCGGTCTCTTCCACATAATCGAGTATCTGCCGCGTGCTCCCCACGAAATCGGCCATATCGAGGACTTCGGGAGTGCACTCGGGATGAGCGGTGAATTTCGCTTCGGGATGGCGGGCCTGTACCTCCCCGATCTCATCGGGTCTGAGAAAGTGGTGCACGGGGCAGTACCCCTTCCAGGGGATGATCTCTTTCGACGAAAATCGCGCGGCATAGCGGGCGATGTTGCCGTCGGGAACGGCGAGAATCTGGTCACTCTCGGTGACTGAATTGATAATTCGAACGGCATTGGCGGAGGTACAGCAGATATTACTGTGGGCCTTAATTTCGGCCGAGGAATTGACATAGGTAACGACGGCCGCTTCGGGATACCTCTGTTGTTCCGCCTCCAGCTGGGACAAGGTTATCGTATCTGCCAGGGGACAGCCGGCATCCATACGGGGAAGCAGCACCGTCTTGCCGGGTGACAGGATGGAGGCACTCTCGGCCATAAACCGCACACCGGCAAAGACGATAATATCGGCATCGGTCCGGGCCGCACTCATGCTCAGTGCAAGCGAGTCGTTCAATATGTCCGCGATATCCTGAACCTCGTCAGGCTCGTAGTAGTGGGCTAGGAGAATGGCGTTCTTATCTTCCAGTAATTTCCGTATCCGGGTCTGTATCTGTATAATACTCATACCTTTCCTTTCACCGTCCCACCCTCGATTGAATCCCTCCGCTCTACATCGGTGAGAAAACGCATGTCCATTGGATTTTAACCTGTGAGTATTACAATAGCCATGGTATTTATTCAAGAGTAAAATATTGACAACCATCGGGCTTTCATATATGAAGTGTATTTTCCGCACTGTACCGCTCGGAATCATCAACCGTTTTTTATCGTTACCACAGAAAGCAGCACCATGGTTACTGTAGAAAAGGCACTGCAAGACATACTCAGATCGATCACCCCCCTCGGCATGGAGAAGGTGACCCTGCTCGATGCCCTGAACCGTGTCATCGGTGAAGATATTCACGCCTCACGGGACATACCCCCCAGGGACAATTCGGCCATGGACGGCTACGCAGTGAAGGCACAAGAGACGCGGGGGGCATCAGTCGAACATCCGATCATGTTGACCGTCGTCGAACATATTGCGGCCGGTTCCACACCCCGCAAGTCACTGGCGCCGGGAGAGGCATCACGGATCATGACCGGGGCCTTCGTGCCGGAGGGAGCCGATGCCATCGTCAGGCTGGAAGACACGAAAGAGACAGAGCAGGGCGTTGCCATCTTCGCAGAAGCGGACCGGGGACTCAACGTCAGATACCGGGGAGAGGATGTCACGGCGGGGGAACTGGTCATTTCCCGCGGAGATGTGGTCAGACCGCAGGAGATCGGGATGATTGCGTCGGTAGGACGGTCATCCATACCGGTGTACCAAAAACCCACCGTCGCCATCGTCGCGACGGGAGATGAACTCATCGATATCGACGGTGATATTGCGGACAACCGGATCATCAGCAGCAACAGTTATTCCCTGGCCGGGCAGGTCATGAATTGTGGCGCCGTTCCTCTTTCCGTGGGCATTGCCAGGGATACCAGGGAAGACCTCCTCGAAAAATTCAAGGCCGCCCTGCGGGCCGACATCATCATGTCATCGGCCGGCATATCGGTGGGCGATTTTGATCTCGTGGAAGACGTCATGGAGGGAGACATGGGTGCCCATATCCTGTTTCGGGAAGTGGCGCAACGTCCGGGAAAACCCTTTACCTTTGGGACCATTAATGAAAAACGCTTCTTTGGTCTCCCCGGCAACCCCGTATCGTCCATGATCGCCTTCGAACAGTACGTCAGGCCCGCCATACTGAAGATGATGGGCCGCAGGAAGGTCTTTCGCAGAACGATACAAGCGGAACTGACTGAAGATATCAAGAAGAAAAGGGGATTGAGGTACTTTATCAGAGCACGCATTCAGTTCGACGGGGAAAAGATGACAGTAGCAACAACGGGCGAACAGGGCTCGGGCATCCTCAAATCGATGGTCTTGGCCAACGGGATAATCATCATCCCCGAGGAACCGTCCCTGGTAACAAAGGGCTCCACGGTGACGGTACAACTCATTGACGATTCCTTTGAGTTGACAGAGACACCGGGCTACCTGTAATATAGCACATCACCAAACGCGGAAGTGCCAAGGTCACTGGTGGGCCTCCCGGACTTCAAATCCGGTGTGGGGCGTTAACAGCGTCCCAGGTGGGTTCGATTCCCATGCACTTCCGCCATTATATTCACAAAATCAGCTTTTTATCGAAGAAATTTCTTTAACCTCTCTTTAACCTGCTGTAACTTTTTCATGGTAAACCCCCACACCGGATTTGAAGTCCCGGGAGGGGCTTTCATGGCAGGAGTGAGGCTCTCAGTAAATCCCAGTAAGTAATCTTGGATACCGTGACTGTCGAGATTATGGAGGAACGGCGTTAGTAAAAGCTGACCTCATCAAGCCAGATGGTGCCCCGTGTACCGCGCTTGGCAAAGCCTTCATGAATAAGCCACTGTAGCTGTTCCGTATATTGAAGTTCAAGGGTGTGATTTGTGGGAGTCCTTTTGGCATGATACGGGGATAGTGACAAAGTATTGAAGGGAATATTTATTTTGTTCCATTCAGTGGTAACCAAAACCTTGGTAAACCAGATTTCAAGTTCAGAAGTACCCTTTTGGCTGTCCATCAGCATAAAGGCCAGGGTAAAGTCCTCAGTAGCTTTGATATAAAACGTGACCCCCCTATAATTGTTCAGGTCACGTTTGAGGATATTTCGATGCGCAGCTTGAATTGGTATTGCCTTAAACCGCTCGACTCGCTTAGAACCCAACTCAAAATCCATGGCAAGAGATTTATTTGTGCCGTTGGCACCCTGCGTTTCATCGATATAGATCTGCTGATGGCCCCCCATACCGGTTCGCCCCCTCAATCTTTTGCCGATATCCCATCCTGAGAGGTCGGGGTTCTCTTCCTCAAAGCCGCCTGCAATCTGCCCGATCTGCCTGAAGGCCTCCGGTTGCAGTTCATGCAGCGATCCTTTTTTATTAAAAGCCGCTATTATGAAACCCGTCTCTACATTTATAAGCCTCAGATTGATATTCCACAGGTCTCCAGTGGCCGCAAGGGTACCGGTGAGCACAGCATCCGCACCGATCAGCTTACCAATTCGCCGAGCGCCTTTCGGATTGATCAATCCCGTCTGACTCAGCTTCAATTCCTCCAAAAGGGATTGTAATTTCAACCGCTCCACCACATTAAACTGGCCAGAATTAACCAGGGTGGTGGTTATGTCTTCCTGAACATACGGGGCCACCTCCTTGTTTCTTCCCATTATTACCTCGAAGTCCCTGATGGCTATAGTCTTCTTAACAAGAGGAACCCGTACCTTTCGGCCCGGTTTGAAGGAGTGGATTTTCTCAGGGATCCTCAGTAAAATATTATTCCCCCTGATTTTTTCGACAGTAACCCGGGTTTGATCGATTGTGGTTTCCATGCTCTCCAAGAGATAACAGCTTTCTATGATGTTCTGGGCAAGCTGATCAGCCAGACTTTTGTCTTCTCCCGACAATGAAGGTTTTTCCACCTTTATAGTTACCAGGTCTTCGTCTACCCCAAGCACATCGGCTGACAGGTAAAAGACGGCCTGCATCTCCGGTTGTTGTACAATTCCTGTTTGAGTAGTTGGCTGACAACCGATGAAGAAGAGAATATTGAAGATGACAACAAAGGAAAATTTTTTCATGTCTGACCCTTTGCTTTAGAAGCTGTACATTTAGTATATACTTTACTTGGAAATGGATCAAGATATTACCGTATCGTTCCTGCCAAAACCATGAACATCCTGCATAATCAATGCCCCCTCGACATTACAACGATTAATCAACAATCCTTCCCTGGTTCGATTCCCATGCACTTCCGCCAATTTATTCACAAAATCAGATTTTTATCGAAGAAATTTCTTTAACCTCTCTTTAACCTGCTGTAACTTTTTCATGGTAACATTCCACACCGGGTTTGAGGTCTGGGAGGAGATCTCCTTCCTGTATAAGCAGTTTCATTCTCATAGTCATATTATAGCATGGCACAGTAGTTCATCCATGATACATTGTGTCCAGGGGTATATACATTCAATAAAATTTTTTACTTTTCATGTAATGAGAGTAAGATTAAACTTGTGTTTTTCCCTTATAACGTTAAGATATATAGAGTAACAAGTAGAAGCCTCAAGAAATAGCTTTGAAAGCATGGCAATAGAATTTTAATTGGAGGTATAAATGAAGATGATAAGAAGATTTAAAAAGTTTCGAGGGGTATGGTATTTCCTGGGCGGGATGGTCACCGCATCGATCCTGATTTTTATGCTGTGTACCAGCCAATATGCCAATGCGGATCAGTATTCCTGTATCCGCACGGACCTGAATGCCCAGGGTATGACCGGCAATATTCCCGATCCTGCATTTACGATCACCTATGATGTTCCCTCGTGCTACAGAAACAGCGGATATACGGTCCAGAGAGTGTATATGTACGGGGACCAGGTCGCTGTTCACTACGCGCGCAACTAATATGAAGTATCCCGGCCCCAACACAGATATATAGTATGTATGATTTGACCTTGCCGCTTTGTTGCCCCACACCGGATGTGAAGTCTGGGAGGGGATTATCTTCACATATCAAAGGCGACCTATGCCGTATAATTTTGATATGTTGATTTGCCGAAGCAATAAACTCCTCGAACAATAGATAGTCGAGGAGTTTTCACTTTCTTACGTGCAAGGCGAGCTATTCTGCAGATATTGGCTGATCATCAGTCTTTGTGGTCTTTTGATCTGCCAGCTCCTTCTTAAGCCCCCTGTCAATGTTGACCATATGGGCCTCATGTTCCGCGATATCCTTTAAAATATCGTCGATCTCCAGTTTTTCAGATATATCGACAAGCCTTTGGGCGGCAATCTTTTCATAAACATCATTTCCCAGTTCAGCCAGACGTCTGGTGATTCTCATTTCCAGCCTTGCCTTTTCGCGTCTCAGCCTCGTTAACTCTATGCCTTCACCGGCTTTTTCAGTTACTGCATGAACAGCCGACAAGGCTGCATCAAACCCTGCTTCCATTCCCCTTTGTATTCTATCCCACAATTTAACACCTTCAATCATTTCATTCTCCTCCTCATTCTATACTGTTCGTTCTGTAACACATAACACATTCACGGATACATGCATTATTACTCTGGCAATTGAATCAATCAACTGTCGTGCAAAGATGTTTGTAAAAGGGAGAGGCATTACACCTCTCCCTATCAGAAAGGAGGTAACTACTAGGAGCTCGTTTTCGTTACCGTCGTGTTATTAATTATATATAGCTAATATCTTAATGTCAAACATTTAAAATTCCTATTTAACTGAAGCTTTTTCGTTGAACCTGTATTTGAAATAAAAGAAATACGATTCTCAACCACTATGAATAAGGCGGTCTTCATCCCATTGATCCCGCCCATGCGTACCCTGTGATACCCCTTCATGTCAGTATGCTCCGCTATTATCTGCACCTGTTCCAGGGGATGTGCAGACCATCTCACCGTGGTCAGTCGCTTCTTTTCTACATATCGCAATTTACCATACCACGTTAAGTCCATAGTTTTAAAGCATCACAGTATTCTATAAATAATTAAATATTTTAAAAATTACCTTTACCTCCAACTTCCACATGTAATAGAATTATCTGGTAGAGAAGTAATTGTTTATTAATCAATCACACCAATGCAATGGGAACAATGAAACACGAAAGAGGGAACAATATGATTCAATCTAGAAAAAAGATGGGGCGATCATTGATAACGTTGTTTATGGGCATTATGAGTTTACTGCTGGTTTATCCATTATGGGCACAGCAGGAGGCTAAGACTCTCAAGGTTGGCTATATTGGACCATTAAGCGGTGCCGTAGCAGAGGCTGGCATAGATAATATGCGAAGTGTAGAACTGGCGGCAGATAAAATAAATTCCGGCGGCGGTTTACAAATTAATGGTGTTTTTTACAAGGTCACAGTAGTTGGGTATGACGACAAACTGACTGCACAGGGAGGAGTGGCGGCATTTAATAAATTAATGGACGAAAACGTCAAATTTATTTTTGGGCCCTTTGCCGCGGAATCATCTCTGGCCGTAGTCCCATTAGCTCAGGCGCATGAAATTGTTATTTTCCCGGGTGGCTGGGCTGATGCTGTCCTTGGACGAAGCTTTACCTATGCATTCAGGCCGGACCACACCAATCGCGAAGCCTATGATGTTCTAATCGAATATATAGCCAAAACTCATCCGGAAGCCAAAAAGGTGGCTCAGATAGCCCCCAGCCATGTGGGAGGTGAAACCGGTCAACATTACTTTCAGGATTATGCAGAACAGCATGGTATGCGCATTGTTTTGACAGAACTCTTTGAACCCTTCATGGAGGATAAGCATACCAATCATGGTAATTATGTAGATGAAGCCTTAAAACCCTATGTCGATAAAATTTTGGCAGTCAAAGCAGATATCGTTGATCTCGGAAGTACCATGGGAGATCTGGAGGCCCTATTCATACATGCCCTGCATAAATTTGGCTATAAAGGAATTCTCATTACCAATGCGTGTAGTCATGATCACATACTCAGTATGGCAGGTCCAAAAGCACTGGACGGGGCGTATTCAACGGCGGCCATGGACTATTATGATGAAAAAATACCAACGCGGCTAAAAGAGTTGCGAAACGCTTATCATAAAAAATATGGTCAAGAGAGTCTCTTTACCTACCCTGCCGAGTATAATTACGATGCTGCCCTTATGCTGTTCAAGGCCATAGAAACCTGTGACAGCATGGATACACAGTGTGTCCGTGATGCCTTGCTGAGCGTGGATCATACACTGGTTTCAGGAGTGAAAGCTAAATGGGGTGGTAAAAAAACATACGGCATAGATCGCCAACTGTTAAGACCTGTACCTATCAGTTGCTGGGAAAACGGGAAATTGAAGTTTGTTTCCTACGAAATTCCCGATATTGAATGATTGTATGTTGCGGGGCTGATGGCTGCCGAAGAGCACCAATGAAGAAAAATTAAAGCTCCCCGCAACAAATTGCGGGGAATCTTCGACTGGTAAGGAAATTGTTTGTTTTATATGCGCTCGCTAACCCCAGAGCAGAGA
>Ga0272441_10014481_pt1 | contig 11180 bp, 10 predicted proteins | sample SSMProp6N_FD_193582 | JGI IMG/M metagenome (GOLD analysis project Ga0272441, IMG submission 193582) | Marine sediment archaeal communities from Little Sippewissett salt marsh, Falmouth, MA, United States - SSM-Prop-6N | ecosystem: Environmental > Aquatic > Marine > Wetlands > Sediment ... | reverse complement strand
TGGAACCGGATGTGGAGGCCACCCAATTTTGGGACTGGATGTTTGGGAACATGCCTATTATTTAAATTATCAAAACAGAAGGCCAGATTATATTAGCGCTTTTTTTAATATTATCAACTGGGATAAAGTTGCTGAGTTGTACAGTTCAAATATGTAAGTAACAATTAGACTTTAATCCAAAATTTATTTGAAATTAAACCTCCTTAATTAATTAAGGAGGTTTTTTTATTCCATAGAAAAGGGCGGAGAAGCCTCCACCCTTTTCGTCCCAAATCTTACCATAAACTTAACCTACTTATGCTATGGCAGTACTAAATTACTGGTATTGTGAGAAATAACAAAGAAATTTTGGTAAATTTTAGGCTTTCAACTAATACTTCAGGCTGGATAAGGAAGAAAAATATTGACTTTAAAAGTTATAATTTACTGAGAATCAGAAATAAAAAAGGCAGGTTTGCACCTGCCTTTTTCCCCAAATCTTACCATGAACTTAACCTACTTATGCTATGGTCCACCAAATGTAAACTAATAGTATTGGTGTTCGTTAAAATTTTGGCTAAACTTCTTTTTAATCGGTTGAAATGCGCTACCTGATATTTTATTATATAAGGTGTAAAATTGAATTATTTGTGAAAGGAGGTATTTGGAGAGGGCATATAAAATAAAAAGGCAGGTTTTCACCTGCCTTTTTCCCCAAATCTTACCATGAACTTAACCTACTTATGCTATGGTCCACCAAATGTATGCTAATGCATTGGAGTCCCTTAAAATTTTGGCTAAACTTCTTTTTAATTGGTTGAAATACCTTTGACTGGCTATTATACTATAATAGGTGAAGAAAAGTCGTATTAAATGTGTGGAAAGATAAAATCAAAATTAATTACAAATAAAAAAGGTGGAGAAGTCTCCACCTTTTTTGCCCCAAATCTTACCATGAACTTAACCTACTTATGCTATGGCAGGTCTAAAGTAACCGCCTTTAGTTCGCTGCAGCTAAAAAGCCGATAAATAGCACATATTATCGATGAAATGCACAAATTTGTGCATTTCATCGATAAAAATGTTAATATGCCCTTTCGTTTTTGCCCTCATAAAAGTTTATAAAGGCCCTGTTTACAACCCTGTTTCCCCCTGGAGTGGGATAATCACCTGTAAAATACCAATCACCCAGGTTTTTTGGGCAGGCCTGATGTAAACTTTCAATAGTTTGATAAATGATCTGAACTTCAGCTTTAATGTCTGCCGGGCTCAGTAGCTCGCCGATTTTCTTCGATATCTGATCAGCGGTAAACGGCTGATAGAAGTCTTTTACATAATTAACGACATCTTTATCAGCGGTGCGAATTTGTTGAACACATTTATGATATATCTCTTCTACTTTCTGCATTGAATTCTGTTCCTTATGCAATTCAAGCGCAGCTTTGAAAGCTATAAAATCTTCCAGTTTAGCCATATCTATGCCATAGCAATCGGGATAGCGAATTTGCGGTGCGGAGGAAACAACTATTATTTTCTTAGGTGATAGCCTGTCCAAAATCCGTAAAATACTTTTCTTTAATGTAGTACCCCTAACTATACTATCATCTATAATAACAAGGTTGTCATTTTTGTTTACAGAGCCGTAAGAAATATCATAAACGTGTGCAACGAGATCATCCCTGCTGCTATCCTGTGTAATAAACGTTCTTAATTTTGCATCCTTTATGGCTACTTTTTCAATTCTGGGGCGAACATCTAAAATTTCATTTAGTTGCACTCTTGTTATGCCGGGTCCTAATTTAAGGATCTGTTCTTCTTTTTTCTTATTCAAATAATTCTGCGCTTCTTTTATCATTCCTAAATAAGAAGTCTCTGCGGTATTGGGGATATAAGAAAAAACCGTATTTCTAATATCTTCATCAATAGCAGTCAATATTTGCGGGAAAATTAACTTACCCAATTCTTTGCGCTCCTGATATATTTCCTTATCGCTGCCCCTGGAAAAATATATTCGTTCAAATGAGCAGGCCTTTCTTTCTTTTGGCTCTAAAATTTCAGTAGCGCTTACCGTTCCATTTTTCTTAATAATTAATGCGTTGCCGGGGTCAAGTTCTTTGATATCGTCATACCCGACATTAAAAACTGTTTGAATAGCAGGTCTTTCGGAAGCTACTACAACTACCTCGTCATTTTTAAAGTAATAGGCAGGTCTTATTCCTGAAGGGTCTCTTAGCACAAAGGCATCTCCATGCCCGAACATCCCGGCCATTGCATAACCACCATCCCAATTCTTTGAAGCTTTTTTGAGTATTTTGGAAACTTTTAATCTTTCGGCAATCAAAGGTGATGCCTCCATCTTATTATAGCCCTCCTTTTTAATTTGCCGGTATAGTTTTGCAACGGCATCATCAAGAAAATGCCCTATTTTTTCCATGACCGTAACGGTATCTGCCATTTCCTTTGGATGCTGGCCCAGTTGTATCAAATTATCAAAGAGTTCATCAACATTGGTCATATTAAAATTACCGGCAACAATAAGATTTCTATGCATCCAGTTATTTTGCCTAAGGAAAGGATGTACATTTTCAATACTGTTCTTTCCAAAAGTCCCATATCGAACATGCCCCAGGAGTACTTCACCAATATATGGGATATTCTTTTTTTGTAAATCTGTATTGTCTATATATTCAGGGTTTTCTTTTAAAGCAGTATTAATACGGTCATTAATCTGCGCAAAAATATCTTGTATTGGTTGTGTTTCTACAGAACGCACTCTGCTCATATAACGCTCTCCGGCAGCCATGTCTAATTTAATACTGGCAAAACCTGCACCATCCTGACCGCGATTGTGCTGTTTTTCCATCATTAAATACATCTTGTTTACACCATAAAAAATAGTGCCGTACTTTTCCTTATAATAATCTAAAGGTTTTAATAGCCTTATTAAAGATATTCCACATTCGTGTTTAATGGCGTCACTCATTATTTAAATGAATTAAAAAAGCCCCGTTAATTCGAGGCGTGTTTTATTATTGTAATTCAATATCAAATTGTGTCAATTCCCTGAATTGATGTAACCTTCTCTCCACTTCTTCTTTTTCTAAATTTGCCATTCTTTCTGTTCCAAAACGTTCTACGCAAAATGAAGCGAGATTGGATCCATGGATAACAGCGTTCTTTAAATTATTGAATGATTCGTTTTCTGTCTCTGACAGATAACCTACAAAACCTCCTGCAAAAGTATCACCTGCGCCGGTAGGATCAAAAACTTCTTCTAAAGGAAGGGCTGGGGCAAAGAATATATTATCATTATGGAAAAGTAAAGCACCATGCTCCCCTTTCTTTATGACTACATATTTTGGCCCCATAGTATGAATTTGGGCTGCAGCTTTTACTAAAGAATATTCATTAGTTAGTTGTCTTGCTTCTTCATCATTTATGGTAATAATATCTGTATGTTTTATGACCTCTTTTAATTCTTTCCAAGTATTATTCATCCAATAGTTCATAGTATCTAGGACAATTAATTTTGGTCTTTTCTCCATTTGATTGATAACGCTCATTTGGATGCTGGGATGTAAATTCCCCAACATAACCACATCTGAATTTTTATAGTTTTCGGGCACAACTGGACTAAAATCCGCCAGTACATTCAGTTCTGTACTAATTGTATCCCTGGTGTTGAGATCGTTACGATATTTACCACTCCAAAAAAAGGTCTTACCGCCTTTTACAATTTCTATAGCGGAAATATCAATATTTTTATCTGCCAGAAATTGAAGGTATTCATAAGGCAAATCATCGCCTACTACAGAGACAATCGCTGCATCTACATCAAATTGCGAAGCCGCCAGACCAATAAATGTGGCAGCTCCTCCAAGAATTTTATCGGTTTTGCCAAAAGGGGTTTCAATAGCATCGAAGGCAACAGTACCAACAATTAAAAGTTTTCCCATAGATGGTTTTTGAAATACGCTGCAAATATACACTTTTGAAATCCCAAATAATCGTAATTAAAAACTAAAAACGGCATAATTATTTTCGACCAAAATCTGCAGGGATTTCTCCCCATGCCTTTGTTTCCCATTTGACAATCGGGGTGTTATATGAATTATTTTTTAACCATTCAACCGCCCTTCGGATGAGATCGAATAAGGCTTTGTTTTTTTTGTTCTCCAAAAGCTTGGTATTACAGCTTTTTTTCCTCACCCAGCTCATAGCAGTCCTGGAATCTGTATAAATAACACGATCGCTATTTTTCTGCTTTAAAAAGGCCAATCCGTGAACTATCGCAAGAAACTCACCTATATTGTTGGTGCCTTCTTGGAAGGGGCCTTGTTTAAATAGTCTTTTCCCTGTCTTAGTATCAACACCCTGGTATTCCATTATTCCTGGATTTCCACTGGATGCCGCATCCACAGAAATAGAATGATAATTTGGTTCTCCTATTTTAAGAAGATCCTGAGGGGAAAGCTGAGGGCTGTTTTTTTTCTTTCCTTTATAAGCATCGTAATTACTATTATAGGCTTTTTTGGCTATTTCAAAACTGGGGAATGACATATATTGGGCTCCTTTTGCACCAGATATTGCAGCTTTGCAATCATCCCAACTTTCATATATCCCGGGTCTTTTGCCTTTCCAAACCACATAAAATTTGTCCTTTTTTGCCATTACCCCTTAAATAACAGTTCTTCGATTACCCTTGGAAAATGCTCATATTCCAGTTCATGAACTTTTTGTGCTATAATTTCTGGGGTATCCCCGGCATCTACAAATGTTCTTACCTGCATGATAATGGCCCCTTCATCATAATGCTCATTAACATAATGTATAGTAATTCCTGTTTCGGGTTCTGAATTCTCTTTTACAGCCTCGTGAACCTTCATTCCATACATTCCTTTTCCTCCGTATTTAGGTAGTAACGCAGGATGAATATTTATAATTCTATCTGGAAAATAATCAATTAACCTTTTTGGAATTCGCCATAGGAAACCAGCGAGGACAATTAAATCGAGATTGAGATTATTTAAAAAATCTGAAATTAAGTTAGATTCCAAAAAGGCGTGCCTGTTAAAATATAAAGCACTAATATTAAGGCGCGCGCACCTGTCTAAAACTTTGGCGTCTTTTCTGTTTGTTAAGACAGCAACTATTTCAACTTGTGTATTTTCAGAAAAATATTGAATAATGTTTTCAACATTTGAACCCGAGCCTGAAGCAAAAAGAACTATTCGTTTCATTTAGACAAAATTATTCTTTTTGAAATTAAGTCCTAAGTTTATTGAAGATAAGATGCATCCCTGCCCGGGATTGGCTACTTCTTAAATAGAAAAAAGCATACGTTTTATTGATTTTAGGCATTTTGCAGACAGAAAATTTGTGAGCAAACTAATATTCTTGAGTTTAAATTTCTTAAATTACGATACATTTTTACGTCAAATAGTGTTATTACACCATAAGTTTTTTATTTTTGCCATCGATTTAAATTTTTAAAACCAAAATTATTATGTCAGACATTGCATCAAGAGTAAAAGCTATCATCGTTGATAAATTAGGAGTTGATGAGAATGAAGTTGTAGCCGAAGCTAGCTTTACCAACGACTTAGGGGCAGATTCATTGGATACTGTTGAGTTGATAATGGAATTTGAAAAGGAATTTGATATTCAAATCCCTGACGATCAAGCAGAAAATATCGCAACAGTTGGCCAAGCTATTAGTTATATAGAAGAAGCCAAATAAATTTATGATTTCTTGATAAAGATTTATAATTATCCATGCGGTAATCGTGCTGCATGGATAATTTTTTTTAATTTACGCTTGGGTTAGACATCAATTTAAAATTTGGTTAAATGCAATTAAAAAGAGTTGTGGTTACTGGACTTGGTGCCTTAACACCTATTGGCAATAACATTGAACAATACTGGCAAGGCTTAAAGGAAGGCAAAAGCGGATCAGCACCTATTACCTATTTCGATACTGAAAAATTCAAAACTAAATTTGCCTGCGAGTTAAAAAATTTTGATGCTCAAAACTACTTTGATAGAAAAGAGGCACGGAAATTAGATAAGTTTGCTCAATATGCCTTAATTTCTTCAGATGAAGCTATTATAGATTCAGGATTAGATTTAGAAAAGATAGATAAATTTAGAGTAGGCGTTATTTGGGGCGCTGGAATTGGTGGCTTGGAAACCTTTCAAAATGAGGTATTAAATTTCGCTGCCGGAGACGGAACACCAAGGTTCAATCCTTTTTTTATTCCTAAAATGATTGCAGACATTGCCCCGGGCAATATCTCAATTAAGCACGGTTTTATGGGGCCTAACTACACCACAGTCTCTGCATGTGCATCTTCTGCCAACGCTATGATTGATGCATTAAATTATATAAGATTGGGTTATTGTGATATTGTTGTCTCAGGAGGCAGCGAGGCAGCAGTGGCGATTGCAGGGATGGGAGGTTTTAATGCCATGCATGCTCTGTCAACCCGCAACGATAGCCCGGGAACAGCTTCTAGACCCTTCGATGCAACCAGAGATGGATTTGTTCTTGGCGAAGGAGCCGGGGCATTAATTCTGGAGGAATTGGAACATGCAAAAGCGAGAGGAGCCAAAATATATGCAGAATTAGTTGGAGGAGGATTATCCAGTGACGCATATCACATGACCGCGCCACATCCTGAAGGTATTGGCGTTGTAAGGGTAATGGAAAATTGTTTACGCGATGCGAATCTTAGACCTGAAGATGTTGATGCCATAAATACACACGGAACAGCTACCCCGTTGGGAGATGTTGCTGAGTTAAAAGCAATTAGCCAGGTTTTTGGTGATCATGCTCCGAATATCAATATTAATTCTACTAAATCAATGACCGGACATTTATTGGGTGCTGCTGGTGCGATTGAAGCAATAGCTTCAATTTTAGCAATGAAGTATAGCTTGGTTCCACCGACTATAAATCATTCTGTGGTAGACGAAAATATAGACCCAAAGCTAAATTTAACGCTAAACAAAGCCCAGAAAAGGGAGGTTAATGTGGCAATGAGTAACACTTTTGGTTTTGGCGGACACAATGCGTGTGTAGTATTCAAGAAATTTAGCTAAAAAGCAAGATGAACTTTCCTTCAAATATATTTAATTCCCATTCTAAAGAGGATGGGGATTTTTTTTTAGGGATTTCAAAGATATTAGGATTTAAGCCCAAAAAACTAAGTGTTTACAAAAAAGCCTTTCTTCATAGATCTGCTAATATAAAAGATAAAAATGGCCTTCCATTGAATTATGAAAGACTTGAATTTCTTGGCGATTCTATGTTAGGGACAATTATTTCCCGATACTTATATAATGAAGTTCCCAATGGGGATGAAGGGTACTTAACCAAAATGCGCTCTAAAATAGTGAGCAGAAAGCATTTAAATGAATTGGGGAAGGATTTAAATCTTATATCATATGTAGAAAGTAGAATCCCCAAATCACATTTTGGCGATAATATACATGGAAATGTTTTTGAAGCTCTGGTAGGGGCAATTTATTTAGACAGGGGTTATAAATATTGCGAAAAGTTCATTAACGATCGGGTAATAGAGCCGTATGTAGATATTGAACAGCTGGAAGGACAAGTAATTAGTTATAAAAGCCTGGTTATTGAATGGTGCCAAAAGCAGAAAAAGGAATTCAATTACAAGGTATATGAGGATACCGGTAAAGATCCTCTAAAGCATTTTGCGGTTAAACTTTCAATAGATGAAAGAGTAATGGCTAAGGCAAGGGCTACTTCAAAAAAGAAAGCTGAGGAAAAAGCATCTAAAAGAGCATTTTTTGCGCTGCAGGATAAAATGGGGAAGATACAGATATAATAATCTTATATTTACAGATTATTCGAAGAAATGATCACATTGCATAAATTTTCTGATGATTTTTGTGAAGAAAATTATGTACTCATTGCATTACATAGTGATTTGGAAGATTATGCTTTAGCCTATACATTAAATAGGGCACTTAAAATAAGTTTAATAAGATCGAAGACAGATCTTGATATATCGAATGAAACCTCCTTTCCTATTTATGAATGGAAAGATAAACTAAATGAAAGGTATTGGACTTTAATTGTTAATACCAGTATTAAGGAGGAATATTTGGAATTTCATGATCTTTTTAGCAATGAAACATCCTCTACCGTTTATCACGTAATACCTGAATACAAGGATGTTGATTATTTATTAAAAATTGAGCAGGAAGAAGATGAAATAGATAGTGATATGCTGGATACTATTCTTGAAATACCCAAGATAATTACTGCATACCAAATTGAAACTAATAATCTAAAATCCAAGCAAAACTTAATTATATAGCAGTATGCCTAATACAAAAAAGACAAAAATTGTAGCCACCTTGGGGCCGGCAACGAGTAAAAGAGAGGTCCTAAAGGAGATGATAGTATCCGGAGTGGATGTCTTTAGAATTAATTTTTCCCATGCAGATTATGAAGATGTTTCCCAGCGCGTTGAAATGATTCGTTCACTTAACGAGGAATTGGGAATGTATACGGCCATTCTTGCCGACTTACAAGGCCCGAAATTAAGAGTTGGGGTTATGGGGGGTGAAGTTATTGTCGCACCAGGAGACGAAATTACTTTTGTAACCGGTGAACCATTTGAAGGAAATGCCGAAAAAGTTTATATGAATTATTCGAGCTTTCCAAAAGATGTAAACCCTGGGGAGCGTATTTTGCTAGACGACGGAAAACTAATGTTTGAAGTCCTTACCACGAATAGGGAGAATGAAGTAAAGGCGAAAGTAATTCAGGGAGGTCCATTGAAATCGAAAAAAGGAGTAAACCTGCCAAACACCAACATTAGCTTACCTGCTCTTACTGAAAAGGATATTGAAGATGCTATTTTCGCAATATCTCTCGATGTAGATTGGATTGCCTTGTCTTTTGTAAGATTTAGTCAGGATCTTATTGACCTTCAAAATTTAATCAGAGAACACTCTAAATACAAGATTCCAATTATTGCAAAGATTGAAAAACCAGAAGCAGTTAAAAATATTGACAAAATTGTTTCCTATTGTGATGGGATTATGGTTGCACGAGGAGACTTAGGAGTGGAAGTTCCCGCTCAGGAAGTGCCACTTATCCAGAAGAAATTGGTGCTGAGAGCGAAAAGAGCAAGGATTCCTGTAATTATCGCCACTCAAATGATGGAAACTATGATTACCTCCCTTACGCCTACAAGGGCTGAGGTTAATGATGTGGCAAACTCTGTAATGGATGGGGCAGATGCGGTAATGCTTTCGGGGGAGACTTCTGTAGGAAATTATCCGGTTGAAGTTATACAAAAAATGGCCAGTATCCTGCATAGTGTTGAAGGATCTGATTTAATTCAAGTTCCTCAGGAACCACCACATATTCGCACAAAAAGGTATATTACCAAATCTGTTTGTTATCATGCGGCCATTATGGCGAATGAAATTAAAGCAAAAGCCATATCTACACTTACCAATAGTGGTTATACAGCTTTCCAAATTTCAGCATGGCGACCAAGTGCTCATATATTGGTATTTACCTCTAACAGACGAATATTAACCCAGCTAAACCTGCTTTGGGGAGTTAAAACATTTTATTATGATAAATTTGTTTCAACAGATGAGACCATTGAAGATGTAAACAGCATTGCTTGTAAAAAAGGTTTTTTAGACGTTGGTGATATGCTTATAAGTTTGGCTGCAATGCCAATAAAGAGCAAGGGTATGGTAAATACTCTAAGGGTTACAGAAATTGAAACATGTAGCTTCTAGGCCTATTTTCAGAATAATTTATCAGAATATTTTAAGCCACTTCTCGCTCGAAAGCAATAAAGTTTACAATCTTACCCTTTTTGTTGAAAATGGGTTCGCCTTTAATCCAACAGTTGTAAGTTGAGCCATCTTTTCTGTAATTAACTACTATTGCTTCAAAAGGCTTCTTGTTTTTAACAGCTTTTCCTATGGTTGCGCTAACTTTACTGCTGGTCTCTTTGCCCTGAAAAATTCTCGGAGTTTTACCCTTAATCTCATTTTGGGTATAACCGTTCATATTAAAAACATTATTCGTAGCATAGACAATTTTTAATTCAGGATCCGTTACAAGGATAACCTCTTCTTTATCTAAGAGTTCCTCATTAAAAGAGTTCCTGTATGACCAGTGGTTACTTCGGGCAAGGTTTTTAAGAACTCTAAGATCATCAAAATCTTTACAGGTTTTATCGAAATAAGACCCTGAAAGATCCCAGGATAAAATGGGCAAAATTCTTGGTCCATTATTCATATAGAAATTGGACGCAGCCTTATCGTAATTTTTAAATTCCTTCATTGATTCTAATTCCTTAAAACAATAATAAAGTTTTGAATGGGAGAGGAAATATTTTAACCCAAAAATGGACTTAAAAATTTTCTTTCTCATAGCAATTTTAATCAATACTACTAAAAGATATTTGAGTGGTAAAATTTACAGTGCTTATTAACAGTTTTGTTTAATAATTGCAGCAAACAGGGCTGTTTTTATTTCTTAACAATAAACAAAAAATTTTTATTTTCTATCGGTCAGACTGCTAATTAATGATAAAGTATGTTCTTTAAAAAGGGGATTTTTGACAGGATAAACCAGAAGGAATTAGGTGTTAAATTAGAAATCAAACCTGAGTTGAACTGTTACAACATCTTTCATCTTATCCGTTTCCCTGATGTCCGTATTCAAATTAGCAAGCGAAATACCCAATAAGCGAACTGAATTTTCCATTTTTTCCTGATATAATAACTCTTTGGCGGTTTCTAATATTAGATCTTTACCTGCTACGAAATAGGGTAAAGTTTTGCTTCGTGTTTGGAGACTAAAATCACTATATTTTATCTTTAAGGTTATTGTTTTACCTGCTATTTCCGATTTCTTTAACCTGTCTTCCAGTTCCTTGGCAATATGATCTAATCGTTCTAACATAAAAATCTCACTACTAAGGTTTTCACTAAAAGTTCGTTCGGCACCTACGGATTTAGGAATCCGTTCCGCCTTGACGGCACTATTATGAATACCTCTTACTACATGGTAATAATGAGCCCCGCTCTTTCCGAAATATTCTTCCAAAAATTCCAGAGATTTGCTTTTCAAATCTTTCCCAGTGAAAATACCCAGTTTATACATTTTATCAGCAGTGACTTGGCCAACACCG
>Ga0272441_10014480_pt1 | contig 11181 bp, 12 predicted proteins | sample SSMProp6N_FD_193582 | JGI IMG/M metagenome (GOLD analysis project Ga0272441, IMG submission 193582) | Marine sediment archaeal communities from Little Sippewissett salt marsh, Falmouth, MA, United States - SSM-Prop-6N | ecosystem: Environmental > Aquatic > Marine > Wetlands > Sediment ... | reverse complement strand
TATTGTTTTAAAAATGATTCGCTATGAAAAAGAAAAACAGATGATTGTTAATGAACAATTGAGCATGGTGTTGGGCGACACCTTTCTGCTGACCTTTCAAGAGCAACCGGGAGACGTATTTGAACCCGTAAGGGAACGGATCAGAAATCAAAAAGGGAGGATCAGGGGTGCAGGCATCGATTATCTGGCATATGCCTTGCTGGATACCGTTGTTGATAATTATATTTTTATCATTGAGAAATTGGGCGAGAAAATTGAAGATATCGAAGAAGAAGTTCTGGAAAAAGCGGATTCCGGGGTGATGGAAAAGATCAACATGTTTAAGCGTGAAATGAATTTTCTGAGAAAATCGATCAGGCCCGCCAGGGAAGCGATCATTCAGCTTTCCAAATTGGATTCCGAACTTATTCGTGAGCAGACCATCCCTTTTTTAAAGGACCTGCAGGATCTGATAACGCAGGCTGCGGAGGCCATCGATACCTACCGGGACATGCTTTCGGATCAATTGAATCTTTACAATTCAGTCATCAGCAACCGCATGAACGATATCATGAAGGTATTGACCATATTTGCCGCTATATTTATCCCGCTTACATTTATCGCCGGTATTTATGGTACGAACTTTGAGTATCTGCCCGAACTCCATTTTAAATATAGCTACTTCGTTTTTTGGGGCGTAATGATAACGGTCGCAGTCGTGATGCTGCTGTTTTTCAAAAGAAAGAAGTGGCTGTGATGGGCTGGACAAACAGGATTGTCGAGAAATTGCCGATAGCTGCGTTTTAACTTGTCAAGCAGGGTTCCTGTATTACGGATTTTCGTTGGCTGCTCGTCCATCTTTTGCCCTCCATTGGATTCATTCTGGCGCAGGCAGCGCCCTAAAATAAAGTAGGGAAATTAATGCGAGTATCGAAACACGCAAAGCTTGACTTACCATGAAGGCTGATCGAATCGGTTCAATTGGCAAATAAAAATGAAACTTGCAGACCTCCTGTCCGAGATTAACCCGGTGTTGAGAATTCTTCTCATTGTCGTTTTGACGGTTGCCGCTCACTTCTTCGTCAAGGCCATCCGCCGGTTCAGTCAATGGCTGTTGGCCATGAAGATAGACAGTGAAGCAGCATCGGAAGCGAACCTGACCCGCAGATACCCCAAGATTGCCACCATCATTACCATCCTGGTCAGCGCCGTGACCTTTTCGATTTATTTCGTGGCCGTCGGTATGGTTCTGCGCGAATTTAAAATTTCATTGACGACCTATTTCGCCAGCGCGACGGTCATCGGATTGGCTGTCGGTTTTGGTCTGCAGGGATTTGTGCAGGATCTGGTGATCGGCCTCACGCTGATTTTTTCGGATGCACTCAACATCGGGGAAGTGGTTAAGCTGGGAGATGAAATCGGCAGGGTCGACAACATCGGGCTCCGATTTACCACGCTGATCACCCTGCACGGTCAGCGGATTTTAATCCCCAACAGGAATATTGCCGTTATCAGCCAGTTTCGCGGCGGCTGTATCCGTGCCTACGTGGACATTCAATTGCCGAAAGATATTGACGAAGCGGAGGTATCCCAGGCGATCCAGGCCATTGCCAAGGGCATGTATCACCAGCACCGATCGATCATCCTGACCACGCCTGAAACCCTCGGGATCAAGGATGCAATGGCTGGCCAATGGCGGTATATGCGCATCAAGTTCAAGCTGTGGCCGGGACAAATGAAAATCGTCGAAGAAACGTTTAAAGAAATGGTGGTCCAGGTGCTTAAACGACCCTTTCCGGATTATGCGGCCTGGATGATTACGATAACCCACAAGGTCGAGTAGACACCAACGCGGCAAACACAATCATTATCTCAACAGCCTTGCTGCAAGATTGCAGGACTGGAAATCGGGGGGCAGAAACATGCAAAGCAATCCGTTAAAACAAGGGGGCACGCCGGGCCGATCCTTGACCCAGCGCCCGGCCTGGAAGGCGCTCAAGGCCCATCACGCCACGATCGGTGACCTGCATCTGCGGCAGCTCTTCGCCGACGATCCTGGCCGCGGCGAGCGCCTGGCCGCTGAAGCCGGGGGCATTTACCTGGATTATTCCAAAAACCGGATCACCGACGAAACCATGGGGCTGCTGATCAGACTGGCCGAGGAATCCGGCCTGCGCGAGCACATCGATGCGATGTTCAGCGGCGAGCCGATCAACCAGACCGAAAAGAGGGCCGTACTCCACACCGCCCTGAGGGCACCCGAAACCGAGCGGGTGGTCGTCGAGGGTCTGGATGTCGTACCCGAGGTGCATGCGGTACTCAACCAGATGGCCGCCTTCTCGCGCCGGGTCCGCAGCGGCGAGTGGCGGGGTTACACCGGCAAGCGTGTCCGCAATATCGTCAACATCGGCATCGGCGGCTCCGACCTTGGCCCGGTAATGGCTTACGAGGCGCTGCGCCATTACAGCCAGCGCGACCTGACATTCCGCTTCGTCTCCAATGTGGACGGCACCGACTTTGCCGAAGCCACAGTTGATCTCGATCCGGCGGAGACCCTGTTTATCATCTGCTCGAAGACCTTCACGACGCTCGAGACACTGACCAACGCGCACACCGCCCGTGCCTGGAGCCTGCGCACACTCGGCGACGAGCGGGCCGTGGCCAGGCACTTTGTGGCCGTGTCGACCCACGCCGACGGCGTGTCCCAATTCGGCATCGACACCGCGAACATGTTCGGTTTCTGGGATTGGGTCGGCGGTCGCTACTCGATGGACTCGGCCATCGGCCTGTCGACCATGATCGCCATCGGACCCGAGAACTTCTGTGCAATGCTGGCCGGCTTTCACGCCATGGACCAGCACTTTCGCAGCGCGCCGTTCGCGCAGAACCTGCCCGTGCTCATGGGGATGCTGACGGTGTGGAACACCAACTTCCTGGATGCGCAGACAGTTGCGGTGCTGCCCTACGACCAGTATCTCAACCGCTTTCCCGCCTACCTGCAGCAGCTGACCATGGAGAGCAACGGCAAACAGGTGACGCTTGACGGTACGCGCGTGGCCTATCAAACCGCACCCATTTGCTGGGGTGAGCCCGGCACCAACGGTCAGCACTCGTTCTACCAGCTGATCCATCAGGGGACCCGGCTGATCCCCTGCGACTTCATCGGCTTCTGTCAGAGCTTGAATCCGATCGCCAACCACCACGACCTGCTGATGTCGAACCTGTTCGCCCAGACCGAGGCGCTGGCCTTCGGCAAGACGGTGGACGAAGTCAAGGCCGAAGGCATGCCGGAATGGCTCGCGCCGCACCGTGTCTTCGAAGGCAATCGCCCGACCAACACCATCCTGGCCGAGCGTCTGACACCGGAGACGCTGGGCAGGTTGGTCTCGCTTTACGAACACAGCGTCTTCACCCAGGGGACCGTCTGGGGCATCGATTCGTTCGATCAGTGGGGTGTCGAGCTGGGTAAGGTGCTGGCCCAGCGGACGATCCCCGAACTTGAAAGTAGGGACGAGCCGCAGCTCACGCATGACAGCTCCACCAATGCACTCATCCGGCGCTACCGCCGGCTCAAGGGCGGGCGTTGATGAACCCCTAAAACCCCATCCACGCTCACCGCTGTAGGGTAATGGCAAAGGAGAGAACACGGTGAAGAGGGCCCTGCCGATGTTGATGTTTGCCGGATTCTGGTCGGTTGTCGCCCTTGCGGGCGCGATGAATGTGACGGTCGGCAATTTCAGCGGCGGTGACCTGGATGGCTGGACGGTACACTCATTCCAAGGGACGACCAGCTATCGATTGGTGACCCAGGATGGCCGCCAGGTGCTGGAGGCAGACAGCAAGGGCACCGCTTCGGGGCTCGTGCGCGAAATTCGGGTCGATCTTGAAAACCTGCCGTACCTGAATTGGTCCTGGCGGGTCGACGATGTCCTGAACGGAATCGATGAACGGACCAAAGCCGGTGACGATTATCCGGCCCGGGTCTATGTCGTCGTCTCCGGCGGCATCGCCTTCTGGCGCACACGAACCTTGATTTATGTCTGGTCCAGCCGGCAGCCCGCCGGCAGCACGTGGGAAAACGCCTTTACCGGCAACGCCCGCGTCATGGCGCTGCAATCCGGCAAGGGCACCGGCTGGGCCACCGAACGGCGTGATGTGCGGGCTGATTTCAAGACCTGCTTCAATGACGACATCTCCTTCATCGACGCCGTCGCCATCATGACCGACACGGATAACAGCAAACAGGCGGCCATGGCCTGGTATGGGGATATTTTCTTTTCCAGCGAGTGACGATAGAACGGTCGTTGTTGACGGCACCCTAAGTATACTGAACATCAGCCCGGAAACAATCAGCGGCCCGCAAAAAGTAAAAAAGGAGATGAGGCGTTTATCATGGAGGCATTATGAGCAAACTGTTCACACCACTCAAATTACGATCCGTTGAATTCAAAAATCGCATTTTCGTTTCGCCCATGTGCCAATACTCCAGCGACGACGGGATGCCGAACGATTGGCATCTGGTTCATCTGGGCAGCCGGGCGGTGGGCGGCGCCGCGATGGTCATGGTGGAAGCCACCGCCATCTCTCCGGAAGGCCGCATCTCACCGGGGGACACCGGGATGTGGTCCGACGCGCACGCCGCAGCCTTCACGCGCATCACCCAATTCATCAGCGGGCAGGATTGTGTGCCGGCCATTCAGCTGGCCCATGCCGGGCGCAAAGCCTCCACGGATGCTCCCTGGCGCGGCGGGCAGGCCCTTTTGGAAGCACAAGGCGGCTGGCTGCCGATCGCTCCCAGCCCGCTGGCCTTCAGCCAGGCCTCAACGGTTCCCCGGGAGATGACGCCAACGGATATCGATCACTTGATCAATCAGTTTGTCGATGCCGCCAACCGCTGCCTGGAGGCAGGTTTTCAAGCCCTGGAATTGCATATGGCCCATGGCTATCTGCTGCACACGTTTCTCTCCCCGCTGGCCAACCTGCGCACGGATCGATACGGGGGCGGGCTGGCCAACCGCATGCGATTGCCATTGCAGGTCGCCGCTGCGGTGCGCGAAACCTGGCCCGACCACCTGCCCCTTTTCGTGCGCCTCTCCTGTACGGACTGGGTGGCAGGCGGCTGGGACCTGGCCCAGTCCATCGATCTGTCCCGTAAGCTCAAGGCAACCGGCGTCGATCTTATCGACTGTTCCAGCGCCGGGATGGTGCCGGATGCAAAGATACCCGTTGGGGCCGGGTTCCAGGTCCCCTTTGCGGCTGCCATCCGCAACCAGGCGGAGATTGCCACCGGATCGGTGGGCCTGATCACCCATGCGGTGCAGGCCGAGCAGATCGTGGGCACGGGCCAGGCCGACGCGGTCCTGCTGGCGCGTGAAATGCTGCGTGACCCCTATTGGCCGCTGCACGCCGCCCGGATTTTAGGCCAAGATGGTCCCTGGCCACGCCAGTATGAAAGGGCCAAACCAGGCTAATCGGAATCTGACCATTGAACCCTCCCCGCGGCAAGCCGCGGGGAATGCGCTCGCTATCGCGGTTCAACCCTTTTGAAAAAGGAGGCATACCATGAATTTCAGGAAATTGGGCCGACAGGGCCCGACGGTCTCGGCCATCGGATTGGGATGCATGGGAATGTCCGAATTCTATGGCGCGACCGACGATCAGCAATCCATACGCACCATTCACCATGCACTGGCGCTGGGCATCAATTTTCTCGATACCGCCAACATTTATGGCCTCGGCCGCAATGAAACGCTCGTTGGCCGCGCCATCAAAGACCGGCGGGAAGAGGTGGTGCTGGCGACCAAATTCGGCAATGTGCGCGGATCGGACGGCAGCTTCAAGGGAATCGATGGAAAACCATCCTATGTCAAAGCGTCCTGCGAGGCCAGTTTGAAGCGCCTGGGCGTGGATATCATCGATCTATACTATCAGCACCGAGTCGATCCCGACACGCCCATCGAGGAGACCGTCGGCGCCATGGCCGATCTGGTCAAAGAAGGCAAGGTTCGTTTTCTCGGGTTGTCGGAGGCGGCCCCCGGCACCATCCGGCGCGCCTGTGCCGTGCATCCGATCAGTGCGCTGCAGACCGAATACTCCCTGTGGACCCGTGACGTCGAGACGGAAATCCTGGCCGTCTGCCGCGAGCTGGGTATCGGATTCGTACCTTACAGCCCGTTGGGCCGCGGGTTTCTGACCGGTCGAATCAAGTCGCTGCAGGATCTGGAAGAAGGTGATTATCGACGCCACTCCCCCCGTTTTCAGGCGGACAACCTTGAACACAATCTGACCATCATCCGGCGGCTCGAAGCGATCGCTTCCGCCAAAGCGTGCTCCCTGGCCCAGCTTTGCCTGGCATGGCTGCTGGCCCGCGGCCAGGAGATCGTTCCCATCGCCGGCACCCGACACCGTGCCTACCTGGAGGACAACCTAAAGGCCCTGCAAGTGCAGCTCAGCCCAAAAGATATGGCTCAAATCGACGAGGCTGCACCATTGGGCGCCGCATTAGGCTTGCGCTACCCCGAAGCGGCCATGCAGGCGGTCAACCGATAGGCACCCGATTGTTTCCGCTGCGGTGGTGAAAGCGACGACCAACGTGAGAAAAAGTGAAAACCGTATTCGGCCATCCAAACGCCTCAACCCTGCTCCCCAATGGAAGGGGGGTGGCCTTTTTCGAGCAGCTCGACCTTGAGCTGCCGTTTGGCGTCGTTGGCCAGGTGCAAGGTGCGGGTGGGGAAGGCGAAATCGATGCCCTCGGCAGAGAAACGCCGGGTGATCAACAGACAGGTGCGCTGGACCCATTCCTGGAAATCCCAGTACTCGGGGGGATGGTACCAGGCGAGAACCAGGATGTTCAGGCTCCAGTCATTGAATCCGTTGAAGTAGACCCGTGGGGGAAAATCCGGGTGCATGCCCTCGTGATCGGAAATGATCTCCCGGATGATGGCCACGGCCCGTTCGATCTTCTCCGGCGGTGTGTCGTAAGTAATGCCGATGTTGTTCAGCCAGCGGATGTTGGGCCGCTTGCCGATATTCTCCAACCCGGAATTGACCACCTTTTCGTTGGGGATGGTTACCAGGGCGCCAGTGAGCAGCCGGATGCGCGTACTGCGGAAGCCCACGTCCTCCACCACGCCGTCGTAGTTGTCGATGACGATGCGCTCGCCCACCTGGAAGGGCTTGTCGAAAAGGATCGTCAGGGTGCCGAAAAAATTGGCGATGGAATCCTTGGCGGCAAGGGCCACGGCCAGGCCGCCGATCCCCAGGGAGGCCAGCAGGGGGCCGATCTCCACCCCGGTGAGGTTCTGGATCACGATGATGCCGGCCAGGATGACGATAAAAATTCTGAGGGTCTTGCCGAACAGGGGCACCAGGATGTTGTCGATGGTGCTCTCCGTGCTGTCGGCCCATTGGGAGAGACGCGCATCCATCACATGCACGAACTGGTAGACAAACCAGAAAAAGGCCAGGATGCCGCCCACCGTCGCCGTTTTCTGAAACACGAGGTGAACCAGGTTGCTGCCATCCGCCCCCTGGAAATGGCTGTACAAGGGAGACAGCGCCCCGTAAATGCCGTAGACCCAAACGAGCAGGCTCAACGGCCGCGTCACCGCTTTGAGAATCAGGCGTGCCCAGGAGATCTGGCCGTCCACCGATGGAATGGATGCAATCTTGCGCTGGATCAGCAATCGGACCACCCGTTCGACAGTCACCAAGACAAAAACCAGCAACAGGGAAAAGAGCAGTTTGAGCCAGCTGATATCCGCGTATACTTTGCTGTCGATCCAGCCGCCCAAGCGATCCGAGGCCTTGGCCCCGAATTGCTCGATCTTTTCGCCGACCTTGCTTCCGGCCTGGTCGATTTTGCCGATATCCGGTTTCAGGTCGCGTTCATCGACAGGCTCCTGTACCTCAACGGCACTCCCATCCGACTCCCCGCCGGTTTGCGTTTGCGCCACAACCGGCCGGCTGAAAGAAAAGCCGATGATCACGACCAGGATTAGGATACCGAGGATCTTACTGAAACTTGCCATGCATGGGTTCTCCTGTTGATCTGCCGGTTGGGGACACAACCAATCACCCTTTACGTGGGAATGGCCTTCGACTGCGCCGACCGGCGTCCTTTGGTTTTATTTGCCGCCATCCAAGGGAATTGCCATGATCCGGGGTCCCAAATGGGTCGAATTTAGAGTTAAAATTGGGCTGATGCGTAGGATACAATTGGCCATTGAGCGGGTCAACCCTTTCGTCGAATCTCATTTGCAGCAACGGGTGAAGCGGTTTCGTTCCACAGCGGTTATTCATTTTGTGTTTAGAAACGTCCCTTTCCGGTAGCGCCGAACCAGATAAAATGCCCACACGACGACACCGACAACGGCCACCAGGGCGAAAAGCATCTTCTCGTAATGGCGGATGTTACCCAATAGGCCCTCGAGCGCATTGCCGAACAGGTATCCGCCACCCGCCACGACACCGGCCCAGACCATCGCACCGATGGCATTGAGAAGAACAAACCGCAACACCCGCACACGGCTTATGCCGATGGCAAAGGGCATGACCGTCCGCAATCCGTAAAGGAAACGGAATCCGAGAATCAGCGGGGTCTGGAAGCGATCGATCAGGCGGTTGGCGCGTTCCAGTTTGGACTTCCATGACGGTCGCCGGTTCAACAGGAACGCGCTGTGGCGGCGCCCCAGGAAGAAAAAAAGCTGGTCGCCGCAGAGACTGCCGACGAATGCGGCCAGGATTACGCCGGTCAAATCCATGTACCCCATGTGGGCGGCCAGGCTGCCCAGCACGAGGATGGTTTCCCCCTCCAGAAAGGTGCCGACCCAAATAGCCCAGTATCCGTAGGTCTGAAGAAAAGTCTCCATGATGAAGCCTTTATCAATGGAACGGCAAGTGATGTGTCTGACAGGCGAAAGAGCTTGAGGACTCTATACCGGACCACGACCTAATTTTACCATGTTGTGGTCGATCGTTCAATTTGATATCCATAAGGAAAAAAGGGGGTCGCCCATTCAGCGTTGATAGCCGACGCCTACCGGACCCTGTTGACGGACCCGGCCCTGGATACCCCGCGCAAACGCGCCGTCCGTCTGGGAAGATGCGCTGGATGCACAGGTCGTCATGGTGGTGGGCACCGTGTGGAAGTACCGGGAAAGAGGGGCGTTGGTAGACATGCCCGACAGCACCGCGTCGGTGGGGTTTGCCCTTTACCTGATCGACACCAAGACGGGCGTTCGCTTCTGGCGCGGCGCCTTCGATGAAACCCAGCAGGCACTAACCGAAGATGTGGTGGATGGTTTAAAACATCTGGACATGGGGCTTCGTTGACTCACGGCCGAAGCGCTGGCCCGATATGGCGTCAAGTCGGTGCTACGGAAGTTGCCCTTGAATGGAAGGCTGAGCTTCCGCCGATTTCAAATTGAATCCCCGGGCGGCAAAGCGCAGGGGATGTTCTGCCGAATGCACGTTCTTCTCGGCGCCGTACGGATGACAATCGATTTTCAATCCGCTCGTTATCGCGGTTAACCCTGACAGATCCAGCCCATTTACTTTCAGGCAGGCTTCCTGATTACCCAATAACAGGCCGATGATAAGGCGTGAATTGCCCTCTCGGTTGCATGCACCCCTATTTCGGCCATTGCGTTGGCAAGAGAAAGCGCGCCCCAAGTAAGAAATCTTCTCTCAAGTTGATCCAGGTCTTTTTCTAAAGGACAACCATCGTCTCAAGAGTTAACGACTGACTCCAGTGTCTCGGTCGTACCGTTGCGCCGAAATTTCAGTTTGAAGGTCGAGCCGTTGTCATTCCAAACTTGGTGGATCGACCACACTTCTGTCTTGCCGGCCTCAGTTTCCACCTTGACTTTTACCGTGTTGGACCCCTTGTCGATATTTTCCACGAAGGCATTGAACGCACGACCATCGATGGTCATGGATTTCGGTTCCTTGGCCAGATTGATGTCCACAATACCATCACCTTGTGCGGGCTTCCATTTGCCGCTTATTTGGGTTGCCAGATCGGCATTGCTGCCGCAACCAATAACGATCGAAAACAAAATAAAAGAAACAGCGGTGAGTATAACATGTTGCGTGTTCAGCGATCTTATCATAATAAGTCCCTCTGTTTTTCAGGTTTGATTAGGCGGTCCAGAATTTATCGTCAAGTCCACGGTTTGGCGGGTTGCCAAAGACGCCGTCAGCGATTGCTTCAGTACGGTTCAGGCTGGATCGGCAGGCCTGTCAATAATGGTGGGTTTCAACACAACAGGGATTTTTTTTGCAGGTACAATCGGCTGGAAATTCGCTTCACGGAAAATGATAAACACCCGGTAGAGGAGGTGCCCAAAGGACAGTCGCCGTGGATGATGGTGCTTTTTACCGGTGCCGACTCCCTATCCAGCGATTCGGTCTCCATGGGATGGTTCCAAACCCATTGGACAACGGCCGTGTTTGGGCTGACAGGCGCCTTGAAACTGGGGACGCTCAACCTGCAAAGGGCCATTGCGCAATGATTGCCACAGATCGGGTGACTGGAACGGACAGCCAGGGTTTCCCATTGCATCGCGTGCGTTCCAGGCGTTGCTGTCCATAGGCCCAAATAGGTAATGGCGCAGCCTAAAACAAAAAGAAGCCGGTGCCAGGAAGGAAGGCGTGTTCTACCGTTTGGCGCTAAGCTTTTTTTAGGCCTATTGGACTGAACGGTATGTTGGCAGATCGTCATTGGTATTTTTTCATTCGCACGCCGATGCTTTACAGCATCGCAGGACTTTTCCAAGTTTTTAAATGTGCCGAGCGTGATCCATTCCGCAGGCAATTCCGAAGCAATATATACTGTCAGCATGCTTTTTTCAATGAATTTATGATTCTGTTTAAGCGTTTCGAGAATCTCCGTTCCATCGGCCCCCGGCATCTGCAGATCCAATACCGCCACCTCCCGCTCTCGTATTGGCCACCCATTCGTTCGTTGCCGCTGATATGCCCAAGCCCTTTGGGTTCAAATCACTTCAAGGTCACGTGTACGCCAGTTTAGCACCGCTGTGTAGGGAACCATCTTTTGGTGAAGATCAGGATAGGCCCTGCCGATAACATCGGCGGCAAATTGGGACAAAAAACGAGCCTTGAGCGTCGCGCGGGCACGGTCGACGCCGATCTCCTGGTATGGCGATGAGGTGAGCAATAAAAACCCGTCGTCAGTGATGA
>Ga0272441_10014479_pt1 | contig 11184 bp, 11 predicted proteins | sample SSMProp6N_FD_193582 | JGI IMG/M metagenome (GOLD analysis project Ga0272441, IMG submission 193582) | Marine sediment archaeal communities from Little Sippewissett salt marsh, Falmouth, MA, United States - SSM-Prop-6N | ecosystem: Environmental > Aquatic > Marine > Wetlands > Sediment ... | reverse complement strand
ATCTGCAGTTAAGGTTCCATCAGAATTGACCGTTGTCTTTTTCATGTACTGAGGGATTTCAAAAGGCGGCTTTATCAATGCCCAGGAGTTAAAGGGCTCAGTTGGGAAATGGACCCTGACTCCAAGAACTTTCTCTCCGGCAAACATCTTCGCATCTTCCCGAACCGTAACTTCCTTGGTCATGGAATTTGACTGGTTAAAAACCGTTCTTGATGAAGAAGCAAGCCTAATTTCCCAATTATTAAGAGCCAAAGAGGTTTTCATCTCTGCCTTTTCTTCTTCAGAAAATCCGGTACCGGCTTTATCGGCAAAATCAATGATAGTTGCCTCATTTTCTGTTGGTGTGTCAGAGCCATCCGGTGCATAATCGGCAGCTAACAGGGAAAAATCTACTAAAACTGATTCTTCCGCAAATACAGACGCAGTGATAAACAATAATGTGATTGCACAAAATAGAAGAATGACGACCCGTTTCATCCAATACTCCTTTTACATCATAATTACCTTATTTGATTAAAATTATACCGATGCAAACCCGTTTGTCAACGACTTTTATTTTTTTTATTCCGGAACCTGCCCGTTTATTGTTATATATATCTCCCTCAAATAATGAAAATTGAACCTGAGACACTCCTTTAAGAGAGCAATTGATTCATTAAAAGTTAGGGGATTGTCTATTTCCTGAAACAGCACATCTTCTGAAAAATCTATATACAAATTATTTTCCCGCAGGATAACAGTATTTAATATCGCTTCTTTCGGTAAAAGCCTCGAATATTCAACCTGGACAGGCCCGAGAATAATTTCTTTGATATAGTCCTCTATTTCCTTTTCTCTGTTCTCTTCCCTTGGAAGATAGCGGATTTCTCCCGGATTATTCTTCAGTCCGTCAACCGGGAAAAAAAATACCCTGTGAACAGCGGAATTCCCGAAAAACAGGAAAATAAGCAGAGAAACTGCAAAAACTACAGCTAAAAGAAGGGCAAAAAGGTACGGTGCGCTCTTACCGGAAGATCTTTTATATATAATCATATCTGTTATTCTGTGAATCCTTTGGTTTTTTCAAAGTATGTAACGAAATTCGTGATCCCATTATAAATGCCTTCTGAAAGTTTCATCAAGTATTCATTTTGCGCTAATTTCCGGGCTTCCTCTTTATTTGTTACAAACCCGATTTCTATCAGGATTGAGGGCATTTTAGCATTTCTGACGACAAACCAGGATTCCTCCTTAATGCCTCTATTCTCACTTTCCTCCCCTACCTGGGCATCCAGACCTTCAAGCACTTTCTGCGCTAAAAGAACACTCTCCACAGTGTATTCCTCTTCAAGCATGGTATTCAAAATCGGCAGAATCTCCTCACTCTCAACATCTTCAGGGTCTATCACTGTTCTTCTGTATTCAGGAGGCAGGTACCATACCTCAAAACCTTTTGCCTTTGTATTTAAAGAGGCATTGGCATGAACGGAAACAAAAATAATCGCTTCATAAGGGCTTAACTGTATGGAATTCGCCAGTTCGACCCGTTTTTCAAGGGTAGGAAAGGTATCATCTTTCCTGGTAAGAAGGATTTTCTTCCCCGGGTATTCCTCTGTCAGCCGGGAATAGAGATCCAGGGCAACATCGAGGACAAGATCTTTTTCCTTTAAAATCAGCTTTTTATCTCCGAGATCATGGGTGCCTATGGTGCCGGGATCCTTTCCGCCATGCCCGGGATCCAGCAGGATAGCAGCAACCCGTGGAACATCAGCAGGAAACTCATCAATGCCGAACAGTTCCCTGAGTTTTTCCTCTCCTTCTTTTGAGATATACATCCCCCCCCTTTCCCGGTAGATATCAATTCCAGTAACTTTTCCGGTAAAATTCAGAATCCCCCAGGATTTTCCCGGTTTAAAAGTGTAGCTTTTGCCGTAACCCCGGAGAATTCCGGTCTGCCGTCCGGGGTCCCACTGGAGAAAAAGATTCATTTCTTCAACAGCTGAAATTAGAGGGATTTCTCCATAAAGGGAAAAGGGTAAAATACATATAAATAAAATTATATATACAATTCTTTTCACTGCCATCTTTTTAAAAAAGCGGTAACCGCGTCCCTGTCGGATTCAAATATTTCGATTGTCTTTATAAGCCATATCCCCGCCTGATATCCTCCCCTGAGGAAAACCTTCCAGAAAACCTTTCCCAGAACAAAAGAATCCGTATCCCCTATCTCTGCCGCTTCCGCCCCGGTTATGAGATTTATCCGCTTCAGACCCTGGGAAAAAGGAATATGATTCCAGTCCTCTCCTGTTTCCGCATCCATTTCCGGCAGTTCCGCAATGAAGGGAACAGCAGGTATTCCGGGATTTCCACTGAAAATTTCCATAGCCTCAATGGCGTCCCTGTTTCTGACACTGTTTAATGAATATGCTGAAGGGGCCCATTGATGGGTCTCTTTCAGGAGAAAATTACAAGTTGCGGTATCCCCGGGCTTGAGTTCCACAATCATTGCGGCACATCCCTTTTCCGCGTTTTCCGCGGCCTGGAGGCGGTTTTCCGATACTGCAATAATATTTCCGCACTTCTGCACATTATTTGTGGGGAAATCGATCCTTTCACCTTGTTCTGCTGCCTGGAAAACGTCCTGTACTCCGGGAATCTCCAGAGCCTTTTCCCTCCCATTTATAGAGATTATCTCACCGGGAATTGAAATAAAAGCCCTTTCTGCTGATACTTTTGACCATCTGGGAGCCAGATTTTCCGGCTTGATTCCCACTGCAATATGAAGGGCCGCATCTGTTACATCCACTCCGCTGTGATACGGGAAGGTCCATCCCGACATATATCCCCCGGAGAGCCGGGCGGCAATTTCCCCAACCTTGGCACCACGGGACGAGAGTTTGATATCCCCTTTTGCCGCTCCCTTGTCTATTCCGATAGCCCGGATCCCCTGTTTAAAAACCCGGACTACCGATTCAATGTCCTTGATTTCATCAGTCATTGCGGGCATTGTATGCCCCATTTCCACAAAATACGGGGGGAAAAAAATATGCCTGTCAGCTATCCCGCAGACTGTGACAGTCCCTTCCCACACTATTGCATCAAGACTGTACTCAGGACCTTCAATATACTCTTCAATAATTACTCTTCCGGCACGGGAATAAGTGAGGGCATTTTCTGCGGCCCTCAGCAATTCCTCCGGATCTTCGACTTTTCTGATGCCCCTGGCACCCATATTATCAACAGGTTTGACAACCAGGGGAAAGGGGGCATGCCGGCATAATGCCTCACACTCTGCAAGGGATGTGATTACACTGTATTCAGGGGAAGGGACCTGGTTTTCCGCAAAACATCTGCGCATCTGGTCTTTATCTGTTGCCCTGAGTGCAACAGAATAAGGTATGCCCGGAAGTCCGAGCTTTTCTGCGACCCATGCCACGGTGGTTGAAAAATCAGTACCTGCTGTAAAAACTCCGTCAAGGCTGAGGTTTTTTTTATATCTGAGGGCTGTTTCCGCCATTTTTTCCCGGTCCCGCAGATCAACATGCTCAAAAAAATCAGCCAGTTCCTTTCCAGGCGCCCGGGGATTACCGTCAGCGACAATAACCTGCCATCCGTTTTTTTTTGCGGTTTTTATCGAGGGCACCTGCATAATTCCGCCGCCGAGAATCATAATCCGCTTCATGAAGTGCTGTGCCTCTTCCAATGAGGATCCGGAGATCCGGTTTTTTCCGCATATACTTCGAAGGTATCTCCGAGGCGTAACAATCTGCTTACAGCCATGAGCAATCCTAATATAATTTTTCTTTTTTTCAACCCCGCACTCCATATCCGTTCGGGGTGATGGCCGGTACTACGAATCTTCCTGCAGGTAAATCCGTATTTTTTCAGTATCTTCCGGGCCCACCTTGGATTCCAAACAGTAAAATGGTCGTTCGGACTCGATTCCAGAAATTTCCGGTGAGATTTTCTCCAGCTTGCTCCCCTTCCGTTAGGTGTTGAAAAAGCAAAAATTCCCCCTGGAGGCAGCAGAGCATTGACCTTCTCCAGGATGAGTCCCGGAGAGGAGAAATGCTCTATTACATACCACATGGTGAGAACTGAAAAAGATGCCCGTGAAAAAACATTTTCCGGAATAAAACCAGCAAAATCAGAACAATCAGCAGGAATATGCAGGGTTTTTCGAACATATTCAACTGCAATGACGGAAACATCTATGCCGAATCCTGAAAATCCGACTTCCTTCGCTGCCTGAAGAAAAGGCCCAAAGGCGCAGCCTGCATCGAGAAGAGAGGGTTCGGAATCACCATTATGAGAAAGGCAGGCCTTGATTATCTTAAGTCGGCCTTCAGAAAGATTTTTAATATGGGAAAAATCTTCCAGATAGGTTTTTCCGTACTGAGCCTTATACTCTGAGAAAAAATATTCATTATTGTAGACAACAGGAGGAGTAAATGGATAACAGAAAAGTGCCCCGCACTGGCTGCAGGAAAAATATGATTTTCCGGGGAACCGGGCAGCAGATTTTACATAAAAACCCCCGCACACGGGACAGGAAGGCGGCCTTTTCAGGAATAGAGAGTGAATTTTTTCTGAAAGCCGCTCCCGTTTTTCCGGAATAATTCTGAGACATTGGGAACGCAGAGTTTCAGCATCTGAAATAAACCTGAGGAAGGTTCTCTTCCGGGGTTTCCTAATACCTATTTCCGGGAATCCCGCAAAACGGGATAATTTCCTGTGATATCTGCCGGGATTCAGGTGCATGACAGGGAGGCCGAAGGCTGCTGCTTCAAAGCCGGTTAAACCGAAGGAAGTGACCACGCAGTCATACTGAGGGAAGATTCCCGGGAGATTTTTAATATTTCCAAGCCGGTTAACCTGCTCCGGAAGATCTATGCCCTGGAAAAGAGGGCCGATTACAGCTGTCACATTATACTTCGAGAGGAGATCCCATTTCTCCAGAGATCCGCAGAAAGAAGAGGTAAGATCCGCGGGATCTTCTCCTCCGAAGGTAACCAGTATATTTTTAACAACTCTTATCCCTGTACTCCGTGTTTCCGGCAGTTTGAGAAATGAAATATCTCCGCAGTTAGGGAATTCCCGGTTTCCCGGCTTCGGCAGAATATCGATACAGAAGGTACATTCAGAACGGGCCGGGCCTCCTTCATCAACAGCAATAACAGGGATTCCCCGCTTAAGGAATTCCCTGACTTCCTCCGCCGGGGTTTTCCGTTTATCGAAAATCACAAAATCCCATGGACGGTCTGTCAGGGCATTACTGATAATTCTGTGTCCCGGGAAATTCAGGGTTTCAGCAAAATCCCTCATTTCCTCAGGCAGTGCAAGATAGGCCCCGGTTCCGAGATCTTCAGCAAGATCAATACACCTCTTTATGTGTCCGAAACCATCTCTTTTTTTCGATGCAGGCAGGATAAGGATATTCGGCGTCATACTGCTAATTGACTGAATGATGGTTTTACCGAATGGTTCTTTAGCCATGCGGCAACATCCAGATCTCCGGGAGGTTGGCCGCGGTACAGGTCCCGGAACAGATGCTTCAGGAAAGTGTAATCTTCAGATGTATCAAGGGTAATTCTGGCATCAGGCAGTCTGAGGGGACCGGTAATTTCCGGACGGAGACAGAGGAATTGTTCCGGCCTTCTGTAAAGAAAAGGACAAACATGTTCCCTCTCATAAGGGTCTCCGGCATGTTCATGGGCATAGAGAAGAGCTCTGCTCCGAACAGCCTCCACCCCCATTCCCAAGGGAATTTTGAGGAAACCGCTGTAGTCTCCGCCGTGCTTAAGGTGATATTTGAGGATTTTTTCTGCAAGATCCCAGGATACAAGGGGGTTGTCTCCGGTAGCCCGTATTACTGTATGGGCCGGGTATTTTTTTAATGCAAGAGCGTACCGGGCAAGAACATCATCCCGGGGACCGGCAAAAACAGAGAATCCCCATTTCTCCGCATAAGGCCGGAGAACAGGAAAACTCTCTTTATCAGTGAGGAGCACATTGTATGCAGCACCGATTTTACCAAGCCGTTCCATGGCATGTTCGATTACAGTTTTATCCCGCAGTTTCAGCAGGGCTTTTCCCGGAAGCCGGGTTGAGTCGATCCTTGCCTGAAGAAAAACTGCAGTTACATTTCCGGTAGTTCCCATAATTCAGTTACACTCCGTGCGTCTTGCTTAAATCTATAGGTGTTGGTATTAACCCATTTTTTAACGGTTTTAAAATCCCTTAAGGATTCAAAAAAATTATCACCGGATTTTATCAGATATGACGGAAATCTTGAAAAGGGCAGGATTCCGCTGTCACCCTGAAACCGGATGCAGAGGTTTTTCAGGAAAAAATATTTGTAATACTCATCCGGGGTAGTATCCTCAGCAGGGACATCCCCGGTATAGAGAAGGCGGAAACCTGTTTCACAGAGAATTTTTTCATCCCACATATAGGAGCGGAAACCGAAATCCATTTTCTGCCAGTAGGGGTTCTGTATTGTTACGTCATAGCCTCCGGTCAAAACGAATAATTCCTTTCTGTAAATTCCCAGGTAATCAGAGGGAAAGAGAGTTGCCATTCCGCCGGCACTGGGGGAGAGAGATACCATCTTTAAGGTCTTCCGGAAAAAGGCGGGAACCTTTATAGTGGGCAGGGTCTCGTATTTCCGGTTCTGCAGGAGGGGCACAAGGCAGAGCACACTGTGTTCCTTAACCTTTGGTAATAAACGTTTTAAAACCAATGAAGCCGGTATGCGTATATCATTCCACAGAACAAAAATATAATTTCCATGGGATTCCTCGATCCCGGTATTAATCATTTTTCCGATAGATACAGGCTTTTGAAAAATTAAAAACCTGCATCGCGGATGTTTTGCTGCCAGGGCTTCAATATCATAAGGAAAAGATTCCGTATCTGCTATCAGTACATCAAAAATACCTAAGCGTTCCAGGCTGACGAGAAAATCATCAATATAGAATCTTTCCCCCCTGATCAGCACAAGAAAAGATATTTCTGATGGTGTGGATATTTTTTTATTTTTCTTTTTCCCGCCGATAACTGTATAAGAAGTATCAGGGATATTAAAAGTTGTAGGTATAGTATTCATCGCACTCTTTACAAAGCCCGGGATATACACCCCTGCAATGTTTTTCATACCAGGACGTTCCCTTATCCCATATGGATGCCGCAGAGTCCTTGAGAATGTTCCCGAGAATATGATCTTTTTTCAGGTCCTCCCGGCACACAGGTACTGATCCGTCAATCAATACGGAAAGGTCCCTCTTTAAATGCCAGCAGGGGAACCTTTTTAAGGGTGAAAGATCAGTTACTTTTATCTGATCCAAAAATCCGCAGAAGTGGTCATATTTCTGAATAATAACTTTACCTGTTTTCTCCTTCCAGTGCCTGAAAAAAGCTTCCAGATTCTCCTCGTTTGAATTCATACGCACGGCCTGAATATGTACTTTTTCAGGGAAAAGGGAACAGAGCAGATCACAGGTTTTCAGGGCCTCCTCAAAACCGGGACCCCGGAGTCTGCTGTATAATTCAGGATCAAGGGCATCAAGAGAGAGGATCCAGTCGATCCTGGCAGTCCCATCTTTTTCCTCACAAAGGTTCCTGATATGTTTTAGAACTTCAGGTTTCCACCCTATACCGGAAGTTTCTATACAGAGAGAAAACCGTGGATACGCAAGTACACTTTCAACACAATCTGCTATGTCCGGATGGAGTGCCGGTTCTCCCCACAAACTCGGACAAATCACCGCGTCATCGGATAATTCATGTATTTTCCCGCAGATTGTCCTGAAATCATCTGCTGACATGAAATTCCGGTTATGCAGCACATCTCCACCGATCCTGGGATACGGGCAGTATGAACAGGCCTGGGGACAGCCGTCACAAATTTGTACACCGATAAATGAAGGCAGGGTACGCAGAAGTTCAGGTTTTTCTTCTAAGACCGGTATAATCGATTCAGCGTCAGTTCCCCCCGCTTTTATTATTGATTCTGTTTGATAAAAATTTCTTTTTGTATCACAGGAAAGGGAAACCCGAAGGAGCCTGAGATCCTTCGGTGATATTTCTGTTTCAATATCAAAGGCATTAATATCATTCTGAAGGACCGAAAAAATACCGTCACGCTTCATGGGAACAGAGTATTTTCCAGAAAGAAGAACCAGACTGTTTATCATTGACGTTGAGATCAGTTCCGGAGTGAGGCCCGAGGGATAACCGTCGGCAAAGGTGTACTGGGCAAAATACCGAAGATGATTATCATACATCTTCCGGGTAATTCCTGAATCTAAGAGGGGACAGTCGGCATAATAGTAAAATACAGTGTCAAACCCCTCGCCCTCCTGAGCCATATATGATAAAAGACTCTTCATATCAGTAAGATCCGTTTTCTGCCGGATAATCCAGTTTCCCCTGGGCAGGCCGTCCTCCTTTCGATCAGTCAGCAGAACGATTTTTTCCACATCAGGCAGGGATTCCCCGAAAGAAAGAGCCTCTTCAAGGGCACTTTTTCCCCCGGCAAGGGGCTGAAGGGCATATTTCGTAAGACCGGCGCCGTTAAGCAGAGATAGGTTCTTCATACAATCTAAGTATCGACAATTTATAACTTTACTCAAGACCCGAGAGATCAAAGGTCATTCTGCATATTGCACTTCTCCTGAATACGGTTATACTTTTTCAGATGATACCGGAAGACCCTAGAAAATATTCTGTTTCCCAAATTACTGATGAGATAAAAAGGACCCTGGAACCTTCATTTAAGAACATCCTCGTTCAAGGGGAAATATCGAATTTCCGCCCATCGAGCAGCGGACATCTCTATTTTTCCCTCAAAGACAGGGATGCCGTAATTTCAGCAGTTATGTTTAAGGGAAGATCCAGGACTCTCACTTTTTTACCGGCGGACGGCCAGGAGGTGGAAGTCTTCGGCAGTATTTCTGTTTATGAGAAGAGGGGAGCCTATCAGATAATCTGTGAATCAATGAAGAAATCCGGGCAGGGTTCGATTCTCGCCGTCCTTGAGGAAAGAAAGAAACGTCTCGCAGCTGAAGGTCTTTTTGACACCGCCCGGAAAAAACCCATACCCCGGTACCCTGAAAGGGTAGCTGTTGTAACATCTCCCACGGGTGCAGCTGTGCGGGACATCATCCGGGTCCTGAGAACCCGGAAGGCTCCTGTTAACTGTGTTGTTCTGCCTGCGGCAGTCCAGGGCGAGGATGCGGCGTCTCAGATTGCCAGGCAGATTAAAAGAGCCGGGGAATTCTCTTTAGGGGATGTTATTATTGTGACCCGGGGCGGGGGTTCTCTGGAGGACCTGCTTCCCTTTTCCGAAGAAATCGTTGTCCGGGCAGTAGCTGAATCCGATATCCCGATCATATCAGCCGTGGGTCATGAAATCGATACTGCTCTATGTGACTATGCAGCAGACGTTCAGGCTCCAACCCCCTCAGCTGCCGCGGAAACTGTGTGTGCTGACGGCAGAGAACTGGAGACAGGCATCAGGACGATTACAGCATCTCTTATCTCTTCCGTGCACAGATCCATGGAAAAAGTGAAGCTTTTAACAAAGCAGTTTCATCCGGAAGAACTGGAACGGACATTCCGCATCCTTCTTCAGCCCTATCTCCTCCGTCTTGATGATGCGAAAGAAGAGATTATCCAGTCCTTATCAGATGCTCTGCGGGAAAAACGCCATAATATAGAACTGCTGAAAGAAAAACTTCTGGGGAATTCACCCCTCGAAATACTGAAGAAAGGATACGCTGTAATCCGGTCTTCTGATAAAAAGGTACCAATTACTTCCGCATCCATGACGGAAACAGGAGATGATCTGAATATACGATTTTACACGGATGAACTCGATGCCAGGGTAACAGGAGTACACCCCGAAAAAGATCAGGAGAAGACTTATGAAAGATTTTGATAAACGGCTTCAGCGGTTGGAGGAAATATCAGCTTCCCTTCGGGACGGTGATTTTCCCCTTGAAGAAGCTATGAAACTGTTCGAAGAGGGCATCCGTCTTGCCAAAAGTCTTGAAAAGGATCTCAGTAAAGTTGAAAAAAAGATAGAGATACTTGTGAATAATCCTGAACCTGGAGAAGATGAACCTCATCTGGAATTATTTCCTGAACTTGACAATCAGCCTAAAAATCCTCAGGAAGAATAACTCTATCTCCGGGTTTTAGTCCGAGGCGTTCAAAATCTCCCTGGTTCACTTCCAAAGCATACCGGACAGACACTTTGGAATTAATCGGCCTCAGAGAAAGAGGTGTCATATCATAAATCTCTTTAATTTCCCCGTCTTTTGCGATATATGCGATGGAAAGGGGTATATGGGTATTTTTCATATAAAAGGAGAGTTTCTGGTCCCTTTTAAATACGAAAAGCATTCCCCTCCCTTCTTTCAGCTTCTTGCGGTGCATTAAACCCTCAGCCCGCTCTTTCGGGGTCTTGGCTATTTCAACGGTAAAGGTCTCTCCCCCGAGGACCATCTCCCTGGTTTCAAGCTGATCACTGCATCCGGGAAAAATGCTTAAAGCAAAAAAAAATAATGCTGCATGCCCAAAATAATATTTTATTTTCATAAACTCTGCCCAGCTTAGAACTGATTGATAAAATCTTCCCGGCCCACCGAGAGAACTGATTTTTCTATGGCAGCCTCTTCCAGAAGCTGCTGAAAAACCACCTTATCTATATACTTTACTGTACAGGGTTTTTCAAGGGAGAGAAGGATATTTTCATTTTCCCAAGCAGCACTTTGCGGGTCCAGGGAATCAGGGTCTCCGTATTTTTCAGTAAGGGCTGTGTACATGGAATAATAATCAACTTCATCGGTATTTAATGAGAGATTTATGATATAGAGAGCCCTGTTGAAAAACTGGAAGTATGCCCTGGAAATATAAACAGCACCCTCGCATTCAATGACTGTTTCATTAGGTTTCCGGAGAAGACTTACATCCGGGTCCCCCCGGTAATTGAAATAAACATCCTCTTTCAGGGCATCCTTTGCCTCTTCAAGAGTCATACCCAGAACGATATCCCTGAATCCCCGGGGGAGAGGTTGAAAACCCTCTCCCTCCTCTTCCTGGCCAAAGACATACAGTGAGAAAACAAAGACACACAGCAGAAGAAAGAAAAATCGTTTCATAGCCCTTCCCTACCAGATTATCGGCGCAAACCGGTGATTT
>Ga0272441_10014478_pt1 | contig 11184 bp, 8 predicted proteins | sample SSMProp6N_FD_193582 | JGI IMG/M metagenome (GOLD analysis project Ga0272441, IMG submission 193582) | Marine sediment archaeal communities from Little Sippewissett salt marsh, Falmouth, MA, United States - SSM-Prop-6N | ecosystem: Environmental > Aquatic > Marine > Wetlands > Sediment ... | reverse complement strand
CTACTAACAAGCAATAACTTATCTCGATCCGGTAATGCCGTAATCAACATAGAAGACCGGATCAATAGAATAGCTGAACAATGATGATACGTCAATAAGGGCTTGTACAAATTATCAGTAAGCCACCATGGGAGCATAGTCTACTATAAAGATACGATCCGCTTCTAAGGCAATAGAGGGCTTTTTGTGAACAGACCGGCTTTGGCGGAATCGACGGTAATGGTGAACTCGCCCTTTCCTTCGACCACAAATTGGACGCGGGCTGCGCTCATACCATCAATCGTATCCAGCTCCACACGATATGGGCGGCGTTTTACAGCATCCACACGTTTCAAGAATCGATCCGTCACGCGCCCGCCGGAGAGAACGTGAAGACTGTTGCCTTTAATGGAAACCACGTCCGGCGGACTGATATGATGAGCCACATCCTGGCTCGTTCGTGTTGGAATCAATCGTTTGTTCTCGATAGTCACCCAAATCTTAAATAAGCTCTCGCCCAACTTTTCGACCTTCACCTCGCTGATTTCGATAAACGGCATCATATCCGCATGATACAGCGTAAAGGCCATATTACGATGAAGCTCCTCTTCCAAAAGGAACGAAGGGGGCACACGGCCCCACTCTTTTTTCCGGCCGCCAATCTCAATCGTGCCATAGGTCGGATGCTCGAATTCCTGCCAGGGAACGAGTCCCTCATCCATGAGTACATACTTCATGAATTCCGCCTCTTGCTCATCCGACGGCGAACTGGATGTCCTATACAGATTTTTGGACGTCCATAGCTCATTGGCGAACGAAAGGATACCCCGGCCTCCATAGAGCCAATCCAACTCACTTCCCCAGGCCGTGTAAAGGTCCTTCCAGAGAATCAGCGAACGGTAAAAAGGCAATATCTTCTCGCCGCGCTCACCGATGAGTCCGAGCACTCGTTCGTCCTGGTCGTGTCTCGGGCCGCTTTCGGAGCCCGGAGTCTTTAAAATCATTCCGCCGGAATTATGATATGACTGGGCCGCGGCGATGTTGGTATGAGCCAGGACGAACTCAGCCACCGCACGCGTCTCCGGCTGCGAGAACGGATAATCGCGAGCTCCATATTGAACGTAATTCGGCTGCCAGTCAAAACCCCAGTTGCGATTCATATCATAGCCGCCCGGGCCGTCCTCGTTGATTCGACCGTCACCGTCGTTATCGATCCCCTCGGAGCCGAGCAGTTCATACTCGCCGGGCTCGTCCGGTCGCGTTCGGACCATCAGGTACTCTGGATAATCGGGATGCAACTTAAACCGCCCATGCGGATCCCTAATACGCATCATTGTAATCAAGCCGTCGCCGTTGAGGTCCTCAACGTCATCTTCATCGGCCTGACCATCACGGTCGTTGTCCAGCGGTTCGAGGCCCGACCTCGCCCGGCCGCCTGTATGAAGCCAGAAATCGCGCCCATCGGGATTGATGCTCGGTAGCAGATAGAAGACTCGTTCGTCAAGCAACGATGTTACCTTATCGAGCCGGCCGTATTGATGGCAAAGATACCAAGCTGTGTACGCCACGGTCTCGCCGGCCTGGACTTCGTTGCCGTGAATATTGCCGTCGATGTACATCCCCGGCTTGCGATCCGGATCGCCGACGTTGCGCGCCGTCACTTCAAGGCACCAGAGATGCCGGCCCTGGGTCGATTTGCCGATTGAATAGAGCCGGGTCAGATCGGGAAAGGCTCTGTGGAGACGGGCCAGAATCGCCGTCAATCCGGCATGATCGTAGAACCGGTTCCACGCCACCGGGACCTTCCGCTCGGCGGATATTCCCAGCGCGGGGAATGCATGTTTGGCGGGATCGCCGCCTTTCGGCCTGCGAGGATGGACCCCGCCGAAGCTCGTCGCGACAAGCGCCAAAACAATACATGCAAAAAACAACATGGCAACACAACATCTCAGTTTGGATCGGTGCTTCATAAGAAAGACCTCTCATATCATGACAAATAACTCGCATGTCGATTCATTCCGCTTTCGGCAGCTTGATCGTTCCCTCAAAACGCCCGGCTAACATCGAAACAACTTCAAAGTCGATTTTCTCCCGACCAGGTGCACGAATTACAAAACGCTGCTCGACCATCCCGCCACTGCCCCGGATCGTCGACAGAATAGTGATCCGGCTTCCCGAGAGAAAACATTCATCCGCCAGTTTCAGCACCAGCCGGGTCGGATGAACTTCGCGCGTCCTTCGCCCATGCGACAACACCGTCGGCAGAAATCCGGTATTTTCAATTTGGATCTCGATCTCATAAACCGACCGGCCCAGATACCGAGACTCAATTTTTCGTATGCCGATACGCGGCAGACGCTGAGCCGCCCTGGTCAGAAAATTAGCTTGTTTCGTAGTGATTTGCTCGATCATTTTCGTCGGAGGATTCGTCGAGGCAAAAGGCTGGTACCCACCAACCTCGACCCGTTGATTCGGGAAATCAGGATGCTCGACAGACTGCCATTCAATCAAAGCCTCCGGCCAATGTTCGTCAAACCACTGTAATTCTTTACGCTCTTTTTCATTCCGCTTGTCTTCGTCATCCTTGTTGTCCTTACCGTCTCGCTTCTTGTCTTTTCCACGTTTGGGTTCCAAGGACTGTTCAGTATTCTCATCCGCTTTCTTTTGCTCTTTTTTAGCTGCCTCGTTCAGCGCCACGGCGAGGCCGGTGCTCCAAGTCCTGGCCGCAAGTGAGAGCCGTCCTCGATGGTAGTACATCCAGTCACTAAATGTCCCATGCTCGGAGATGCCTTCAAGCTCCTCGTCCAATCCGAGCGTCTCGCGGTAAAGCTCGCCCATCACCTTATAGTAATCCACGTCGTCTTCATCAATCGCCGTTAGCGGCTCTCGGCGACCGGGAGGGTTCTCACCTTTAGGAGTTTCTGACAGATTATCGGCGGCGCCGTAGGTTACAACAATTCCGATATTCGGATGCTCGACAACAAAATCGGCCAGGAGTCGCGTCTCGGCTTCGCTAACCTGATGGACACCCGCATCGGGAGCAAAGAATTTGTAATCGTGTGGAAAGTTGCGATTGAAATTAACGCCGCCCGGGCCATCCTCATTCCATCGCTCGTCGTGGTCGTTGTCGATTCCTTCGGCCAAATATCGCCATGCACCCACTTCGCCTCTGAGATGGTCCGCTTTTAAGAGCAGCCGATCGTCTTTGGGATCCAGAATATACTCGCCCTCCGGGTCCTTGATTCGCATCCAGGTAATGAGGCCATCACCGTTAAGATCGTCGGGACCGTCTTCATCCAAGAGTCCATCGTGGTCGTCATCGACGGGCTTAGGATTCAAAGAAGTTTCGCGTTGAGGCTGATGAAAATAGCGTTCCGCAGCATCGGGATTGAGCCTAGGGACGATGTAGATTGTCGTCGTATCTAAAAGCTTGGTGATCTCAGCGTCATTCCCATATTTTTCGACCATACATTTTAACCATGAAGCTGCCACTGAAGATCCGATCAGATCGTTTCCTTCGATCCCCGCGACGACTAACATCGCCGGACGCGTCCGGCGATTCTGCTCTGTTCCCTTCCCAACCTCGACGAGCCAGACCTTATGCCTGCTCATCGAACGAGTCAAGACCGTGGCGCGCACAACGTCGGGATTCTGATCGGCGAGGGATACGAGATGTCTGCCCAAGGACCTGTTGTCCTGATATTCAGCGGCGCGAGCCACCGTAAAGAACGTCAAGAGCAGGACAATGGCTGTCAACAAAAAGCAGATCGGTCTCACTCCCCGCCGGAAAACATTTCGCACCATCCGATTGTCTCCTACAAGATTCTCAATTGAACATCCAATGCTACCAGATTTACGCCGGATTGCACAATACTATCCCGGATTTCCTATGTAGTTCGTGACCAATGAACGGCCATATCGTAGTATGATTATGTCGTGGTGTAAAGAAAAGACATTTGTGAATGTCGATGAGAATTTTCGTCTGATTGAGAAGCGAAAGTCTATTCGCAGGGAACATTTTATGAATGGTATTGATGGAAAATTTCGATTGACGGTTTTCGTAACAATAACGGCTCTGGTTTTACTGGTGGGTTGTCATAGAAAAGACCAAAAGCCGCTTGCCTGTATGGAACGGGCCGTCTTTGGAGATCCGTCTCAATCCGCCTATATTTTGCCGTATCCCGTTGGGGCCTCCTATCGACTCATGCAGGGATATTGTTACTCCGAAGGTGGGCATCGGAACCAGCTCGCCTATGATTTCGAAACACCTATCGGCACCCAAGTCATTGCCGCACGTTCAGGTCTCGTCATGAAGGTTCGCAGTGATCTGCCCGACGACGGCAAACAGCCTGAGTCCGGCCAACACAATCATATCATGATCCAGCATGATGATGGTACCGTCGCTTTTTATGCCCATTTAAAACAAGATAGCATCTTGGTGAGTATCGGAGACCGTGTGTCTCAAGGGCAACCGATTGCGGCAAGCGGCAACTCCGGCAACACCCAAGGATTGCCGCACCTGCACTTTGGCGTTTATGAGGGTTGGCCCGCCAAAGAGGGCTTCGACGTGCCGGTGAATTTCAGAAACGCCGAGGGTACTCACGATCACCGAAAAGGATTAAGGCCGGGCGGATATTTCAAAGCCTTACCCTTTTGATGAACTCTCCTTCAGCATATTTCGAAGATAAATGTGTTCGTCGCCATTCCAGGGTTTAGTGCAGATGTCGATGTCGCCGTCGCCGTCCACGTCGGCTGCCTTAGCCTCGTGACATCGCTTGCCTTTCAAGATCACATGCTCGGTCCATCGGCCGGCCCGTCCATCGGCGTTCTCCCAGATGAAACATTTGTGAACTTTATCCTCTGAGATCGGTCCCCCGCCCGAGAAGACGTCGAGGTCGCCGTCATTATCAAAATCCGCCACAGCCAGCGAGTGCAAATCCTGCTTCGTATGGTTAGCGGAGATCAGATGACACGTCCAGTTTTTGCCCTTGTCCTGATTTCGGAACCAGAAAACCCGCCCGTCCACTGCATCGGCCTCGGCCTCGACGATATCAAGATCGCCATCTTTATCCAGATCGCAGTTCCAAACTTTGATCGCTAATCCGAACCGGTCGGGTCGGTTGCCGCCGGGCGGCGTCAGGCCGGCACGTTCGGTCCACTTCAGTCCTTTGCCGTCAACATTCTCGAACCATACGTCGCCGCGAACGACGTCGTTATCCCCGTCGCCGTCAAGGTCGCCGACGCCCGCCGGGCCGACGCCGCCGTGGATGCCGCCGCCGATCTTGTGCCCGATCCATTTGTCGCGGGGATTGGCCGGGATCTCATACCAGATCGTGACTTTGTGGTTCTTTTGATCGCTGATGGCGACCACGTCGAGCTTGCCGTCGCCGTTGATATCGGCCGCCACGTCGTCATGACAGATAATGGTGCCGCTGTCGAAGGGCTCGAAGGGTTCCGTGCGAGGCTTGCCGGGATTGCGGTACCATCCGGTGCCGCAGAACTGATCGATCCATCCGTCGCCGTCGATGTCGAAGGCCGTGCCGCCGACGTCGGTGCGGACGCCCCGGCCCAGGTCATGCTGAATCCAGTTCGCCGGACCGACATACTCGAACCACCACGTTCTCGTTCGCTCCCCGACAACCCAGTCGAGGTCGCGGTCTTTGTCGATATCCACCAGCGACGTCTGGCCCATGCTCCGCCCTATCTTGGCGATCTGATGACATTCGAACTCCGGAAATCCCGCATAAGCGTAGGAACAAAGCACGCAGATCACCACAAATAAAGAAGATAAACGCAATCCATTTCTCCTGTCATAAAAAAACATAACAAAATCCTTTCAAAAAGAATCCATATAAATTAATTTCTATGTACTACTCTTTCGCACCATGCTTCTTCAGCAATTCGATGATTTCGATGTAACCTCCCTCCACGGCGTACATTAAGGCAGTTTTACCGCTGTTGTCTTTTTCGTTGACCTCTGCTTCCTTGGATAGCAGTAGTTCGACTATCATAGGATTATCATGGGCTGCATACCAGGCTGCGATATGAAGCGGTGTGCGGCCTTTGTCATCCTTGATGTTCACATCTGCTCCCTTAGCCAGTAACAATTCTACGATGTCAAAGCGTTCAGCATCAAGCGCACTATACAAAGCTGTCCATTTGCCTGCGTTGATATCAGCTCCGTGGGCAAGAAGCAACTCAACCATTTCTTTGCTATAATAAGCGGCTTCCTGGAGAGGAGACCAATGGCCTTCACGCCCATCGACGTTTGCACCCTGAGCAATCAGAAACTCGGCAACATCGACGCCGCCTGTTCGGGCGGCCACACCCAGTGGCGTCCTCCACGTACCTGCGAGGGCATTTACATCGGCACCGTGTGAGATAAGCAGTTCTGCGATAGCTTTATGGTTTCCGGCTGTAGCATAATGCAGGGGCGTTTGGCCACTGGCATCGGCTTTGTCAACTGAGCCCCCACCTTCAACAAAGGCTTCGACTTTATTGATGTCGCTAATAAAGGCCGCTGCGTGGATCGAGACGTCTGCTCCTTTGTCAACAAGGAGTTTCGCTATATCCTGACGATATTCTTGGATCGCAACATCCAAGGCTGTTTCGCCAGCATTGTTCTTCGCATTGACATTGCTTCCTTTACTGACCAACTCCTTTAGCTTCTTCAACAATCCGTATCGGGCTGCTGTATGAATAGAAACATCAGCACTTTTTGCGATTAGCAGGTCGACAATGTCTTTACGGTTCCGTTGAAGAGCGACGTCAAGAGGTGTTTGGTCTTCTTTGTTCTTGGCATTGACATCAGCCCCTTTCCTAACCAACAGCTCAACAACATCTTTGCGGCCGGCCCTCACAGCGGAGTGTAAAGGTCTATCGTCCGCAGGATATCCGCGTTTTGCGTTGAGGTCAGCACCTCGGGCTATGAGTAGTTCAGCCACCTCCATGTGTCCTCTTTCTGCGGCATAGTGCAATGGCGTGGCGAAAGGGAACTGATCTCTTGCGCTAACATCAGCGCCTTTAGCCAGAAGCAGTTCCGCTACACCTTTATAACCACCTATTGCCGCTCGATGTAGGGCGGTTTTAAAAATTGGATCTTCCCGTCTGTCTATATCACTTCCCTTTTTAATTAAAGACCGGAGTAAATCTATATCGCCAATACCCGCTGCCTCCTGTAGGGACATAGGTGGCTCAGACAATTCGGTCAACCGATAAATGAGTTGACGGTCAATCGGTTTCTCTTTGTAACGATAGGGAGGAATGAAAAGCGGGCTGCTCGGCCAGATGTACGGCACAAGCTCTATTTTGGATTCCATGGCGGCATACAGATGCAACAGTGCTAATGCTTCGAAACTATCAAATCTTGTGTAAGTGTGCTTCTTAGAAGAGACAAAAAATCCTTTGAAGAAATGATTTTGTACAATATTGTCCCCGATACGACGGGCTATTTGTAATAATCCAGACTTATTTGTTCTGTTATATAGCTCTAAGAAGCCTATGAGGCCGAATACATCAGAGCAGGTCGTATCTACCTTTAGTTTCGCCTTGTGTTTTGGGCTTTCCCCAATGTCTCCGAAGTTATTTCCGATGCCGATATCTCTGGCCATTTGCCAAATGAACTCATCTCCCGTTGTCCGATAGGCTGTAGTGTAAGCCCAGAAGAACGGAAGCCCAGCGAAATAGGGCCTGAAAGAAGTGCCTTTAGGGCCAAAACGAGTGTGTTCCTTGAATACATAACCTTCCAGGCTCGTACCATCCGTGAGCATTGGAATAAACGAATTGTCTTTCTTGCGATAAGCTACCTTACCCCAGGCAGTCAATTCTTCTAAAGCCCACAGCGTGAACTCTCTGCCTTGGTCACGAAGCATCTCGCCGATCAGAAGAAACGCTATCCACGGATGTGCGTCAGCTCTCTCCAGGTGGTAGAAATAGGTATTCTTTGGCAGTCTATAAGGAAAGAAGGTCACATATGGGTCAAGAAAATGTTCCTTCAAATCCCCTAATTGAATTGTGTTCCAAGGGCTGTTGTACCAAGTGGCGCCAATTCCTGTCTTAGGGTGCCGGGTATCCACGTATCGCCTCGCCAAACGTCTACTCCAGATTAGTGGCTGTTCCTCCCCTGAACGCCTATATAGCGTTGTACCAGCGTACATGAGAGAAGTTCCGGTGGTGATGGTAGCAATCCCTTTGCCTTTGAAAAAGGTGCGACCCGGTTTGTATTCGTGATTCCAAGGGTTTTTGTAGCGCTTTGCTATTAAACTACCGCGGTCCATGTCCAAATTCGACCAGTCCAATATATGCGCGGACCAGAATGCTTCGATGAATCTTTTGGTCGCGTTCGGGTCAACTGCCCACATCAGCTCGTAGTAGGGATAGTGCAATTTCAACGTATGCCATCCATTTCCCCGCACTTTGTCTTCCAGAGAATCATAAGCAACCTCATGCCCCCAGTAGAATAGGCCATTTGGAGCCTGTAGGTGTTCAAATGCGTATTTGGTGGCTTGAATAGCAGCCTCACGATATTTCTGGTCTCCCGTGAGAGTAGATAGGCCATCCAATGTCCGCAAGAGAGTTTGCTGACTGGCAAAGTTGGAAAGAATCCATTCCTCAGTTTCGGTTGCAGTTAACGGATCTCCTCCTTTGGGACTGATCCACTTCACCGGCTCATGTGTGTTGATGTTCAGCCCGTCCACAAACAACGGCGTGTGCTTCGGCCCATAAGTATCCCGGCCGTATTTGAGCACATTGTCGGCGAACTCACGGATAGCGTCGAGGTATTTACTGCTCTGATTAGGGTCTGGAGGTTCGGAGGAAGGACAGACAAGGACCCAACAGGTGGTTAGGACAAAGACGATAGGGATATCTAACCTGCTTCTCATAGATCCTCCAGAAGTATGTGATTATTCCTTCGCTCCATGCTTTCGCAACAGTTCGACGATTTCGGTGTAACCTCCGGCTTTGGCCAAGGCCAACGGGCTTCGACCTTCGTTGTCTTTTGCATTCCCATCAGAGCCATGCGCCATAAGAAGCTTTACAATATCCGTTGAACCTATCAAGGCCGCACTGTGTAACGGCGTCATGCCATAGTTGTCTTTTGCATTCACATCGGCGCCGAGGGCGATCAGCCGTTCGGCCATCGGCTTGTCATCCTTGGCGACGGCCCAGAACAAAGCCGTCTGACCGCGATGGCTTTTCGCATTAACATCCGTCCCATGGGCGACAAGCACTTCGACAACATCGCCCCGGCCTTCCTTGACAGCCGTGTGCAATGGCGTCATCCCGAAACTGTCTCTGGCTTCGACGTCGGCTCCTTCGTCGATCAGACGTACGGCGACTTGCCCATTGGGCGCTAAATGCAAAAGCGACCGAGCGAGCGCTTCACCTCGTCCCGAAGACGGCGTAATTCGGACTTTTTCAGAAGCGGACTCGTTCGTCTCGCATCCCAACCCGGCAAACATCACCGCCAAACAAAGCCATTTTACAAATCTCATTATTCTGATTCTCCAAATTCTGTTTGCCGGCGAAATGTTTTTTTCTGCCTAATTATGCCCGGTTTTAGCCTGAAATTGAAGTAAATTCCGAATTTAATACAATTTTACAGATATTGAATATCATTTTTTACCGGCGGATGAACTTTGTCGAACAGGGTACGTATGAATTAATACAAAGCCACGGGCTGAGGTACTAAACTTCACTCCTCTCCTCCTGACCTCAGCCCCTTTTTTTTATTCATGAATTCCTGAAAATCAAGGTTTACAATCAGAATCTTCCATCGCAAATACACCTCTATTCCGTAGGTCATATCAGATCATCTCTTTCATGACGAGGTCGGATCTACTTAATCGGAATAATCCAAACAAAGTGAACTTTTAATCCGAGATGGGCGTAGTATCTGATAATGGATTCTGGGCTGAGGTTTTTTTCGACCCTCCTTTCCTCCTTACCTCAGCCCATCTTTTTTTTCCATAGAATCAGAGCAACGCTGTGCTGAAATACCGTTCCGCCCTGTCCGGCAGCACGGTAGCGACGTTGCCGTCGATTTTCTCCGCCATCCGCCGGGCGGCCCAGACATTGGCGCCCGAACTGATACCGACAAGCAAACCGAAATCCGTGCCCAATTGCCGCGTGGTATTAATCGCATCCTCGTCGGAGACTTCCACGACATCATCGACCAGCGAAACATCGAGTATCGCGGGAACAAAGCCGTCGCCGATGCCTTGAATCTGATGCAGACCCGGCTCATGGCCCAACAATGCAGCACGGTTTTCAGGTTCTACGGCGATGATTTTTACATCTTTTTTATGCTCGGCCAGGAAAGTACCGACGCCCTGGAGCGTTCCCCCGCTGCCGACACCGGCCACAAAGCAGTCGATCTTTCCGCCCATCTGCCGCCAAAGCTCGCGTGCGGTTTGTTCATAATGGACCCGCGGATTTTCGGGATTCTCGAATTGCTGCGGTACGAAAATGTGCGGATCTTCAGCAGCCATCTGCTCGACCTTTTTGACCGCACCGGCGATACCCTCCTCATCAGGGATCAGAACAAGCTCGGCGCCAAGCGCTTTGATGAGCTTTTTACGTTCTTCGCTCATACCCTCAGGCATCACGATTCGCACCTGATAGCCCATTAAACGACCGACCAATGCCAAACCTATGCCGGTGTTGCCGCTGGTAGGCTCGGAGATGATCGTGTTTTCGTTGAGCTGACCGTCTCGCTCGGCGGCTTCCAGCATGGCCAGAGCCACTCGATCCTTGATACTGCCGCCGGGATTGAGAAATTCAGCTTTGGCAAAGATTCTTTCGCCCCTCAACTGCAACAGCGGCGTATTTCCTATCAACTCTAAAATATTGTCTGTTAACATAGCATTCCTACGTTTTCATTTTATGATATCGGCCCGTGTTAAATTCTTATTATGAATTTGTTTGACAACACTCCTGCCCGAAGACATGGTGGTTTTGTAAACTATTGTTAAGATGATATTTAGATTGATCTCAATCGGAAACTTTTTTTTCGCGGAAATGGACAATTTTTTTGAAAATTAGTATTGCGTCGCAAAAAAATTTCTGCTATACTAATTTTCTGTGAAGCACATTCACAGGGCTGAGGATATCTCGCTTTTTCCTCTCCCTCCGCACCTCAGCCCTGTATCCTCTTTTTTTTCCCTTATTTGAACCAATGAGCCAAGGTTTTTCTATCCTCGTTTC
>Ga0272441_10014477_pt1 | contig 11184 bp, 11 predicted proteins | sample SSMProp6N_FD_193582 | JGI IMG/M metagenome (GOLD analysis project Ga0272441, IMG submission 193582) | Marine sediment archaeal communities from Little Sippewissett salt marsh, Falmouth, MA, United States - SSM-Prop-6N | ecosystem: Environmental > Aquatic > Marine > Wetlands > Sediment ... | reverse complement strand
CGCGCTTTGGGTCTTGCTCATGTGTTCTGTAATTACGCCCCTTTGTCGTGCAGGCAAGGGTGATAAGACAGGACCATCGAAAGCCGTCATCTACGAAAGCGGTAAGCAAGGCTATCATACCTATCGGATTCCTGCATTGGTTGTCACACGCGAAGGAACGCTTTTGGCCTTCTGCGAGGGACGGAAAACCAACCGGAGCGATCACGGAGATATCGACCTGATGTTACGGCGTTCCAGCGATGGTGGACGAACGTGGGGCCAGCAAAAAATCGTCCACGAGGAAGGAGACACCGAGAAAATCACCATAGGCAATCCATGCGCGGTCGTCGATGAGGAGACTGGAATTGTGTGGCTGGCCTTCTGCCGGGACAATGACCGTGTTTTCATGACGCATAGCGCCGACGAGGGCAAGAATTGGGCCCGGCCGAAAGAAATGACTGATAAAGTCAAGGAGCCGGAATGGGGCTGGTACGCCACCGGGCCCGGCCACGGAATCCAGCTCAAACGTGGAAAGTATAAAGGCCGACTGGTGCTCCCCTGCGACTGTGGCAACAGCAAAGGCTGGGGCGACTGGGATAAAAAGGGCCATTCCTTAGTCATTTACAGCGACGATCACGGTAAAAGCTGGACACGCGGGGATGTGACGGAACAGAGTATGAACGAATGCGAAGTCGTGGAACTCGCCGACGGCTCTTTGCTTTTGAGCATGAGGAACTACCGAGGCCCCAAACAACGGGCTTTTGCCGTGAGCCAAGACGGTGGACACATGTGGTCCTCACCGCAGCACCACGAGCAGGTGTACTGCCCTAAGTGTCAGGCCAGTATGCATCGATGCTCATGGGAGCCGAACAGGATTCTCTACTCCGGCCCGGGCGGTCCCGGCCGCAAGAATATGACGATCCGGCTGTCATACGACGAAGGGAAAACCTGGCCGGTTGCGAAAGTGCTAAAGAAAGGCTCCGCCGCGTATTCGGATCTCGCGATATTGCCGGATGGCCGAATCGGCTGTCTTTTCGAGGTCGATGGATATAAGCAAATCGTGTTCACCGTGTTTTCACTCCAATGGCTGACTGAATGAGGAGCGATATTCTATGAACTGTAAATCTCATCACGTAATTTTTTTACTATGTGCAGTCATATTATTATCCCTTATTCAAACGAATGACGTTCGCGCCGAACTTCGCGCCGCCATTACGATACGCGACGTGACTCCCGATCCCCTTCTGCCCATATCAGGCGGCGTGGGCCCGACGCATCCCGCCAACCGAAAAATCGGCAAACTCACCGTGCGCGCCCTGACTATCGAAAATAACGGAACACGTGTGGCTATCTGCAGTACGGATTTTCTCGGATTCCCCGGTGTACTCTGCAACAAGGTGCGCCGGCGGGTACGGGACATTCCGCCGGAGAATATCCTTATCGGCGCCACACACAATCACAGCGCGCCGGATTGCTACGGATTCCCCGACCGGAGCGGCCAAACGACCGCCGATATCAAATACCTGGAGAGCGTGTGTGAAAAATTGACCGATGCGATCAATGAGACCATAGCGAATTTACAACCCGCGCTCGTGAAAATCGGCACCGGAAGGGCGAGGGGCAAGATCGCCTACAATTATTACGCCGAGCAGTTATACGATCCGCGTTGCGATATGATTCAATTTATCGACCGTCAACACAAGCCTTTTGCCACGCTCGTCAATTATGCCTGTCATCCCGAAGTCATCGGGCCGGATCAGGGGATCCTCTGCCCAGACTTCGTCGGCCCGCTGTACGACCGCATCCTTGAAAGAAGCGGCGGCACCGGCATCTTTATCAATGGCGCATTGGGAGGAATGGTGACCGCCGATTGTCGCGGATCCGACGGCAAAGACAACCAGACGTGGAACGAATGTATCCGTATCGGTCATCTGCTCGCCGACGAGGCCCTTCGCATTGCGGCGGATGCCCCGGTCCAGAAAAATCCAAGACTCTTTTGTAACCATACCACCATCAAGTTTCCAGTGGACAATGACGTCCTGCGCACCATTGTGGAGATGTCCCCATTAGGCTTTCAACTGGACGAGACCGGATGCGTCGGGACTCAGGTCAATGTCGTGAATCTTGGTAATGCACAGATGCTCACCATCCCCGGTGAGGCACTGCCTAATATGGGCTACTATCTCAAGCGCAAAATGCACGGCGAGCATAATCTACTCTTCGGACTGACCAATGATGCCTTCGGCTATATCATGGTCAAGGCGGATTGGAATAGCTTCGACCGCTACGCGTATATCACCCGGACCTGTCTCGGCGAAATGACCGGCGAAATTTTCATCGAAGAGGCGCTCAAATTCGTGAACGCCTGTCCCCGCCCTGAGAAAGCCGCCGGACATTGATGACGCTACTTCGTGGAGAACTGCGTATCCGTTTCACCACATGCGACCAGTGCGAGGATCGCATAGGCGGTTCCGGAATGTGTGATGAAATGCCTGTTATCCTTTTTCATCGATCGCGTGAACCAGCGTCCACTGGCGCGTTGGTGCGTCTTGAGCCAGGCAATGCCTTTGCGGATTCTCGGATCTTCCGCCGGCACGCCGGCGCTGCGTAATACATATAGGGCAAACCCGGTGCCATATTATCTCAGCACTCTGCCCATGCGGTTAATACAACGGCCCCCAAACCGCAGGGGCTATTTGCAGAATGCCTTGCGGCGCAAAGCCATCCCCAAGCTCCGCTTGAGGCTGCCACCCACCACGGATGATCCACAAATCGCCAGTGCGATGTTACTTCCTCACCGTCAAGTGCCTTAAATAAGTGAGAGCGGAATATCATCGGCCCCTCAGAAGAAAACGAGGCATGATGAAAAACATCACGGAGGTTGCAGGTGATATTTGAATGTGTTTTTGCATAGAAGGGAGTAGTAGGTTATGAACAGTATCAAGTATCTCTTAATCGCAACATGTCTTCTCATAGTCGTCCTTGGATCCGGCTGCATCATCGTCTCCGACGTGCCCGGCCCCGTTGTGATTGAGGAAATTGAGATCGGCTGTGCCCCACCGCCCCCGCCGCCGGCGCCGATCATCGTCGCCCGGCCGCCCCGACCGAGCGGATTGCATATCTGGATCGAGGGACATCACGTCGTACGAGGGGGGACGTGGGTCTGGGTCCACGGACGCTGGGAACGCCCTCCGCATAGAGATATGGTCTGGGTGCGAAGCCATGCAAGGCGAAGAGGCGAAGTCTGGTTCTGGTCGCCGGGATACTGGCACTAAGACCGAAAGCGACCGGAGGCGGGACGTAGGTCGAATAAAAGTGTTCTCAGGCCCCCCTCTCATTTGAACGAGGCAGGTTCCGACCTACATCAATTCATTGTTCTCGTCCCGAAACTTCGCAAAGCTCCTGGAGAAATTCCGGATTAATCTCCGTACCCAAACTCTGCGCCTTGTGTACGTCCTCCCATGCCTTATCGTAGTCACCTTTATAACGGTAGGCAACCGCACGATTGCAGTAGGATTCGGCACACTTTGGATTCAATGCAATAGCACTATTGCAATCCATAATGGCCTGATCAAGCTCGAGCTTTCTTAGATGGGCGAGTCCCCGGTTGACATAGGCATCAACATCCTCCGGCTTGATCTTAATTGCTTCGCTAAAATCTGATATGGCTCGATTATACTGCCCCATCTCAAAATAGCTTATCCCGCGATTAAAGTAGGATATGGCAGAATTTGGATCGATCTCAATGGCCTTAGTATAACTTGAAATGGCCAAATCATACTCGCCTATCTCGGCATACACTTTCCCGCGATTGTAGTAGGCGCCAGCGCATCTTGGATCAAGCTCAACAACCTTGTCAAAATCTGAGATAGCCCGGTCGAGTTGGCCCTTCCTGACGTAGGCAAGCCCACGTTTAAGATAAGCTAATGCAGACTTTGGATTGGCATTAATGCCCGTTGTGAAATCGACGGTGGCCAAAGTGTTTAAGCCCTTTTGGGTGTAAGCAAGCCCGCGATTAAAGAAGGCCTTATGTAAATTCGGATCTCTCTCGATGGTCTTGGTGAAATCGGCAATGGCCCGGTCATATTCACTGCTCTGATAATAAAGCCAGCCGCGATTATTATAGGCTTCAGCATAATTCGGATCCAATTCAATTGACCTGGTGTAATCAGCAATGGCCTCTTTGAATTCTCCCCTGTCTTCATAGGTGTTCCCCCGGGCAAGATAGGCATATGCATCCTTTGGACTTAACTCAATCGTTTTGCTATAATCTGAGATTGCCTTGTTATATTCGCCTTTGACATGATAAACCAATCCCCGATTGTAATAGGCATCGGCGGCCGGAGGGTTTAGCTTGATCGCTTCCGTGTAATCAGAAACAGCCAAATCATAAAGACCTTTTTCGTAATAGCAATCGGCTCGATAAAAATACACATCAGCATCCCTTGGATTGATTTCGATAGCCTTCGTATAATCAGATATGGCTTTGTTATATTCTCTCTTGGCGTCGTAGGCTAAACCCCGTCTGAGATGGACTTCAGCGACCCTTGGTTTAACCTCAAGGGACTTGGTGAATTCCACGATTGCCTGATCGTATTCGCCTTTTTCCAGATGGTCAACGCCACGTTTGTTGTGACGAGATGAGTCTTTGCAATCTGTTGAGAACAGACAAAGGGTGGCTGCTAACGTAAGTAAGATACGTTTTGGCGTTTCTTTGTTACAACTACGTATCATCGCGAACCTCGCTTCTACACGGCTTCTCTTGATGGGCGCCCCACACCTATTGAAAATACACCATCACATGAGTCCCGTAAGATACATACTATCAGAAATCCCTTATCTTTTCATCAATGAAATGAAAAATATGCGCAGAGTTTTTAATGACGCATTGTTGATGTTAATACGATGGCTCGGAAAATTCCCGTCATTTGATAGTGAAGACGCCGCGAAGGACGTTCCATGAGTCGTTTTCTTTCCGGCCGGTGAAGATGAGAGAGAAATGCGTTCCGTTGGAACTGAGCCACTTGTTGAAGAAATTCCAATAGAAGGTATTCACCGGAACATGTCCCTGCCCCCAATGCTCCTCATAGACAACCGTCGTCCAGGGTTCCCAGGGCTGCGGGGCATCAAAGATGCCGAGCTTGCCGCGATGCGAAGCCTTTCCGACAGCCATCCCGGAAGCGAAAAGCAAGGCAACGACACGAAAACCAATACGCCCAGTGGTTATGAACACATCCTCGCTGCTAAAGGACCGGTTGCCCTTCGTTCGCGGGCTGAGAGCGATGAGCCTCCTCCCACTTTATAAATGCCACGGAGTGCGCATCGAGCGCTCGAGCATGCGATTGGCCGGTTCGTCATTGATGAAACGTTCCTTGTCGGGATCCCAGCGAAGCTTGCGCTTGAGCGTCATCGCGATATTACCCAGGTGACAGATCGTTACGGAGCGGTGGCCGACTTCAACCGGTGCGGCCGTTTCACGATGCGCTTTGACGCAATCAATGAAGTTCCGATGATGATCGTTGCTCTTGTAAAGATGGATCTCATTCGGACCGATCACGGAGGTTTTCAGAGATTCAGGCTCAAACGTGGGCTGATCCCTTTGAATCTGAATCCGGCCTTCCGTCCCCTCGAAAAGAAACGGACCGCCATCCTGCGTTTTACAGACCAGCTCAACGCCGTTTGCGTATCGGGCGCGGAAATGCACCTTTGTTGCGGTCGTGAACAAACCATCCTTCGGAAACTCACCGCCCAGGTCTTCCACCTCAACCGGCCCGGTCTCGTCCGTGCCGTTGGCCCATTGAACAATATCGATCGCGTGCGCTCCTAAGTTGGTCGTCTGCCCGCCGGAATAATCCAGGCCGAACCGGAATGTATAAAGACAACGGTCCTTGTGATACGGAACCCAGGGCGCCGGGCCCAGCCACAAGTCGTAGTCCAGCCACTTCGGCACGGGCATCGGCTTCCAGCCCTTCGCGGGCGCGACTTTGTTATTCGAGCCGATGGTCACGAGGACTCTTTTAAGCCGGCCGATACGACCGTTACGGATCAGCTCGCAAACGAACCGGTACTGCTGGCTCGACCGTCGTTGCGTTCCCGTCTGAAAGATAACGCCATGCCGCCGGACGGCCTCAGCCATGGCCCGGCCTTCGGCGACCGTCAAGCTCATGGGCTTCTCGCAGTAAATGTGCCGGCCGGAAGCGGCGGCCATAATCGCCGGGATGGCGTGCCAGTGGTCGGGCGTCGTTATACACACGGCATCGATATCGTCTCTTGCGAGCAATTCGCGAAAATCATTATACGCGGTACAAGCCTTATTCCGGCCGGACGGATTCTTTCGCTCATAATGATCGTCCACGATTTTCCGCGCGGGTTCCCGGCCGAACCACTCCCCCTGCCACCCTTTCTTATACCAGTGCCCATATTGATTGCTGGCCCGGGTCACATCGCAGACGGCGACGACCTGCACGTCCGGCTGCGTCAGGAACGCCCTCATATTATTCGTGCCCATACCGCCCACGCCAATGGAGCCCATCACAATCCGGTCGCTCGGAGGCACAGTACCGGCCTTGCCTAAGGCGGATGACGACACAAAATAAGGGAAACTCCCCATGCCCGCAGCGGCGACTATCGACTTGTTTAGGAATCCACGACGGTTGATTCTTGCTTGCTCGATCATAATACCTCCGATTTTCTCAATCTGTGAACGACATCGATCCAAATCTCCTGTAGATCATGTGGGCATTGTATTACTTTAAAGCTCACAAAGCAATGTGTAAATCCATTCATACAAAGTTATAGTATTGGTTTGCCGAGCCGGGTATTATGAAGATTGGAAAGCTTACAGATATACTATTAATCCGGGCTTCTCGAAAGAATTTAAAATAAAGAAAGGGTCCATGTCATGAATCGAACATTCATCACTATTGCCGCCATAAATCTCCTTCTGGCCTCCCGCGGTCTTGCCGAGGTCAACTGGCCGCAGTTTCGCGGCAATACTGCTGGTGTCGTTGAGGATCAGATTCTTCCCGATACGTGGAGCACGACGGAAAACGTCGCCTGGACTGTTGAAATCCCGGGCCGGGGCTGGTCGTCCCCTATCGTATGGGGCGATCGCATCTTCGTCACCTCCGCGATCAGCGAAGGGGACGTCGAGACGCCCAAAAAGGGACTCTATCTTGGAGGCAATCGAGACAAGCCTTCGGACAAGCCCCACCGGTGGATGGTCTATTGTATTGATTGGAACACAGGCAAAACCCTTTGGGAACAAATCGCCCATGAGGGAATCCCCCGGCATCCCTTACATATCAAGAACTCGTACGCCTCCGAGACGCCGGTCACCGATGGCCAGCGCGTCTATGCCTATTTCGGGAATGTCGGCCTGTTTTGCTACGACCTGAACGGTAAGCCGCTATGGTCTAAAACATTCGAAAGTGCTAAGATCCGCTATGACTGGGGCACCGCCGCTTCGCCGGTGCTTCATGAGGATCGCCTCTACATCGTCAATGACAACGACGAACAGTCCTATGTCGTTGGGCTGGATAAAGAAACGGGCGATCAGATTTGGCGCTTGGACCGCGACGAAAAAAGCAATTGGGCGACGCCGTACATTTGGAAGAACAAACAGCGCACCGAATTGATCACATGCGGTACAGGCAAGGTTCGCTCGTACGATCTCGACAGCACACTCCTGTGGGAGCTGGGCGGTATGTCGGTGATTGTCATCCCGACACCGTTTGCAGCGCACGGCCTTTTGTACATCACCTCCGGTTATGTCATGGACAGGAAAAAACCCTTGTTTGCCATTCGACCGGGCGCTGAAGGAGATATCACCCTCAAAGATGATGAGAATCGCAACGAGTACATCGTATGGTGCCAGAAGCAAGGCGGCCCGTACAATCCTACGCCCATCGTTTATGGCGATTACCTGTACGTTTTATACGACAGAGGTTTCCTAAACTGCTACGATGCACGAACGGGCGATGAAATCTACAAAAGACAGCGGCTCGCCTCCGGCGCAAACGCCTTTACAACTTCACCCTGGGCCAACGACGGTAAAATCTTCTGCCTGAGCGAGGACGGCGACACGTTCGTCATCCAGGCCGGGCCCGAATTCAAGGTTCTCGGCAAAAACTCACTCGACGAAATGTGCATGGCGACCCCCGCCGCCCTTCGAGGCAACCTGATCATCCGTACTTTAACGAAAATCTACCGTATCGGCAAGTAAGCCTTAATTAAGAGTGCCGGTTTACGGCTTGACCTTGCCGGTGGCGGCCCATTCGACGCCTCGGGCGATGATCTTTTGCACGTTCGGGGTCATCAGGGCCTTGCGGTCGTGGCCGAAGGCGTTGTGGATGACGCGACCTTTGCCGTAAGTCTTGGTGAAGACCAGCGGTTCGGTCTTGTTGCTCCAGTCGGAATCGGCTGTGACGAGGACGTTGATTTCGCCGGATCCCTGCAGCTTGGCGTACAACTCGTCGTCCACCTCGAAGCCACTCAATCCCTTCGTGATGGGGTGCTCTTTGTTCGCTATTTCGGCCTTGAAAACAGAACGCGGGCCGTGGCCGGAGGTGCCCATGACCCAATACCGGCCGCAAAGCTTGCCAAATTCCTCCCATTTGGGGAATGAGGCGCTGGCCAGATGCTGGACGAAGAAGCCCTTACCGCCCTTGACGAAGTTCAGAAGGTTCTCCTGGGCCTGGCCGGGAAGCATTTTGATACGCCGGCTGAAGATTGTAAAAACGATAACGTCATACGCCTTCAGGGCGGTTTCCGATTCGAGGATATGCGGATCTTCGCAGACTTTGACATCGAACCGTCCCGATTTGACGAGTATTTCCCGCGTCGTCTCGGACATTTCCCGCCAGGGATGCACGTCCACGTCGTCGCCGGTAATGAGCAGGGCCTTAATCGGAGCGGGTTTTTGGGCCGCCTCCGCCTGAACACAAAAACTCGACACGACCACACACATCAAAGCTACAACAAAAGCCGAACGCACCATCTGTTTTCTCCTTTCTGCAAAAAAAGCAAAGTTAGCACCCTCAAGGGATCACCCCCATAGGATAGACCGAAATGACGACTTGTCAAGACTTCTTTAGCATTATCAGGATTGAACTTTTCGTTAGATAAGGAAGGGTGGCAGCCTCCGCCGTAAGGCGTCCCCAAGGGAAAGCGAAGCTTGGGGATGGTTTCTCTGACATTATCCATCCCCATCCCTTAGGGATGAGGCTGCCACCCAATCGCGAATAGACCACCTAAAAACTCATAAGCGGCGGACGGCAATAAAATAAGACGTATTGATTCCTAAGTCGCGCTCGGCCCCACGGCTCCGAAGATATCAAAAGCAGGGCCGTACTGCCTCAAATAATACAACGAGTAGGACCGCTGAAAGACGAGAATCGGCAAGAGCAGCACGGTTCCGACATAGGGAATGCCCAGGATACATGCGGCACAGCAGCACGTCACGCAGATAAGCGCTATGATTAAAAACATGATCACGATCCAGATCGCGATCTGGAACAGCACGTAAAGGACAAAACGTCCCGAATTGGCCGTTAGGACGGCAAGGAATTCCCGCCATGCGGCCGAGCAGCTCTCACGGCGTAGAAACATGATCGGCACGACGAAATCCGTCGTGAATTTCTGGATGAGGAACAGCACAATTCCGAGCGCGATCATTAAGATGAAAATAGAAACGACAATCAGAACGGCCGCCACCCCGGACCCGGACATCGCTGCTCCGGCAAAAAGCAGAATACCAGCAAGAATAGCTACTGCGACGGCCACAATATTGATCAGACCGACGACAATTCTAAAAACAAACAGGCTGTTTGCGTGCCGACTGAACTTGTTCCAGGGAATAGCCACCTCCGCCTTATTTTCGACCACGCAATGCAGAAACATAAACCGGCCCCGGCTGCTCAACCACATCAGAAGCAACCAGAGGATAATGACAACTACCGCCCCGACGATGGCGACCGGGAGAATCCAATGCATATTCTCCTCGATGAAAATTCTTGCGGTCTCGATACCGTCTTTTGCCCATTCCACGACCTCTTCAGGCTCGGGAACTCTACCAAGGGGGCCTCTTTCTCTGACTTCGACACGCCCGCCTTTCGGCTTTCCAAGCTCGGCCAGCCACGCGCAGAATCCGATCACGAACCATTTACCCAGATCGAAGGGCCTGAAAAGGATCGTCTTGATCCTTTCGATTGCGGGGGTTAGGGGTTCTACAACACTTACATGAGATTGCTCGCCGTTCATAGAATAAGTCCTCCAAGATAAACCAACCAGTTAACCAGGAGTGCTCCCCCAAGACCTATCGCCAGGTAAATGCCGACCCGTCTCAGCATTCTCTTTTCTTCGCGTTTTACCCATAGGGTATGGATTCTATACGGAATTTGTAAACAGACAAAGACAAAAAACGCCGGGCCTAGAGCATGAAAATGCGCCGCCGCCGAAAGCTCACCCGCTCCCATCGCGCAAAAGGAGCGGGTCAGACCGCACAGAGCACATTTTATCCCGAAGTTCTCGTATAAAGCACAACTGACGGGCCACCTGATTCCAAACAGATGAAGCGCATCGCCTTTATATTCTAAGAGCAAGGATACGATCACGGCAAGTACGCACAGCACCAACACGATGATATGGAACGCTTTCTGCGGTTCCCAGACGTGTGTCGCTTTAGGTATGCGACTGATCGATAGAGTTGTACATGGTTGAGACATTTTTTATCTTTGACCAAGTGTCATTGACGATCATATTGTTATATAAAAGTCACGCTCAGCGCATTTGCTTAAGCTGGCGCAGTTCCCTTCTCACGGGCCAGTCACCAAAAGCCAAAACAAAGACCATAATGATATTGGCTATGGGAACGAGCATAAGCAGACCAAAGGCCCATGAGTAACCGGCCTTGTGAAAAATCATGCAGCAAATCAACAGCTTAATCGGAATAATGATCAGAAGGGCCAATACCAATACAAATATCCCGATGACGGGAATTACTTCCGGTATAGCATGCTGTGCAAGAAAACAATCCATGTTTATCCCTTCTAAATACCCCAAAATAATTTCATATTATTGGCGTCAATACTATTGACGCATGATCCGGGCGAATATTCACAGCTTTTTGCCCACATACGCCTTGGAAATACAAATTCAGGCTAAAAAAGCCGTTATACCACCTTGATCTTCATATTGACGTGCTTA
>Ga0272441_10014476_pt1 | contig 11184 bp, 7 predicted proteins | sample SSMProp6N_FD_193582 | JGI IMG/M metagenome (GOLD analysis project Ga0272441, IMG submission 193582) | Marine sediment archaeal communities from Little Sippewissett salt marsh, Falmouth, MA, United States - SSM-Prop-6N | ecosystem: Environmental > Aquatic > Marine > Wetlands > Sediment ... | reverse complement strand
CTCGCGCATCACCTCCCCGCCCTTCGCCAGCGCCCGCTTGTCGACCCCGCCTCGATAGGCCATGGTGCGGCCGAAGGTGCGGCGGAACTCGACGATATCGTTGTGCGCCGCGACCTCGATGGGATCGCAGACGTTGATGCCGGACTCGATCCAGATAGGGATCAACTCGCCGATGTAGCCGTCGGAGTCCATGTCGACGATGGGGACGCCGAACTCGCGGGCGAGGGCGACCCAGGCGTCGTAGCTGGGCTGGAGGAATTCGCGGGTCATGGCGGGCGAGATCATGCTGTGCGCCTTGTAGGCCATGTCCTCGGAGATGTGGAGCACGTCGATGGTGACGCGTTCGAGCACGCGGCGTGTGACGGCCAGGACGAACTCGCTCCAGAAGTCGACCATGTCGTGGACGAAGTCGGGGTCCTGGATCATGAGGAGGCAGAGGCCTTCGAACCCGCACCATTCGCGGAGCTGCCAGAACGGCCCGCTCCAGGCGAGGGTGCAGATGGTGTCGCGGGCCTTGAGCGTCTGGCAGCGTTGGTCAAAGTCGTCGGGGAATCGGCCGGGTGCGTCCACGTCGTAGCGCGCCTTCATCTGCTCCCAGTCGTCGCGGTTCTCGACCGGGCACTTGATCCAGCGGCGGGTGCAGAAGTCCTTGGCTTGGCGCAGGTAGGTCACATCGAACTGGTTGGAGATCTCGCAGATGTTGCCCTTCCAGTCCTGGACGATCTGCGAGTCGGCCTTGCGCTCGATGAGCTTCTCTTCGAACTGTGGGATCATCAGGGTACCGACGCCGAGCGCGACCGGCGGGGTCTTCGGTGTCTCCTGCTCGACGCCGATCAGTTCGCAGAGGTAGTCGAACCAGTGGACGTCCTCGGGCAGGCCCTGTGTGCGCCAGGCGGCGCGGGTGGATTCGCGCGGGCCGCCGGGGCTGAAGGGGACCTTGTCCGGGTTGCCGAAGGTCAACGCGGCGATGTGTCGTTCTCGTGCATTCATGGTGTGGGCATTATAGGCGGCGGGCGTTGGGGTTCAAGCGCGGGCCGAACTGGAAAAGCGCTCGGCCGAGCCAGCGGACCCATCACCCATTGCTCCCGGACTTGTACGCTGCCCAAGGAACGGCGGAGCGGTCGGCAGCAAACTCGCTTGTCCATGTGTCCTTACGGTGATATAGTGCGGCCCGCCCGGACACAGGCCGGGCCCGTTCACCCAAAGAGGAGATGACCGATGAAACTGACTGCATCCCGGGGCCTGGTGTTGGCCGTGCTGTTCTGGTTGGGACCGGTGGCAGCGGCGGGCGACGGCCCGGCGCGGGGGGTGGCGAGGTACAAGACGGCGATCGACCGCGTGTACCCGGCGCTGGTGCGCATCGAGGTGGTGGCTCCGCTGTTCCGGGAGGGCCGCGAGGTCCGGGTCCAGGGCAGTGGGAGCGGGGTGATCATCTCGGCCGACGGGTACGTGGTGACCAACCACCACGTGGCGGGCAAGGCGACCAGCATCCGGTGTGTGCTGTCAGACAAGCGGGAGATCGGGGCCGAGCGGGTGGGGACCGATCCGCTCTCTGACATTTGCGTGCTGAAGCTCCAGGCGAAGGGCTCTTATGCGTTCGCGAAGTTCGGCGTGTCGTCCAAGCTCAAGGTCGGCGACACGGTGCTGGCGATGGGCAGCCCCGGTTCACTCTCACAATCGGTGACGGCGGGGGTGGCGAGCAACGTGGACCTGATCATCCCGGCCTCCTGGGGCCGGCTGCGGCTGGATGGCGAGAACATCGGGGCGCTGGTGAAGTGGATCGCGCACGACGCCGCGATCTTCCCGGGCAACAGCGGCGGGCCGCTGGTCAACCTGGCGGGCGACGTGGTGGGGATCAACGAGCTGGGGCTGGGGCTGGCCGCGGCGATCCCGAGCGACCTGGCGAAGGCGGTGGTCGACCAGCTCATCCGGCGCGGCGAGCCGCGGCGAAGCTGGCTGGGGCTGGTGGTACAGCCGCTGCTTAAGAGCGCCGGGCGCCAGTCGGGAGCCCTGGTGAGCGGGGTGATCCCCGGCTCACCCGCGGAGGCCGCCGGCTTCCAGCCCGGCGACATCGTGCTGTCTTTCGGGGGCCATGCGATCACCGCGCGGTTTGCCGAAGATCTGCCGATTTTCAACCGGCACGTTTTCAGCACTCCGGCGGGCGCCACGGTGAAAGCCGTGGTCGAGCGCCAGGGCAAGAAGAAGACGCTGACGGTGACCACCCGGCTGCGAGAGCGGGCGCTGGGCGAGGCCTACGAGGTCCGCGAGTGGGGGATGAACGCGCGCAACCTGACGCGGATGAATGCGACGGCGATGAAGCGTGCGACGACCGACGGGGTGCTGGTGGCGAACACCCGGCCGGGCGGTCCCTGTGCCGAGGCGAAGCCGATGGTGCGTGGCGGCGACGTGATCGTGCAGGTCAACGGACAGGCGGTGAAGAACATCGCCGCGTTCCTGGAGGCGACGGCGAAGATCGTCAAGGGTCAGGACGAGCCGGTGCGCACGCTGGTGGCGTTCGAGCGGAAGAACCAGCAGTGGTTGACGCTGGTGAAGGTGGGCATCAAGGACCTTCAAGACCGGAGCCCGGAGGCGCGAAAGGCCTGGTTGCCGGCGTCGATCCAGGTGCTGAGCACGGATCTGGCCGAGGCGCTGGGCCTGGCCGGGACGACCGGGGTGCGGCTGACCGACGTGTTCGAGGGGCGGTCGGCGGCGAAGGCCGGCCTGAAGGTGGGTGACATCATCACGGCCATCGACGGCGACCGGGTGCGCGCCTCGCGGCCGGAGGACATCGACCTGTTCCCGGCGATGGTCCGGCAGCGGCGTGTGGGGCAGACGGTCAAGTTGAGCGTCGTCCGGGGCGGCAAGCCGATGACCGTCGAGGTGGTGCTGGAGCGGAGCCCGAAGGCAACGCGCGAGATGAAGCGATATCGGAACATCGAGCTGGGTTTCACGGTGCGGGGCCTGTCGGACGAAGACCGTCGTGCGATGAAGGTAAAGGCGTCGGTGCGCGGCCCGCTGGTTTCGGAGGTGGAGCCTGGCAGCCTGGCGGCGGTGGGGAACCTGCGGGTGTCGGACGTGATCCTGGCGGTGGACGGCGTGGCGACGCCGCGGGTGTCGGATCTCCGGGCGGCGATGGAGAAGGTTCAGGCTCGCCGGCCGAAGCGAGTGGTGGTGTTCGTGAAACGCAGCATCTACACCCTGTTTGTCGAAATCGAGACCCCGTGGCTCAAGACGCCTTAGGCCCGGGCCCGGTCCCGCCGGGGGCCCGCCCGGCCTGTTAGGAGACGCTTGATGAAAGAGACGAGAGTGGTGGCGGCCGTGATGTGCTCCGCACTGCTGCTGGCGCTGTGCGGCTGCGCCGGAGTGTGCGGGGGACCGTCCGGGGGCGTGGACGTTGACGGCCTGATGGCGCGGCACGCTCCGGCCGTGGTGCCGCTCAAGATCGTGCGGTCCACCAAGGTGAGCTTCCAGGGGCGCGAGGCGCCGGCCCGCGAGCAAGAGTCCGAGGTGCTGGGCACGGTGCTCAATGCCGCGGGCCTGATCGTGGCCTCGAACACTGCGGTGGACCCCGCCGCGGCTCAGGTGAGTGCCCGGCCGGGCATCAAGATCGAGTCGGAAGTGAAGTCCGCCAAGCTGATCAACACGGGGGACGGGACGGAAACGACGCTGAAGATCGTGCTGCGAGACAAGGAGTTGGACCTGGTCTTCCTGCGGCCGGAGAAGGCGGCGACGCTTCCGAACGTGGGCCTGGCCGGTGAGGGGGCGGCTCTGCGCACGGCTCAGGAGGTGGTGGTGCTCTCGCGGCTGGGTGCGGTGGGCGACCGGCAGCCGTCGGTGATCCTGGGGCGGGTGCAGGCGGTGATTCGGAAGCCGCGCACCTTCTATGTGACGGACCTGCTGAGCAGCGTGACGGCGCTGGGCTGCCCGGCGTTTGACGCTGACGGCCGCCTGATCGGGGTGCTGGTGATCCGCACCAGCAAGGCCGGCAGCTCGGGCGGGATGCTGGGCGGGCTTGGCTCTCGGATGCTGCCGGTGATCCTGCCGGCGGCGGACATCCTGGAAGACCTCAAGCAGATCGAGGAGAACGAAGAAGACTAGGCTCGGCGGGCGGGACCGGAAGCCCGGGACCTAGCGGATCAGGTGCGCGTTGGCCCAGTCGGTCAGGTCGCCGAAGTGCATGTTGCCGCCGAACTCGACGACCAGCGTCAGGGTCTTGACCCCCTTCATCGGCAGGGCCACGCGGACCGGCCCGGTCTTGCGGGTGAGCCCGGCCTTTTTGAACGCCTCCTTGCCGTCGGCCAGCACGCGAACGGTGACATCCCCCTGGTGATTGACGTCGGCGTCGTCGATGCCGACCAGAGCGGCGAACTTCGAGAAGGCTCCGCCCAGCGCGTAGGTGAGGGTCATGCCGGAGAAGGTGCCGAGCCCCTTGCGATGGGCTTTGCCGGCCAAACGAATGGGCTTGCGGTCGTAGGTCTGGTCGGGCCGGTAGGGCCAGGTGTGGTCGCCGCTGAAGTACGGCCGGTAGCCCGCCTTGACCGGCTTCAGGTCCGACAGGTAGACCAGCTTTCCGTTTTTGAAGCCGACGTCGATGATCTGCCGGGCGGGAATATCGAGCTCCGGCCCGGCGAGCAGTGCCAGGCGGATGCCGCCGGTGTCGGTGGCCCGCAGCCGGCCGGTGACCAGGCTGCCGTCGACACAGCGGACCACGGCGAGCAGCTCGGGCGGCTCTGGGCGGCGGGCGCGGGCGGCGAACGAGAGGCCGAACAGGCGCGAGCACTGGAACGGCATCTCGCCCAGTGCGGTCTTGAGCCGGACGCTCTTGCCATCGAACCCCACCAGGATGCCGGGCATCTGGTCGCCGGTGGCGGAGAACGACACGTCGTTCTTGCCGGTGTTGGCCAGCATGCGGGCGCGCAGCTTTGCGGCGTCCTTGGGCTGTTCGCCGGCGCGGCGGAACTCGATGGCGAGCAGGCTCTCGATTTTCAGTGTGAGCTTTCGGAGCGAGCGGCTTTGCAGCTCGACTCCGGTCGGCGAGCTGCGGACCAGCGTGCCGTTCACCCGATCACCGCCCGGCAGGTACGCGACCACGCCGTCGATCAACTCGTCGGGCTCGCGGTCTGCGGTGAAGTCGACACGCATCAGTTCGTCGGCGGGGAGCTTGACCGGCTGACCGCCGGCGGCGTTCACGGTCATCACGCCGCGTGCGTCGACATCGGCCAGGTCGCCCTCGATGGTCTTGTCGTCGATGGTGTGAAAGGTGGCGGCCCGGGCCGAAGCGACCGCCAGCAGGGCGAGCGCCAGGCCGGCGGCCAGGTGCCTGATGTCCGTCACGGCGCCCTCCTGTTTTTCTTCGGGCGCATGGCGCCCGAGAACTTGAACCAGGGATGCCGGGGCAGCAGTTCGATGATAAACGACTTTGTCTGCCCGTGCCAGACCACTTTGCCGCCTCGGTGCAGTGCTTCGAGGATCTTTGGGATGTCGGTTTTCGGGACCTGGTAATAGAGCAGCCGGCCCTCGAGCTTCTTGTCGCTGAAGTGGAAGTTGTGCCCCTCGGGGAACGCCTTGAGCGCCTCGTCGATGTTCAGTCCCTTCTTCTGGAACAGGGCGATGACGGTGGCGGCCTCGCCGGCTTTCTTCACGACGGTGTAGGTGTGCGAGGCGACGACATTCTCGTTTTCCCGGGACAGGACTTCGCCGACTCCGTCGTATTCGAAGGGATTGGTGTCGGCGCCCAGTTTAGTGGACGGCTGCAGGGTGGCCGCCAGCTTGGCCGGGACCATCACCTTCACCGCGTACTTGCCCGGAGCCAGGTCGCGGATCAGCGGCGTGCGGCCGATGTTCTGGTATTTCGGCCAGACCAGCGCCTCCTTGCAGTCGAACGCCTTGGCGTAGACCTCTGCGCCCAGCGGGACGGACGACACCCACAGTTTGTCTTCGTGCGGCGCGGGCATGGCCACCATCCCCGCCTTGCCCGGCACCATCACCCCTTCATAGGGGGTGTGGTTGACCAGCGATTTGACCTCGGCCAACGGGACTCGCACCGGGCGTCCGGCGCGCGGGCCGCGCGCGACCCGGCCCTCGAACACATAGCGCTGCGGGTTCTCGAACACGCCGTCGACCTGGTCGCCCTGGCCCTGGAGCACGGCCTTGACCCGGGTGCCGCCGGCGGCCTGCGGAGCGAACTGGGCGGTCTTGATCTGGGGCAGCCAGACGCGCATCTCCTTGCCGCCCGAGGTGAGCGGGAGATATGCCTGCGAGACCGCCTTGGCGCCGGTCCCCGGCTGCGCCTTCAGCTTCAGGACCAGCCCGGTGATCCGCACCTCGAACTTGAAGGTGTCGACGATGGTGACCTCGATGGCGTCGGCCGCGGCCCGGCCGGCCGCATCGGGCGCCCACACGGCCAACAGGACGACAACGCCGAGAACAGATGCCCCCTTCATCGTTCCGCCTCCGCGAAATGGTCTGCGATCGCCTGCCGGCTCGGCGGGGCGACGATCCCGTGCTCGGTGATGACGCCGGCGATGCAGCGGGCCGGCGTGACGTCAAAGGCTGGCGAGTAGACTTGAACGCCTTCCGGCGCGGTGCGCACCCCGAACCCGCAGGTGACTTCGTCGGCGCTGCGCTCCTCGATGGGGATGGCATCGCCGGACGCCAGGGTCAGGTCGAAGGTCGAGAGGGGAGCGGCGACGTAGAACGGGACGCCGTGCTCCGCCGCCAGCACGGCCACGCCGTAGGTTCCGATCTTGTTCGCCGTGTCGCCGTTGGCCGCGATGCGGTCCGCTCCGACGATCACCAGGTCGATCCGGCCCTGCTGCATCACGACCGCGGCGGTGTTGTCGCAGATGAGGGTGACGTCGATGCCGGACTCCATCAGCTCCCAGGCGGTGAGTCGAGCGCCCTGGAGGAGCGGGCGGGTTTCGTCGGCGACGACCTGCACCCGCTTGCCCTGCTGGTGGGCGGCGTAGACGACGGCCAGTGCGGTGCCGTAGTCTGCGGTGGCGAGGCCGCCGGCGTTGCAGTGTGTGAGCACGGTGGCTCCGTCGGCGATCAGGCCGGCGCCGTTCTGTCCGATGCGTCGGCAGACCGCTTTGTCTTCGGCGAGAATGGCCCGCGCCTCTTCGAGCAGCCGCTGCTTGAGCTCAGCCGGGGAGAGGGCGAGGTCCTGGTGTGCGGCACGCCGCATGCGGTCGAGCGCCCAGAACAGGTTGACGGCGGTGGGTCGAGAGGTAGCGAGGTAGTCGGCGCAGCGGTCGACGGCCTGGGCGAGTGTGGCGCCCGAGGCGGCGTCCGAGTCCTGTATCCCGAGCACGACGCCCATCGCCGCGGCCACGCCGATGGCGGGTGCGCCGCGCACGCGCAGCACCTTGATCGCCTCCCACATGGTTTCCGCGTCGTGGCAATCGAGGAACACCCGTTCGGTGGGCAGACGGGTCTGGTCGATGAGCCGGGCGTGTCCGTCGATGTCCCCGACCCAGTCAATGGTCGGAACCGGCATGCCGTCCTCCGTACGGGGTCTGCTGGTCTCGTTCTTTGATTGTACTCGTGTCGGCGTCGCGCAGACAAGAGGAATTGTGGGGGACCGGCTCGAGAGATCGCGCGGCCCGGCCGGGTGGCGGTTTCGAGGGACCGGGCTACGCCTGACCTGCCCAGAAGCCCAACTCATTGTCCAAGTGGATCTTGCTGAATTCCGGGCCAATGGGAAACTTGTACTTACGGCCCGCATATTCACTCGGACTTGAAGTAGTGTGGAATAGAAGTTGCGCGATCCGGACGCCCGGATGGAGGACAATGGGAGCGCTTCCCAAGTTCGTCATCTCAAGCGTGATGACACCCTGGAAACCGGGGGCAACGGTTGTGGCCATGGCTGCCACCAAGCCAAGTCGCGCCCACGAAGACCTACCTTCTAGCTGGCACTCAAGATCGCCGGGGAGCGCGATGTACTCGAACGTGGAACTGATCACGAAGCGCCCAGGATGAAGAACGAAGCCGCACGTCGACCGAAACGGGACAACAACGAATTCCTGGTAACGAGGAAGCTGAACTGACAAGTCCGGCCCTATCGAGGGGTCGAGCATCCCGAAGAGGCGATTACGCATGACGATGAACTGATTGCCCAGCCGAACGTCCACCCCGGCATCACTAATCTGCGCATCAGAGAGGAGGGGCGTTACGACGAGGGGACCGTGATCGCGGTCCTCTTGCTGCATCGCCTTCCTTATGTCTCGCCCCACAAGATTCATCTGTGGGCTTCCAAGTAGCAGTGGTGTTCGAAGCTGGCTTCGATGGCCTTGACCACCAACCGATTCAGCACGGCGAGGCCTACTCGATGGGCCTCTGCGCCGGCTTGCGCCGCATCGTTAGAAAGCCTGACTGCGAGACCGCGCTCCTGGGCGAACCGGAGGGCGGCCGTCTGCGAATTGAGCCGCCAGAGCTTGAATATCCACGCACCGTTCAGGATAGATTCGATAGAGAGCGGCGCGTGGTTATCGCCCTTTCGCATCTCATTGGGCGGAATCAGACGGTCCAAGCGGTCCACCACGGTACATACGGCCGAAGCTCGCCCGGCATAGCAGTATGCTGCCGGGACGTTTTCTCTCACCAAGGACTCGATCGCGCCCATGTGGTCTTCCACGTAACTGTAGACCATCGCTATCGTCCTGAGCGTGTTCGAGCTATCGGTGGGTGGGTTGAGCAACCGATGTCGGTCGCATTCATCTGCGACCAGATCTGCAATGACCTGCAGCCACTCGTGCATGGCCACGTGCGCCTCGGGAAAACGCGCCTGAAGTTCAGACTCGCACTCGCTCGAAGCACCCTGATTGAGGAAAGCTTGAATCACGCGCAGCCTGTAGCGCCAAGGGGGGTAGTAGCTGTTCTCGGCCGTAGGGAGCTCGTCGAGCTCCATGAGAGCGCAGTACTCATAGATGGCGAACAGTGTGGCAGGCCCAAACAGCAAGGCGCAGGTAAGGTCCGCCGCCAACTCACTAACGCCCTGCTCGCAGACAGCCACGGCCAAGTCGAACTGCTCCACCCGCTCGCTCTCGGGGGCGTCGTGGTACTCGGCGCCCACTTTGAGCGCCAAGTCCGCGCGGATCCGTTCTTTAATCCCGGCGGACCTTGCAAGCCAGGGGGCGCACAGAACATGACCGATCTCGTGGCCAAATAGGCAGTGCGAGAGCGGGTTCATACGCTCAAGCCGAGGAAACGAGATAACACAAATCTCCGGCAATGGCTCGGGGCTGTGTCCGTCGTTGAGGAGGGCGTCTTTCAGAACACTTTCGACCTCTTCGTCGTCAAGAAACGCTCTCAGCACCCCCCGGCACCGCCCGGTGAATCCGGCGATAATCTCATACGTGTGGGTCCACTTCGGTCGGAGGACCAGGAAGTGCGGCTCATGCACCAGGCCGCGCACGTATGCCTCAAAAGCCGGCACGATGCTCCAAGGTGTGTTCTCGGTGCGCGCTCGTTGAGCGAAGCGGACGCTGGCCAGCATCTCCTTCGCGAACATTAGGCACATTCTGGCTTGGCTGCGTTTCGCGGCGTCATCCTCCTCTGTCTTGATGCGGGGGAGCTGCAGCCGCAACTGCTTTGCGCTCTGCGCGATCAGGTCGCAGAGCTTCCTGGGGGCATCGGAAGGAAAATCGGAACATCGCACACGAGCTACTTGGTCTTCGACCGCGAGCAGCTTGATCGCGAGCAGGTCTATGAGAAAATGCGAATGGTCATGCCGTTGCATGCTCCCACCGTTCTCCCCAGGCGCGCGGTTGGAAATGCCGCTCCACCTCGTCAGCAAGAGTGTCAGAAAGGCTCAGGAACAGCTTCCGCGCAATCCGTAGCACTCGCAATATGTCTTCGTCAAGCGGAGGCTGCTTGGACATGCATTCCTCCAGAGCTCCACACAGGTTGCCAACAAAGTCCTGCAGGCTACCCTCCTGACCGGGTTCTTGGAGCGCTCGAAAGACGTATACCATGTTGGGCATCGCCTGGATGGCTGACCGCGATGGGGGACTTGAGCAGGCTGCTCCCGATAGAAGCGACATTCCGTTTCTAACGTCCTCGGTAAAGACCTTCCCCTGTCGGATGACCCGGCGGTCCTCGGCGCGCACAGAACCAGTCTGACATGTCCTGAAAAGCGCGCCTGCGAGACGAGAACACAAGAACCCCAATTCAAGCGCACGGGAATCAGAGACTGCTGACATTATCGCACCTCCCTTTGGCAACGAGCCCACTTACCGCTACGACTCCACCTGGAGCCAGCAGCTTGCCCGCGCAACGCGACAATGCAAGATCCTTCGTCTGTCCATGTCGCTGGGCAAAAACGGGAAACGTGTCCGCACCACAACAAGCACAACATTCAGTATCCGGGCCGGCCCAGCGCCACTACATGATGGAGTACCCTCAGTTAGAACTATATAACGAGTTTACTAATATGTCAAATGTCCCGACAAGTTTTTTTTCAGTCCGAGAGCTCGGGCCAGCCGCCGACGGAACAGGTAACGCTATCCAGCCAGGGTGAGCGGTGAGATGTGATCGCCGTGCTCGGCCTGTGCGGCGATCAGCCGCTCGCGCTGCGCGGCCAGCGTGTCGAAAAAGACGGCCGGCGTATCGGGCACCTGCGTCCGATAGATGGTCTCGATGCGGTCGATCTTTTCGAGGTTCTTCACCACTCGCAGAGTGAACTGCTCGACGTACTGCTCTTGGGTGTATTCCAGGTCGAGCACCTCGCGGAACAGCGGCCGGAGTTCGTCGTAGCAGGGGAAGTATCCGATGGGGGTGGTGATGTAATCGCCCTCGCCGTTGGCCCGCCGCTCCATCCATTTGAGCCAGACGTACTTGTCCTTCATGCCGGTGAGGTGCCGCTGTTCCTTGCCGCGCTGGAAGTAGTTGACGCCGAAGATGGGCGGGGGCTGCTGGATGTCGCTCACGAAATCGAGATGGTTCTGAATGTAGCGGCCGAGCGGGAGCGAGACGAAGTCGAGGTTGGACATCGGCTGGAACTTTCGGACTCCCTCCTGGCCGAGTGTGGCGGAGGTGGTTTCGGATTCGAGGCTGGCGCCGATGGTGATGACGCCGTGCGCCCAATCGAAGGCCTGCCGCACGGGCACCCAGGTGTCGGAGTCTCTGCCGCCGTAGATGATTCCTCCGACGACGACGCCCTGTGGGTCGTCGGCCTTCTCGTCG
>Ga0272441_10014475_pt1 | contig 11184 bp, 8 predicted proteins | sample SSMProp6N_FD_193582 | JGI IMG/M metagenome (GOLD analysis project Ga0272441, IMG submission 193582) | Marine sediment archaeal communities from Little Sippewissett salt marsh, Falmouth, MA, United States - SSM-Prop-6N | ecosystem: Environmental > Aquatic > Marine > Wetlands > Sediment ... | reverse complement strand
CACGTTCGCGGCCGTTCCGTTCGGGTGCGTGTTGCCGGAGTTCTCCTGGACGATCTGACCGGCAGCGTTCTCCCAGAACAGGAAGATGTCCGAATCGCTCACGTTGTTGTTGATCGTGAGGTCAAGATCCAACCCGGTCCCGTCGAACGCGGCGCCGATGAAGTCGCCGACTCCGGTCGGCATCAGCCCCGACGTGTTGTTTCCGACCAGCGTGTTCCCGGCAATCCCGACGCCTTCGTCGTCGTTCGCGATAATCCGAGAGTCACGCTGCGTCTCCAGCACGATACCGGCCAGTTGGTTCTGCGTGATGCGGTTGCCCCAGGCGTCCAGGTTGATCGTCGACGGGTTGTTCTCGCCCGCGCTTGTGTCCACCGGGTTCACGCCGGCGAACGCCATGATCCCGCCGCCCGCGCTCTGGCTGATCCGGTTGTCCCAAACATCGACATCGGTCAAAGCGCTCTCGTGTGCACCGAGCAGGATGCCGGCGCCGAAAAGGACATCGATGTCCAGGTCGGCCGCGGTCAGGCCGAGATCACGGCCCGTGATCTCGTTGCCGTGGATCGCGCCTGTGAACTGGCCGCCGTCGAACCCGCCGCCGGCCACGCCGATCAGGTTGTCGCGGATCGTGTTGTCGGCGATGTCCACCGTCGCCCTCGAAACGCTGCCGGTCCCGATCGAAAGGGCGCCGACGCCAATGACATGGTCGTCGATCGTGTTGCGCGCGATGCCGGCGCTAAGCTGCGATCCGCCGACATTGATCAACCCAATCCCGGCAAACCCGAAATCCGCACCCGGCGCGGCAAGCGCCTCGGCCAGCCCTCCGCCCTGGATTGTGTTGTCCTCGACCGCGAGATTCATGGTCGATTCCAGCCCGTTCACGGCGAGCACGCCGCCGATATTGCGGCTGATCGTGTTCTCGCGAATCGCGGCATTCACGGTCGCGTTGGACAAGGCATACACGTTCACGCCCATCACGCCGAAACCCTGCGTAAACCCGCCGGCCGGCACCACGTTCGAGAAGGCGCCGTGCGTCTCGAGCAGTGCCACCGCTGTCGCGCCCTGCCCGCCGATGATCTCGTTGTCCTGCACAGTCAGATCCATCGTACCTGCCGCGGATCCTGCGCCGATGCCTTCCAGGAAGCCTTCGATCCGGTTGTTCCGGATCTCCGCGTCCATATTCGCGCCCATCGCGGAGATCAGTCCGATCCCGAGCCCCGCGCCCAGCATGAGCGGGTCCGGATGGCCCGGCGGCAGGATATCGATCCCGAGCTGGTTCAGCAGGTTCGTGTTGAACACAAGTGTGCCGCCGCTCAAATCGTTGTCCGCGATCGTGACGTCAAGATCGCAACCGGCATCCATGCTGCCCGCCAGAATGCCGAGCGCGGTCTCGCGCAGCGTGTTCTCCCGGATGTTCACCACCCCGGTCGACGGGTCCGCGCCCACCGCGATGCCGATACCCAGGTTGTCGAAATAGTTGCGCTCCGCGAGCAGGTTGATGCCCAGCACATTCTCGTAGAGTGCTGCCACGCCGGCCAGCGAATCGATGAACCGGTTGTTCACGATCGACAGGTTCTTCACATCGCCCGCGCCTATCCCGAGCGGCGCGTTGCGGATCTCGAAACCTTTCACCGCCGCATTCTCCGGGCCGTCCAGAAACACGCCGGGCACCGCGCCGCCCGCGACATCGATGACCGGGTACGCGTCGCCGCCGAACCCGCCGTCGGTGCCCAGCCCCTCGCCTTGCCCGATCAGGTCAAGGTCGGCGCTGACTCCAATCCCACCGTCATACGGCTGGCCCGCCGCATAGACATAGACCGTCTCGAACGCGTCCGTCTCCGCGCGGTCCACTCCTTCCTGCACCGTGTCGTACGGCGCCTCCTGCGTCCCGTTCTCGATGCCGGTCTGGTTGTCGCCGTGCACGAAAATGATGTTGCCGAGCCATTCGTAGGTCGCGCGCCAACTGTCGATGATGTCCTCCACGATCGACTGCGACAGCTCCTGAACCGTGACAATCTGGATCTGCGGATCGCGCATCACACTGTCCATCACGCGTTCCGCGAAGATCGGGTCTGCACCCTTGAACCCTTCGGATGCCCCTTCGAACGGGTTCTTGCCCTGGAACAAGCTGCCCACGTCGAACGGGAGCCGGACCCGGGCGCCGATCACGTATTCGGAACCGAACAGTTCCTTGTCCTCGTAGTATTCGGCGTCGACATACAGCGCCGGCAACGCGCGCAGCTCGAGCCGGGCCTTGAGCCCCTCGATGTCGTCGGCATCGATGCTCGGTTCGAAGTGATAGTAGCCGCCGAAAACCCGGGCTTCGACGTTCTTCATCGGTAACGGCAGCTTGACCCCGATCTCCGCGTCGTAGCCTTCCATCGTGGCTTCCCAAGTCTCGATCAGCTCGCGCAGATAGATGTCCACCAGGCTCGTCGTCCGCGTCTCCATGATCGAGTTGCCCGTCGCCCACTGGCGGTAGGAGTTCATCGTGGTCGTCTCGAGCAGCGTGAGCCGCTCTTCCGCGCTGATCAGCTCGGACTTCTCGTCGGGTAGATAGTAGTTCGCGCGCGCGTCCACCCAGCGCGTGAGCAACTCGAACCCTATGCCCAGCTGATTGTAATGCACGTCATGCGGCTGCCACCGGGAATCGTAGTAGAGGTTCCCGCCCAGAATGACATTTTTGTCCTTGAACAGATGGCGATAGACAGCCCCGATCGTCGCCTCCTTCTCCGCGCTGTCTTCCCACGAAACACGCGGGTTCAGCAGCACAATCCCGTTCTCACCAACCAGCAAAACGGGAATCAAAACGTCAAACTGGGCAGCCGCATACTCGTCGCCAACACGCACGCCCGCAGTCGCCCGACCCGGATCGCGCGGCGTCGGTTCCGCTTCCGTCTCCTCCTCGGCCGCACAAGCCGGCCCGCAACACACCACCATCGCCGCTGCCACCACAACCGCAAACAACCGATGCGAACCACGAATTGCCCTCACGTCATTCCTCCTCAGTCCGCCCAGGTCAGTCATGCCTTCGTACAAACACGGTCTTCAGTCTCGCATATCGCGACAGGCTTCGTCAATCGGCCAGTCGCCGCCCCCCCCCATCAACCATCAACCGGACGCCCCGCGAATTCCCGTCCGCGGACGGCCGGTTGTTGACGCACCCCGCATACACGCGCTAGCATTGCCGACAGACGCCCCGCCGGAAGGCCGATCGACGGGGCAACGTGATCCGGAGGCAAGAGAACCGATGGCAACAGAAGAGCAAATAGAGCAATACCGCTATTTCTTGAAAGACACGATACGCAGCCAAATCAACTTCCGCACAACCGACCAGGCAAACGGCATCCCCGCGCCCGCGCCGCAGAAGCCCTGCGCGCCGGACGCGACCCGCCATGAACTGGTGCCGACGGGCCGATTCGAACACATCTCCAAGATCTCGCTCGTGGATGCCGTTCGCAACCGCCAGAGCCGCCGCAAGTTCATCAACACGCCGCTCTCGCTCGAGGAGATCTCGTTCCTGTTGTGGGCGACGCAGGGCGTCCGGGAAACGGCAGGCGACGTCGCAACCTTTCGGACCGTGCCCTCCGCAGGCGCGCGACACGCGTTCGAAACATACGTCTATGCGAAACAGGTCGAAGGGCTCGAACGCGCACTCTACCGCTATCTGCCCTTGAGCCATGAACTGGTCTTCGAGTTTGGCATCGAACGGTTCGGCGAACGTATCCAGGATGCCTGTTTCGACCAGGCCTTCATCGCCACGGCCGCCGCCGTCTTTGTCTGGACCGCCATCCCGTACCGCACGGAGTGGCGGTACGGATTGGCCGCACACAAGGTGATCGCGATGGATGCCGGGCATCTGTGCCAGAACCTTTATCTCGCATGCGAAGCGATACGCGCGGGGACCTGCGCGATCGGCGCCTATGAGCAGGAAAAAATGGACAAGCTCCTGCACGTCGACGGGAAAGACGAGTTCACCATCTACCTCGCGCCCGTGGGCAAGCGAAAGAAATGAATCGTGATGCTCGGCCGTTGCCCGCCCCGCTGCGCGAGCCAGGCCGCTTCGGCCCCTGCATTTCGCACTGGTATTGCCATGCGAAAAGAAGCATGATATGCGCAGTTCGGAGACAAACTGATGGCATGGCGACTGGACAAAAGCGTCGTTCGCGGTGAAATCGATAACCGGCGTCGGGACTGCGTGCTCGGCCGAATCTGGCTGGCCGGCCGCACGCAACCGATCGAATTGGCGCTGCACGGAAACTGTTGCCGCGATATCGCCGGTTGCCGGCTGACGTTCCGTAACCCGCGGCCGCGCGAAGGCGCGGAAAACGTGCGCCTGCACCGCTCTCAGCGCGGCGTGGTCGGGGATATGACCGCATCGCGCAAAGTGCGCGTCTTCGACGTGCCCGTGGAAAGAGCACTCGAAATGGCGAGGGCCGGACACAGCGTGCCCGAACACATGGGCAATTGCCTCTACCTCGAATGGTTCAGTGAACGGAACGGTCGGGTTGTGATCGAGGCCACCGATTACGAACTGCAAGTCTCCACCGCCGCCTGGCACATGTCGGCGAACGAAGAGCACGAGCAGCAGAACAATAACTACGAGAACCTGCAGCACTGGATGACCGACCTGAGCACCGACGCGCCCGAAACGCCGATCGAACCGATCGAACCGGACGAACCCGCCCTGCACGAAGGGCCCATGGACGAATTTGAGTGGGAACAGGTGCTCCGGGATTCCGATGCGCGCAACGAAAAGTATACGCTGCTGTTCGAAAAGTATCTCGACCATCCGGACAGGGAAAAAATCATCGCGCGAGAGATGGGCTGGACGGAGATGGAGGAGGCCCTCGAGGAAGTCGAATGCGGCGAGTTCTGCCTCGAGGACAACGAACCGGAGCCCGTCGAAGAACTGCGCCCGAACCCCATCACGGAAGGCGTGGAATGGATCCGCACGGAAGAAGGCCGGATCCGGCACCCGCTCGTTGACCGTGCGTTCCGCGTCGCGTCCCGCACATGGGAAACCTGCAAACGGCATGGCCTGCTCGGCGAGAGCGGCGACGAAGATCTGCGCGATATGATCTTCAACGCGCAGACGCTCAGCGCCAAACTGGCCGGCGCACTGAACAGTCTGGCCTACGAACACCGGCCAGAGAACGGGTTCGTGGTCGCGTGCCTCAAACGCGCACTGAAATACTTCGACCAGTCTCTGGGCGCCGGCGAACGCGTGCGCCGCAAGAAGATCGTGGCCTCACGGGTCCTCGACCATTTCTGCAGCGAACTGTTCCTGCTTCGACAGGAAATGCTCGCTCTGATGGAGCATTTCCGGCGTCAACAACGCTGAAGAATCCGCACGTTGCCCCGCAACACAGGACGGCGCGCATTCCCTTCTGTCTTCCGCGCAGACAAACCCCACCCGCAGCCGGGGCGGTGTGAACACACCGGTTGGTGCCTTGTGGAATAGCGCAGGAAGGGGGGCAATCGCCGGCGGGTGACCTACTTATGCTTCGGCTCCCGCGCGGGACCGCGCGTACGCGCAGGCCCCTCGTTCGCACTCAGCGTCTCGTGCTACCAGCGTTCCCGCCGCTCGCGCGGAGGGCCATCTTGGCGATCTCTGCGGGGGCGCGGCTGGGATTCGTTCACGCGCAGACGACGGCCCATGAAGTCAACGCCGTTCGTGTTCTCGATCGCGTTGAGCGCTTCATTCCGGTCCGGCATTTCGACGAACCCGAAGCCTCTGGACTGGCCAGAGAACTTGTCGACGATCACCCGGGCAGATGTGACCGTACCGTGGCTCTCGAAAAGCTCGCGGAGCTCCGAGTCCGTGGCCGAGTACGGCAGATTGCCAACGTAGATGTCCATCACTTACCTCTCCAGTGTCATACTCGATTCTGAACCGACTCCACACCATGACACAAGATGAGGCCCGGTCGCGACACAGTATGCCGCCGCGAAATATAATGACAAAAGAAAACGGTTTGTAAAGAACTAAGAAATGCGGCAACGTTCTTCCTGGAGATCCAGGTTCGTGAAGATGTGTTCGCTGCTCAAGGCCGACCGGATACTGGTGCCGCGCGTCGCGGTGGCGGTCGGCTTCTTCGCGCGCGGCCTCGGATGGATGGGCCGGTCCGCGCCGGGCCCGAACCACGGGCTCCTGATCCCGCACTGCCGCAGCGTGCACACCTGCTTTATGCGGTTCGACCTCGATCTGCTCTTCCTGTCCGACTCCCGCCGCGTGGTGCGTATGCTGCGGCAGGTCCGGCCCTGGCGCTTCGCGTTCGGCGGCCCGCACGCCCATTCGGTACTGGAAATCCAGGCGGGCTGGCTGCCGCCCGAGGCCCTGCAGATTGGCGATTGCGTCCGGCTCGAACCGCAGCCGGCCACGCACACCGGCGAACACGAACAAACACGGACTGACACGGACACGCCCCACTGAGCACTGATCACCAGCCCGCGCCGGCACGGCGCGGGCTATTCGGTGCGCAGCGGCTCGATGCCGTAAATGCGGCTGGCCTCGATCTTCTCGATGATGCCCGGCCGCACCTCGAGCTCGACATCGCCGTTGGGATGCTTGCGCAACAGCACGCCCTTGCGCGCGTCGTCGGCGCCGGGCCCCGTGCGCACGATTGTGTCGGGCACAAACTCGCGCGTGAGCTTCTCGTGCAGGTTCACGATCTCCGTGCCCCGGATCACGATATTGCGCGGTGTGAACTTGTAGCCCTTCCGCGAGAGCTGCAACACATGCCGGCCTGCCGGCAGCAGGCCCACTTCGAGCGGCTCGGAAATCATGTTGCTCTTGCCTGCCTCGGTCTTGCCCCGGTATCGGCCGTCCACATAGACCTTGACCCCGGCCGGCTCCGTCACGAGCAGAAGCACGCCGCTGTTGCGTACGAGCCGAAACTCTTCGATCGTTTTCTCGGCACGCCGAATCACGACGTCGCGAGCGTCCGGTTCGTGGCCCGCGAGCTCCGCCCGGACCCGGTATTTGCGGGGTTCAAGGCCCTGCACCTCGACCGGCGCCTCGCCGCGAAATTCGTTGTCGATGTAGATCCGCGCTTTGGCCGGCATCGTCACAACCGACAGGATGCCCGGTCGCGGCTTGAGTTGGACGTGCACATCGTACGTGTTGCCCGGCACGACATTCACCTTCTCCGTATGCGGCTCGTAGCCGTCCAGGCTCAGACGCACCGTGTTGTCGCCGCCGGGCACGCGGTCCAGCGTCATCGGGGTCACGCCGCGCCGGGCCGCGTTGACGAAAACTGCCGCGCCGGGCGGCTGCGAGACGAACCGGATCCTGCCGGAATCCGAGGCGAGCGAAAGCTCCACGAGTCGCGGCGTGCGATCGGAGACGGTCACCACCGTTTCCTTCGGCTTGTAGCCCGGGGCCGTGAACTGCACACGATGTTCGCCCAGCGCACAATCGGTGATGAAGAACGGCGTCTTGCCTCGATATGCGCCGTCGATCGTTACTTCGGCGCCCGACGGCCGGGACCGCACGAGCAGCAGACCGGTGATCTCCTCGAGCGTGATGTCCGCCGCCGCCTGCTCCCCGCTGCCGACCACTACGGTCCGGCGCACTTCGTGATAGCCCTCCTTGCGAACAATCAGGAGATGACGGCCCGGTTCGACCGTCTCAATGGTGGCCGGACTCGTCCCATGCGCGATGCCGTCCAGCGTGATCAGCGCGCCGCGTGGGTCCGTCACCACCCGCATGGACCCGTCGCGCAGCCCGCCCACGCGGCCCATGCCATGCGCGGCCAGTACGCCGCAGACCGCCAGCCCGCAGGCTGCGAGACGAAGCGTCTTCTTCCGGTTCATACTACGCATCTCATCTCCCCAGGCGTCGTTCAATGTCTACAAGCTGCTCGTAGGCGTCTTTGTTGCGCTCGTCCGAGCGGTTCGGGATCAACTCCATGATGATGCGGTATTGCTCCGCGGCTTTCGGCCAGTCCGAAAGCTTTCGCGCGCTCTTCGCCAGGAACAGGTGGTCGTTGTATTTCTGCTGGAGCGCCTCCCGAGCCTGCTCGCGGCCCGCAATGACGTCGCGGTAGAACGAGGGCTTCGGGTCGATCGCATCCAGATAGGTGTCGGCGACCTCATACGCTCGGATCGACAGGGACAGATTCTCGTGCCGCACATCGCGCTCGCCGTAGAGCTTGCGGCCTTGCAGCATCGATTCGCGCGCCAGCTCGATCGCCTTCTCGCGCGGCAGCGACAGCGCGATCAAGCCAAGACTGTTCTCCGCGAACACTTCGATATCCTTGCGGACCTTCTTGAATACGTCCGGCTCCACGCGGTTGAGCACGCGGCAGGAATGCGTCTTGGTCCCTATCGTGATCGACAGATTCCAGGAATGATGCATGCCGCGGGCCAGACCGAGGTACTCGCGATTGAGCTCGAAGAAACCGGAGCGCTGGATCGAGTCCGTCAGTTTCGCCACCAGCTCTTCGTCCACCGCGGCTTCCTTGCCCGGCACGTGGCGCGCGTTTGCCAGGTCGTCCATCTGGACCATAACGCGCCCGTCGCACAGCCTCAGGTGATAGCGGAAGATGTTCTGCGCGTCGGCCTCCACCTTCTCGTACACGATCTCCAGGGTGTCCGGCTCCGTCGAGCTTGCGGCAACGCCAGCCGCCCGGCGGGCACCCAACAAGCTGCGCCCACGCACGGCCAGCAGCACGATCGCGACCAGCGCGACCAAACTCGCGACAACCCACAGCAGGCGCGGCGCGTGCCGTTTCGAAGACGATCCCGTCGCTGTCGGCGGCTGCTCGCCCAACCCCAGATCCACATGATGCGCGTCCGGCGCTTCGGGTTCCGACGCCGCGGGGCCGGGCTCGGGTGCCGGCACGGGATCAGGCGCCGGGACGACGGGCTGCGGCGCCGGCGAGGACGCCGCGCCAAGCCGATCCCGTACGACTTTCAGCGTTGTGTCGCCGACCGTCACACGCGATCCGACCACGAGCTGTTTCTCCTGCACCGCCTTGTCGTTGACCAGCGTCTGGTTCGTGCTGCCCAGGTCGGCGACCCATAGCGTGCCGTCGTCCTTGAAGAACACACGGCAGTGGAAACGCGAGAGGCCCTCGTCCTTGAGCTGGATGTCATTGCTCGAGGAGCGTCCGATGCGGCCGCCGCCGGCCGGCACCACGATCTCCAGCCCCTTGTCAGGACCCGCTTCCACAATCAAGTGTGGCAGATTCTCCGCACCCTCTGTCACGACCTCTTCTCCTTCTCATCCTCCGCTCGACCGAGCCTACAGAAGCCCGTCTGCCCTGTCAACCGCACCGGCACCGCAGCCAACCATCAACCATGCCGATCCGCAGCGCGGATCGAACTATAGCCCATGTCGGACCAACTGCAGGATGATCGGGCCGAGCAGCATGATGAAGACCGCCGGAAAAATGCAGGACACCAACGGGAACAGCATCTTCACCGGCGCCTCGTGCGCCAACTTCTCCGCGCGCGCAAAACGTTTCGTCCGCATCTGGTCCGACTGGATCCGCAACGTTGCGCCGATGCTCACGCCCAGCTCGTCGGCCTGCACCAAGGCGTGCACGACCGAACGCATGTCCGGTTGATCCACGCGCTCCGACATGTCGCGCAACGCCTCGCGACGCGTCTTGCCGAGCTGCACTTCGCGCAGCACGCGCACAAGCTCCTCGCCCAGCGCATCGACCGTGCGACGCTGCACAATCCGGCGTATGGCCGACATGAAGTCCATGCCCGCTTCCACCGACAGGGTCAGCAGGTCCAATACATACGGCAATGCCCGCTGAATGCTCCGATGCCGAACAGCCACCGCACCACGCAGCCACAGGCCCGGATACAGGACCGCGCAAAGAACGACCACCACATAGAACACGAACTGGCGAGCGACCAACACCGCACCCACTTTGCCCGGCAAGCGGTGCAGGATGACCCAAAGCAGCAAGACGAACAACGGCCCCATCACGAGCGGAACCAGAACACGCAACGCCAGGAACTCGCGGCTGTCCAACAGCTCCTCGTAGCCGGCCGCCGTCAACTTGCGCTGCGCCGTCTCGCGAGAAAGCCGGAACCGGGAACGGCCGAACACGCCCGTCAGGTTCGGCGCGAACGGGAGCAACAACCGAAAGACAAACGGAAGCCGCCGTTCCTGGCGGCGCCCGTCGGCCAGCGTGACATACGTGATCTGCACCGCCATGTGCCCCGCATACCACGCCGCACACGCCGCGCAACACGCCCACAGAAGGCCCACGCTCAGCATCCAACCCGTCGTCATCCCTGCTCCTACACGTCGATGTTCACGATCTTGCGAATCAACAGCGCGCCGATCAGCTCAAGGATCCCGATCAACACCAGCATCATCATGCCCGGCATCGAACTGAAGAACGCCATCATCATCTGAGGATCCAGCGCCGTAAGCGCAAAACCGAGCAGGATCGGCATCGCGCCCACCACAAGGCCCTGCAGCCGGCCCTGCGCGGTCAACGACCGGATTCTGCCCTGCACGCGCATCCGTTCCCGAATCGTCGAGGCAATCCGTTCGAAGACCTCGGTGAGATTGCCGCCTGTCTGGCGCGCCGTAATGATGGCCGTGACCATCAACGTGAGGTCTTCGCTGCCGACCCGTCGATCCAGGCTCTCCAGAGCGTCCTCGAACCGAACGCCCAAGCGCGTCTGCTGCAGAAATACGCCAAACTCCTGGGCAATCGGATTGAGCCCTTCTTTGACCACCGATTCGAACGCCTGCAGAATGCTGAACCCGGCGCGCAGCGCGTTGCTCATCGTCAACAACGCATCGACGAGCTGCAGACTGAACCGCTGCAGGCGACGCCGGCGCAGCACGACCAGAATCAAGCGCGGCGAGTTCAGCGCAAGCCCGCCCGCGATCAGGCCGAATACCGCACCGCGCACCATCCCGCCCGAACCGCGAAAGTCGCCCAGCAACAGGAACGCGATGATGAATGCGGTGATCGCGCCCACCCGGGCCAGGTCCAGAATGCGGCGGGGCGGAATGAACAGAAAAATATCCTCGAACTGGCGTGCCGCGTCCACGGCATAGACTTCCGCGTAGCTCTCCGCACCCTCCCGCAACGCGCGCAGCAGCGTGTAGGCCAGCCCGGCAAAGCACGCCATGTACAATGCCGGCACCAGAACAAGGCCGTAGGCTGTAAGTCCTATTTCCATGTCTCCGGCTCGAACAATCCG
>Ga0272441_10014474_pt1 | contig 11184 bp, 7 predicted proteins | sample SSMProp6N_FD_193582 | JGI IMG/M metagenome (GOLD analysis project Ga0272441, IMG submission 193582) | Marine sediment archaeal communities from Little Sippewissett salt marsh, Falmouth, MA, United States - SSM-Prop-6N | ecosystem: Environmental > Aquatic > Marine > Wetlands > Sediment ... | reverse complement strand
GGGGGGTTTGGGGGGGGGGGGGGGGGGGGGGGGGGTGGGGGGGGGGGGGGGGGGGGGGGGGTCTTTGTTTGGGGGGGGGGGGGGGGGGCCGGGGGGGGCGCCGGCGGCCTGGCAGCGGGTTTTCAGGTTGTCGAGGACGTTCATGAAGTTGATGTAGGAATCGTAGGGGGTATCGTAGGGGTTGAAGTACTTGTGGACGTCACCGTCGGCGAAGTACTTGGTGCACATGTAGTAGAAGTGGTCGGAGGTCTGGAGTCGTCGCCACTGGGTGAGGATCTCGGGGTCGCCGCAGGCCTTGACCATGCCCTTGAGCTGGTAGAGGTCGTGGATCGCGTTGTGCTGCATGGGATTGCCGAGCCAGGCGGACAGATCGCGCTCAGTGTCGGCCCAACTCATCAGGTGCGGGACATCGATCGCGCCGACGGGCTCATAGGCCGCAGCGACCTCGCTGGGGGTGCGAAAGTCGTTGTCGGGGTGCGTGAGGACCTCGCTCGGCAGGTGGCGGAGGAACTCGAAGATGCCGGTGTCTTCCCACTGGTGCTCGCCGAAGGTTTCGTAGTCGATGAAGAGATTGACGGTGTAGCCGTCGCCGTTGACGGCGCTGACCCACTGGGCGAACTTGTCGGCGCTGAGCGGCCACTCGGCCCAGTCGCGATTGGAGAAGCGAAAGGCGATGTCGTCGCTGAGGCGGTAGTTCTTGAGGAGCAGCTTCATCGCCGAGCCGTTGGGCGGGCGGTAGACGTAGTTCGGGCTGCGGTAGCCGAGGACGTGGTCGGCCCCTTCGGCCAGGATGGCGTCGAAGCCGCCGATCTTCTCGACCAGGGCGGCGATCTCGTTGCTGTAGATCAGCTCGGTATTGCGGAAGACGCGCGGGGTGCGGCCGAAGAGTTCGCGGATGATGTCACCATGGGCGCGGACCTGCTCGGCGAACTCCTCGGGGCAGTACAGGGCGCTGAGGCTGTGGTAGTAGGTCTCGCCGAGGAACTCGACGCAGCCGGTCTGGGCTAATTGCTGGAAGCTCTCCAGCACCTCGGGGGCGTAGTCGCGGAGCTGTTCGAGGACGACGCCGGTGATGCTGTAGGAGACCTTGAAGCGGCCTTCGTGCCGGTCGATCAGCTCCAGCATGAGGCGGTTGGCGGGCAGATAGCACTTCCGCGCGACTTTCTGGCAGATTTCGCGGTTCTTGTCCTCGTCGAAGTAATGCTCGTCGGCGTCGAAGATCGTGTAATGTCGCAGCCGGTAGGGCTGGTGAACCTGAAAATAGAAACAAACTGAAGCCATCTATACCTCCGTGTGGCCGGTTGCTCCTGTTTTTTGCAGGAGGTCGTGATAAATCTGGTTGATTCGCAGCGCCGACTCTTCCCAGCGGAATTTGAACGCTTCCATGCGGCCCTCGCTGCGCAGCGTCGTTTGCAGCGGCGCGTAGCGCAGGACCGCGACCATCTTGTTGGCCATCTCGTTGACGTCCCAGAAGTCCACCTTCAGGGCGTTGCGAAAGGCCTCGGCGATGCCGCTTTGCTTGCTCACCAGCACCGGGACGTTGTGGTCGAGGGCTTCGAGCGGAGCGAGGCCGAACGGTTCGGAGACCGAGGGCATGACGTACAGATCCGCCATCTCGTAGGCCTTGTCCACCTCGTCGCCGCGCAGGAAGCGGGTGAAGAAGACGCGGTCGCCGATGCCGAGCTCGGCGGCCATCTCGATACTGCGGTAGAGCAGATCGCCGTCGCCGGCCATGACGAATTTGACATTCTCTATCTTCTCGATCACCTTCTTGGCCGCTTCCAGAAAGTACTCCGGCCCTTTTTGCCTCGTGATTCGACCGAGGAAGAGGACGACCTTTTCCGGCCTGCCCGCTTGCGGCTGCGACAGGGGCTCCTGGTCGCGATCGTGGAGCTCGATCCCGTTATACACGACCTCGACCTTCTCCGGTTCGACGCCGTAGCGGTTGACGATCATATTCTTCGTGTAGCGGCTGACCGCGATGATCTTGTCGGCGGCGGCCATGGCGTAGCGCTCGATGTCGTAGACGTACTGGTTGACGTCCTGGCCGCTGCGGTCGAATTCGGTCGAGTGGACCTGCACGATCAGCGGCTTGCCCGTTTCGGCGGCCAGCGCCAGGGCGGCGGGAAACGTCATCCAGTCGTGGGCGTGGATCAGATCAAATTCTTCGGCCTGCGCTATTTTCAGGACGCGTTCGGCGTAGAGCTGGACTTCGGCGCCGATGTCCGGCCCGTAATTGCCGTCGGCGTTGCCAGAGATTCCGTCGGCCAGCAGGGCGGTCGCGGCCCGGCGCCGGCCGTTGCCGGCGGCAAGTCCCGGGTGCCCGTAGGGCGTCAGGGTCGAAGGGATCGCGCGGAAGCGGACGTGGCGAAAGCCCGCCTCGCATTCGGCGGAGGCGCCGATGACGGAAAGAGCTCCGGAAGCAGCGGCGCAGGAGGCGGGCGTGGCCCGGGGAAGGACGAAGATCACCGGCATGCCCAGGCGATCCATCGCTTTGGTGAGCCCGTAGCAGGCCGTACCGAGGCCGCCGCTGATGAACGGGGGGAACTCCCAGCCCAGCATGAGCGTCCTGATCTTCACCTTTTGTTCCTCCCTGAGCGGTACGGCCGGACTCAAAGCAGTGTTTTTTCGCGATGCAGCCGGATTTTTCCGCCTCGCGGGCGCCGGCGACGAAATAGGTCCCTGACAACCGCCGCCGGGGCTGCTCAACTCAAAATTACCAGATTTATCACGCCGGTCAACGGGATTGTCCGAACATTCCCTCGCTCTTGTGAGAAATTCATGTCGGGCCGGCCATCACGGCGCGGTCGGGCGGACGGCCCGGCGCGAATTGAGCCGATTTGCTTCTTTGCACCTGGCGACCTGGTGCGTATAGTGTGACGCAAATCGGCAAGACGTGTGACGCGGATTATGATGACGTTGCGTTTTTGAAGGAGAGAGACATGAGCGATGAGATCGTGAGGATTTTAGGTGCGGATGCCGAGGGCCTCCTGAGCCACGAGTGCCGGACGGTGCCGAAGGAGATGCTTCATCTCCCCGGCCCGGGGTTTATCGACGAGGTCTTCTCGGCGACGGACCGTCCGACGGCAGTGCTGCGAAACCTCCAGATGGTCTTCGACCACGGCCGCCTTGGCGGGACGGGCTACCTCTCGATCTTGCCGGTGGACCAGGGGATCGAGCATTCGGCGGGCGCCTCGTTCGCTCCCAACCCGATTTACTTCGACCCGGAGAACATCGTCAAGCTGGCCATCGAGGGCCAATGCAACGCCGTTGCTTCCACCCTGGGCGTTTTGGGGGCCGTGGCACGCCGATACGCCCACAAGATCCCGTTTATCACCAAGATCAATCACAACGAGTTCCTGAGCTATCCGAATTCGTTCGATCAGCGGCTCTTTGCTTCGGTGGAGCAGGCGTTCAACCTGGGTGCCGTGGCGGTGGGGGCCACGGTCTACTACGGCTCGGAGGAGTCGCGACGCCAGATCGAGGAAGTCTCCGAGGCCTTCGAGCGGGCGCACGAGCTGGGCATGTTCACGGTGCTCTGGGCCTATCTGCGCAACAACGGGTTCAAGAAAGACGGCGTGGATTACAACACGTCGGCCGATCTGAGCGGGCAGGCCAACCATCTGGCGGTGACCATTGAGGCCGACATCGTCAAGCAGAAGCAGCCCACCTGCAACGGAGGCTACAAGGCCGTGGGCTTCGGCAAGACCCACCCGCGCGTCTACGAGAAGCTGACGTCGGAGCATCCCATCGACCAGACGAGGTACCAGTTGGTCAACTGCTACATGGGTCGGGTCCCGATGATCAATTCGGGCGGTGCGTCGGGCGACAACGATTTGCAGCAGGTGGTCAAGACGGCGGTGATCAACAAGCGGGCCGGCGGCACGGGTCTCATCACGGGCCGCAAGGCCTTCCAGAAGCCGATGGAAGAGGGCGTCGCGCTGCTCTCGGCGGTGCAGGACGTGTATCTGGCCGAAGAAATCGCCGTGGCATGAGAGAGCGGTTTGTTCGGCGGGGGGGCAGGACCAGGCCCATTGGTGCTGACGGGCGTCCAGGAGAGCCGATGTGAGGGGGCATGGAAAATCCCTGCTCGTGCAGGACCACGAGGGCGGTCCTGTTTGCACAGGCGTGAAGCCCGTCTGAAATATTCGCATCCCGTGTGCGACTACGTTGGGGTAGGATTGGGTGGTTGTGTTTCAACGACGAAACCGTGAAACCCGATGTAAGGGCCCGGCTCATGGATACGGTGATTCGTTTTGTGGAAGCGCTGGAGTTCTGGGGCTGGATCGCGATTGTCGTCGTTGTCGGCCTTGCCATCGAGGGCATTGTCACAGTCAAGCGGATGCAAATCAAGCATGCCGAGCGGATGGCGAAGATCGAGCACGGAATGGACCCGGGCAACGAAACCGAAGCCTACAAGAAGGACGAAGTATAGAACCCGTCCCGATCTGAGGCTCCTCGGTCAACGTTATGGCGGCGGCAATGATCGCTTCGATCCGCCGTGCCGACAGGTTAGCTGCGTCTGTGGTTTCTGCCTGCCCCGCAGTGACGGCGAAGATACGCGATGCTCCGTTCAAATTCCGTGCGTTGATACTGCTTCTCGAACGCCTTGGCATCCGTGCCGGGAGCGGGCTTGATGACCTCGATGGGCCGGCCGCGACGACAGAGCTTGAGGAAGTCGACCAGATCGGCGGCATGGAGATTCGGATAGCCTTTCCAGAAGTCGGCGGTCAGGAAGGCAATAGGACGCGCCGAATTGGAAATAGACTCGACGAACAGGGGCACGCCGGGACACAGTGTGGCCATGTGCCGCGTGAAGGCGGGAACATCCATCAGACCGTCTCCAATGGCTGTCCACTGGAAGGTCGCCCCCTCTTGAGATTCCCAAACCATGTAATCGCGCACACTGGTACAGACCACGTGGGAACCCAGCATCTGTATCTGTTTCATCGGGTCTTCCATCGCCCATAATGCGTTACCAGGATCCAGCATGACGCCACAGACATCCGTGCCGACTTGCTCAATCAGCCCGAGCAGTTCTTCCGAACGCAGGTCCGCGGCGTGGTTCTCGAAACCAAATTTGACACCTGCATCCTGGGCGCGACGGCGCAGGGCTTTCAAAACCTTGACGGCTTCTTGAATGCGGGCCTCGATGCCGCCTTCGGTGTAACGATCATCCACTTTGCCGATACGCACGTTGACCACCGGCGAACCGACCGCCTGCGCAACGCGAATGCCTTCGGCCAGCAAGGCTTCTGCGTCACCATACTTCTTGGAAAATGTCACGCTGTTTTCGCTGACACCGCCGGCCCCAATGTAAATCCGCATACCATGTGAGTCGGCAGTCTCCTTGAGGCGTTTGAGATGCGCGGTGTCCAGACTCTCGAAGTAGTTGAGACTGTTGAGCAATACCGCATCGAGCTTTTGCCCGGCAGCATACTCTATCAGTTGGCCCGCCTTCCAGCGCATGGCTCGTACGGAGTGGGCATCCAACCCAAGCGGCATCCGAGGAGCATCGGCGGATCGTGCGCGGAGCGTTCCCGTGACCGCCAATCCAAGAGCCGACCTGGCAGCGAGACTGAGGAAATCACGGCGGTGCAATAGGTTGGTTATGAGAGGATTCAGCGATACGAGGTTCGTTGCCATGGTTGCGTTCATGATGCATCTCCGTTCTGTGCGTTCACTGGAATCGCGTCAGTTAGCGGGATCTCACCTCGGAGCAACTTTCCGGCCTCTCCGGCAAGCTGCAGATAAAAGTCGCTCGGTAGACCTTCGTAGGTTAAGAATGGTGTTTCACCGCTGCTGGGCGGGTCGTTCGAGCATTTGAAAATAGCGGTGCCTTCGTCGACCTCGTCGAACATGGCGATATAGAGCATATCGGCGCCCGCTTTCTTATTGGCAACGATTTGCGACCACAGGAACTGCCCCTTGAGCCGCGGGATCGAGCCGAGTTCATCGCCTTTGAGGTTGTGCCAACTGAAACCCGGAAAGACGACCGGCATGTAGTCGATGTCATGTCCCCGGGCCCAGGCGATGTCTGGCGCCCAGTATTTCTGGGCATGGCTTTGAACGCCGCGCAGGTCGCGAAAACGGCCGACACTCCAGGGACTCAGTACATCGGCCAGCAGCAATACTTCGTGCAGGTACGGATGCTCGAGCGCGTCCCGGTCCTGCCGGCGCCAGCCCGTGGCAATGCCCAGCATCACGCTGCAATTGTCTGCCTTGAACTGCTTGATCAGTTTCCTGCATGGTTCGAGGCCGGCGCGTCGCTTGATCTGGTTGTTGAAGCCGACCCCCCAGATCGTGACCAACGGCTTGCCCCTATGATGCTGATAGGCGGGGTCTTCCGTGATGTGCATCGTGTGGCGCAGCATGCGCCAATCGTCGAACACCTCGATGAGCCGTTTGTCCGGCATGCCGGTGAGGTCATACATGACCGCGTACGTGCGGCCGTAACGGTTGGCTCCTTCACGCGCGCTGGATAACACCTTGTCCTTGTGGTAGCGCATGGTCTCATTGTGCAGGCTATGGCTGAAGCGCTGCACGAAGGCGCCGTCGATGCCGTAGTCGGCCATCCACTTGAAGTGGCGGATCACGGTCTTGCGGTTATGCGAGCTGAACACCCTGGCCGGTGTGCCGTCTTCATGGGTGAAGGCGGTCGCGTAGAGTTCGTCGTCATCGTATTCCGACACATCCGGCCAAAGGTCAACGGTGACATTACCCGGCCCAAACCCTCTTCTGCCGCCCCAGTGCGTCCAGCCCAGGCCGGCGCCGTCACCGGGGCAGTTGAACCAGCCCTGGTATCCGGTCATCACCTTGCCCGTCAGAGTATTCGGATCGACGCCCTGGACGGAAGGGCCATCATACGGCTTCAGGACTTCTTCGATCGGTGTTGCGTATGCTGTCGACACAAGCATAGTGAAAACAAGCATTAAGATCAGATGACGATGGGTCGCTTTCACGTTGTTTCCTTTGTTCCCAGATTCTCTTGACACTTCAGCTACCGTTGAGATTCCCAGAAGTTCAAACGCCCTCCCTTAATCCGTTTAAATACTGGGGTCGATTGGGGTCGCTGTAACGTGGGCATCTGCGCCATGGTGGTTTCCGCGTAGCCCCTCAGACGCCGAACGACCTCCGGATATCGCGTACTCACATCGATCTGTTCGCCCGGATCGTCCGCCACATTGAAGAGCTGCCACGCTTTCGGCTCGGGCCCGCGGGTCAGTCCCGGATAACTCGCGGGCGTATACTGTTCAAACGGTGCAATGATAGTCACGCCATCCGGAGCACGGGGGTCTTTCCACGTCTCCAGATTTTGTAGAGGACGGTACTTCTTTTGCGCGCGTACATGCAGTTTCCACGGCCCACTGTGAACGGTCATGAGTCGATCGCCATGCATGGTAATGAGGAAGGGATGGGCACTGGGCGCCTCTTCAGACACCAGTAGTGGTTGGAGGTTCTTGCCATCGATCACTCGCTCCATGGGTAAGGCGGCCCCGGCTATGTGGAGCAGTGTGGGAAAGAGATCCACGATAGAGGCCAGGGATGGATTCGATATTCCCTCGGGAAGATGTCCAGGCCAACGGACGATACATGGAACGCGCACGCCTCCATCCCATGATGCGTGTTTTCTACCGCGTAAGCGGCCATTGTTCCCCCCATAAGTTGCCCCATTGTCGGAAGTGAAGATGACAATCGTGTTTTGGTCAATGCCGAGTTGACGTATTGTCTTCATGATTTCCCCTACCGACCAGTCCAATTCCCGAATCACATCCTCGTAGAGATTGTCAGGAGTGTCGGGTGTATAGAAATCTTCACTGGCGGCCAGAGGTTTGTGGGGCATTGCATGGGCGAGATAGAGAAAAAACGGTTGCGACGCGGCCACGGCGGCGCGAATGAATTCAACCGACGCCCGGGTATAGCGTTGCGTGAGCTGAGCCTGAATGACCGGATAGGTCACGACGTCTTCGTCTTCAACCAGTTGCACGGGGCACATATCATTGGAATAGAGAATGCCTACGTAGTGATCAAATCCCTGACGCGTGGGGAGCAAATGAGGTTTGTGACCCAGGTGCCATTTACCCACACACTGGGTACGGTAGCCGATCCCCCGCAACACCTCGGCCAAGGTGAGTTCCGACGGATCGAGTCCGTAATCGTCAATGCCCCGGTCCGGCGTGGGATTGTAGACGATCCCCGTACGATAGGGATAACGCCCTGTCAATAGCGACGCCCGTGAAGGCGCGCAGTAGGGCATGGGCGTAAGAAAGCGTGTCAACCTCACACCTTGTTTGCCCAGTTGGTCAATATGTGGTGTGTGCGTCACCGGATCTTGAAATCCGAAACCGGCGACGTCTCCATAGCCCAGGTCATCACACAGAATAAGGATGATGTTCGGTTTTGTTTCCTTGGCATGGATTGCCAGAGGACCGAGTGATATGAGGAGGATAAAACACGTTGTCATGCTTCTTCGCAACTTCATGGCATGCCTTTGTTATGGTTACTTTTGCGGGTGTGGGTTCGGTTATTTGCTAACACTCGTTCGCGTCATCCAATCCCGAAAACAAGCTTCCAGTTCAGCCATCTTCACGTCGATGTTTGGTGACTTAGCACGATTCACCAGTAGATTATTCATCTCGTGTGGATCGTTATTCAGGTTGTAAAGAGCTTTCTTCACTTTCTTGGCCGAGGGATCGGGCTGCATCAACTTCCAGCCGCCTTTCAAAACCATGTGCGACGGTTTGCCTTGCAGATCGCTGAGCCATTCCGTAACCACGTACGTGTCGTCCTCGTTGACGCTGCCTTCAATCAGTCCACGCAGAGAATGGCCGTCTGAGGGGTGAGGGGGCATATCCAGATAATCCAGGATGGTCGCGAACAGATTCATGCTGGACACGGGAGCCTTCACTCTTGTTCCGGGCTTGATTCTTCCGGGAAACCGGATCATCATTGGGACATGAGACGACTCTTCATAGAAACAGAACTTACCCCTCATCCCGTGGCTTCCCAGCATTTCGCCGTGGTCACTGAGAAAAATCACCAGGGTATTGTCCGTCAATCCCAGTTCGTCGAGCTTGTCCAAGATCCGTCCGACCCAATCATCCACTTCTTTGATCAGAGCGTAGTATTCCGAGATGAAATACTGAATCATCTTCGGGTCGGAGTATTTCTCATCCGTTCGTTTTTTCGCCATCAGATACGGCGATTCCGCCATGTCATCATCGATGCTGACCGGAGGGACCATCTTCTCTGGGGGATACATTTTTATGTATTTCTCTGAAGCCAGATAAGGAGGGTGCGGATGATGGAACGAACAGGTGATGCTGAAGGGTGCGTCTTTTAGCCGTTCCAACGCTTGAATCGTCGTACCCGCTTCAAAAGCCGGAATGTGGCACTCGGTGGGAATGGTTGTCACCCCGTGGATGTCCGACTGTCCAACCTTGATATCTGATTTCAGTCCCTTCTTCTTCAGGTCAAAACGCCGGTCAATCGGATCCGGGACATAGGGTCTCTCTGTCAGCGTATCTTTCAATTCCCCCTCTTTGAGCGTCCTGCTGGGATACAACGGATTGAGGTAGTTCAGATAAGCCGCTTTCTTCCCGGGGCCCAGTTCAGTCTTGTGGATGCCCGCGGCGGTTACCGGATTGTTATAGATCCTCGCCCGAAAGACCGGCGAGTGCCATTTGCCGTAATATTCACACTCGTACCCGTTTTCCGACAGAATTTCGTCGTAGGTCTTCATCGGCATCACGCCGGTGTCCTCCGTGACATGGGCCTGTTTGTTCGAAATCACCTGGGTATTGGCAACCGTGCGACCTGTCAGTATCGATGACCTGGCTGGAGCGCACACGGCGCATTGTGCATGGGTGTTTTCGAACCAGGCGCCTTCGCGCGCAATCCGGTCGAGATGCGGCGTATGCAGGGTCGTATTGCCGGCATAGCTCACTGCGTCAAAACGCTGCTGGTCCGTCATCAGGAACAGCAGGTTCGGCTTACTGCCTTTGCTCCCGCGCCGCCGCGATGCTTCCGAGCATCCGGGTAAACTCGTAGCCGTTATGGTCAACGCCGCCGCTCTTAAAAACTCTCTTCTGTTCATTGTTCGTTTGACCTTTCCTTATATTCGTAATCCAGGTGGTCGCCGCCCGAGGGGTGAGCGTGATACAGATACATGGCGCCGTAGGTCCAGTTGGCGCCTTTCATGCCCGGGAAATTCAGTCGATCCATCATCAATGCGATGTAGGGGGCAGGATAGCCCTCGGGCAGCGGAATGACATTGGGCCACACACGCGTGCCGCTCTTGCTGTCCCACGGCGGCAGGTGCATGTTGAGTTCGCCAGCAGGCTTCAGGTCCGGGTAGGTATAGATGTAGACTTTGCGGTCTTTGCTGCCGAACAATACGTAGTATCTGGAGCCGAACTTCTGAAGCAGACAGCCGGTACTGTTTTTATCAACGGGACCTGCAATGATTCGATAGGGCCCGTCCCATGTGTCAGACTCATAAAGGGTGGCCGGAAAACCTGCTCCTCCTTTTGCGCAAGCCAGCACGCGCCATTTCTGCGCCTCTTGATCATAGATCACCTGCGGATCTTCCGACGAGTTTGGCAGGACAACCGGTTTTGCTTGCATGATCGATATACCCTGCAACGGTTCCTTGGCACTTTGCACCGCCAGTATCATCTTCTTTTCTTTCTTGGTCGGATCCCCATAGGAAGAGAAACCTACAGTAAAACCTCGCCATTGTTTGGCGTTGCGATCGTAGATAATGCTGGACGCCAGATCGTTTCTGAGCTTGCCGTCCCCGCGATCATACAGGATGATGCCTTCGAAACGAATATCGAACACCGACGGATTCAAACTGTATACCCCCTGTATCGGATGCGGCAGGCCGCCACCGCGCACTGTCATTAGAAACCACAGTCGACCGTCTTTGAATATAGGCGATCCATCCTCATACGTCACATTCCGGATATCCGCCTGACCGATCCCCGGTGACAATGCCGCGGTCGCTTCATCTATATAGATCGATTGCCCTGCCTCCATCGAAGTGTGCAGGCAGAACTCACAACGTCGCATCAGTTCCTTACGCCGCAGGTCGAAGTGCTGGACAAAATCCATCCGTCCGATCAATGTCGATACGTCGTTGCGCTCGATAAAGAGATTGACGCCCACTGCCAGCATCTGTGC
>Ga0272441_10014473_pt1 | contig 11184 bp, 5 predicted proteins | sample SSMProp6N_FD_193582 | JGI IMG/M metagenome (GOLD analysis project Ga0272441, IMG submission 193582) | Marine sediment archaeal communities from Little Sippewissett salt marsh, Falmouth, MA, United States - SSM-Prop-6N | ecosystem: Environmental > Aquatic > Marine > Wetlands > Sediment ... | reverse complement strand
GGGGCACGGGCTTGACTACGACCGAAATGCAGAAGATTCAGACATATATAGATGGCGGGTGGGACTTGGTTGGTGAAACGGTCCATGGTCTATGTGACTTCTGGGTGATCCAAGAAGGGACCTATCCGAGCTTGGCCGTGTTGTCCGGTATCCTCCCAGTTGAACCCAATGGATCGGGGACGCAGGATGATCCCTATCTATTAACGAATGCCAATGACCTAGGAACAGTCTGGCATCGTCCCTGGGCTTGTTACCGTCTGGAGGCGGATATTGATTTAAGTGGCATTACCTGCAGCTCGGCCGTGGTGCCCGTATTTGGTGGAGCCTTTGATGGCAATGGCCATATCATTTCCAACCTTAACATTGATGGAGGAGGTTTCTTGGGATTCTTTGGTCAATGCTCCTCCGGTGCGGTCATTTCCCATCTCGGTCTAGAAGCGGTGGATGTCAATGGAACGAATGACCGTGTCGGTGGGCTCGTGGGACGTAATGGTGGCAGTATCACATTGAGCTACAGCACGGGCTCGGTCAGTGGAGATGCCCATGTTGGCGGCCTCGTGGGTAGGAATCATGGCGATGTTGCTGCCTGCTACTGTCTGGGGGCAGTTGTCGGGAGCGGAAATTATGTCGGAGGACTGATAGGCGACAACACAGGTTGCGTCGCCGCCAGCTACAGCAGTGCCTCAGTGGATGGCAGTGCTGATGTGGGCGGTCTCGTGGGCGCGAACGATTGGTCCAGCGACGCTAGCATCAGCAACTGCCACAGCACCGGCAGGATCCATGGAGAATGGCGTGTCGGTGGATTGGTCGGTACGAACTCTTGGGCTACCATCACGGCGAGCTACAGTACCGGCGCAGTCGCAGGAGATCACGCCATCGGCGGCCTTGTTGGTGAAAACTGGCGGGGCACAATCCTCGCAAGTTACAGCATGACCACCGTCACGGGGCACAGCTCTGTTGGAGGTCTGGTGGGCAGCGATATCCACGGGGCCCTTTGTGAATCGTACTCCCTTGGCAGCGTAACGGGCGACGAATGGGTTGGCGGCTTAATTGGGGATCAGAGTGCCGATGATTTCTTAGGGGGTCTTGATATGTGCAGCGTTGTCCACTGTTACTCGGCGGCACGTGTTCAGGGGGACACCGATACCGCTGGACTTATCGGGAGTGCCTACAAAGTCGGGGTCATCATCACCGGGTCTTTTTGGGATATCCAGACTTCGGGCCAGACGACCAGTGAAGGCGGCACCGGCAAGACCACGGCCGAAATGCAAACGGCCAGCACCTTCCTCGAAGCCGGCTGGGACTTCGTGGACGAAACAGACAACGGCCCAAATGACATCTGGAAGATCGTCGAGGGCCAAACCTATCCGCTCCTGTCCTGGCAGAAGTACGGCGGCGGGACGGGCGAACCCAACGATCCGTACCTGATCTACACGGCCGAGCATCTGAACGCCCTCGGGGCCGAACCGAACGACTACGACAAGCACTTTAAGCTCATGGCGGATATTGATCTGTCGGAATATGCGTATGACAGAGCTGTGATTGCCCCGGATGTGAATGACGCCATTGATTCTTTGGGGAATCTGCTTGATGGGACACCGTTCAGTGGGGTGTTCGATGGTGGCGGCCACACAATCTCGCATCTAACCATCGAGGGCAAGGACTACCTGGGTCTTTTCGGCTTTCTAGAAAGCCGCTATGGTATGCCCCATGCCTCAATCAAGGATCTGGGCATAGTGGATGTCAATGTGATTGCCTCAGGGTCTTGTGTCGGCGGCCTCGTAGGCGAGAACTCCCGGAGCAGCATCGTCGAAAGCTACAGCACCGGCTCGGTAAGTGGAACAGAGTGTGTCGGGGGCCTCGCGGGAAGAAGCATGTCGTATACTGATTTGCGGGAATGCTACAGTACTGCCACCGTAACTGGCAGTGGTGCTGTCGGCGGCCTCGTGGGGGGGATAGGCCGTAGCTGGGTTGAAGAGTGTTTTGGCGGGGGCCCTGTTAACGGCAACGTGAATGTTGGAGGGTTGGCAGGATGGGCTTCTCAGACCTTTATAGCCAATTCCTACAGCACGGGTGCAGTAAGTGGCTACAGTCGTGTCGGAGGGCTCGTGGGCGGGCTGGGTCTTGAAGGCGGAGTGAGCTTCTGCTATAGCACTGGTGTCGTCAGCGGCAATGACAATGTCGGCGGCTTGGTAGGAGCTGGGGCATCGACATGGAATCGCGAGAGTGGATCTGTAGATGGTTGCTTCTGGGACACACAGACCTCAGGGTGTGTGTTGAGCTACGGAGACGATGGCGGCACAGGCAAAACTACCGCCGAAATGCAGACCGCCAGCACCTTCCTTGAAGCTGGCTGGGACTTCATCGACGAGACCGAAAACGGCACGGACGACATCTGGTGGATTCTCGAAGGCCAGGACTATCCGCGGTTGTGGTGGGAGCATGTCGTCTGGTTTCCGGATTATATGCCGCTTGATCCCAATGAGCATGGCATCAAAATATTCGAGTGGATTTATGGTGAGTCGGGAGCGTACGTCAGTGAGATAGGAGACCTCGAAACGGTCCCATACGCATCTGGCGCTCTTACCGGCGTTCAGATAATCAACTTTTCGGGCTGGGGCCGGCCTGCGGCGACCATTTTGAACGATGGGGCCTCTGTCAAGTTCCTGGCTGCAGGTTCAGCGTATATCTCGGCGGATACTACTCTCGGGAGTCATCCGTCTGTGTACTCCTTCGGTGCGCTGGGCGACGGTGATATCATTGATGTGGGAATCTACTGGCTCCGAAAAGACTCATCCGAATGGGAGAGTGATGAAGGCATACAGCTCCTCATCGACATTCAAGATGTCACCGTCCCGGCGGGAGTCTACAACGATGCTGTTATCATGTGGTGGATCGATACGAAATACTCCTTCGTCCCGTTGGCGTTCCATGGAATGGAATCCGAGCTGGGTATCACATTGCCGACCGGTTCGGATTTGCGCGGCCGTTCCGTCACAGACTTTGATATCTTCTCACGAGGCGTTGGGCTCATCGCCCACGGCGGCGTCGATGCGGCAGAAGGTACGTTGACTGACCTCGCCGTGATGAAACAAGTCGATTAGAGTATGGAGGCGAAAACGGCACGGACAACATCTGGCGGATCAACGAAAGGAACGACTATCCGAGATTGTGGTGGGAGCTGATGCCTGAGGGCTGACCCTGCGTTCTTCACTTATCGTCGCCCGGCGTGGTTCTCCGGGCGTTTGCTCTATAATCGCACGATGTATGAAACGCGGCATTAGCGACCGATGTGGACGGTGCTGCTGTCGGGGATTTCGCCTTTGAGACGGCCGGTCTTGAGGTTCCACTCGATTTCGTCGACGAGGGCGCCGTTGAGGTAGCAGGGCTGGACGCTGTCGCCGACGATGGTCATGCGGGCGTCGGCGTGGTCGTAGGTGAGCCGGCCGCCGGCGAAGCGGTTGGTGTCGTCCCAGTAGGTGATGCCGTCGGCGGCCATGAGCCAATCCAGTTCGCGGCGGTCGTCGGCGCCGGGGCGGAGCGTGACCTCGAAGTAGCCGGCGTCGGCGTGCATGGCCTCTCCGGTTTCGCCGTCCTCGACGGGCACGTAGTCGATGCGGATCGGCTGGGCGCCGGCCTCGGCGACGATCTTGTTGGTCCGACCAGAGAACGTCAGCAGGTCGAAGTCCCGCAGCCGGGCGTAGCACGGCCGTTTGAGGCTGATCTCGTTGGGCTCCGGCGGCGAATCGGCGGCGCGAGCGTTGTGAAGCGTCACCACACCCGGGCCGTAAGCGGTGAAGACCTGGCGGTCGGCCTCGTAATCCATGCGCGAGGCCTCGAAGCCCGTCCAGCCGGCCAGATCCTGCTCGATGCGCTTGAGAACGACCAGCGAGACCGCCCCGCCGTGGGCCGCAAAGCGCGTGACAGTCACGTTCGTCTCGGCGCCGGCCTCGTCGGGCGCGACGTCCAGACCGAGAGTGAACCTCGGCGCCATCAGCGTGTACTCGTAGCGAGCCTCGGCCTCGGCCTGCTCGATGCGAGCGACGCAATCGCCCTCGAACAGCACCTCCCGCGAGGCCGCGAGAAAACGAACGGCCCGGCGCGCGGTGACCTCCATCGGGATAAGCTCGGCGTCCGACGACGGACCGCCCAGACCGTTGGGATCGACGTAAAACGTCAAGTCCACCGGGCCGGCGAGCGTGGTGTTGCCGCTGGGGACGTCGTAGTCGATGCGCCGGGCCAGGGCCCGCTGGCGGTCGGGCGAATCCGTCTCCTGCGGCGCGGGCGGGTCGGCGGCCTCTTCCGTCGGCGTGACAGCGTCCGGTTCGCCGAACGCGCGGGCCGAGTCGGTCGGGGCCACGACGAATCCCCCGTCGCAGGTGACAACGATGTCGTAAAACTCCTCCGGTATGGCGTCGAAAGCGATGTGCGTCGAGGCGGTGGTGTCCAGCGCATCGGGGCCCGGAATCGGCACCACCTCGGGTTCGTTCGGATCGGCCGACTCGCCGGTTCGCTTGGGCGGTTCGGTCTTCCGGTCCGACTCCTCCCAGAGAATGTTGTTGATGGAAAGCCGGTCACGGGCCAGGACAAACTGCTCGGGCGTCTCGATCACAACGTTCCGCTGGAAAACGCATCGGTAATAGCGGCCCGGCGCGGCGTTGGGGTCGTCACCGTCGGCGCGGTCATCGGCGGCGGTCTGGCGGCTCTGCGAGGAAGCGGTCTCGGCCGCAACCTCGACGGCGGTGCGTGCCTCCGGCGGCGCGGCCTCCTCGTCCGGACCGGTCACGCTCGAGAGCGAGCCGATCTCGGCGCTGCGCAGACGCAAGCTGTGCAGGTCCGTGATCCGAAACAGCTCGAGCCGCCGGCGCGCACCGTCATAGATCAGCTCCAGCCCGGTCCCCTCCAACGAGGCGCTGCGCGAGACGAACTTCACCGCCCCGTTGCTGGAGAACAGCGACTGGTCCGCCACGAACGCCACGTCGTCAAGGTAGATGAAGCACTCCATGGGGTCGTTGGGCTCGGGCGGAACGATGTGAATGACCACGTTGCCCTGAAAGACCGCGTCGTTGGGCATCAGCTTGCCGAAGGCCGTCTCGAGCTGGAACGTGCCGCGGTCGGCCGTCACGTCGCAGCGAAACTCCGGCAGATAGAGCTTCATGAAAGGGTTGGTAATCTCCCACTGCTCCCCGTCCCGGTGCAGAAGCTCCTCGAAGCCCAGCTCGCGGTCCACCTGCTGATTCTCATTCGTATGGAACAGGACCGTCTGGTTGAGCGAGCCGATCCCGATACCGTCGACGGTGCCGATCGCGCCGTCCCCGGCATCGGCGTTCGGATCGAGAATCGCCCCGGGCAACGGCGCCGGCAGGTTCAGCTCGACCGGGGGCGTTCCCCCGAGCTGCGCATACACCAGGTAGCCCACGAGCAACGCCGCCAGCACCACCAGTCCCACTATGAATTTGCGGACGCCCACATTCGCACCTTCTATTTTGACGCTGCTATTGCGTGTAGCGTTTCATCAGATCCTGCCACCGCCCGGCTTTTTTCAAGAGGTGCTCGACGACCTCGCGCACGGCACCGTCGCCGCCGGAACGGGTCGTGACGTAGTCGGCGGCCTCCTTCGCCTCCTCGACGGCGTTGGCCACGGCAACGCCGAAGCCGACGTACCGAATGACCGGCACATCCGGCAGGTCGTCGCCGATATAGGCCACGTTGCCGGGCGTCAGATTCAACTGGGCCAGCAGCTCATCCAGGGCCGGCCGCTTGAAATGACAATCCTGGAGCACGTGCGCGATTTGCAGTTGCTCGGCCCGGCGCTGCACCGGCGTGCAGGCCCGCCCGCTCAGCAACGCCACCTCCAGCCCCGCCCGCTGCCAGAGACGAATGCCGTGCCCGTCGTGCGCGTGGAAGCACTTGCTCTCGCTGCCGTCGGCGTGCACGATCAGCCGCCCGTCGGTCAGCACGCCATCGACGTCCAGCACCAGCAGCTTGACGGCGGCCCAGTCCATGTTCGATCCTTCGTTCATCCCTGCCTTCTTCGGTCCTTTCCGTCTTCGTCGGTCCCGGGCGAGCGGCGCCGAGGGCCCTATCCGACCACCTTGATCGTCACGATATCCTGCACGTCGATCAGCCCGACGGGCCGATCCTGCGCGTCCACCACGGGCAGCTCGTCAATGCGATATTTGTGAAAGAGCGCGGTCGCTTCCGAAGCCAGGGCGTCGGCGCGGATGCGCTTGCAGCCGGGCGTCATGATGTCACCGGCCTTGAGATCGAGAACCGCCGCGGCCTCCCGCGTCAGCAGCCGCCTGAGATCGCCGTCGGTGATAATGCCGGCGAGCTTGCCTTCGGGATCGACGACCATGACCGCCCCGTGGCGTTTCAGCTCGCCCGTCGTCACCAACATGTCACGAACCGTCTCATCCAGACCGACCAACGGCAGCTTCTCCCCGGGCCGGAACATCATGGATTGCTCGACGGTCATGAGCTGGGCCCCCAGCGAGCCGCCCGGATGGAAGCGGACGTAATCCTCCACGCTGAAGCGGCGGGCTTTCATCACGGTAAAGGCCAGGGCGTCACCGATGGCGAGCATACAGGCCGTCGAGACACTCGGCGCCACGCCCAGCGGGCACGCCTCGCTGACCTTGCCCATGCACAGAACCACGTTGCTGTACCGGCTCAGCGTCGAACCGGACTCCCCGGTGATGGCGATCATGCGGATATCCAGGTGCTTGACGAGGTTGATCAGCCGGGTCACCTCGTCGGTTTCCCCCCCGTAACTGAGCACGATGACGATGTCGCTCTTTCTCAGCCGGCCCAGGTCGCCGTGCACCGCCTCGGCCGGATGCAGAAAATGACTCGGCGTCCCGGTCGAAGCCAGCGTGGCGCTGATCTTGCGACCGATGATGCCGGCCTTCCCGATGCCGGTGACAATACAGGAGCCGCGGCATTCGTAGAGCATCTCGACCGCCCGGGCGAAGGGCGCATCCACGATCGGGGTCATCGACGCGATCGCGTCGGCTTCGGCCCGAATGACACTGCGGGCATATTCGAGGTCAAAATCCACGGTCTCAAAAGTTCCTTGCCAAAGCGTGCCACCGGCACGCACATACCATCCATATCGAACCGCCGGCCCCGGCCGACGGGGCACGTGAGCCACGCGGCCGGACCGTTCTTGCAAGTCCTTTTACGCCATGACACGCCGGCGGTCAAGCCGAAACACCGCAGGCCCACCAATGACGTCTCTGTGCAGATTTCCGTAGGGGCCCCGGCGCGCCGGGGTGCGCGCCCGTAGGGGCAACCCCCTGTGGTTGCCCTGATTGGCAATGCCCGAGGCCCGACGGGTGGCAGCGTCAAGGCCGCAGGCCTTGGCGATGGCGCAACGCCCGGGGCTCGTATAGCACCACAGGCTGCACGCAAGTTCCCCAGCGTCAAGATCGGGACGCCGTCTTACAGCTTGACCTCGCTGCCGCGATCGCTAAAGCAGAGCAGCTCGCGCTCCTCGCCGGCACAATCCGGGGAAGAATGAACGATCACGCGTTTCTCCGTGAGCTGCTCGATCTGCGCGATGGCGGCCCTTTTCTCGTTCTGAAGATAGTCGGCCACGGGGGGCGAGACCGACAGCTCGATGCGCTTGATATGGTCCTTGGAGACGGCCAGATTCAGCAGGCGAATGATCTCCAGCGCCAGCGATTCGTGGCTCTTGACGAAGCCGATGCCGGCGCAATGCGGACAGGCCAGATAGGTGCTCAACTGCAACGACGGGCGCATGCGCTGCCGGGTCATCTCCACGACCCCGAAGCGACTGATGCGCAGGACCTTGGAACGGGCCCGGTCTCCCTTGACGGCGTCGCGAAAGGCCCGCTCGACCTCTTTGCGATGCTTCGGATTGCGCATGTCGATGAAGTCGCACACGATCAGGCCCCCGAGGTCGCGCAGCCGGAGTTGCCGGGCGATCTCGGCGGCGGCCTCCAGGTTGCTCTCGTACGCGGTCTCCTCGGCGTTCTTCTGCCGGCGATGCCGCCCGCTGTTGACGTCGATGGAAACGAGGGCCTCGGTCTGCTCGATCACGATGGAACCGCCGCAACGCAGCTCCACCGTACGCGATTGCACCTTGGCGATTTCCCCCTCGATCTGGTACTTGTGGAACAAGGGGATCGTGCCGTCATAGTACGTCACCTTCGGTTTCACCCGCGGCATCGCGATCGAGAGGAAATCCTTGATCTTGCGCACGGTGGTCTCGGAGTCGCAGACGATCTTGGTGATTTGATTGTCGAACACATCCCGCAGGGCGCGAATGACCAGATCCGATTCCTGGTAGAGGTCGCTCGGGCCGCCTTCCTTGTCGATGCGCTTCTCGATGGCCCGCCAGACCCGCTTGAGATAGCGCAGGTCGCTCTGGATATCTCGTTTCGAAGCCCCTTTGCCGGCGGTACGAATAATGAAGCCCTGCCCTTTGGGCGGGTTGCTTTCTTCGAACACGGCGGCGAGCCGCTTGCGCTCGTCCTCATCGTCGATCTTGTGCGAGATCCCGTAATTGCGCATCCAGGGCATCATCACCAGGTGCTTGCCGGCCAGCGCCAGATAGGTGCTGAGCGTCGGACCCTTGGTTTTGAGCCCTTCCTTGGTAACCTGGACCACCAGTTCCTGACCCCGACGCAAACAGCTCTGGATCGGGGGGCGATCCTTGAGGGCCTGCCGACGACCGATGTTCTCCAGGACACTGCCCTTGCCCTTTTGGAAGTACCTCGGGTGCAGGTCGCTGATGTGCAGGAATCCGTTCCTCTCGATCCCCATATCGAGAAAGGCGGCCTGGATCGCGGATTCGATATTGACGACCCGACCCTTGTAGATATTGCCGACGTGGGTTCCCAGACTATCGCGTTCGACGTACAGCTCTTCCAAAGAGCCCTTCTCGACGACGGCCACCCGGCATTCCTCGCTCTCGGCCACATTGACAAGCATATCTCTTGACATAATTCTATATCCTTTATATCGGGCTATGGCCCGCATTGTTTCTTTGTTGTTTTGCGGTCACGCGAGATTCCAGCGGACGCGGGTCCGGCGGATCGGGGCGGCCAGGTCGTCCGCTTCGACCCCGAGAACGCGCATCATCTCGTCCACGCGTACCGAGCCGGACGCCGTCACGTCACATTCCACCGTAAGGCCATCGTCTTCCAGCACGATCGACTTGAGAAACGGCCTCACGTCGATGGAGCGAACGTCACGACTTTTCGGCGACTTCCGTTCTACCATCAGGCGCTCGCTTGTCAACACCCACTCGACTTTCCGGCGGCGCTCCTGGGCACCCTCGCAACCCGGGCGACGCAAGGGAAACTCGTATACGGCCGAGTCACAGCGGAACGACACCCTGGAGGCCATCAGCCGCACCGAGACCACCTCGATCCCGGCCGGCACCGCCCGACGCAGCGTTTCACCCGTCCGAGACTCCCAGGCCGCGCAAGAAACGGGGCCCTCCGGGCCGTTCGGAAGACCACGCTCGTCCCGGAGTCTCAGGACCAGCAGTTCGTCGTCCGAGGCCACCCCGACCGTTCGCGGCAAAGGCAATGATATTTTCGGATGGGGATTAAATCCCTGGGTGTACGCGACGCAGATCCCCACGCGGGCGCACACCCGCTGCCAGAGGCGCATCGTCTCGGCGTGCGAGAGGAACCGGAGCCGCCCGCCCACGCGAAAACGCACCGCCCCCGTAGCATTCGTTGCGGGCCAGACCTCCGCTGTCCCCGAAGAACACCGAGAATCGTCATTCACTGTCTCGATCTTCATCGCTTTCAAGAAAGGAACGTTTCCACTTCATCGGGACCACTGCTTCACCATAGTCTGTCGTTTCTTTCCTCGCATCCTCGGACAATCAATATGCCTCCGGCAGGATCTTGCGCGCGGCGCTGCGCAAGTAGCCCGAAATCTGTCTCTCCGAGTTCATCCCCACGACCTTGCGCGCCAACTTGTGGCATTCCTCCAGCGTAACGGACCGAATAACCTGTTTGATCTCGGGGATCATCGGCGGCGTCAGCGAGAGGGTGCGGATCCCCATGCCGAGCAGGAGCATGACGTACTCCGGCTCGGAAGCGGTTTCTCCGCAGACGGACAAGCCGATCTGGGCCTTGTGCGCATCCTGAGTCACCATGCGAATGAGGCGAAGCACCGCGGGATCGGCTGGCGAGTACAACGTCGAGACCAGCTCGTTGCCCCGGTCCACCGCCAGCGTGTACTGCGTCAGATCGTTGGTCCCGATACTGAAGAAATCCGCGTCCCGCGCCAGCGTCGAGGCCGTCAGCGCCGCCGACGGCGTCTCGACCATGATCCCCACCTCGATGTCCCGGTTGTACCGGATCGACTCCTCATCCAGGTCCTCCATGACGTCGTGCAGGATCATTTTCGCCTGCATCAGCTCTTGAACGTTGGTGACCAGGGGGAACATGATCTTGACCTGTCCCAGCACCGAGGCGCGGAGAATGGCGCGGAGCTGCCGCTTGAACATGGTGAGATTCTGCAGGCAATAGCGGATGGAGCGGAGTCCCAGAAACGGGTTCGGCTCGGGCGCCCAGCGGCGGCTCTGCGTGTACTTGTCCGCTCCCAGATCGACGGTCCGAAACACGACCGGACGCTCGCGAAAGACGCGTACCGTTTCGGCGTACGCCTGGTAGTGCTCTTCCTCCGTCGGCTCGTTGGGCCGGTTGAGGTAGAGAAACTCGGTCCGATAGAGGCCGATCCCCTCGCCGCCCTTGGCCAGGACGACCTGCGCCTCGTCGGGAAACTCGATGTTGCCCAGGAGGGTGATTCGGACGCCGTCGCGGGTGAGAGCGGGCTTGGTCTGCAGGGCGTCGAGCTTGTGCTCCAGGGCAACGAAATCGCGGGAATACTTCTCGTATTCCCCCACGGTCTCGGCGTCCGGATTCACGATGACGATGCCGCGATTGCCGTCGATAACGACGGTGTCCCCGCCCCGGACGATCTCGGTGAGATCCTCGAGAGCCACCACGGCCGGGATTCCCAGCGAGCGGGCCACGATGGCGGCGTGACTCGTCCGTCCGCCGGCGTCCGAAGCCAGGCCCTTGACGAATTTCTTGTTGAAGCCCGCCGTCTGTGTCGGGCTCAACTCCCGCGCCACAATGATCACCTCTTCGCTGAGGCGTCCCACGTCTTCACGTTTGTGGCAGACGAGCTGTC
>Ga0272441_10014471_pt1 | contig 11185 bp, 10 predicted proteins | sample SSMProp6N_FD_193582 | JGI IMG/M metagenome (GOLD analysis project Ga0272441, IMG submission 193582) | Marine sediment archaeal communities from Little Sippewissett salt marsh, Falmouth, MA, United States - SSM-Prop-6N | ecosystem: Environmental > Aquatic > Marine > Wetlands > Sediment ... | reverse complement strand
ATTATAGTCGAAAACCAATTAGATGATACTAATTGGTTTTCGCCAGAATAGTGTTTAACGATACGAATAGATCAAATCTCTAACACTTGCGAGTTCGAGATTTGTCCGAAAAGTATCGTTAAACACTATATATGAAACTAGTTGGTTCTCGACTATAATCTCGATCGCCTCACAAAATGTTCTGACAAGCTAGATGTTCGAAAAATATAATATAGTTAAATTGAGGGATAATCATGCTCTTTGAAAGGATCGAGTCAGAAGGTTTAGCGCACTATTCGTACCTAATTGGTGACAAAAATGAGGCCGTGGTCGTAGATCCTCGCAGGGATTGTGAGATTTACATCGAGATGTCCTCTCAACGGGAAATGCGCATCGTACACATTTTGGAAACTCATCGTAACGAAGATTACGTCGTAGGTTCTGTGGAGCTTTCTTCTCGCACTGATGCACAGATTTGGCACGCAGATTCTCAGCTAAAATATGGATATGGTCAGGCCGTAAAAGAGGGGCAAACCTGGACGGTGGGGCAATTCCAAATTGAGGCCATATCAACCCCTGGGCACACGCCAGGGTCCATGAGCTATTTGCTTCGGGATGTTGGTGGCGATCCCTGGATGGTTTTCACAGGTGATGCGCTCTTTGCAGGCGAAGTGGGCAGAGTAGATCTGGTAAGCCCAGATCGAACGGTGGAAATGGCCCATTTGCTCTACGATTCGTTGTTCAACAAGCTTTTGCCCTTAGGTGATGAAGTCATAGTCTGTCCAGGACACGGTGCAGGATCTGTATGTGGTGCCTCAATAGCCGATAGGAAATGGACAACCATCGGTCTTGAGCGAAAGCTCAATTCCAAGCTTCAGTTTGCCAACGAAGAGGAATTCGTAAATGAGATTGCTTTAGAGCTAGAACGTCCTCCACATTTCAGGCAGATTGAGATGTTGAACCTGAAAGGAGCATCTTTGCTATGCCAAGTTCCTCATCCGACTCCGTTATCTGCAGACAAATTTGCCGCAGCTGCAAACGATGGTTTCGTTTTGGACACCAGAACTGAATTGGGGTTTGGCGCGGCTCATTTGCCTTATGCTCTCAACATATGGCAAGATGGAGTGTCCTCTTATGGTGGTTGGTTTTTACCTTACGACAAGCAGATATTGTTGGTAAACGAGACCGGCAATAAAGAACAGGTGACCAGATATCTTCTCAGGCTTGGTTACGACAACGTGTCAGGATACTTGGCAGGGGGGATGCTTGCCTGGCACATGGCCGGAAAGGAGAGCAAATCAGTCAGAGCAATAACAGTCCAAGAACTGTGCTGCATATTGGACCAGAAGGAAAAGGGCGAGGCTTGGTTGTTGGACGTGCGGGGAATAGACGAGCTTGAGCGAAACGGAAGAATAAGCAGCGCCCACCACATACACATTACTTTGCTTCCTGAACGCCTGAACGAAGTTCCCAAAGACAGAACCATCTACATATTCTGCGGTAGCGGTTTGCGTTCCATGATCGCCGCTTCCATATTGCAGAAAGAAGGTTGGGAAAACTTGAAGGTGGTGTTGGGTGGACTTGCTGGTTGGAGTTCGGCGACCTGTCCCATCGTTCGAAAATGAAAACGGGCGACACGGTACATATCGCCCTTTTGAATATTATAATTATAGTCGAAAACCAATTAGATGAAACTAATTGGTTTTAGCCAGAATAGTGTTTAACGATACGAATATATCAAATCTCTAACTCTTGTGAGTTCGAGATTTATCCGAAAGGTATCGTTAAAAACTATAATCCGAAATGTATTATTAAACACTATAAATATCATACGATGATCATCTCTTTACAGCATTGACAGGCCTTCGTCAAAGGTTCGATCTTAGTTTTTGGGAAGGGGTCGATCAGACAAATATCTGTGGCCTTTACCTTGGTGAAGAGATGCTTTATGTTTCCATGATACACCTCTATATCACAATCGCCAGCGGCTCTGCCCACCAATATTGGCTCTTTTCCCAGATTTGAGCTCGGAATTTCTAATCGCTCGATATCTACAATTTTCAAAAGCGATTTGTTCGCCTCCAAATTGAGCATGACGTTTTCAACGGCCGGAAGCCAAATGTCGTTTAATATCACCTTTTTCGCGCCCGCCAAAACGCACATAAGACCCAAAGTTCCTGGACCACAAAGCACATCTGCTACCACCGATCTACTGACCTTTTTTTTGAAATAAAGATCCTCCAAGATTTTCATCTTGGGCGCGTTCTGCCTGGAAAACTCGATGTGAACCTGAGATTGGCTCTTGTAAATGAGAATATCCCCAAAGAGGCTTTGAACAACGTCCCCTCGAAGATCGCAGCCTTCCAAAAGCGTCCAGGAATGTGGCTCAGCTTCCGAATCCATTACACCAGGAACTCCACCAGTGCTCTCTATAACGCCCTTAATCTCCGGAATCTCTACCAATCGTTGTGCTGCCCGTTTGCCGAAGTTTTGGCCCACGATTATGAGGTTGTTTCGGTCCAGACGGGGCGGGTAAGCAAGGGGGCAACCAATCTCTATTAGGGGCGATCCAACGCTTTGAAGGGTATCTGAAGCGTCGCGAAGGCCCATATCAACCAGAGTTTCCAGGGCTTCCCACATAACCTGATCTAGCGGTGCTCGGCCACAGCTGTTACACCGATGAATATCGCCTTGAAGTTTAAAAAAAGGTACATCCTTCTTCATCGCGGGTTCTGGTGGACAATTAGGGCAGGCCATGTACAGTTGGTCTAGGCTATCTAAGACCTCTTTTGCTGCCCTGAGACAAGATTCACCACAGCGAGGGCATTCCATGTATCAATCTGATATGCCACCCTATTTCAGACTTTCTCGTCATTTTCGTAGAAACATTTGTAAACGAAAAAGGCATATCCGGGGGGGACGGAGGTTTGGAAATGGCACAACGAGGAATTCGAGAGTATAATGCAAAAAAGATGCTAGCTGAATATCTTCCTCAACATTTAGATAACTTCAATTATGACGGGAAAATAGTTTTAATAACCCCAGAAACCGATCTGGAGGTGATGGTTCAAGAGCGCCCCTGGATCACGAAAATGCGTCTGGTGGTGAAACCAGATCAGCTCTTCGGAAAGAGGGGTGCTCACGGTCTGGTGTTGCTGGACGCTAATTGGGACCAAGTTAAGGAATACCTCCGTGAAATGATGAAAAAGGAGGTTTTGGTAGGGACCGTTGTGGGGCATTTGACTCATTTTTTGGTTGAGCCTTTCATACCACATGAACAGAGCGATGAACTTTATGTGGCCATAAAGTCTGATTATGAAGGCGATATAATCTATTTCTCAACCAACGGTGGAGTGGACATAGAGGCCAACTGGGACAAAGTCTCCCAGATAAAGGTAGATATTTTAGATGGGCTCAACGATTTAAACATCACTTCAGAGTTGCCTGAGGAATTGGGTGTTAACCTGGATATTGTGGCCGAATTTGTGCGTGCGCTCTACGATTTTTACGTCGATTTTGGATTTTCCTATTTGGAGATCAACCCCTTCGTGGTTCAAGATGGCAAGATCGTGCCCTTGGATTTGGTGGCCAGGCTTGATGATACCGAGCAATTTTGGCAGAGGAAAAATTGGTCTGGTTTAGAGTTTCCCGAACCGTTTGGCCGCGCTTTGACCGAGGACGAGGCGTACATAAAAGAGATCGACTCCAGAACTGGCGCGTCATTGAAGCTTACAATTCTCAATCCACAAGGTCGCATATGGACTATGGTTGCCGGTGGCGGTGCCAGTGTGATTTATGCGGACACCATTTGTGACTTGGGATTTGGAGATGAGCTTTCCAATTATGGTGAGTACAGCGGTAATCCCACCACCGAGGATACTTACGAGTACACCAAGACCGTACTTGGATTGATGACCTCTGAGAAAGACCCCCTGGGCCGACCTAAATATCTGCTCATCGGTGGTGGCATCGCCAACTTCACCGATGTGGCCAAGACCTTCAAGGGAATAGTGATGGCTCTGGAAGATTACCAGGACAAGCTGAGAGAAACAAACGTGATAATTTACGTGCGCCGAGGTGGACCCAACTACGAAGAGGGTCTCAGAATCATGCGCCAGTTGGGCGAACGATTGGGAGTGCCAATTGAAGTGTTTGGTCCTGAGACTCACATGACGAGGATTGTTCCATTGGCATTGGGAGATGGGGTGTGACAAAAATGGCAGGAAATTACAAACTTTTCGACAAAAACACCCGTGCTTTCGTATACGGATATCAGGTCAATGCCATCCAGAGGATGTTGGATTTCGATTACGTATGTGGAAGAGATGCACCCAGTGTGGCGGCAATAATCAGCCCCGGCAGAGCAGGTCTTCACAAGGTATTTTGGGGTCCTGAAGAGATTTTGCTTCCCATGTACTGTACCCTTCCCGAAGCAGTGGCGGATTTTCCCGATGTGGATGTAATGGTCAACTTTGCATCTTATAGATCCGCTTTCGATACCACAATGGATGCCTTAAAGCAGCCCAACATCAAGACAATAGCCGTAATAGCCGAGGGAATTCCTGAAAGAAAAGCTCGAATATTGGCTGCAGTTTCCAAGAACATGAAAAAGACCATTATCGGTCCAGCGACGGTAGGTGGCTTGGTGGCAGGAGCATTCCGAATCGGCAATACGGCCGGAACCATCGAGAACATCATCGAATCAAAGCTTCACCGGCCAGGATGTGTGGGATTTGTATCCAAATCTGGAGGAATGCTCAACGAAGCTTTCAACATAATATCCAGAAACTCCAGCGGAGTGGTAGAAGGGATCGCAATAGGGGGCGATCGTTACCCTGGAAGCAACCTCATGGACCACATTATGAGGTACGAAGCAAATCCTGACATCGCCATGATCGCCTGTTTAGGTGAAGTTGGTGGTACAGACGAGTACAAGATCGTAGAGGCGTTAAAGGAAGGAAATATCAAAAAGCCTCTGGTGATTTGGGTGACTGGTACTTGTGCTAAGGTTTTGCCCACCAGCGTTCAGTTTGGTCATGCCGGAGCAAAGGCCAATACCGAGCTTGAGACGGCCGACGCCAAAAACAAGGCCTTGCAAGACGCAGGAGCTGTGGTGCCAAATTCCTTCGACGACTATGGCGAAAAGATCCATGAAGTCTACGAACGGCTGAAAACGGAAGGAAAAGTAAAGGTGCTGGAAGAATTAGAAGCTCCTCCCGTTCTAATGGACTATGCCAAGGCCAGGTCTGAAGGTTTGGTCCGAAAACCCACTTCTCTTATATGTACCATATCTGACGATCGAGGCGAAGAGGTTGTCTACGGTGGAAAACCTCTGAGCAATGTGATCCAAGACAATATGGGTATTGGTGGCGTCATCGGACTGCTGTGGTTCAAAAAAGAGCTGCCACCTTATGCATCCAATTTCATCGAACTGGTTTTACAGATTGTGGCTGATCATGGACCTTCAGTTTCAGCGGCACACAACGCCATAGTGGCCTCTTGTGCTGGAAAAGACCTAATATCTTCGTTGGCCAGCGGTTTGCTCACCATAGGTCCTCGTTTTGGGGGCGCCATAGACGATGCGGCCAGAGAGTTTAAGAGGGCTTACGATTCAGGCCTAACTCCTGAACAGTTTGTAAACCAGATGAAGTCCCAGGGAATTAACATTCCCGGCATTGGTCACCGGATCAAGAGCGTTAAGAATCCAGACAAGCGAGTAGAGCTGTTGGTCGGCTATGCAAGAGACAATTTCAAAAAAACTGATCTGTTAAACTACGCTTTACAGGTTCAGAACATCACCACCGCCAAAAAGGGAAACTTGATCTTGAACGTGGATGGTTGTATAGGGATTTTGTTCTTGGATCTCATGTCTTCTTGCGAGGTTTTCTCCCCTGAGGATATTGAAGACGTAGTGGAATACGGTTACCTAAACGGCCTTTTCGCCTTGGGCAGAAGCATGGGCATAATTGGGCATATATTGGATCAGAAGAGGCTACAATCCAGACTGTATCGCCATCCTCCGGATGACATAGCCTTCATGTTGCCCTGTGATGATTGATTCTAGATTACGTGTGTAAGTGCCAGCCGGTTCAAATTCAAAGTTGAATCGGCGGGTTATAGTGTTTAATGATACCTTCCGGGCAGATCTCGAACTCGCAAGAGTTAGATATTTGGCCTATTCGTATCGTTAAGCACTATTCTGGCGAAAACCAATTAGTATTATCTAATTGGTTTTCGACTATATTTTCTTTGGAGACGAAAATCGTGGCTACCATCAGCGAGAAGATATTTAGTCGGGCTTCAGGTCAGAGCGCTGAGGCCGGAGAGATCGTGGAAGCAAAAGTCGACTTCGCCATGTCCCACGATGGCACCAGCGTATTGGCCATCAAGGCCTTTCAGGATATGGGGTCAGAGAAGGTATGGGACTCAGAACGTATAGTCGTGCCCTTCGATCACATAGTCCCTGCCAATAACAATACCGCTGCTAACCTCCAAAGAGAGGTGAGGTCCTGGATCAAAGAGCAGGGGATAACCCACTTTTATGAAGGTGGGAACGGCATCTGTCACCAGGTATTCCCTGAACAGGGGTTTGCCTTGCCAGGAACTTTGGTGGTGGGGGCAGACTCACATTCTTGCACTTATGGGGCCTTTGGGGCCTTCGGCACAGGTGTGGGGGCAACAGATTTGGCTGAGATTTACACCCGAGGGCGGCTGTGGTTCAAGGTACCGGAAACCATTAAAATCGAGGTTTTCGGTAAGCTCGGTGCAGGGGTTTATGCCAAGGATTTGACCTTGATGATAATCGGGAAGTTGGGTGCAGATGGTGCCACTTACAAAGCAGTGGAGTTCGTAGGCGATACCATCGAAAACTTGTCCATTTCCGGAAGGATGACTCTCTGTAATATGGGGGTGGAGATGGGCGCCAAGGCGGCCATAGTTCCTCCTGACGAGGTAACAGATGCTTATCTCAAGGATAGGTCCCAGCAGCCTTACCAACCCCTCCATTCAGATCCTGAATCTTACCAATTGGAAATGGTGTTTGACGTAAACGATTTGGAACCGCAGATAGCAGTTCCTTTCAGGGTTGACAACGTAAAGCCGGTCGGAGATTTGGAGGGAACTGAAGTGGATCAGGTGTTCGTCGGCACCTGCACCAATGGTCGATACGAAGATCTGGCGGTCGTTGCCGATATGGTCAAAGGAAAAGAGGTCAAAGTCAGGACGTTGGTCATACCAGCCTCTAAAGAAGTGATGTTGAAAGCCCTGTCATCAGGAATAATCGAGACGTTAGTCAAATCAGGTGCCATAATAGGCCCGCCGGGATGCGGTCCTTGTCTAGGTGCACACATGGGCGTTTTGGGCGAAGGCGAAGTCTGTCTATCGACGGCAAACCGCAACTTTCCTGGCAGGATGGGAAAGGGTGGCTTGATCTATTTGGCGTCTCCAGCCACCGCTGCGGCAACAGCTCTTAAAGGCGCAATTACAGATCCTCGGGAGGTCTAAACGTCTGAAGAAAGAAATGTGTTTGAGGTTTGATCTTCACGTTCACTCCAACTACTCGGATGGACGAGATGGAGTAGAGGTGATACTGAAGGCAGCCTTAGAAAAGGGGTTGGATGGGCTGGCCATAACCGATCATGACACGTTGGAAGGCTCTTTTGAAGCCGGGCAGTTGATCCGAGAAAGGGAACTCGATTTGAGGCTCATACCCGGTGTGGAGGTTTCTACCTCTGAGGGGCACCTTCTGGCGTTAGGTGTGACGAAACTTCCCCCTGCTAAACGTGACCCCCAAGAGACCATAGATTTCGTCCACCAGTGGGGAGGTATCGCCATAGTTCCTCATCCTTACCATCTTTTCAGGCACGGCATGTTCAAGATACCAAATTGTGATGCAGTGGAGGTTTACAATTCCAAGCATATCTTCGGCATTGCCAACGCTTGGGCCAAACGGCAGGCACAGAAAAGAGGATTGCCAATGGTCGCAGGGAGCGATTCTCACATCGCAAATACGGTGGGCTTGGGAGTTACGGAAATATGTGTGGACGATGGTTGCGATGTTTTAAAGGCCATTAAGGCTGGCAGGACTCGGATAGACGGGCATCAAACACCGCCTACGGTTTTCGTAGGCCAAATGGGACGATGGGTGAAGAGGAAAGTCGGGACGCGTAAGTAGCCTTTTATGTCGAAGTCTTAATTATCGTCGAGAACCAATTAGATGATACTAATTGGTTCTCGCCAGAATAGTACTTAACGATACGAATAGGTCGGATCTAAAATTCACGAGAGTTCGAGATAAATCCGAAAGGTATCATTGAACACTATAATTTCAGCAGATTGTGCCTTTAACGTTACTGCGTTTCACTTTGGCTGCAAATATCTGTTCACTCCTAAAATAGAAGGTAATGGCCACCTATACCTTTTTGTCTTGGTCGTGGGATTGGAGGGAACTTTTGGCCACGTCTCTCATCCGCTCCAACATGGCGCCAACCATCTTTGAGTTCTCGCAATGGGCACCAGTCTTGGGATTACAGGTCAAAAGTACATCCATCATTCGGTTGGCCATAACGTTACATTCCATATCTTCTAAGCGCATCAAAAAAGTCGACATGCGGTTGTTGAACTCTCTGCACCTTTCAAAATCGTCTATGCCCTCGCCATGAATGCGACAGAGATCTTCAGCCTCTTTTAAGATTTCCGTCAAATCTCGCCTGTCGATCATTTTCGCATGCTTTAAGTTAGCTACTTAATATCATCACTCTAATCATCTAACCACCGAATTTTGGAGCACTCCCAGGCCTTCGATCTCCACTTCCACCACGTCGCCCGAATTTAGGGCGCCAACTCCTGGCGGAGTGCCTGTAGCGATGACGTCATTCGGTTCCAGGGTCATGATCTCGCTTATGAACTCGATCAGCTCTGGTACGGAAAATATCAGGTCTGAGGTATTGGAATTCTGCTTAATTTCGCCGTTTACCCTGGTTTGAATGTTTAAGCTGCTGGAATCTGCCGAAACTATGCCCGGTCCAATGGGGGCGAAGGTATCGAAGCTTTTGGCCCGGGTCCACTGCCCGTCTTTTTTCTGTAGATCACGGGCTGTGACGTCGTTGAAACAAGAGTAGCCCAATATGTAGTCTTCTGCGTCCTCAGATTTGACGTCTTTACACCTTTTTTTAATTACCACCGCCAATTCCCCTTCGTAATCCACCTGGTTGCTGGATGGAGGCATCAGAATATCGGCACCGGGACCTATCACTGCCGAAGGGGGTTTGAGGAAAATTATGGGGGTTTCTGGCAGATCCATGTTAAGCTCTCGGGCGTGCTCCACATAGTTCAGCCCAACACAGATCACCTTGCTGGGCATGATTGGCGCTAAAAGATCGACTTGATCATAAGACCATTGATCATCACCAGCCGTTACGATTTCGTTTTTTATTTCGCCGTTTAAAATCTTGCCGTTATAAAGGAACCTGACCATCATAGCATAAGTCTCCCAATGGTAAACGCGAGCGAGGTCGCACGGTAATCGCAGTAATAGTCGTCACATATTTAGCCATTTTTAAGTCCGCTTGGGCCCCTTCTGTACTTGCCAAATTCGGTATCTTGCAACTTGTCGGCCCGAATCACCGGCCCTTCTACACAGACCCTCAGTCCCGATGGATCGAGGCTGCAAGAACCACATATGCCCATTCCACATTTCATGTAGCGGTTGATGCTGACCTGAACAATATTTTCCAAACCGCAACAGTTTCCGATTACGTCAGCCATCATGGGCTCAGGACCGCATAAATAGATCTGATCGTAAAGGGCCAGTTCCAAACAGTTTAAACCGGCGGAAGTCCTGCCACAAATTCCGCAAGATCCGTCGTCTGTAGTGACCATAACGGTGCCCATATTCTGGAACCGTTCTATGAACAACAAGTCTTCATCGCATCTGAACCCCATAAGTGAGGTCACTTCAATGTCTCGCTTTTTTGCCGCTTCGCCAAGCAGGGCCAGCGGAGCTGCACCCAACCCGCCACCGATGAGCAAGATCTTTTTCCCAGTTAGAGAAAAACCGTTTCCCAGAGGGCCTCGAAGGCCAACACAATCGCCCACTTCCAGCTGGAAAAGGGCTTCTGTGGCGTCACCCACCCGTTGAACGGTTATTCCGTTTCGGTAAGATAAGCTCATGGGAACTTCGTCTACGCCTCGCACCCAGACCATTAGGTACTGACCAGGAACGGGGTCGAAAGATGTGTCGAACCGAAACGTTCTGACGTTTTTGCTTTCCTCCTTGATTTCCATAATCGTGGCGTTGATGGGCTTCATAATAACCTCCTGGAAAGGCCGCAAAGCTCCGAAAGCGTGAGGTTCTTTCTATCTAAATAGTGAGAAAGGCCGTCGGTGATCGACTTGAAAACACCATAACCCTCTACCAAGGCTGAACCCACCTGGACGCCTTGTGCTCCTGCCATTATCATCTCCACGGCGTCTTGCCAGCAGGAAACACCACCTACGCCTATAACTGGGATATTCAGGGTTGATGATAGGTCGTAGACGCACTTTATGGCCACTGGCTTTATGGCAGGACCGGAGAGGCCACCGAAACGATTGCCTAAAATGGGATATCCTGTCTCAACGTCTATAGCCATGGCCCTCAAGGTGTTTATGGCAACCACTGCATCTGCACCGCCCCGTTGTGCTGCCAAGCCCAAAGAGGTGATGTCAGAAACGTTAGGGGTGAGCTTTACCCACACCGGAACTTTCACGCATTCTTTTACCGCCTTTGTGATCTCCTCGACGTTTATGGGTTCACACCCTATCTCTGCACCGTAACTTTCAGCGTGGGGACAGCTCAAATTGAGCTCGATTCCGTCTGCCTCTAACCCGGAAGCCACTTCGGCAAAGTCATGTGCGTTTGAGCCGAATATGCTGGCCACAACGGGCACGTTGACCTCTTTGGCAATGTCTATCTCTTCTTGAAAGTGATGAAAAGAGGGATTTGGCAGGCCCATGGCGTTTAGAAAGCCTCCTTTCACCTGTACCATGGTGGGGCCGTTATGACCCTTCCTGGGCGCTGAGCCCACCGATTTGGTGATTACACAACCGGCACCAGATAGCGACGCTCTGCGCAAAGATGCCCCCGTTGTGCCCAATATGCCTGCCGCCAACATGATGGGATTATACATGGGAATTTTTCCCACCATTCCCGATAGGGATGCCATGT
>Ga0272441_10014470_pt1 | contig 11186 bp, 7 predicted proteins | sample SSMProp6N_FD_193582 | JGI IMG/M metagenome (GOLD analysis project Ga0272441, IMG submission 193582) | Marine sediment archaeal communities from Little Sippewissett salt marsh, Falmouth, MA, United States - SSM-Prop-6N | ecosystem: Environmental > Aquatic > Marine > Wetlands > Sediment ... | reverse complement strand
CGAGGCCTCGTCGATCGGTCTAGCGCAGTGGCGGCTCGACGACGTCGAGTTCAACGTCTGCGCGTTCACCAACCTCTCGCGCGACCATCTCGACCTTCACGGGAACCTCGCCGACTACACGGCGGCGAAGTCCAGGCTGTTCGCCTCGCTGGACCGCTCCGGATGGGCGGTGTTGAACGCGGACGATCCGTCGGCGGACGCCGTCCTCGGCGATTGCACGGCACAAGTGCTTCGCGTCTCTCGGTGCGGCGCGGGGGACCTTGTTGCTCGGGAGGTCATCGAGGAGGGCGGCCGGACCCGATTCCGGATGATCTCGGGCGGCGCCTCGCACGACGTGTCCCTTCCCGTGATCGGCGCCCACAACGTCGAGAACGCGCTCGTCGCGGCGGGAATCGCGGTCGCTTCCGGTCTTCGGTTGGCCGACGTCGCGGGGCGGCTCTCGTCGATTCCCAACGTTCCGGGACGGCAGTCGGTCTACCGGGATGGGGCGGGCCGGACGATCGTCATCGACTTCGCGCACAACCCGGACGCACTGGAGCGCGTGCTGCGGGCGTTGCGTGAGCGCTACAAGCGGCTGGTCGCCGTCTTCGGCTGTCCCGGCGAGAGCGATCGCGGAAAGCGGGCGATGATGGGAGAAGTCGCGGGGCGGCTTACGGACCTGGCGATCCTGACGTCCGACAACCCGAAACACGAGGCGCCGGACTCGATCGCCGAGGAAATCGCCGCCGGCCTCCGGCGCGTAGGCGGCCGATCGGAGATCGTCCTCGACCGGGAAGAGGCCATCGGCCGCGCGGTCGATGGGGCGAATACCAGGGATTGCGTGCTCGTTGCCGGCAAGGGGCACGAGCGTGTCCAGCTCGTCGGCGACGATCGGCTTCCCTACTCGGACGCGGCCGTCGTCGAATCGCTCGGATTCGCGCCGGTCAAGCGGGGCGTCGTAGACTGACCGGAACCTGCTGGAACCGCTCGGAGGTGTCGTGAACGAACGAACGCATGTCGACTGGGTCCTGAAGGGTGGACGGATTCTCGACGTCTTCTCCGGCCGCTTCCGCGAGGCCGATCTGGCGGTCGCCGACGAACGGATCGTCGGGTTCGGTGCGCCGCCGGGAACGGAGACGCGGGATGTCACCGGGAAATGGATCGTTCCCGGGCTGATCGACGCCCACGTCCACATCGAGAGCAGCCAGCTGACGCCGGGTGCGTTCGCGCGCGCGGTCGTACCGCGTGGGACGACCGCGGTCATCGCCGATCCGCACGAGATCGCAAACGTCCTCGGACTGACCGGGATCCGGTACATACTCGACGCGTCGGAGGATCTTCCGCTGGGCGTCTTCATCATGGCTCCTTCCTGCGTGCCGTCCTGCCCGTTCGAATCGCCCGGCGCCGTTCTCGGCCCGGAGGAGATCGCCGAGCTTCTCACCTGGGATCGCGTCGTCGGCCTCGGAGAGGTGATGAACTACCCGGGCGTGATCCACGGGGACTCGGAGGTGTGGGCGAAGCTCGACGCCGCTCGCGGGCGCCCGATCGACGGCCATGCGCCCGGTCTCGGCGGCCCCGACCTCTGGACGTACGTCGCGGCGGGGCCGAGGACCGATCACGAGTCGACGACGCTCGAGGAAGCACGGGAGAAGCTGGCGGCCGGCCTGAAGATCCTGATTCGTGAAGGGACGACGGCCCGCAATCTCGACGCCCTGCTCCCGCTCCTCGACGAGCGGACCGCGCCGTTCGTTCACTTCTGTACGGACGATCGGCATCCGGAATCGCTGCTCGATGAAGGGCATCTCGACGACCTTCTGCGCCGAGCAATCGCCGCCGGTGTTGCCCCCGAGCTTGCGATTGCCTCGGCGACGATCCATCCGGCGACGACCTACGGGCTGGCCGATCGAGGCGCGCTGGCGCCCGGACGCCGAGCGGACTTCGTCGTGCTCGATGATCTCGAGACGTTCACCGTTCGGGAGGTCTACGCCGCGGGACGACAGGTCGCCGTCGACGGTGCACCACGGTTCGAGACGTCGTCCCCGACGGACGAGGCGGTCCGAGGCACGGTCCGCCTCGACGCGTCGTCCGTCTCGTTCGGGCTTCCGGCCGATGGAGGGCGTGTCCGCGTTCGCGTGGTCGAGGTCGAGGGCACACAGGTCGTCACCGGATCCGGCGAAGCCCTCGCGCCGGTCGTCGACGGGGGCGCGGCCGCCGACCCGGCGACCGATCTGCTGAAGGCCGCCGTCGTCGAGCGGCACAGCGGATCGCAGCGGGTCGGCGTCGCCTTCGCGAGGGGCTTCGGCCTGGCGCGCGGGGCGCTGGCGTCGACCGTCGCCCACGACGCGCACAACATCGTCGTCGTCGGTGCGACCGACGAGGAGATGCGTCTTGCCGTGGTCGAACTGACGCGGCTTGGCGGAGGACAGGTGGTCGTCGACGGGGACGCCGTCGTCGCTCGACTTCCGCTACCGATCGCAGGGCTGATGACCGACGGCGAGCTGTCGGAGACCGCGGAGGCCGCTCGATCCCTGAGCGAAGCGGCGGCCCGGCTCGGCTGTCGGCTCCCCGCGCCGTTCGCGACGCTCTCGTTCCTCGCGTTGCCGGTGATCCCACACTTGAAGCTGACCGACCGCGGACTGGTCGACGTCGATCGGTTCGAGTTCGTTTCGGCGCTGTTGGACAACGCGTCGGACGCCGGCTAGCCGCCTGGCGGAAGGAGTTGCTCGACGAGCTCGTCCAGGGCGAGTGCTCGGGATCCCTTGATGAGAACGACGTTGTCGTCGCCGCGAAGCATCTCACGCAGGGTCTCGGCCTGATCTGCCACCTGGAGCAGTGCGTTGTCGCTTCCCCGCAGGCCGCGGCACGCGTTGGCCGCCCGCGCGCCGGCAGGCAGGATTCGGTCAACTCCGAGCGACTGAGCGAACGTTGCGATCTCCCGGTGGAAGCAGTCGGATCCCTCGCCCAGGCCGAGCATGTCGCCGAAAACGAAGACCCGCTGCGCACCCGGTGCCCCGTACGACGTCAGCACGTGCAGAGCCGCTCTCATCGAGGCCGGATTGGCGTTGTAGGTGTCGTCGAGCATCGTCCCGAACGGCGCGGACAGCGCCTGGAGCCGATGTGCGGGAGGTCGGTAGCTCTCTGCCGCCTCCTCGATCTCCTGCGCCGACGCGCCGAATTCCAGCGCGCAGGCGACGGCCAAGAGGACGTTGACGGCGTTGTGCTCGCCGAGGAGGCGTGTCTCGAGTCGTAGCGGCGGTTCCAGGAGGCGGACGATGAGCGCCGGGACGCTCGCTTCGATCTCTCCTCGGACGCTTCCTGCGTCGAGTCCGACGGTTCGGACGTCGCACTCCGCGCTCAAGGAACGGGCGAGCAGCTGCGGTGAGTCGGCGTTGACGAATGCGATGGCATCGGCGTCGAGCCGATCGATCAAAGTCCACTTCTCGTCGGCGATGGCGTCGAGCGACTCGAATCCGTCGAGGTGGCTCGGTCCGACGCCGGTCAGAATCCCGGTCGACGGCCGAACGATCGACGCGAGCAGACCGATCTCGCCCGGTCGCTCCGTCCCGAGCTCGAAGACGCCGACCTCATCTTCCGGCGTCATCGAGAGAAGGGCCATCGGGAGACCGATCTCCGTGTTGTAGTTGGCGGGGGTCTCGAAAACACTGCGCGACCGACGGAGGAGATGGGCGAGCAGCGTGCGGGTCGTCGTCTTCCCGTAGCTTCCCGTGAGCCCCACGACATGTCCGGGGAGTCGGTTGCGCCAAGCCGACGCCACCTGCTGGAGAGCGGCCACGGTGTCGTCGACGACGATCAGACCGGCCGACTCATCGGGGGCGCGGCTCGCATCCGCAACGATGGCCCCGCACGCGCCGCGCGCAAGCGCCTCGTCGAGGTAGGCGTGCCCGTCGACCCGCGCTCCTCGGATGGCGACGAACAGGTCGCCTTGCTGGATCTTGCGGGAGTCATGCACGGCCCGTGCCGGGATCGCATCGGCGCCGACCGGCGGAGGAGCGCCGAGGAGCGTGGCGATCTCAGCGAGCGAGAACACGCATCTACCCGCCCTCTCCGAAGTCTTCGCCGTCGTCCACCAGAATGAGAAGCGCGCTCTCCTCCTGCTCGTCGAAGACGACGTATCCCGGGAATTCAAACGTCACTTCATCGATTCCGACGAGCGCGTCGGAGTACACGGAGAACGGGTCTACGGCGAACAGCTCGACGGTCAGGGTCTCGTAGTTGGGCATGTCCTCAATCGCGTCGACGATGTCCTCGAGGCTGTGGAACACCTCAGCCGTCTCCCCCGCCTCCAAGTAGCGCGGGCCGCCGTACGCGCGAACCATGATCCGATCCGAGATCAGCTGTTCGGGGATGACGATCTCGCCCTCTCGCATGATCGTGTCGCCCTGGAACGTCTGCAGAACGACGACGAACTTGAGCAGCTCTCCGGGCTCGTACGTCAACCACTCGATCTGAAGGTCGGCAATCCGAACGGCGCGAATCTCCTCGGTGAACTCCATCGACGCCTTGATCTCGGTGAGCCTCGGCTTGGCGAACTCGTTGTACTGGAGGGCGGCGACGATGTTGGCGAGCTGGAGGGGCGGGTAGACGGCGATGTCCGTCGTGCTGAAGTAGACGTCCCGGCGTGCGAGTGGTCTCGGCATGCCTGCTCCATCGATCTCGTACTCGACGACGACGCTTCCCTGACCGATCCGATCGAGCGTGGTGTCGATCGCCTCGAAGCCGGTCGACAGGAGAAGCTCCGGCATCAGACGCGGCTCGTCGACGAGCTCGACCTCGAAGTTCGCCTGGCGGGAGCTGTCGGCGTCGACGGCGTCCAGGCTCAGGTGGATTCCGTACGGAACCTGTCCAATCGTTCCGCCGATGGCGGCGACTCGATCCTCGGAGACGGTTCCGATGACGTCCCCGATGCTTCCGAGCTTGAACGAGGCGTCGAACGCCTTCATCGTGTCGATGATCGAGACGGTCGTCATCGGGAAGGCGGACGGGCCGTTGTAGATGAACCGATGTCCGAACGCGATGAGATCGTCCCCGTCTCGATAGGTCAGCGTTCCGAGCGCGCCGATGGTGATGTCTCCGGTGGCGAGGGCGACGCCGATGCCGCTCCCCGGTTCGAGATCTGCCGGATCGATCTCGGCCCCCGTTCCGGTACCCGCCGACGGGATGACGGACAGGCCGAGTGCGCTCAATCCGCGCGCCTCCGCGTCGACCGGCGACGGGAAGAAGCTCGACAACGTGAGAAGGTCGTTCTCAACGGCCTCGAGTCCGTCCATCAGAAGCGTGACCGCGCGATCGGAGAGTCCCTGCGTCAGAAGGGGAGCGGAGACCGGATAGCCGAAGACCGCCTCCGGGGCGGCCGCCAGTTCCGTCTGCGAAGGGGCGGACGTGGTCTCGACTAGCTCGACGTCGTGGAGAATCGCGTGCACGTTCGGCGAGGCGAAGGCGGAAAGACTGCTGTCATCGAGGACGGCGAGCATCGGCTCGATCGGTGTCACCAGTCCGATCGGCGTGATGTCTTTCGACCAGCTCGCCGAGCGGCTCAGTGCGCCGATCAGCTTCCCGTCGACGTAGACCGGGCTGCCGCTCATCCCTTGGGCAATCCCGCCGGACTGTCCGATGGCCTGCCCGCTGACGCGCACGGCGATGAAGTCTGAGAGATCGCCTGGCTGGTCGATGATTCCGAGAATCTCGACGGCGAACTCGGTGATGACGTCGCTGGAGACGATCGTCCGTCCGACGCCGGTCATGCCGATCTCGATTTCGTCGAGGAACAGGAACTCGCCCCGATCGTAGGCGAAGGCCGAAACCGCGATGAGGGCAAAGATACAGGCAAACAGAATGGCTGACTTGCGAATCACGATACCCCTTTCCCTCTTCCGAAGAGAGGTCACGCGGCTCAGTATATCGCGAGTCGTGGGCGGAGAGTGGAGATTCCGTGGAGCTACTGGATACCGAAGAAGAGCGCCCGCACGAGCATCAGAACGGGAATGATCTCCAGGCGCCCGATCCACATGTTGAAACAGAGCGCCAGCTTGCTCAGAAGCGGCATCGTCGGGCTGGTGATTCCGACCGAGAGGCCGACGTTCCCTTGGGCGCTCGCGACCTCGAAGATCACGTCGGAGAGGGTGAAGCTCGACGGCGTGGCGTGGAGGAGCACGAGAACGCCGAGAACGAGGAGGATCGCCCACAGGAACATGATCAGAGAGGCGTCTTCGAGTCTCTGGCCGACGTCGGCGTCGTCGACCGGCGTCGAGCCTAGCCGGAACGGAACGATCGCGCCGCGCGGAGCGACGATCTTTCGGAATCTCCACTGAACACCGCGGATGAGCACCAGCATGCGCATGACTTTGATGCCGCCCGCGGTCGATCCGGCTGCCCCGCCGATGAACATGCCGCCGGCAAGGAGAAGCTTCGCGGTTGCGCTCCACGAGGCGACGTCGGCGGACTGGAAGCCTGTGCACGTGATTGCGGATACGAATTGGAACGCCGACGATCGCGCCGCCTCGCCGACCGGGGCCGTAAGCGCGTTCTCGAGAGCGAGGAGGACGATGCCGAACAGCGCCAGGGCGAGGAACCAACGAGTCTGGTAGTCCTTCCAGAGGATCTTCCCCTGCCCTCGCATCATCTGGTAGTGAACCGCGAAGCTGATCGCTCCGAGCAGCATGATCGGGATCAGGACGAGTTCGATGGCGATGCTGTCGTAGCTCGCGATGCTGTTCGCGGTCACCGAGAAGCCGCCGGTCGAGATGCCGGTCATGGCGTGGTTGATCGATTCCCACATCGGCATGCCTGCACCCCAGAGCGCGACGACGCTGATGAACGTGTACAAGAGGAAGATCCACCACATCGTCCGAAGCGTGGTCCGAACGCTCGGATGGATCTTCTCGCCGCGTGCTTCGGCGTAGTAGAGGCTGTGGGTGGCGGCTCCCGGGCGCGGGCCGGCGAGGATGGCGAGCATCAGAACGATCACACCCATGCCGCCGATCCACTCGATGAAGCTTCGCCACCACTGAAGCGTCTTCGGAAGGAGATCGGCCCGGGCGGCCATCGTCAGCCCCGTGCCGGTGTATCCGGAGACGGACTCGAAGAAGGCGCTGGCGGGATCTTTGAAGTGCAGGAGCGTTGCCGACGCACTTCCCGAGGGCTCGGCGAACAGGGCGATCAACACGAACGGCAGGGAGCCGAGCGCGGCAACGAGGAGCCAACCGAACGCGGCGATGATCATCCCGTGCCGCAGACGAGTCTCTCCCGCGTTTCGGAACGGGAAGTAGAGGGCCGCGCCGAGGGCGAAGCTCACGGCGGCCGTGATCAGGAGCGGGTAGAGGGCGTACGTCTCGCCGAACGCAGCGGGGACGATCAGCGACACGATCGCCATCACGCCGACGACGGGAACAAGGAGCCCGAGATCGCGCAGGATGATGAACAGGTCAGGCCGTGCGCGGAAGAGGGAAGGGCTCATCCGGTGAGTTTCTCGATCAGGTCGTCAGAGACACGCTCAATGCTGAACAGGGTGAGCACGTCGCTTGCCTGGATGGAGTAGTCGTCCTCGATCAGCGCCTGCTGGCCGTCCCGGACGATTGCTAGGATGCGCATCGAGTCCGGGATCGTCTCTCGCTGCATACTCTCGGCGATGGTGCGGTCGACCAACGGGGAATCGGCGCCCACTTGGAGCCTGAAGACCTGAGCGCCTTCCGGCAACAGGGTGAAGTCCATCACGTTCGGCCGTTTGACGGCGTTGTACAGGTGGTGAGCGACGACGTCCTCGGGGTTCTCCATCACGTTGGCGCCGAGGTTGCGGAAGAAGTCGGCGTGTTCCTTGTCGTTGACGACCGAGACGATCGACTGGACGCCGAGATCGACGGCGATCGAGACGACCATGAGATTGACGGCGTCGTCGCTTGTCGTAACGACGAGTGCGTCTGCGCGGTCGGCGCCCGCCTCGCGAAGCGTATCTGCGGATGTCGCGTTGGCGTTGAGGACGGTAATGTCGTGGCGATCCTGGATGCTGCGCGCCCTTTCCGCGTTGGCGTCGATCACCACGACGTTGTTCTTCTCGCTCACTGCGATGTCGATGAGACTCGCGCCGATGGTCCCGGCACCGATGACGATCATGTACATGATCTCGCCCCCCTGGCCGCGCAGATGGTAGCATAGACGAGAACCTCGGTCAATCGCTTCGCGCCACGAAATACCGATCGGAAACGGATTAGCGCCATTGAGAAGGCTTGCGTCGAGCACTACAATACCCCGGCCATGCGACGCACATTTCGGAGCTTTCGGATGCAGGCTGTCTGGACCACCGCGGTCGGCTTGGGAGCGGTCGCTCTTCTTGCGTTGAGCGGCTGCATCGACCCGAGCGGCAACGACGCACCGATTGCCGCGATCTCCGCGTTGCCGCAGGACGGATACGCGCCGTTGTCCGTCATTCTCGACGGCTCGGACACGCGGGATCCGGAGGGGGATCCGCTCGTCTACGAGTGGGCGTTCGGTGACGGCGAGACGGCGACCGGGGTGACGGTGGTCCACGAGTTCGATGAAGGAACCTACGACGTGACGCTGACGGTGACGGATGCGCGCGGTGCGGTCGGAACCGCGACGGCGACGATCATCTCCGCCGCCGTGCCGGACGGGTTCATCGTTCGCCGCTACGAATGGGTCCACGACGGTGAGGATCAAGTCTGGGACGCCCTGCTTCCCTACAACCTCTACCAGATGTACCGCGCTCGGATTCGGACGCCGATGGCCGAGCAGTACGACTACCCGGCGTACGTGCTCGACCCGCTAGACGACCCGACTCTCGAAGACCTTGCAGCGGCTCTTTGGGACCGCGCCGGCGGAGATTCGGATGCGTTCGTCGACTTGGTGCTGTCGTTCGTTCAGGCGGCGATCAACTACGCCGTCGATCCACCCAACGCGGAGTGGCCTCTCTACCCGCTGGAAACGCTCTACGACAAGGCCGGCGACTGCGAGGACACATCGATCCTGTTTGTCAGCCTGCTTCGGGCGAAGGGTCTCGCGTCTCGACTCGCGACCGTCGATACCGATGCGGACGGATATCCCGATCACATCCTGACGTTCGTGCCGATCTCGCCGGAGGACGCGGCCGGCCTGACTTGCTCTTCGGGCCAGTCTCTGACAGTCTTGGAGATCGAAGAAGAGCTCTACGCACTCGCCGAAACTGCCTGCGCCGCCGGAACTCTCGATCTTGGGTGCGATCCGTGGGGTTTGCAGGCGGACGACGTCGACACGTCGTGGGCGTTCTAGCGTGAGGAGGAGTTAAAGATGTCATTCGCTGGCGGCACGTGCCTGATCGATCCGAGGCCTCTGCTGCGATTCGACTTCGGACCGGCTCATCCGTTCAAGATCTACCGGCTCGGGCTGACGTTCGACCTGATTGAGGCGTACGGGCTGGCCGATCCGGAGGATGTCGAGCTCGTCGAGCCGAGGGAGGCGACGGAGGAGGAGGGCTGCGTCTTCCACTCCCAGGGATACCTAGAGACGCTTCGATTGGCGAGCTCGGGGATGTGGGTTCCGAATCTGTTCGCTCACGGATTGGGGACCGGTGACAATCCCGTCTTCCCGGACGTCTACGACTGGGGTATGTCGGTCGCCGGCGGGTCGATCGACGGGGCGAAGGCGATCCTCGACGGGCGTGCGCAACGAGCGTTCAACATGTGCGGGGGCCTTCACCACGCGATGCCGTCCCGGGCGTCCGGGTTCTGCCACATCAACGATTCCGTCCTCGCGATTCACGAACTCCTGAAGGCGGGGAAGCGGGTTGCGTACGTCGACATCGACGCGCACCACGGCGACGGCGTAGAGCACGCGTTCTACACGCGAAGCGACGTGCTGACGATCTCGATTCATCAGTCCGGCTACACGATCTTCCCCGGCTCCGGGTTCGTCGAAGACACGGGAAGCGGCGAGGGCGAGGGGTTCGCGATCAACGTTCCGCTGACGCCCGGCGCCGGAGACGAAGCGTACGACCGAAGCATGGAGGAGGTCGTCCTCCCCGCGCTCGAAGCGTTCGCTCCGGACGTCCTGACGACGCAGCTCGGGGCCGACGCGATCGGCGGTGACGCCGTCGCCAACCTGCAGCTCAGCCTGCGATGTTTCGAGCGGTGCGTCGAGCGGTTCCGTCAACTCGGCCTCCCCTGGCTCGCGTTTGGTGGCGGGGGCTACGATGTCGGGAACGTCGTCCGTGCTTGGACGCTCGCTTGGGCGAGGATGGTCGAGGCCGACCTGCCCGACGAGATTCCGGGATCGTGGGTGTCGAACGCCGCTGAGTTTGGCGTGTCCGTTCCGTCCTTGCGCGGGCCGGACGAACCGACGCCGACGCCCGATCGAGTCATGGAGGCGCTTGACGAGATGATCGGCACGATTCGGGACCATCAGCTTCGACAGCTGCGCGAGCGGAGTGCCGCGTCGTGACCTCTTGTCGTTCGGGTGGACGGCGATGACGTCCTCTGACATCCGTCCGAGTGCCGAGCGAAGCGACGTCCAGGTTCGCTTGGCCGACGGGCGCGTCTTCGTCGCACCGGTCGGGAGTTCTCTGGCGGAAATCTTCCGCGCTGCCTATCCGAACGGCGACGATCCCCCCGTCGCGGCGATCGTCGACGGACAGGTCCGTGAACTCGGGCGGCCCGTCGACGTCGACGTCGACGTGGAGCCGATCCACGTGTCGAGTTCGGACGGAATGAGAATCTACAGCCGGAGCCTCTCCTTCCTGCTGGTTGTGGTCGCCGCGGAGCTCTATCCGGACGCACGGATTCGGATCGACTACTCCGTCCCTCACGGTGGCTACTTCTGCCGTGTCGAAGGGCGATCGCCGTTCTCTCCCCGGGATCTCAACAGGATCAAGAATCGGATGTCGGAGATCGTAAATGAGGATCAGCCGATCGTTCGGCGCCGGTGCACCGTCGAGGAGGCGCGCGAGCTGTTCGCTGTGCGAGGGGAGCCTGCCAAGGCGCGTCTGCTGACCGCGCGGAAGGTCGACCACCTGCATCTCTACGAGTTGAACGGCGTGTCCGACTACTTCTTCGGCTACATGGTGCCGTCGACGCGCTTCCTCAAGACCTTCGGCCTGGAGCCGTACGCCGAAGGCTTCATCCTTCGCTTCCCGCGCCGCGAGGAGCCGACCAAGCTCCTGCCGCCGCAGCGATTCAAGGCGCTGCGAGAGGTCTTCAGCGAGT
>Ga0272441_10014469_pt1 | contig 11187 bp, 6 predicted proteins | sample SSMProp6N_FD_193582 | JGI IMG/M metagenome (GOLD analysis project Ga0272441, IMG submission 193582) | Marine sediment archaeal communities from Little Sippewissett salt marsh, Falmouth, MA, United States - SSM-Prop-6N | ecosystem: Environmental > Aquatic > Marine > Wetlands > Sediment ... | reverse complement strand
ACTTGCTGGCCCTGGATCTCTCAGCACCATGGCCAACACAGAAAGCCTGAAGGAACGACTGAAGAAACTGAAGGGTGCCCGCAGCAAAGGGCCAGTGTCACGCAACACCGGCCGTGATCTCGGGCTCAACCGCGAGCAGATGGAGAACCAGCAGACTCGCACTGAGGCTGTTGATCAGCAGATTGCGGAAACAGAACAGGAACTCGAAGCACAAGGGCAGGAAGCACAGGGACAGCAGTCTGAAGCAGACAAGCGTAAGTTTCTACAGCAACTTCACGACGACGATGTGGAGTCACTGTGGAGATCACATTTTGGCCATGGCGGAGACACTGCACCTGCACCTAGCCGCAGGGAAATGGAAAGTCAGCTTTCGAAGGCACCATATTGGACGCCCGACGCTAGCAGCGTAGGGCTGTTTCCATATCGAACCATAGAACCCCCAAGGAGAGCACCCGATGCCGGCCAAGTACCTGCGGATCAAAGAGGCGTTGAAGAAGAAGGGCAAGTCGGAAGACGAGGCCCAGAGGATCGCCGCGGCGACATACGTGAGCAAAGGCCGGACGAAGCAGGCCAGGAGACAGCGGGCCAAGTCCCTCCAGCACAGCAAGAAGTACAAGAGCTAGTTACAGATGATTTGGGTCAACCACTTGACGTGTTTCACGGCTCGCCCAATGCCTTTACAGACTTTTCCGAAAACCCCAATGGGATATTTTTTTCTCCTTCACCAGAGTACGCAGAGCAGTATGGAAAGAACATTACGCGGGCCAATGTGTCTATGAGTCGCCCGTTAGACTTGTCCAATCTTGGTGGAGACGTACGGAACAACCTTGACATCGACGAACTACGAACTGCGCTAGCAGACGCTGGCATTGATGTATCTGACATGCCAACCCGCGAGGATCTTGACGATCCTGATAGATTGTTCCATGCATCGGAAGCATTCTACGACCCTTACGGTGACATTCCTGACGGAATGGTGAATAGACTAAAGGACGCGGGTTATGATGGCGTCATTTTCCCACCAGAAGACCCATTGGATGCTAGCAGCAAGTCTCTGCTAGTCGTGGAACCGTCACAAATCTCCCCCACGTCTACAGCACCACAGGCACAGCAAGAAGTACAAGTAGAGGAGCCCATTCCAGAGGGCGAGCAAGAGTATGCACAACAAACAGCGTACACCATTGCAACTCAGGTAACCGAAAAGGGGAGGGGCCTTGGGCTGCGTAGAATCATTGCGTTGATTCGCGCAGGCAAAATCGAAGAAGCAAAAGCAGCGCTGGTGGCATTAAATGACGATGCGGGCTTGTCATTGTCGTTCCCCGACTACGACACAAATGCACGGCACGCAGCGTCGAGCCCAACCGAATGGGCCAACATGCTTGAAGCTCGTTTGGATCAAGCGGAACAACAACAGGGCGAAGGCGCTCCAGCACGGGAAGTACAAGTAGAGAAGCCACCAGCACCAACGCCGGAAAGTCGAGCCAAGCGGGACGCGATACCGGTTGTTACCGACGACGAATTTGTTGAGGGCTGGGACAGAACGCACGCTGGGCTAGCTTCAGAAGAAGTGGCTCGCGCAATGGCCGTTGGGATGGAGGGCATCGAGGGCAGGGAGTATGGTATCCGTGAGCATTCGCCCGGCAAATGGCAGATCGTCAGTCGGCCCCTCACAGCCCCCCAGACGCCCGCTGAGCCCACGCCGACTCCAGAGCCCACCACACCCGCCGAAGCGACTCAGGAGCAGCCACAGACGCCTGAGCAGATCGCTCAGCAGGCCATTGACTCCGGGCAGAACCTGCACGCTGCCGTCAAGGCCGCCACGGGGCTCAAGATGGGCACGAAGGAGTACACGTCCATTTTCAAGGAGACGGCAGCAGCATACGAGCGGCTGAAGAAGGAATCGCCTGCCGAACCGTCACCTGCCAGGAAGCGGGCGATGGAGAAGCAGGCTGAGAAGCAGAAGCAGGAGGGGAAGCCTCAGAAGCTGACAGGACGGAAGGCACCACCTGAACTCACACCTGAGAGCCTGAAAGAGGCCATTGCCGAGGAACTCGCCAAGCGACCGAAGAAACGCAGCGAGAAGGCCGCCGATCGCCGGGAAGCTGCCAAACAGCGGTTCCTGGACGCTGCCAAGCGTGCCATTGATCCCACGAAGCCATCTATGGGCTTGGACCCAAGTCGCGTCACCGCAGCCGTAGAAGCCGCTCTAGCGGCCGTGGACTACGGTATTGCCACGTTCGATCAATTCATCTCCATGGCGGTGGAGAACTTTGGTGAGCAGAACGTGCGCGACAGCGCGCCGTACCTGGAAGAGGCAGCTCGGCAAACTGGAATTGAGAACGTCACGTCAGTAGACGAAGTGCTGAAGGCTGAAGCACCACCTCCGCCACCCCCGCCCCAGGCACCACCGCAAGGCCCACGCTCACAATACACCGGCATCAAGCGCGAGCGTCTAGAAGCACAGGCCGACGCCATGGGGCTGCCACGCCCCAGGGCAGTGGAGTCCGTCAACGCCATCGAGCTGGTGGAAGACGCGGTGGCGCGCCTCACACCGGAACGGGACAGAGACATCCAGATCATGGCAGCGGAGGTTCTTGCCGAGCGCAAGGCAATCACCGTCGAGGAAACGGCCGATCTGCTTGCCAGCGTGGATTACCACAAGCGCCAAGCCGAAGCGGCGGACGATCTGTACAACAAGCACATGAAGGAAGGGGAGCACGTCAAAGCACAGAAGGCGGATGAGGAGTCCACACTGCACAAAGCTGCCATGCACAACGCTGCCCAGGCGGCACGCGACGTGGGACGGCGACAATTTGCCTACATGGGGCATGTGTTGCAGGTGCTGGTAGATCCAGACAGCAAGGCCCACATCGAGCGTCTGCTGCGTAAGGCCAACGGCGGCCGACTGGAAGAGGGCGACAGGGAGTGGGCCGCGAAGATGGCTGACAAGCTGGCCAAAGCCAAGAAGAAGCAGGCCAAGCGCGGCAGGGAGATCGACGAGGAGCAAGCAACCGCTCAGGCAGACGACAAAAAGGCGGAGCTGGAGAACGAGCTGAAGCGTGAGCGTGTACGCAAGAAGCGCAAGCCACGCAATCGCACCGTGACGGATGAGGCCAAAAACGCGGCCGTCAGCCGGATACGCAAAAAGGCCAAGGAACTGTTGTCCACCAGCTCTGCCGTCCCGGTGGGCAAGGCACTGGAAATGCTGCCCGATGCAGCCATCGTGGCGGCATACCACGTCGAGTCCGGGCTGCGCCGGCTGGCTGAGTTCTCTCAGGCTATGATCACTGACTTGGGTGAGTGGGTGAAACCCTACCTTTCCGATCTGCACCGTCAGGCGCGCGCTGACTACGCCACAGCCAGACTGGAGGTGCTACGAGAGCGCCTGTCCAAGGCGGACGACATACGTGGGCACCACAGGGCCGTCTCCGAGATGGCCAAGGAGATCCTGGCAGAGACACGCAGGGAAGACGGCTCGTTCATTCACAGAGAAGAGCTGCTGGACAGGCTGCACGAAGAGATCAGGGAGTTCGAACCGGACATCACCCGCCGGGAGGTGATGGATATGTTCTCCGGGTACGGCCAGTACAAAGAGCTGTCTCAGGACGAACTGGAAGTCGCGTATCGTGACCGGCGCGGCGAGACTCGTGAGCTTGGCAAGATCGACGACATGCAGAACAAGATCCCGCCCGGCGCTACCGGGCAGGAGAGGCACACACCTTCCGACGAAGAACGTGAACTGCACCGACAAGTGCGTGAGCTGAAGAAGCAAGGGGAGCGTGAAGGATGGTATCAGGCCGGCAGCAGAGCAAACAAGCTCAAGAGCACACTGGACGCCCAAAAAACTCGCCTGCGCAATGAGATCCATGATCTGGACGCCCAGATTGCCGCTGGTGTGAAAGTCACCAAGCGCAAGTCTCAGCCTCTGAGCGATGCGGAGCTGGAAGCACTGCGGAAAGAGCGCGACCAGCGCAAGGAGATGCTGGACGCTGCAATACGCGCCGCCAAAGAAGCAGACATGGCACGGTGGGAAAATGAAGGTGGGGCAATCCTCGATCCAGCCGTCGAGCAATACCTGACTGTGTTGAACCGGCAGATCCAGTCCTTGCAGAAGCAGATTGAGAACAAGGACGTATTCCCCAAGGCCGCCATGCCTCGTCCCGGTGGACAGGCCGTTGACGCCAAGAAGGCTCGCATTGACGCCCTGCGTGCCGAGAAAGCGGCGCTCCGCAAGCTCATTGATCCTGACTTCGAGACGAACCAGAAGCTCCGCAACGCGGAGAAGGCGGCTGAGCGTGAAGTCGCCAAGCTGGAAGAAGAGCAGCGCGAGGGATTCAGGATGCGTGAGCCGCGCGCGCCACTTCCAGAATCTGATCGACTGCGTGAGGCGCGACAGAAGCTGGCTGCTCTCAGACAGCAGCGCATGGAGGCACTGGAGGACGAGTACGCATTGAAGGCTGCCATTGCACAAGCAAAACGCAATGCCGCCAACATTGCTGATCGCCTTACCCGTGGAGACTACGCACCACGGAAACGCAAGCCACAGAGGGTGTGGGATGATCCCGAGTGGAAGAAGGCCAAGGACGAGGAGCTGGCCCTCAGAAAGCAACTGGCAGACAAGCAGGCGCAGTATGAGTGGGCACGCATGAGCCCTTTTGCCAAGGGCTGGTACTGGACGCGCGTCGCTTCAGGTGTCTGGAAAGGGCTTCTGGCTGGATTCGACTGGAGCATGATCAAGATTCAAAACACCTTGGCTGTTGGTGCCAACCCGTATGAAGCAATCCAGTCCATCATGCCCACAGCACAGGCTATGGCCAGCGCCAAGTCGCGCGAACGCATTGACGCCGAGCGCGAAGCACACCCTCGATACGAGGATTACATGAAGTGGGGGCTGGCCCTGAGCGAGCACGGGAAGCGTGGAGAAACCGCCGTCACGGAAATGTTCCCCACTGATCAGTTCGTGGACAAGGTTCCCGGCGTGGCCATGAGCGAACGCTCGTTTGCTACATACATGAACGAGATGCGATTTCGCGTCATGCAGGCGCTCGAACAAGCATACGGCAAACCGTTTCTGCCGTTTGTCGAGCCGGACGGCATGAAACTCAACGACACCACCGGCCCCGCACTGGCACGAGTCGTCAACATGCTGACGTTTGCGTGGAAGCCAGAGGCAAAGCGCGCCAAGGACGCGCTGGCTGCCGCATCAGTTGTTATGTGGGCTCCGTCGATGTACGTGGCAAGGCTTCAGGCATTGTTCGCCACTCCAGTCTGGCTGAACAAGGGTGCTGACCCTCGCATTCGGCGCATCGCGGCAGTGCAACTACTGAAGGGATGGGCAGGCATCTACCTCGTCCACGCACTGCTCAGATGGCTGTGGAGCGACGATGATCAGGAAGAGTCTCCATTGTCTTCCGACTTTGGCAAAGTGAAGAAAGGTGACGTGCGTGTTGAAGTTTCTGGAGGATTGATGCAGCAGGTAGTCCTGGGCTCGCGTATCGCAGAGCAAGGTATTGCACCCCGGCAGGGCCGCAAGCCAGAGACGGCAGAGGGAACATTCGCCCGCTCCACTGTATACGCGCTACTCGGCACGTTCGCTGGCTACAAAATCAACCCTTGGTTCACCGCACCTATCAACTGGTGGCAGCAAAAGGATTTCCTTGGCAGGCCAGCCACAATGTCAAGCATCGCCGTTGAAAACCTCACACCGCTCTCCGTGCAAAACCTGATTGAGGCCGTTGAGGAGACTGGGCCATCGGAGGGTGCGTTTCTCGGTGGGATTGGCGGAATAGGCATGCCGTCATCCATCTACAGCCGCTCCAACCCCAAGTCGGAAGAGACGTTCCTAGCCACCGTGCAGCGGCTTGCACAGAGGGCCATGGGCGAGACACCGGAGCTGGAACCGGAACAGATGGAGAAGTGGCTGGAGAACAAGGTGCAGTGGGATACGGACCTGGAGGCTGCCGCCAAGATCCTCTCGCCAGAACAACTGAAGATGGCAGAACGCAAGGTTCACGAGCGGCGCACCTACGTTGTCTACAACGCAGCCTATGCAGGTGACAACGAGAAAGAAATCGCCACCCGCGACAAGAACCGCGAGTATCTCCAGGAGATGGGCATCACCTACCAGGAAGCCGCACAGATGCTCATGGAGCGGTTCAAGGACACCAAGTCCGACGCCTACAAGGCTCGCAGCAACGCGCTGTACCGCTTGTACCATTAAAAAACCGGGGGCAGTTGAACCACCCCCGGTGCGCCAAGGCAGGCTAGTCTTTAGCCAAGTTGGCAACATCTCCACCAGTCCAGGTGGGCTGTCTTGGCAGCAGCATTCGTGCCAACTTTGTTGGCCCACACCATCGCCAGCGGCTCGTCATCGGGGAACGTCGCCGCCGCAATGTTGGTGGCCGTCACATACGTGGTTTGCTCCACGTTGTTGATGAACACCTTGATGCGCTTCGTCGAGGGAGCGTGGGGATCGTACACGAACCCAGCCTTCACATACGTGTCAGCCTCCCTCACGTCCACGCCAGCGATCTTTACCGTCTGCGCGCCACCATCCGCCTGGTAGACGAAGTCCATGGCATCGCCATCGGCCTGATCGACGTGGAACCCGATAAACGAAAACGCACCCAAGTCGGCATCGTTGGCCGTCAGGCACGTCGTCACAGCCACGGAGGTACCAGTGGTGTGATCCCAGCCCAGGCCGACAAACTCGGCAATCGCATTGTTTGCGACGCTTTCTTTCTTAAACCTGGCTTCGAACCAGAGCTTCTTGGCGTCGGCAGCCGTGTCACTGATGTTCCATGCACAGGAACCCGTTGACATGACCGACTCGTCATTGTCAGCATCATTGCCACCTACGACGACTACTCCATATTCGGCCGCCGCTTCTGCCTTCAGCGTCACACCCGTGTCGCCGTAGAACAGGTAGCCAAGGCCGGGGCTCTCACCGGCACCCTCGTACAAACCAGCGTCCGTATTCGGGCATGGGCCGGTGAAGTCGTCCTGGAAGAACCGCCCAGGGACCGTGCCATGCAAGATCGCCTCAATCGGGCAGTCACCCCAGATGTTCGGGCTGAACCAACGCGAGGTTTGTTCCGAGCCCAGGTTGTCTCTCATCATCGTGCGAGTCATCGTATACTTCCTTCCGTTGTATGCGAGAAGCGTTCAATTTCGGTTGGTTAACTTGCGAAAACCTCACCACTACGCGGGCAGTGCCGACTTACCAAGCCCGAACAGCTTGCGGCGGTTCTTGCACTCGATGTTCACCGTGGAGTCCACGAACGTGACGACCGTGCGGTGCTGCTTGCCAGGCCGCTGGACGATCACTTCCTTCATCCACTCACCACGCAGGAACGTCGGCTTGAATACGCCCCAGTCGATCCCGTAGAACGGATCTTGCGTGGCGTAGTTGGCCTCCAGGTAGGGAACCGCCATGATCTCGTTGCCCATGTACGTCGGGCCTTGAGTACCAAGATCGAATCCCAAGTCGTCGTTCCGGTTCCTGGCGATGACACGCAGGTTCCGGTACGTGTCATACGTCGTGTAGAACCCGTACTGGCTGCCCGTTTCACCGGGGATCACCACGGGGTTCGTGAAGTCGCACTTCCACGTCGCCAACTCCAAGGCGGCAATGAAGTCGTCCTCACTCACCGTCGTATACTGAGCAGACCAGTTCTGCCAGTTCGGGTACGTGGCCGAAGCCAGACCCGCAGCCCCGGCCGCGAACCCGGACGGATCACCGCCCTGGAACGCACCGGCCGCCGTCGTCACGACGATGGGGCACCAGTACTGCACACCGTAGGGAGGCGCGTCGTCGGCATCCTCGGAGCCCGTTGGTGCTTCCCAGAACCACTCTTCGAACTTCACCGCCAAGTCAACGAAGCAGTCCGTGCGCCGGCCCTTGACAATGTCCACCAGATCGTCTGGCCTGGAGTTCAAGACCGGTTCACGCTCGTCGAAGGCGTAGTAGTTCGTCACATGCCGCCACGGCACCCGGCCAACCTTGAACAAGTCAGCCTGCGCCACGTCGATCTCAGCGAACAGGCTCGTCGTCTGTGCGCTTTCGTTCGAGGCGACCATCGCATTGAAGGACAGTTGCTCACCACCCTTCTCCCGGCGACCCTTGCCCTTGAAGAGCTGGCGCATCGCCGGGTACTTTTGCAACTCGGTAGTCAGGAGCGTGTACGTGCCCCTGTCTTCCGCATCCTTGACCATGGACACAATGTCCGCGATCTGTTCAGCTTGCAAACCCATAGCTAGTTATCCTTTCTCAGAGGCCGCTCATCTGCACGCCCTGCTTTTTCAAGTAGGCCGTGACATCGGAGACAAGCTGCTCCTCGATCTCCTCTGGAGTCGCACCCTTTTCGGGCGGAGCACCGCGAGGCTTCGAGGAAGACAGGAACTTGCCCTCCGCATCCCGTAAGCGATCCACTGTCTTCTTCTGCGTCTGCTTCACAACGTCCTCCGGAAACATCGCCGCGTGGGCACGTTCTACCATGCCCTTGTCGCGACTCTCTGGAGATACCCCGGACGCCTCACAAATGCCACAGTACGCCTTGAACGTCTTCTGGCACTTCTCCTCGTCCGCAGTGTCATACCCCATTTCCGAAAGGACACCATCGAACCATTGGTCAAACTGGCTCTGTCGATCCCCCAGCAGCTCTTCGAGCTTCGCTTCCAAAGCGTCAATGCGCTGCTTGTGGTAGGCGTCGCGCTTCACAATCGCTTCGTCATACACATCGGGATCAAGATCCGGCACGTCCTCGGGCGGGCTCTTGCTCTTGCTCTCGCTTTTCTCAGGTTCCTTCTCAGGTTCCCTGTCTGGCTCGCGGCTCTCGATCAGTTTCCTGTCCAGCGCCGTTAGCGTCTCCTCCAGGTGACCACCCTGGTACAGGCGCTCCGCCAGCTCCTTGGAAATGCCAGCACGCTCTGCACGAGTCTGGAGTTCCCGGCTCAGTGGCTCGGGCTCGTCCTTAGACGGCTCCTCCTTCGTGCTCTCGTCTTCAGCGACGGTTTCTTCTTCGGGCTCGTCGCCCGGTTGTTTTTTCTCAGGCTCTTCGAGCATCTTCGTGACGTTGGCCACCAATTCCTCGTGCCCCTTCTCCTCAGCGTCCTCGTCATGCACGACAGTGGCGTCGTCAACTTTGTTCTCTTCACTCATGACTTGCTCCTAGATTTCGTCCCCATACCCGCCGTCCAGGTTCACGAACCGCTCCCGGCCGTTGTCTACACGGCGGCGATTGATCTCACGCATGTACCGCGCCTTCTCGGCACGAGTACCCTCCCAATGCCCGTCAGCTCGAAATGGCGCTCCACACCCCATTTCCTGCGCAGCTCGGTTCGCTGCGGCGATCTGTGTCCTGCCAACCCGCAGCGAGCGGCTGATGTCGCTGCGCTGCCCGACAATGGCCGGCGCACCAAACAGCTTCGATGGCTTGAAGTTCAAACGCTGCTTCTTACGAGCCATTGTTCTGCCCCATCATCTGAAGCGCCGCCATCGCGTTTCCCGAACGTGTCGGGCCGGGCGCGCTGCGGCGCACGTAGTTCCTCGTCGTCGTCGGGCTCTGACGCGCCTCACCAGCGGAGAGCATCTGCTGCTCCTCCGGAGACACCGGCCTGAGCAACCCAATGATCTCAGGCAGATCCAGGTACTGAGCCGCCAGCTCAATCAACCGATTCATGTCCGGAGTCGCGTCCGTCACTCCCAACTGCACGGCGGGCATGATCAGCCGCTCCCACAAGTTCAACAACGTCTGGAATCGCTGCTCCGGAGAACGGTAGATCCCAGTGTACGGCTCGATCTGAAGCTGGAAGGAATCAAACGTACCAGGCAGCGCCGCCGCCTTCTCAGCATTGAACGTCTGCATGAACCGAATGTCCGTGCCCTCCACCTGCCCGACAATCGGGATTGGCTCCTGCTGCTCGTGGTAGATGTACCACCGGATCGCCTCGAATACCTCCACCTGGAAGTCCGCCGTATCCACCTCGTGGAGCATTACCTTCCCGCCGGCCGTCTGGCTAACCATCTGCTCCTGCGTAGCAGTCGGGGCCTGCGCGCCAAGTCCTGACAGCACGTCGGTGTTCCCGCCGATGATCGACGCCAGCTCCCGCGTCTGAAGCAACATGCCCAACAGTGACTGATCCGGGCCGTTGAAGTTGAACTCCGCCACGGAAGTCGGATCACGCATCTGCACGATCTGCCGACTCGAAGCGTCTCGGATGTTCTCCGCGTCACCCTCGTGTCCGGGCTTGAAACCAAGTACCGTCTTCGCCTCGCGCGTCTGATCAATCAACTTCCGGAACGTCGAGTTCAATGAGTCATGCACCAGCGCCAAGTCCGCCTGAATGCTGATCGGGATCGACTGATCAGGCAGTTCCCGGTAGTACAGGAACAGGTACGGCCCACCAGGGCGACTCTTCCACGGCCGGACGTGCGCGATCTCGCCCGTCCCGTTCACCGGGGTGGTGATGATCACGTTCTCGCGCGGTACCCACAAGTCCCACAACCAGTACCTGTCTCTCAACCCCGTCTGCCCGTCACCATCCACTCCGCGGCTGATCGCACCGGCCATCTCGTGCCCGTGCTCGTCGATCCACCGCTTCTCCTCCGCCTCCAAGTCCTCACGCTTCACGCCTGGAAGGTACGCCTCGATGTCTTCCTTCGACACCCAGTACGCATGCCCGCAGTATTCCCGCTCCTCCAGACAGTCCGCCTGGCAGTCGTGTACCCAACTCTCCAGAGAGATGACTTGCACTTCCAGTCGCCCGATGCCGACTTCGCCCTCCTCGTCGAGTTCGGGAGCCACTTCTCTCACAGGGATGTTCCGGTCCCGCACCATGCCGATCCGACAAATCCCAATCCCGTAGAGCGCGTCCTGCACCAGGCGACGGAACTTCCTTCTCAAGTTAACGCGCTGGGCCACCTTGTTCACAGCCAGCGTCTGCTCGTAAGCCACAGCCTCCATACCAGGCCCGCCCGGTACCACCAGCGCCTTCGGATCGCCACCAGCCAGATGCTGAACCAGCGCCCACTCCTGCATCGCCAACTGGTTCAGCGGAGTCTTCTCCTCGCTCGGAAACCACTCACTGCCCTTGGCACGCTCCAGCAGATCGCGACGCGCCTTGCGGACATCGTCCAGCTTGGAGCGCGAGTAATCCACCATGTCCATCAGCTTGCTGCGGTTCTCT
>Ga0272441_10014467_pt1 | contig 11188 bp, 13 predicted proteins | sample SSMProp6N_FD_193582 | JGI IMG/M metagenome (GOLD analysis project Ga0272441, IMG submission 193582) | Marine sediment archaeal communities from Little Sippewissett salt marsh, Falmouth, MA, United States - SSM-Prop-6N | ecosystem: Environmental > Aquatic > Marine > Wetlands > Sediment ... | reverse complement strand
CGCTTCCGCCACTCCCGTGCTACAATGCCCGCGACCTGAACTGCGCCCCCAGGGAGGCGGCCCGATGGTTGACGAGCGCCTGCTCAAGATCCTCGTCTGCCCCGAGTGCAAGCAGGACGTGAAGCTCGAGGGCGACTGGCTGGTCTGCGCCAACTGCCGCGTGAAGTACCCCGTGCGCGACGGCATCCCCATCATGCTCGTCGATGAGGCCAAGCCGCTGGACGCCGCCGACGAGAAGTGAGCGGCCGGTCGCGCAGGCCCTGCCGATGGCGCCGCGGAGAGGTCCGCGGCGCCGCGCAAGGAAGTGCCCTCCCACGCGCATCACTCCCACCCGGCGCGCCGCCGTGCAGGACTCCCGAGCATGGAGCAGGCCTCCCCCGATGTCAGCGTGTGCATCGTGAGCTGGAACGTGGCTGACGACCTGCGCGCGTGCCTAGAGTCGATCCGCGCTCAGCAGACCCCGCCCAGCTTCGAGGTCATCGTCGCCGACAACGCCTCGCGCGATGAGTCGGTCGCGCTGGTGCGCGCGCAGTTCCCCGAGGTGCGGCTGATCGTCAACGACGCGAACCTGGGCTTCGCGCGCGCGACCAATCAGACGCTGCGCGCCGCGCGCGGCCGCTCCCTGCTGATGCTCAACCCCGACACGGTGCTGCAGCCCGACACGCTGGCGCGGCTGGTCGAGCGCGCCGACGCGCACCCGGAGGCGGGCATCGTGGCCCCGCGGCTGGTCTACCCGGACGGCTCGCTGCAGTACTCCGCGCGGCGCTTCCCGACGATCACGGCGGCGGTGTTCCGCAACACCTTCCTGGGGCGGCTGTTCCCGAACGCCGCGGCGGCGTCGCGCTACGTCATGGCCGACTGGGACCACGACCAGGAGCGCGAGGTGGACTGGGTCTCGGGCGCGTGCCTGATGATCCGGCGCGAGGCCTGGGAGCACGTCGGCGAGCTGGACGAGGGCTTCGTGTGGGGCTCGGAGGACGTGGACTACTGCTACCGCATGCACGAGGCGGGCTGGGCGGTGCTGTTCACGCCCGCGACCACGGTGGTGCACGCCGTCGGCCGCAGCACCGACCAGGCGGTGGTGCCGACCATCGTGCGCACCCACCACGGCATGTTCCGGCTCTACCGCAAGCACTTCGCGACCGGCGTGCCGGCGTGGCCGCTGGTGTGGCTGGGCGTGTGGATCCGCGCGGGGCTGCTGATCCTGAGCTGGGAAGCGCGTCGGATGCTCAACCGCATCTGGCGGATCGTCGCCCGTGGGAGGGCCTGGCGGCGATGAGGTGGCTGGGGTCGCGGGCGGCGGTGGCCGCACGCGTGCCGGCGCTGGCGCTGATGGTGGCGCTGCCGCTGTTCGGCGGCTACCTGTTCACCGACCGCGTGCTGTGGGCCGTGCTGCCGGCGCTGGTGTGTGCGCTCGCCGCATGCGTGGCGTGGGCGGCGGGGGCGAAGGCGGTGCATACCGGGCTCGGTCGAGCGGCGTGGCCGCTGGCGGGCTTCCTCGCGTGGAGCGCCATCGCCACGGTGCGCAGCGTCTACCTGCACGCGAGCCTGGTGGCGCTGGTGTCCGCGGCCGCGGACCTCGCGCTGCTGGCGCTGTTCGCCTCGCTCTTCCGCGACGAGCGCTGGCGGCGGCCGGCGTGGGCGGTGGTGGCGGGCGCGGCGGCCATCGAGGGCATCCTGGGGCTGCGCGACTGGACGCAGACGGTCATCTTCGGCGGCGACATCGGCTGGCGCATCTTCGGCACCATGTACAACCCGAACGTGCTGGCCGGGTACTTCCTGGCGGCTCTCCCGGCGGCGCTGCTGGTGCTCGCATGGGCGTGGCGCAGCACGGCCCAGGACGAGGAGCGGCCGCGGCTGGGGCTGATCGCGGCGGGCTTCGCGTTGCTCATCCCGTGTGCGGCGCTGCTGCTCACCGGCTCGCGGGCGGGGCTGCTCGGGGCGGTGCTGGGCGCGGGGGTGATCGTGCTGGCGGCGCCCACGCGCATCCCGCGGCGCTGGCTGGCGGTGGCGGCGCTCGCGCTGGTGGCGCTGATGGTGCTGGCTCCGCCCGTGCGCAACCGTCTGCTGTCGGCGACCACGCAGTCGAACTCGGCCATCTTCCGCTGGTACACCTGGAAGGGCACAGCGGCCATGATCGCCGCGCGGCCGCTGCTGGGCTTCGGGCCGGGGAGCTTCGAGAGCGCCTACCCGCGCTTCGCGCAGGTGGGCTTCACGCGCATGGCCCATCAGACGCCGCTGCAGATCGCCGCTGAGGCGGGCCTCCCGGCCCTGCTGCTGATGGCCGCGGGCGTGGCGCTGATCGGCGGGAGGCTGGTGGCCGGGCTGGGCGCGGGCGGGCTGCGGGCGCTCGAGGCAGCGGCGGGGCTGAGCGCGCTGGCGGCGGTTGGCCTGCAGAATCTTGCGGACTACACGTGGTACATCCCGGCGGTCGGGATGACGCTGGCGGCGACCGTCGGGCTGGCGCTGGCGGCGTCGCGCGATGACGATGCGGAGGACGATCAGGCGCGCAGGCCGTGGCTCGCCTGGGGGTGCGCGGCGCTCGCGCTGGTCGCGATCGTGGGCTGCGCGATCGGCCTGCAGGCCCAGATGCTGGCGGCGCGCGGGCGGGCGGCGATGGCGCAGGGGCGCTACACCATGGCCGCGAGCCTGCTGCGCCGGGCCACGCACGCCGATCCGCTGGACGCGGAGATACTGGGCGACCTGAGCGATGCGCTGGGGGCGTCGGGGAGCCTGCGCAGCGCGGTGATCGAGCGGCTGCGGGCCATCGCGCTGCAGCCGACGGACGCCGGCAACTACCTCGCGCTGTCCACGCTCTACGACGCGCTGGGCGACGCGGACAGCGCGCTGGCGAGCGCCGAGCGCGCGGTCGAGCTGAACCCGACGTCGCCGCAGGCACACGTCAGGATGGGGCTGGTGCAGGAGCAGCAGGGCCTGGACGAGAAGGCGCTGCAGACCTGGCGCGAGCTGGAGCGCATCTGGCAGTCGCCGGTCGGCCGCTACCCGGCGGTCGAGGAAGTGACGGACTACTGGTACGCCTACGCGTGGCTGGGGCTGGGGCGCGACGCCGAGGAGCGGGGCGAGGTGGCGGCGGCGCGAGAGTACTACGAGCGCACGGCGAAGCTGACCGGCGAGTTCGCGCGGACGAAGCGCGAGCGCGAGGAGATGCTGCGCCTGACTGGCATGTGGGACGAGCGCGAGGTCGCGGAGGCCGAGCGGCTGCGCGATGAGGCCGAGGCGGGGCTGCGCCGCCTGCCCGACGCCGGCGAAGGGACGGGATGAGCGATGAACGTGGCGGTGATCCACGGGCCGAATCTGAACCTGCTGGGGCTACGCGAGCCCGACGTCTACGGGACCGTGACCCTCAAGGAGATCGACGAGCGCATCCGGGCGCTGGCGGAGGAGCTGGGGGTGGCCGTGACCATCAGCCAGCACAACTCCGAGGGCGCGATTATCGACGCCATCGGGCAGGCGGGCTGCGAGGCCGATGGCATCGTGATCAACCCCGCGGGCTACACCCACACCTCGGTGGCGATCCACGACGCGCTCAAGGCGGTCCCGGTGCCGGCCATCGAGGTGCACCTGAGCAACATCCTGGCGCGTGAGGACTGGCGGCAGCGCTCGATGACCGCACTCGCGTGCGCGGGCGTGATCGGCGGGCTGGGCGCCGACAGCTACCTGCTGGCGCTGCGTGGGATCGTGGCGCTGGTGGAGGCGGGGCGATGAGGAGCCGGCGAGTCGAGCGGGTGCGGGGTTGGCTGGCCGAGCAGGAGCTGGGGGCGCTGCTGGTGTCCTCGGCGCCGAACGTGCGCTGGCTGACGGGCTTCGCGGGCGAGGGCATGCTGGTGGTCGATGACGGCACGCTGATCTGCACCGACAGCCGCTACCGGGTGCAGTCGTGCGAGGAGGCGCCGGGCATCGAGTGTGCCGCCGAGGGCGGGCACCTGGAGCAGGCCATCGCGCGCCTGGAGGCGTGCGGGGCCGCGCGCGTGGGCTTCGAGGCGCCGCACCTGAGCTACGCGAGCTGGCAGAAGCTGGCGGAGGGACTCGGCGGCGTGACGCTGGTGCCCTGTGGCGATGAGATCAGGCGCCTGCGGGCGATCAAGGACGCGGGCGAGGTGAAGCTGATCGAGCGGGCCGCGTCGGTGGCCGATGAGGCCTTCGGGCGGTGGCGCGGGGCGCTGGAGCCGGGCATCACCGAGCGTGAGGCGGCGCTGGAGTTGGAGCGGCTGATGGTGCTGGGCGGGGCGGAGAAGCCGTCGTTCGGGACCATCATGGCCGCCGGGACCAACGGCGCCAAGCCGCATGCCTGTCCGGGGCGGCGCACCATCGACGAGGGCGACCTGGTGGTCGTGGACTGGGGTGCGCAGGTTGACGGCTACTGCTCGGACTGCACGCGTACGCTGCTCGTGGGCGAGGTGGGGGAGCAGCAGCGCGCGATCTGGCAGGCGGTGCGCGCGGCGCAGCTTGCGGCCATCGACGCAGCCGTCGCGGGCGCGCGCTGCGCGGACGTCGATGCCGTCGCCCGCGAGGTGCTGCGCGGGCATGGCTGGGAGAAGGAGTTCAGCCACGGGCTGGGCCACGGCGTGGGCCTGCAGGTGCACGAGCAGCCGACCCTGAGCCAGCGCAGCGAGGACGTGCTGGCGTCGGGCATGGTCGTGACCATCGAGCCGGGGGTCTACATCGACGGCTGGGGCGGGGTGCGGCTGGAGGAGCTGATCCTGGTGACCGAGGAGGCCCCGCGGGTGCTCACGCACGCCCCGTACGACCTTTGACTTTTGACCGGCCATTTAGTATTGTGACATTCGCCCCGCCGCGTCCGGGTCATGCACTGTGCGGGCGCGCGGGACGTCAATACACGGAGGTAGCGGCGTGATCACGCCCAACGATTTCAGGCCCGGTCTGACCATAGAACTCGACGGTCGCGTGCTGCAGGTCGTCTCGGCCGATCACCACAAGCAGGGCCGGGGCGACGCCGTCGTGCGCACCAAGCTGCGCGACGTCGAGTCGGGCGACACCTTCCAGAAGACCTTCCGCTCCAACGAGAGCATCGAGCGCGCGCACGTGGAGCGCCGCGACTACCAGTACCTGTACTCGACCGGCAGCGCCTACGTGTTCATGGACACCGAGGACTACGAGCAGCGCGAGCTGAGCCGCGAGCTGCTGGGCGACAATGTCAAGTGGCTCAAGGAGGGCGAGAGCGTCCGGCTCGCGCTCTACGAGCGCAAGATCATCGGCATCGAGGTCGCGAAGACCGTGCACCGGCGGGTGACGCAGACCGATCCGGGCCTGCGCGGCGACACCGCCCAGGGCGGCACCAAGCCGGCGACGATCGAGGGCGGGACGGTGGTCACCGTGCCGCTGTTCGTGCAGACCGGCGACGTGATCCGCGTGGACACCGGCACCGGCGAGTATGTCACCCGCGTTGACTCGTAGTGGAGAGGGCGCCGCGCATGCAGATCGACAGAGAGGCAGTGCAGCGCGTCATCGCCCTGCTGGGCGAGAGCGAGGCGGGGGAGATCGAGGTCCGGGACGGGGAGATGCGGGTGCGCGTGCGCCGGTCGGCGATCATGGCCGCGCCGGCGCCGAACGCGCCCTTGGCACCGGGCGATGCGGGCGCGGCCGTGGCCGGCCATGCGGCGCACGCCGCGGTCGCCGGCGCTGAGCCGGCGGTGGAGTATGTGACCGCGGGACTGGTGGGCCTGTTCCACCACGGCCGCTCGCCCGACGACGAGCCGATGGTGTCGGTCGGCGACCAGGTCGCGCAGGGCCAGGTCATCGGCACCATCGAGGCGCTGCGCAAGCTCACCGACGTGATCGCGCCGGCGGACGGCGTGATCGCCCAGGTGCTGGTGGACGACGGCGAGCCGGTGCAGTACGGCGATCGCCTGTTCGCGATCCAGGTGTGAGGAGGCGCAACGGTCATGTCCGGGAGGTCACGAGTCGCCGGCTTCGCGCTGGTGGAGATCCTCCTGGTGCTCGTCATCGTCGGCCTGCTGGTGGCCGGCTACTACGGGCTGAGCGGGCCGAAGCAGGAAGGCGAGCCGCAGTCGGTGCCGGGGCGGGCCATCGAGAAGGCCAAGTCGGTGGACTGCGCCAACAACCTGAACCAGCTCCGCCAGCTCATCCAGATCGAGGTCATTGAGAACGGGGAGTATCCGCGCACCTTCAACCCCGGGGAGCAGGGCTCGATGGGCCGGTGTCCGGTCAGCGGCAAGCCCTACGTCTACGATCCGCAGACCGGCGAGATCCACTGCACCACGCCCGGCCATGAGTCGCTGTAGGCGGCGCCGGAGGGGACCGCAGCATGTCGTCGCAGGAGAGCCAGACGCACGAGTGCAAGCGCTCTCTGGCTGAGTGGCGCGAGATCGTGGAGACGGTGGCGGCGCTTGCCACAGTGGACGGCGGCACCATCGAGGTGGGCATCGACCCGAGTGGCCGGGTGGTGGGGTGTGACGTGGGGAAGCACACGCTCGAGGACCTTGCCAACAAGATACATCAGAACACCGACCCCTCGCAGGCGCCGGCGCTGACCGCGGAGACGCGCGACGGGCGGACGGTGATCGTGCTTCGGGTTGCTGAGTGCACCGACAAGCCGGTTTCGGCCTTCGGCGTGCCCGTGAAGCGCGTGGGACGGAGCAACCGCCGCCTGTCAATGGCGGAGACCCGCCAGATGCTGGCGGAGACCGGGGTAGGCCGTTGGGAGGACCGGATCTGCGAGGACGTAGCGCCGGACGAGCTGTCAGCGGACGCGCTGGCGCAGTTCGCTGATCGCGCGCAGCGGCGTCTTCTCTTGCCCGCACCGGCGGAGGCGGTACCTTCAGACCTGCCGGCACGGCTGGGCTTGGTCCGCGAGGGCCATCTGACACGTGCCGCGGTCGCGCTGTTCGGCCGTGAGCCGTCGCGCGTATTCCCGCAGCTCGAGCTGCGATGCGCCGTGTTCGCGGCCGACATGCCGGTCGATTTCCGCGATCTTGAGGTCGTGAGCGGCACCCTCTTCTCGCAGATCGAGGGCGCAGTGCAGTTCGTCTGCAAGAACATGCGACGCTCCATCACTATCGGGGCGGGTCCGGAACGGGAGGAGTTCCCTGAGTACTCGGTCGCGGCGGTGCGCGAGGTGATGACCAATGCGGTCTGCCACCGCGACTACGGCTGCGCGGGTCACGTACAGGTTCGCATTCTGCCCGACCGGCTCGAGGTGTGGAGCCCGGGGCTGCTTGTGCCCGGCATAACCGTGGAGGCTCTGCGCGGCGCGCATCGTTCACTTCCGCGCAACCCGCTTATGGCGAGAGTGCTGTTCTGGGCGGGCTACATCGAGCAGTGGGGCACGGGGACGAACCGGGTGATCGTTGAGTCCGGACGCAACCTGTGCCCGCCGCCGGAGTTCGTCGAGCGGCCCGAGACCGACAGCTTCGTTGTGGTACTGCACAAGTCCGTGGTGGCCAGAGCGCGCGATGCAGGCTCGGACCTTGGTGAACGGCAAGTCGCCGCGCTGCTTCACGTGCGCCAGCATGGCCAAGTGAGCACCCGCGTACTGAGTGAGCGTTTCGGTGTGCACCGTCACACCGCGCGCAGGGATCTCGCTGAACTTGTTGACGCAGGCATTCTGGAGGCTGTCGGGGCCGGCCGAGGCGCGCACTATGTCTTCGCTGGCCAGGCACGATGAGCACGGCGGCGTCGCGCCGCTTCCCATGCGAGTATACGATTAGCGTGTGTCGTTGGGCCGTTTCTGGCTCTGAGCGCATCAGGAGCTAAGACCGCCCCACGGGGCGTTGCGGGTGGATTTCGGAGTCGTGGCCGGCGCCGTTCATGGTACGTTTGGGCGTCATTCAGGTTACCTTTGCATCCGGCCGCACACGCGGCAGGGAATCGGAGTCCAACACATGTTTGACAAGATCCTGGTGGCCAATCGCGGTGAGATCGCCTGCCGCGTCATCCAGGCGTGCCGGGAGATGGGCATCGCCACAGTCGCGGTCTACTCCGAGGCCGACCGCGATGCGCTGCACGTGCGCATGGCCGATGAGGCCATCTGCATCGGCGCGCCGCCCAACCCCGCCAGCTACCTCAACGCCGCCAACATCCTGTCCGCCGCCGTGATCACCGGCGCCGACGCCATCCACCCCGGCTACGGCAACCTGTCCGAGGACGCCAACTTCGCCGAGGCGGTCGAGGGCTGCAAGATCACCTTCATCGGGCCCTCGCCGGAGGCGATCGCGCGCGTGGGCAACAAATCCGAGGCGCGCAAGACCATGCGCGAGGCGGGCGTGCCGGTGGTGCCCGGCAGCCTCGACGGCGTGGGCAACGCCGACGAGGCACGCGCGATCGCCAACGAGCTGGGCTACCCGGTGATGATCAAGGCCTCCGGGGGCGGCGGCGGGCGCGGCATCCGTATCATCCACAACGACGACCAGATGCGCGAGGCCGTGGACCAGGCGGCGCAGGAGGCGCGCGCGGCCTTCGGCAACGGGGCGCTGTACATCGAGAAGTACCTCGAGGACCTGCGCCACGTGGAGGTGCAGATCCTGGCCGACGCGCACGGCAACGTGGTGCACCTGGGCGAGCGCGACTGCTCGGTGCAGCACCGCCACCAGAAGCTGCTGGAGGAGGCGCCCTGCCCGGCGGTGGGCACGCAACTGCGCCGGCGCATGGGCGAGGCGGCGGTGCGCGCCGCCCAGGCCGCGGGCTACGTCAACGCCGGCACCGTCGAGTTCCTGCTCGACGAGCGCGGCCGCTTCTACTTCATCGAGATGAATGCGCGCATCCAGGTCGAGCACCCGGTCACCGAGATGCTCACCGGCATCGACATCGTGCGCGAGCAGCTCCGCGTCGCCGACGGCCAGAAGCTGCGCCACGAGCAGGGCGGCATCTGGTTCAACGGCCACGCCCTCGAGTGCCGCATCCTCGCCGCCGACGGCGACCGCGGCTTCATCCCCTCGCCGGGCACCATCACCCGCTGGGAGATCCCCGGCGGACCGGGGGTGCGCGTGGACAGCGGCGTCGCGGTGGGCTCGGAGGTCTCCACGCACTACGACCCGATGATCGCCAAGGTCATCTGCTGGGACCAGGACCGCGCGAGCTGTATCGAGCGCATGCGCGCGGTGCTGCGCGGCACACGCATCGAGGGCATCAAGACCACGGTACCCTACCACCTCAAGCTCCTCGGCAACGCCTACTTCCGCCGGGGCGAGGTGACCACGCAGTTCATCCAGCGACGCCTGCCGATTCCTCAGGGAGGTAGCTTGTGATGGGAGAGATGAGCAACATCGACTTCTGGCGCTGCACCGCCGGTAGCGCATTCGGCCTCGCCCTCGCGCTGGTGTGGATCAAGATGGGCTTCGGGCCGTTCCTGGGGGCCGCGGCGCTGGTGATCCTGGGCGGCCTCGCCTCCTGGTTCATCGGGCGGATCCTGGGATGATGAGGTGCGGTCGTGCCTGAAGGCGCACGCCGGCGAGGGCGCGAGCTGGCGCTCTCGGTGCTGTTCCAGTCCGATCTTTGCGAGCTGCGGGCCGGTGAGGCGGTAGGCCGACTCGGCGCCACCATGGATGTGCTCGCCGAGGTCTGGGAGATGCCCGCGGACGAGCGCCGCAAGCTGCGCCCGGAGATCGAGGAGTTCGCGGTGCGCCTGCTCGAGGCCTACTTCATGCGCGCCGAGCGGATCGATGCGCACATCGAGCGGCTGGCGCACGACTGGACGCTCGAGCGCATGCCCGCCACCGACCGCAACGTGCTGCGCGTGGCCGCCGCCGAGCTGCTGGGCGTGCCCGAGACCCCGGTGAGCGTGGTGTTCAACGAGGCGGTGGAGCTGGCCAAGGCCTACGGCACTCCCGCCTCGGGCAAGTTCGTCAACGGCGTGCTGGCGACGCTGGCCCGCGAGCAGGGCCTGACCTCGGAGAAGGCGTGAGCGAGTTGAGCGAGCCCACCGCGCGGGCGCCGGTCGCCCTCTCCGTCTCCGAACTCACGGCCTACGTCAAGCGGCTGATCGACCGCGACGAGGTGCTCAACCAGGTCTCGGTGCGCGGCGAGATCTCGAACTTCACGCGCCACCGCTCCGGGCACCTGTACTTCTCGCTCAAGGACGACGCGAGCCAGCTCTCGTGCGTGTGCTTCCGCGGCGACGCCGCGCGGCTGGGCTTCGAGCCCGAGCACGGCCGGCAGGTGATCGCGCACGGGAACGTGAGCGTCTACGAGCCGCGCGGGCAGTACCAGCTCATCGTGCGCGCCATGATGCCCGACGGTGAGGGCGCGCTGGCGGCGCAGATCGCGAAGCTGCGCGCGAAGCTGGAGGCCTAGGGGCTCTTCGAGAAGGCGCGCAAGCGCCCACTGCCGCGCTTCCCGCGGCGTATCGCGCTGGTGACCTCGCCCACGGGCGCGGCGGTGCGCGATCTCGTCAGCGTCATCTCGCGGCGCTTCCCGCCGGCGGAGCTGGTCGTGGTGCCGACGGTGGTGCAGGGGGCGGACGCGCCGGCGAGCATCGTGCGCTCGCTGCACCTGGCCGCGAGCGTGGTGGGGGCGGACGTGATCATCGCCGGCCGCGGCGGGGGATCGCTGGAGGACCTGTGGGCGTTCTACGACGAGCGCGTGGTGCGCGCGGTGTTCGCCTCGCCGGTGCCGGTGATCAGCGCGGTCGGCCACGAGACCGACCTGTGCCTGTGCGACGAGGTCGCCGACCTGCGCGCGCCGACGCCGTCGGCGGCGGGCGAGCTGGCCGTGCCGGACGTGGCCGAGCTGCGCGCGCGGCTGGATCGGCTGGGCGAGCGCGCGGCGGCGGCGCCGGTGCAGCGGCTGGGGCTGGGGCGGTCACGGCTGGAGGCCATGTGCGCGCGACCGCTGCTGTGCCGGCCGACGACCATGCTCGAGTCGCCGTGGCAGCGGCTCGACGAGGCGGGCGTGCGCACGGTGCGGGCGGTGGACCTGGTGGCGGAGCGGCTGAGGTCGCGGCTGAGCGCCGCAGCGCTGACGCTGCGCGCCTTCGACCCGCGACTGACGCGGCGACTGAGCGTCGTCGATCGCCGGCGCGCGCGCGTGACCGACGCCGCGTCGCGCGCGCACATCGCGATCGTGCGGCGCCTGGGGCGCGCGGGAGCGCGGGTCGAGTCGATGGGCTGGCGCCTGTCGCAGCGGCTGGTGGCGGTCGATGCGCGGCGCGCGCGCATGGATCGGTTGCAGGCGCGCCTGACCGCGGCGGTCG
>Ga0272441_10014466_pt1 | contig 11188 bp, 10 predicted proteins | sample SSMProp6N_FD_193582 | JGI IMG/M metagenome (GOLD analysis project Ga0272441, IMG submission 193582) | Marine sediment archaeal communities from Little Sippewissett salt marsh, Falmouth, MA, United States - SSM-Prop-6N | ecosystem: Environmental > Aquatic > Marine > Wetlands > Sediment ... | reverse complement strand
GGCGGCCTCCTGCGCCGTAACTAGATACATATCCGGCACCGGATCCTCTTTGACCACCGCACATTCATCTGCCAGCTCAAACACCTCCGGACATATATCGGCGCACAGTCCGCAAGCAGTACATAAATCCGCGTCAATCACTACTCGCATCAAATGCCTCCTTCACTTGCTTAAAAGCAAACCTACTTGCCGGCAACATCCAAACGCGGCTTGCGCTCCGCCGGTATGCCCACATCAACTCCACGCGCCGGCGAAAACATCGAAATCTTCCGCAATCGACTGATTACCGCCGGCAATTCCCGAATCACATAATCAATTTCTTGCTGGGTATTATAACGACTCAAACTAAACCGTATCGAACCATGAACCGCCGTAAATGGTACGCCCATCGCCCGCAAAACATGCGACGGCTCCAACGATCCGCTGGTACACGCCGATCCGCTCGACGCCGCAATGCCCAACTGATCCAACAACAACAAAATCGCCTCTCCCTCGATATATTCGAAACTGATATTCGTCGTATTGGGCAGCCTGCAGATCGTATCACCATTAACACGGGTATTCGGACAATTCTGCAACAGGTTGGTTTCCAGTCGATCACGCAGTTCCCGGACATAAATATTCTCTTTTTCCACATGTTCCATCGCCAACTCACACGCCTTGCCCAGCCCCACGATCCCGGGGACGTTCTCGGTGCCCGGCCGGCGACTGTGCTCCTGGTGCCCCCCATAGAACATCGGCGCCATCGGGGTGCCCCGACGCACATACAACATCCCTATCCCCTTGGGACCATGTAACTTATGGCCTGATAAACTCAGCATGTCAATCGGCGTTGCCGCCAGATTCAACGGTATCTTGCCCACCGCCTGGACCGCGTCGGTATGAAACAGCACCCCCTTGGACTTGACTATTCGGGCAATTTTATCTATCGGGTAAATCACCCCGGTCTCGTTGTTGGCGAACATGATCGACACCATCGCCGTCTTTTCATCCAGCGCCCCGATCAGTTGCTCCAGATCGAGCTGACCCCGCGTATCCACCGCCACCTCGGTCAAACGATATCCTTTACGCTGGTAATAGCGACACACCGCCCGCACCGCCGGATGCTCCACCCGCGACGTAATAATATGACGCTTATCCGGATTCAGTTCTAGCGCGCTGTGAATCGCCAGGTTGTCGCTTTCGGTGCCGCCGCTGGTAAAAATCAGCTCTTCCGGACTGCAACCCAGCAATTGCGCCGCTTTTTCCCGCGCTTCTATGATTTTCCGGCCTATTTGACCGCCAAAAGTATGCATACTTGAGGCATTGCCATATAAATTGGTCAAATAGGGCGTCATCTCTTCGAGAACTTCTGGAGCCAACTGTGTGGTGGCGTTGTTATCCAAATATACGTTTTTCATCATACCTGCTCTTGTACGGTCAGCTCTTCACTGACAAATTCCCTCAGTTTCGCCTGAACCACGTCCGACAGGGTGAATTCCGCCAGATTACATTGGGCGCACATACCCCGAAAAGACACGGTCACATTATTCCCATCGACATCGATAAGCTCCACATCCCCGCCGTCCGCCTGTAACGCCGGCCGCACCTGCTGATCCAGCGTCTGCTGTATCATCTGTATCTTCTGAATATTCGTTAAAGGCTTCTTCGCCGGCGGCGGCTCCTCCTCCATGCGCAATTTGCCGTTTTCACTCACCTTGACGCCATGAACATCTTCGATAATCGCCTCTATATCCGGATGACACCCCTGGCACCCCCCGCCGGCTTTGCAATAATTGGTCACCTGCTCCACCGTATGCAAATTGTCTTCTGTTACCACCCGGCGGATTTCCTTCTCGGTTATCCCAAAACAAGTGCAAACCACTGTGCCTTTTTCTTTTTGATCGGGATCTGCTCCTGTACGATAATTATTTAGCGCCGCTTCCAGAGCCTCACGGCCTAAAACCGAACAGTGCATCTTCTGTTCGGGCAGACCGCCCAGAAAATCGGCAATATCATTATTGGTGATTTTTTCCGCTTCATCGACCGTCTTGCCCATAATCATTTCGGACAACGCCGACGCCGCCGCTATAGCACTGCCGCAGCCAAATGTCTGATATTTCACGTCAGTGATCTTACCATCCCCGTCGATGCTTAACATCAACTTGAGAGCGTCACCACACGCCATAGAACCCACCTCACCCACGGCATCGGGGTTCTCTATCTCCCCGACATTGCGAGGATTAAAAAAATGCTCTTTAACTTCGTCGGTATAATCCCACATATCTTATTTCCTTAATGACTAAAATCAGGTTTTCTCGGGATCGTGGCTTTTTTTCGACCACTCTGCATTAATGACCCTTATCTAAATAATAATAGCCTCTTAATTGACAACAGCAAGCTATTTCAACGCGTATTTTCCAAACGCAACTCTTTGGCGACTATCAATCCGCCTCCGGAGGCGTCTTGCCGGACACTTGTTTAAGGTGGCTTTCCAGTTCTTTCTCGGCTAACAACTGAATCTTATAGGCACAATCGCGTATTGTCCCATATAATACCCCACAGCCAACATCTATCCGAACCGCATCGCCCGCATCCGCCAGTGAAATAAGCTCTTCTGACAGAGCAAGCGCTCGTCTAATATGTTTATGACATGGATCCATAACTCATTTCTTTCTCTTTATCTATAGTCACGCCAAATTACGATACACAAATACCATACCAAAATTGAGAAAATGCTCCTTTTTTCTCCCAATACTTAGATAGCAACCTGTTATAGGGGTGTTTACAGGATTTTATTTAGTACCTGTGTCTCATAAAATATGTCTCAATATCTTGCCCCAATATCTGTCGGAAAATCCCCCTCAGACCTCTCATAATTTTAAATCTCTATAAAATAAACACTTATAAACTATAAACAAAACACCTAAAGACTAAATCACCCCCTGCTCACCTTAACGAGACACTTATTGTTAATGAGACATGATGATCCAAAAAGCATTATAGGCCTGCAAGTCCATGAAAATCATACTTTAACCGCAAAATTCTTCATAAAAAGGTGTACGGATTCATTCTGATATGTCTCTTATATTTGAGACACCGTAAAATATCGGCCGCGCGTTGATTTAGTTTAAATATTTGTAATATAATTACTTAATAAAAATTTTCGGCATTTATCGAACCTGGCACGGATATTGCTCGTAATGTCATACAAGAAATGAGACATAACTATTTCTTGCCCAGGAGGCAAAACCATGAAGATAAAAAAAGACCAAAACAGCAAATCCCGGCGCTCCTCCATCGCAAGGCGCATCGGCAGCCTCAGGATCAGCAGTTCCGATAAAGAAACCCTCAAAACCCTCATCGACGCACCCATTGCTTTTATCCCCAATGACCGTTTTCGTCGTGCCCAGGCCATGGCGACCGTTATGGAAGAAAATGTTGACGTCATTACCGGACAGGCACTCAAAGCCGAGGAAGAAGTCACCCTGTTCCTGCAGCTTAACTATTCGCGTTATAAAACCAGCCAGATCAGGCGTAACCTCCTCAAACAGTCCCCCTGGACCAAACAAACCGTCCTGGAACTGTTAGACTGGAACAAACGCCAACTGCACGCTCGTTCGCAAATCGTCACCGCCAATATGGGCCTGGTCCTGGCGATGGCCAAAAAGGTTGACTTCCCCGGCGTCGAATTCACCGACCTGATCAGCGAAGGCAGTATGGCTTTGTTACGCGCCGCCGACAAATTCGACTGCGGTCGAGGCTTCAAATTCAGCACCTACGCCTGCCGCGCGATATTTAAAGGCTTTTCGCGCACCGCCAAACAAAATTACCGCTATCGCCGGCGTTTCCCGGCCCAGTGGGACATCGCCCTGGAAAAAGACGACCACCTCGACCAACTCCGCGAGGAAAACCACTCCAACGGCATCGATGAAGTTCGTATGATCTTCCAGGACAATATCGCCGAACTGTCACGCGTGGAACAATCCGTTATCGAAATGAGGTTCTCCCTCAAACCCAAACAAAACAAGCCCTTGACCTTAAAACAGGTGGGCGATAAGCTGGGTCTGACCAAGGAACGGATCCGGCAGATTCAAAACAAGGCCCTGGCCAAAATGAGAGCCGTCGCCGAAGAACGGATCGTCTTCCAGTAAAATGGATTCCTGACTCCTCCTGCATCTTTACTACAAGTTAGGAGCCCCTGTGTCTAAATACATCCTCGCCATATCCACCAGTCCGCGGGTTCACGGCAACACCGATCTGCTGGTCGATGAAGTTATCCGCGGTATAAATGACGCAGATGACAAACAAAAATTCGACGTGGAAAAACTCCAACTGTGGGGGCGGAACATAGCCCTGTGTCGCCATTGCGATTTTTGCCTGGCTCAAGGTCATTGCACCATCCAGGACGAGATGCAGCAAATCTACCCCAAATTAATCCAGGCCGACGGCTTGATCTTTGCCAGCCCCATCTACTTTATGGCCGCCTGCGCCCAGGCCAAAATGTTCATCGACCGCTGCCAGATGTTCTGGGCCCGACGCTATGTCCTCAAACAGTCCCTCTTCGACACCCCGCGCGGGCCGCGCCGCGCCGTCTTCATCGCCTGCGGCGGCACCGGCGGTAAAAACGTCTTCGACGGCGCCAAAATAATGATGAAATGGTTCCTCGACTCGCTCGAAATGGAATACGCCGAAAACCTCCTCTTCAACAAAACCGACCAAAAAGGCGCCATTAAAAACCATCCCACCGCCCTTAACGACGCCTGCCAACTCGGGCAAAAAATCGCCCGCCAGTGGTAGTCATTAATCTAATCGTTACAAACAGTACCATCCGCAATACCGAAACAAACCTCATATCTGTCACAGAATGGGCGTTAATTACATGGTTCACGACATCAATTATGGGACTTAGGGACCTCCCACTATACTTTAACTGGGAAACTTTACATAAACGGTTATATGATAGATGCTTACGTGATTTTGTGTCATTACGTAAGTCGTCACCTTCAATATTACGTCATTGGGATTTCGGAATTGATTTGGAATTCTGGTTTTATAATTCGTCATTTTCACCCAAAAGATGTCTATTCGCCGGCTTATTAGCAAAACGCCATCCAGAAAGGCTGCGGTTTGACCGTTGTGTGGACAACTTGTGGGTAAAGTGTGGTTTTTGCATCGCCGATAATTTTAACATGTGGCTCTGTATGTATTTATACATTTGACCGGTTTTAGTCCATATAACTTTGATGTGGTCAAATTGCTTTAACAGAAAGAATCGAGGATGCTGAAAGTTCCTTTAGAACAAGCAAAAGCCGGCATGGTGTTGGCGCGCTCGGTTAGCAATCCCAAACAACCCGATCAGTCCCTGCTCAAGGCCGGCTATAAACTGGAAGAAGAATCGCTAAATCGCCTTAAGGAATTATGGGTTCGCAATCTTTGGGTGCGTTATCCCAGCCTGGATTTCCTTGATGACACTCTCGATCCGGAAATCACCCGTCAGCAACAAGACATGTACTCCGCCCTGAAGAACCAATTCAGCGCCGATCAGGAAATGAGCCTAGCCCAAGTCCCGTACTCCGTTTATGTCCAGCAAATCACCAGTCTCTTCAGTCGCCTGCTCACCCAGAAAAACGGCGCATCTATCTTTATCAACGAACTGTTCGGTGAAGCCAACGACGTCTTCCTGCATGGCACCACCGTCGCCTATTTGAGTATGCTGATCGGCATTCACCTGGAAAACTATCTGGTCCATGAACGACCAAAGCTGCCCAGCCATCTGGCGACCGATTTAACGCAACTGGGCGTGGGATGCCTGCTGCATGACATCGGCAAGTTAAGCCTGCCGGAGGAGTTACAAAACTTCCGTATCACCGCCCAGGACCGGGGGGATCCCGAATGGCAAAAACACACCGAAGCCGGCTATGAAATGGTCCAGGGCGGCCTGGATCCGACCGCCGCCCAGGTCGTGCTCAACCATCATCAACACTTCGACGGCAGCGGTTTTCCCGACCGCAAACCTGTCTTCGGTGACGCCCAACGCTTAGAGCCTTTACAAAGCGATGATATTCACATCTTTTGCCGCATCGCCTGCATTGCGGACCGTTTTGAAGGCTTTCGTAAGCTCCACGATGGTAACATCGCGCCCTCGGTCATCGCCCTAAAGCGCATGCGAAATCCCGGTTATAAAAAATGGTTTGATCCACAAGTCTATGCCGCATTTGAACAAACGGTGCCGCCCTTTGCCCCCGGCGATCAGGTGGTGCTCAATAATGGTCAAAGCGTCGTGGTAACAGAGTTGAATCCCGCCTATCCCTGCCGGCCTATCGTGCGTCCTATCGATCTGGCCCTGGCCGAAGACCCGAATAAAAATAAAAAGGTCGAAGAAACCATCGAAGAAAGCGACATCAACCTGGCGCTCAGAGGGGATTTGTTCATTCAAAAAGTCGATGAATTTGACGTCACCGAATACCTGTTCTAAGACAACATTTCCTGTTTTTTTTACCGTAAAATCTCGCTTCCTGTCCCCTTTTTTGTCACATTGTGTGGATAACATGTGAGAATAAAAGAAGATTTTTTATGATTATTTATCTTCTTCTCTTTTGCTATAAAAAACATGTGATAAATCCGGCAAAAAACTTTGTAAAAAAACAGTTTATACCCAGGCATAAAAGTCAATAACTCCATAATCTAAAGCCATTTATAAACATCCCCTCCAAACTTCACAGTTTTCACAGGATATATGAATAATACTACTGGAAAATAGTTATTATCTATGTAATAATAAGACCCGTTACTAAACTTTTATCGAGGATATACTTATGAAAACCACATGCAATCGAGCCGCATTACACGAAGCCGTTCAACTAGCTTCGTCCATCGTCCCCAGCCGCACCCCCAAACCCGTTTTACAATGCGCCAAGCTGGAAGCGGATCAAAATGAGAATAAATTAACGGTTTTGGCGACGGATAATGAGATTGCGATCAAGTATTCGGTGCCGCAGGTACAGGTGGAGAGGTCTGGGGTGGCGGTGGCGCCGGCGGATCGGTTGGCGGGGATTCTGCATGAGACGGTGGATGAGACGGTGGATATTGAGGTGGAGGATTCGACGTGTCAGATATGCAGTAAGGACAGTCGCTTTCGGGTATATGGACAGGATCCGGAGGATTTTCCGCCGGTGGCGTCTTTGGAGCAGGAGGCGTCTTTGGAGGTGAAGGCGGGGATATTGAGGCGCTTGATTCAGTTGACCTCGTTTGCGGCGGCCCGGGAGAACACCCGCTATGCGATTAATGGGGTTTTGTGGGAGCAGCGGGGGAAGAAGTTGCGTTTGGTGGCGACGGATGGGCGGCGGTTGGCGCGGGCGGATGGAGAGGTGACAGCGGCGCAGAAGGACGCCGAGCAGAATGCGGTGGTTTCTATTAAGGCAATGATGGTTTTGGAGAAGATTTTAGGGGATCCGGACGAGGTGGTTCGTTTGTCGTTTACCGAGAATCAGATGTTTATGCAGACGGCGCTGGTGGAATTGACGGGTAATTTGGTGCAGGGTCGATTTCCCAAGTATGATGATGTGATTCCGTCGGGATGTGACAAGAAGATACAGATATCGAATGAGGGATTGCGCAGTGCGGTTCGTCGGGCGGCGTTGTTGACCAATGAGCAGTCGCGTGGGATTCAGTTGTTATTTGGTGAGGATAATGTATGTTTTTCCTCGAATACGCCGGAGGCGGGTGAGGCGGAGATAAATTTGAAGGTGGATTACCAGGGAGAGTCCTTGAAGGTTGGATTTAATCCCCAATATTTGCTGGAGATGCTGCGGGTGGTGGATGCCGCCGAGGTGGTATTTGAATTTGTGGACAGTTCCAAGCCGGGATTGGTGAAGGCGGGGACAGATTTTCTTTATGTAGTGATGCCCATATCGGTGTAGTGATGACAGAATGGAGTCCAGAAAGGCTTCAGCGGGTTTGCAGTCAGCGGCAGGTCAAGTCCAGGGTTAAGCCGCTGGGTGATATTGTGGATCAGATTCTGGGGCGATTGGTATTACCGAAGCAGGCGGATTTAGAGACGTTGCGACAGGCGTGGCAGGACTTGTTGCCGGAAGAGTTGCTGTCGCACAGTTGTCTGGAGAGTGTACGGCGCGGGCAATTGCGGGTTTTGGTGGACAATGGTGCCAGTTTATACGAGTTGAATTTGCTGGCGGAGGAAGGATTGTTGGACCAGTTACGTCAGGCTTGTCCGAAGGTTAAGGTTTCGCGGATTAAAATTGTGCGGGGGCAGATTAAGTAAAGAGAAAACAGAAGGTTTTAGAAAAAGTATATGAATGAGGAAGATAAAACACAGTTGGATGAACAGGTAGATGTCGAGGACGAAGTGAAGAGTTCGTCGAGTGGTTATGAGGCCGAGCAGATTACGGTATTGGAGGGTTTGGCGGCGGTGCGCAAGCGGCCGGAGATGTATATCGGCGATCGGCAGAGTCGCGGTCTTCATCACCTGGTGAACGAGGTGTTGGACAATTCGGTGGATGAGGCGATGGCGGGTCACTGTGACAAGATTACGGTGCAGATCAACGCCGACGGCAGTTGTACGATAGAGGACAACGGTCGGGGGATACCGGTGGGTGTCGAAAAGAGCACAGGCAAGAGCGCCCTGGAGGTGGTTCATACGATATTGCATTCGGGGGGTAAATTTGACAGTAAAAGTTATACGGTATCCGGGGGGCTGCATGGGGTGGGCGTGTCGGTGGTTAATGCCCTGTCGGAATGGCTGGAGGTGGAGGTGAGTCGGGATGGCGTGGGGTATCGGATGGAGTTTATCCGGGGCGCGAAGAAAGGCGAGATGCGGGAGGTGGGTCCGCGGAAGCGGACGGGGACCAGGACGACGTTTAAGCCTGACGGGGAGATTTTTCCCGATACGGAGTTACGGTATGATTTGTTGTCGAACCGTTTACGGGAGTTGGCTTATCTTAATGCGGGATTAAAGATCGTGGCGCTCGATCAACGGGAAGGCAAGCAGGAGGAGTTCCATTTTGAAAGGGGTTTGGTCGAGTTTGTGGAGCATCTTAGCACCGGCAAGGAAGCGTTGCACAAGCGGGTGATATATCTGCACAAGACCGACAAGGAAAATCATCTTGATTGTGAAGTGGCGCTGCAATATACGGCGGGTTACACGGAAAATGTGGTGGCGTTCGCTAATAACATTCACAATCTGGACGGGGGGACGCATTTGAGCGGTTTTCGTTCGGCGTTGACGCGGACGCTGAATGCTTACGCCCGCAACAACAATCTTTTGAAGGGGACATCGGTGCCGAGTGGGGACGATTTGCGGGAGGGTTTGACGGCGGTGGTTTCGGTGAAGTTGAGCGATCCGCAGTTTGAGGCGCAGACGAAGGTGCGTTTGATGAATGCGGAGGTGGGCAGTTTTGTGGAGACGGCGGTGAACGAGTTGTTGGGTCAGTTTTTGGAGGAGAATCCTGCGGTCGCCAAGTCGGTGGTGAACAAGGGCGTCCAGGCGGCGTTGGCGCGGGAGGCGGCGCGGAAGGCGCGGGATTTGACGCGGCGGAAGGGGGCGTTGAGCAGTGGGAATTTGCCGGGTAAGTTGAGTGATTGCAGCAGTAAGGACGTCGAGAGCACCGAATTGTATTTGGTGGAGGGAGATTCGGCGGGCGGATCGGCCAAGAGCGGTCGGGATCGGCGTTACCAGGCGATCTTGCCGTTGAAGGGGAAGATTTTGAATGTGGAAAAGGCCCGGATCGACAAGATGCTGGCTCACGAGGAGATACGCACGATAATTTCGGCGTTGGGGACGGGGATTGGCGCCGACGAGTTTAATTTTGACAAGCGGCGGTACGGCAAGGTGATTATCATGACCGACGCCGACATTGACGGGGCGCATATACGGACGTTGCTGTTGACGTTTTTCTTTCGGCAGATGCGGGAATTGATTCGTCAGGATGCTTTGTATGTGGCTCAGCCGCCGTTGTATGAGATTAAACATAAAAAACAGAAGACGTATGTCGTGAACGAAGGGGAGATGCGCGATATGCTGACGAGCCAGGGATTACAGGGGACCGGGTTGCGGATAAGTTCGGAGGGCAGGGATGATATGTTGATAGATGGGGCCCGGTTGCGGGCGTTGCTGGAGATGCTGGTGGATGCGGAGGAGCAGTTGCGGATATTGCGTCACCGGGGGATAGATTTACGGGAGTTTGTCGGTTTGGTGCGTCCGGATTCGGGTGAGGTGAGCGGCGGTGATTTACCGACCTATCGTATTGTGGTGGAGGGGAAGGATGAGTTTTATCATGACGAGGAGCAGTTTACGCAGCGGTGCGGCGAGTTGGCGGGGCTGGAAGGCGAAGGAGAAAATGGTAACGATAATGGCGATAGTAACGGTGCGGTGCAGGTTATTAAAGAAGAATTGCATGAGGTGCAGCGGTTAAATGAGTTGCGACGGAAGTTGTTGGAGTTTGACATTCAGCCGGACGATTATTTGCGTCGTCAGGAGCAGACGGTGGCGGGCGAGCATGTGAAGACCAAGTTTGCGTTGATAGACAGCGAGGGGCAGGAAACGGACGTGGCGAATCCACAAGAGATAGTCAAGGGGATACGCGATTTGGGGGGTCGGGGGATTGAGATCAAGCGGTTTAAGGGTTTGGGTGAGATGAACGCGGATGAGTTGTGGAGCACCACGATGGATCCGGAAAAGCGGATGTTGTTGTGCGTGAAGCTGGAGGACGCGGTGGAGGCGGATCGGCTGTTTTCGATTTTGATGGGTGACAACGTGGAGCAGCGGCGGAATTTCATAGAAGAGCATGCTTTAGATGTAAAAAATCTGGATGTTTAATAGGAGTATTTCTGGTTGGCTTATAAAACAGCTGCAGCATTATCCGGCGCTAATGGCGCCCAGGCGGTAAAAAACGGTATGATTAATAAGCTGGCGGAGGATGATAAAGCCGCTCATCGTTGGTATCGTTTTGTTCTTTCCTATCCACCACATTTAGTGCGGCAATATTTGGAAGAGTTTGGGATTAGTAAGAAGCAAAAAATTCTGGATCCTTTTTGCGGCACCGGCACCACATTAGTAGAATGTAAAAAGCATGGCATACCCGGCGTGGGTATGGAAGCGAATAAGATGGCTTTTTTCGCAAGTTGTGTCAAGGTGGATTGGGAGATTAATCCGAAGAGCCTGATGCGGCATGCCGATAAAGTCGCCGGCGCA
>Ga0272441_10014465_pt1 | contig 11189 bp, 6 predicted proteins | sample SSMProp6N_FD_193582 | JGI IMG/M metagenome (GOLD analysis project Ga0272441, IMG submission 193582) | Marine sediment archaeal communities from Little Sippewissett salt marsh, Falmouth, MA, United States - SSM-Prop-6N | ecosystem: Environmental > Aquatic > Marine > Wetlands > Sediment ... | reverse complement strand
TCCGCCGAGCGCGCGAAGGCCGCCGAGGACATCGAGCATGTCGGCGGGCCTTCCCCCCGCGGCCCGCCGTTGTCCACACCCTCTGCGTCCTGAGCGTTGAGTGTCTGCCTGTGCGCCTGCCTGCCGTCAGACAGGGCGCCAACGCGCCCGGGATTCCCCTATGCGCCCTTCCGGCGCTGGAAGCCCTGTTGTGATACATAATAGAGTGTTATGTCCCCCGACGCACGCGAACGCAATTTCCACCCCGAATTGCCACAAGCGCCCAGGAGCCGCCGCGGCCGCATCCTCCGCTGGCCACGCTCGCACACATTTGGTATGCTCCTGGAATAAGGCGGGGGGAGCATGCGTCCCGCGAACGGGCTAGGCCAGTAAGTAGAGCATTGTGTCCCCCGATGGTGCCCCCGATGGTGCGATGGCACCCCGATGGAAGTAACGCTGTGATACAGATCCGACATCCCATGCGTCCCGAGGCTATGTGTGAGTTGCGGCAATCCGACTGCTACCTAGAATCCCTTGCCAGTGATTTGCTCTGTTGTCGCCTCTAGGGGACGCCTTGCCTGGCACCGGCAGCGAAGGAGTCAAGATATGCCGCGAGAAATAGATGTGGATCGCAGCCCCGTCATCAAAGGCCTTCGCTGGACTGGCGGCACGCGCCCGTATCCAGAGCTGCGTATCAAAGGCGACACCTTCCCTATCACGTGGGCCGACGACAACAACTGTTACACCTCTTCGGGCGACCCGCTGTGGGCAGGCAACCCCTACCACTTTCCGACCTGGCAGGAGCGCTCCGGTTTCGACGTGGAAATGTTCCACGGCGCTGCGCACGAGTTCATCGTCTACAAGGTCAACGACATGACCTGCTACGAGGGCTGGGGTGGGCGCGGGGCCAAACCGAGCGGCATCATCAGCGTGGGCGGCGTACTCTATCTTGCAATCCAGAACACTCAGGGGGCCAAGCCCCCCGCACATGGCAAGATCTGTCAGCATGGAAGCGATGCCACGATTCTCAAGTCAACGGACAAGGGTCTGACGTGGTCGCCTGATCCCGTAGCGCCTCCGATGTTCCCTGGGCACCTTTTCGGAGGCCCCGCGTTTGTACAGTTCGGCAAGGACAACAACGGTGCGCCCGACAAGTACGTTTACGCGGTGTCAGGAGACCAGTGGGACAACGGTTCGGAACTGCGTGTGGGGCGCGTACCGGCCGACTGCATCCAGAATCCCGACGCGTGGGAGTTCGTCGCCTCCATAGGTCCGGACAACGAGGCCGCTTGGACGCCCGAGATCGAGCAGTCGGCGGTGGCGTTCCGCGACGAGCGACACCTCGGCCTGCCGGAGATGGTGTGCCTGCCGGGCATCGATCGCTTCCTGCTTCTCACCTGGAGCCTCTTCGAGGACTTCACCCCGGCCGGGAGTGAACTCGCGATCTACGACGCGCCGAAGCCTTGGGGGCCGTTCACGCTTGTTCACCACGAGCCGGTCTGGGAGAGCCACGAGGCCTGCCCCTACTGCCCCCGTCTGCCCCTGGCCTGGTACGATCCGGAGATTCAGAGCGGCTATCTGCTCTTCTCAGGCCACTGGAAGACGAACACATACTACCGCGCCAACGTGCGGCCGTTCCGTCTTCTGACCTGAGTCGCGTTGTTGGCAAAGCCGCCGTATCCGGGACGTGGTCACTCTTGTGCAGTTCCGGCTGTTCGCAAAGAAGGCATTGCGCTCGCAACGCGGCCGGCGCGCGCGGTGGTTGATTTCGCGCCGATACCACTGTACATTCCTCAGACGAAATCGCCGCCCTCAGTACTCGCCGCAACGGAAAGGACGTCCCGCATGCGCTGGAGCCGCACGTTCATCCCGACCTTGAAGGAAACCCCGTCCGACGCCGAGATCCCCAGCCACAGGCTCATGATCAAGGCCGGGCTCATCCGTCCGCTGGGGGCGGGGACGTACACCTATCTGCCGCTTGGGTATCGATCCTTGAGAAAGGCCGCCGAGATCGTCCGCGAGGAGATGGACCGCGCCGGCGCCATCGAGGTCCACATGCCGGCGCTCCACCCGCTCTCCCTCTGGGAACGGACCGGCCGCGCCCCCGTGATGGGCGACGTCCTCTTCAAGATCAAGGACCGGCGCGGACGCGCCCTGACGCTGGGACCCACGCACGAGGAGGTCATCACCGATCTCGCCAGCAACGAACTGCGCTCCTACCGCCAGATGCCCGTCACGTTCTACCAGATACAGACGAAGTTCCGCGACGAGGAGCGCCCCCGCGCGGGCGTCATCCGGACGCGGGAATTTCTAATGAAGGACGCCTACTCCTTCGACGCCGACCAGGCGGGCCTCGACGCAAGCTACCAGGCGATGTACGACGCCTACGTCAGGATCTACAAGCGCTGCGGCCTCGTCGCGACGCCCGTCGAAGCGGAGTCGGGCGCGATGGGCGGGACGGGGTCGGCGGAGTTCATGATCGTCACGCCGTCGGGCGAGGACTCGCTCGCGCTCTGCCCGGCGTGCGACTACGCGGCCAACTCCGAGCGCTGCGAGCTGCCGGATATCCAAGAAACCGAGCCCGGGGCCGGGACGCGAAAGCGCCTCGACACCCCGGGCGTCTCGACCGTCGAGAAGGTCTGCGAGTTCCTCAAGACCAAGCCGCGGAAGCTCGTCAAGACGCTGGTCTACTCCGTCTCGCCGGGCGGCGAGGGTGAAGAGGGCGAGAACCCCCTGACCATCGCCGTCCTCGTCCGCGGCGACCACGAGGTCAACGAAGCCAAGCTCGCGCGGCTCTTCCCCGGGCGCACCGTCGCCCTCGCCGACGACGAGACGGTCGAGAAGGCGACAGGCGCACCTGTCGGCTTCGCGGGGCCGGTGGGGCTGAAGGAGATCGGCGAGATCGACGAGATCATCGCCGACCATACCGTCGCCGCGATGACGAACTTTGTCACGGGCGCCAACGAGGCCGACGCGCACTTCGTCGGCACCAACCGCGGGCGCGACTTCGAGGTCTCGCGGTACGAGGACCTGCGCGTCGCGGTCGAGGGCGACCCCTGCCCCAGGTGCGGCGCGGCGCTCGACGTCAAGCGCGGGATAGAGATCGGGCACGTCTTCAAGCTCGGGACGAAGTACTCGGTTGCGCTCGGCGCGAACTTCCTCGGCGAGGACGGCAAGGAGCGCCCGATCATCATGGGCTGCTACGGCATCGGCGTCAGCCGCATCGTCGCGGCGGCCATCGAGCAGAACTATGACGAAAACGGCATCATCTGGCCACGCGCCATCGCCCCCTACGAGGTGGCGGTGCTCTCGCTCAACGTGACCTCCGAGGAGGTCTCGCGCGTCGCCGAGGAGGCCTACGAGGCCCTCTCCGCCGCGGGCATCGAGGTGATCTACGACGACCGCGACGTCCGCGCGGGCGTGAAGTTCAAGGACGCCGACCTCGTCGGCTTCCCCGTGCGCGTGGCGGTGGGCGAGAAGTCCCTGGCCAACGGCGGCGTCGAGATCAAGCGCCGCGATTCGAAGGACTTCGAGGTCGTCCCGGCGAGCGAGGTCGTCGAGCGGGTGAGGGCCCTCCTCGAAGAGTGAGGCGGGACGGGAGGACGCGGATGCGGCTGAGGCAAAAGCTCTTCGCGGCGATCATCGCCGCGATGGCGGTGATGTCGCTCCTCCTCGTTCTGGCCTCCTTCATGAGCGCGCTCGAGGTGCAGGCGGAGGCCGTGGCCGTCGAGCGGAGGCTGATGGCCGCCGCTCAGCGCGAGTTCCGCCGCGTCGCCTCGGCGGGGTCGGATGCCGAGATCGCCCAGGCGCTTTCCAACATACGCGAGATCCTCCCGGCGTACTCATGGACGGTGGCGAAGGGCGACCGCGAGGTGCCCGGGGAAACGGTCGCCACCGAGGGCGACTACTCGCTTCATCGCTCGGGCAGGGGGGCGCGGGTCTCGCCGACCCGATGGCTCACGGCCATCCTCCTCCTTGTGGTCTACGGGTTGCTCCTCAGGCTTGTCCTCAGGCCGGTCGAGGACCTGGTCGCGGCGAGCCGCGTACTCTCCTCCGGCGCAAGGCCGCCCAAGGTCACGGGCGAGGGGCGCATCGACGAGATGGGGGAGCTCATCACCGCCTTCAACAGGATGGCCGCCGAGGTCGCGTCGAGCCGCGAGGAAATGGAACGGCGCGTCGAAGAGGCGGTGGGCGAGCGCGAGGCGGCGCAGAAGCGGCTGGCGCTGGAGCAGCGGCTCTCGGCGACGGGCAAGCTCGCCGCGGGCGTCGCCCACGAGATCGCCAACCCCCTGGGCGGCATGATGAACGCCGCCCGCGCGGTCGCGAAGGAGGAGGGCCTCTCGGAACGCGGGCGGGAGTACCTGGGCCTGGTCAACGACGGCCTGGAGCGGGTGAGGACCATCGTCGAGCGCATGCGCACGTTCGTGAAGCCCCACCCCTCGGTGAAGTCCGTGGATATCGTCGAGACCGTGCGCGGGGCACTCGCCTTCGCGCGGCATCGAATGAAGGACGAGAGCGTGACCCTCGATGATGACTGCCCCAAAGCGCCCGTGCGCGTCTCGGGAGACGCGGGCGAACTCCAGCAGGTCTTCCTGAATCTCATCATGAACGCGCTCGACGCGATGAAGGAGATCGACCCCTCCGGCCGTCGGCTCGGCGTCCGCGTCGCCCGGGACGGGGCCAGGGCCATCGTCGATATCTCGGACACCGGCGCAGGCATGGGGGCCGAGGCCCTTGCAAGCGCGTTCGATCTCTTCTACTCTACGAAGGACGAGGGCGGCACCGGGCTCGGGCTCGCGATAGCCCACCGGATCGTCACCGACCACGGCGGCGATATCGAGCTGGAGAGTTCGCCCGGGGGCGGGACGACCGCGCGCGTTCTCCTCCCGGCGGAGCGCGAAGACGAGGGCGCGGAAGCGCCCGATGATCGGAGCCCCGAATCGTGAAGGTCCTGATAGCGGACGACGAGGCCTCGATCCTCAGAACGCTCTCCGACGCGCTCGGCGACGCCGGGCACGCCGTCGAGGGGGTGGGCTCGGCCGAGGAAGGCCTCGCGGCGCTCGAATCCGACCGCTTCGACTGCCTCGTGACGGACATCCGCCTGCCCGGGATGTCGGGGATCGATCTCCTCAAGAAGGCTAAGGCGCTCTACCCCGAGCTCTACGTCATCGTGATCACCGGCCATGGCTCGATCGAGTCCGCCGTGGAGGCCATGAAGGCGGGCGCCACCGAGTACGTGACGAAGCCATTCCTTAACGAGGACATCGTCATCCGGCTCGAACGGATCGCGCGCGAGCTCCGGCTCGCCGAGGAGGTCCACCGGCTCAAGGGCGAGCTCTCGACGCGCTACAAGTTCGAGAATCTCGTCGGCGCGTCCGACGCCATGCAGCAGCTCTTCAAGAAGATCCGCACCATCGCGAAGAACGACTACGACGTGCTGATCACCGGCGAGTCAGGCACCGGCAAGGAACTCGTCGCGCGCGCCATCCACCACAACTCCCCGCGCGCGAAGAAGCCGTTCGTCGCGGTCTCGTGCGCGGCGCTCCCGGAGAGCCTCCTCGAGGACGAACTCTTCGGCCACGAGAAGGGGGCGTTCACCGACGCGCGCGAGCGCCGCGCCGGGCGCTTCGAGCTGGCCGAGGGCGGCAGCATATTCTTCGACGACATCGACGACATGAGCCCGCGCACTCAGGTCAAGCTCCTCCGCGTTCTCCAGGAGCGCTGCTTCGAGCGGCTGGGCGGCACCGAGACCGTGCACGTCGACGTGCGCGCGATCGCCGCGACCAAGGTCGACCTCCGCGCCAAGGTCGAGGCGGACGAGTTCCGCGAGGACCTATACTACAGGCTGAACGTGGTGCCGATCCACATATCGCCGCTCCGCGAGCGGCCCGAGGACATACCGGTCCTCGTCGAGCACTTCATCCAGACCTACGGCGGCGGGAGGAGCCACACCCTCGAGCCCGTCACCGTGGAGGCGATGGCCTCGTATCCATGGCCGGGGAACGTCCGCGAGCTCGAGAACGCCGTGAAGCGGGCGCTCGCCCTCTCGAGCGTCCCCGGCGTCCTGCCCCTCAAGTACCTCGTCCCGACGGCCCACTACGCGCCGCGCGCCGCGGGGGAGGCCGGGGGCCCTACCCGCCTGAAGGAAGTGGTCGCCGAGAGCGAGAAGGCGCACATCATGAACACGCTCAACCTGACGGGCGGCAACCGCACCAGGGCCGCCGAGATGCTCGGCATCAGCCGCAAGAACCTCTGGGAGAAGATGAAGGCCTACGGCCTTCTGTAGCCCCGCGCGACCCCGGACGGCTTCCACCAACGAGGGCACGCCCGCCTGCCGAGAAGCTCGCCCGTCCACTGCCGCGCAGGCAGGCGGCACGGGCGGGGAGCGCACGGAGAAGAAAAGGCGGACCCGCTGACGGTACGCCGGGCGCGGCTTTCCCGAAGTCGATTTCCGCGGCGAAGGAGCTTCTCCGCCGGGCTACTCCCCGCTCGACCGGAGGCGCGCGACCGCCCGGACGCTCGGGAGTCGGGCGCGGACGAGGGCCATCACGCTCTTTGGGATGCGCTTCTCGGGCGCGGCGGATCGCTGGAGGCGCTCGACGCTCTCGAACTCCTTCCGGGCGGCGGCCGCCGCCTTCTCGGCGGCGTCGGTGTCCTCCGTGGCCCCGGTCTTCCGGGCCCGGAACGCAAGGCGCTCGGCCTCCATCTCAAGCGCAAGGGCCCTGAACATGGCGAGCTGCACCTCGCCGGGCATGAGCGAGAGCGCCTTCGCGAAATCGGCCGCGGCGTCCGTGTAACCGCCGACGGAGATGTAGACCAAGCCCCTCCGGAAGGCGATCTCGGGCGCGAGGCCAAGCGCGTCCTCGACATTCTGGAGCGCGGCGAGGAGCTTCCCCGAAACGGGCTCAACGGGCCGCGAGTCCCAGAGCTTGGCGAAGAGGATCGTGGCGTAGTCCTCTACTATACGATTGACCTCCAGGGCCCGGGCGTAGGCCCGCCGCGCGAGTTTGGGGTCGAAGAACGCGCGCGCGTCGCCGAGGAACAGCCAGAGCTCGGGCCGAAGCGGGTATCGCGCGGCCGACTCCTCATAGAACTCGGCGGCCCTCGGCAAGTGATCGTGTCGCCTCTCGAAGTGCCCGCGCAGCGCCCAGCCCACGTAGGATTCCGGCGACAGGCGGGTGAGTCTCTCGAAGGCGCGCTCCGTCGCCCGGGTCGTCTTCAGGTCGGGATCCACCTGCCCGAGGAGGTGGCTCGTCCAGGCCAGCCTCTTCACCTCCTCCTCATCGCCCGGCTCCATTCGGAGATAGGCAATGCGGGAATCCCACGACCGCCTGAGCGTCTTGGCGAGTTCGATCCTGGCCTCGCTCGCGATCCTTCGGAAGGCCGATTTGACGGCGCCGACCTCGCCTCCCGCAATCGCCGACGAGGCGTTGTCGGCCGCTGAGTTGAAGTCGAGGGCGCGGGCCCTCTTGATGACCGCCCGCCCGCGCTTCGCATCGGGGTTCCGCTGGTACGAGAGAGAGCGCGCGCGGAGGCAAAGCCACTCGAGCTCGGTCGCATGGTCGTCCGCGGACCGTGCCACGACGGAGTTGCCCCATAGGTCGAGCATTCGCTTCGACCCGCGCCAGAAGACGACGCCCAGCCCCGCCGCGACGGCGAGCGCGACCGCCAGTCCCCTGCCGCCGCGCATCTGGACCTCGGCCCTTTCGCCCCCGGCGAGCGCCACGGCCCCCATTGCGGCGGAGGTGAGCATGATGCCCTTGACGCTGAAATCGAAGTCGACCAGTCCGTGGACGAGCACCGCCGCGATGCCGCCCATGATCCCGGCGCGCACCGCCGGCGCTCCCGGGTCCAAGCGGAAGAACAGCCAGAAGAGCACTCCCCACGCGGGGAGGAATGCCAAATGGGCGATCCCGGTGAATACGCCCCGGGAATCCGCCTCGCCGCCGAACAACTCCATGATCGACGAGGCCTGGACCCCCGCCTCGGTCGTCGCGCTCGCGACGAAGGCCGCGAGCACGCCGCACAGCCCCCCCACCAGGGCGAGCGTCCGCCAGGGAGAGAGCTCCCCGAACCAGCTATTAGAGGAAGTCTGCGCGGCGGGCGGCTTCTCCTCGCGGCCGCGCGGTCTCAAGCACGCCATCGCGAAGCCCGCGAGCAGGAACCCCAGGGCAATCAGCACGACCGGTCCCGCCTCGGCCGCGAGCCCAAGATAGACGTTGTGCGGCTCGCGGACCTCCGTGCCGGCGGGGGTCTTGAAGCGCGTGTAGCGCTCCCCGAAACTCCCGAGCCCCGAACCCATCGGCTTGTCGGCCAGCATCGACGCCCCCGCGCGCCAATACTCCACGCGGAACTGCATCGAGGGCGTCCGCATGAAGATGACGCCGATGACAATGAGAGCCGCCAGGGCCGCCGCCGCTGCGGCCGCAAGGACCGCCCGACGGGCTCGCGTCGACTCCGGCAGCCGCGCGCGGACGGCCTCGACGAGCCACCGACCCTTCATGAGAAGGGCGAAGACCACAAGCCCCGCGGCCGCCGCCACCCATCCGCCGACGGAGCCCGTCAGAACGAGGCCGATCCCGATGGCAGCGGCGAGTCCCCAGGCGAGTATCCCTGGGACCATCTCGTGCGCCGCGCGCGCGGCGAGCGCCGTCCCCGCGCAGAGCGGCAACACGAGCCCGAGGTATCCCGCGAGGGCGTTTGGATAAACGAACGTCGAGTATATCTCGTTCGCGTGAGCCCGGCCCATGGCGCCGGGCGTCGCCATGATCTTCCCGCCGACCGCCGTCGACCGGAGGGTCTCCCGCACCATGTCGAGCCCCACGAGACGCTGCCAGAAACCGTAGAGCGCGACGAGCGCGGCCGTCGCGAGCACCGCCGCCGTCACCGTGCGGCGGAGGGCGTCCGAGCCCACGAGTCCCCTGGACGCGAGTGCGAAGACGGAGAGAAATATGACGGCGTTCGTGGCCCAGGCCAGAAGCACCTTCTCCGACGCCCACGACAGGGACATGATGCCCGTCGACGATGCGTTCGCGGCGACCGACGTGACGAGCCCCAGGAACAGGACGAAACCCAGCGGCACCGCGACGCGCAGCGGCGGCAGATGGAGCCGGGTCTCCAGCAGGCTCTTCACGAGGACCGTGCAGGCGAGCAGCGCCGCAACCGCGGTCACGAGCGCGTTGGATGCGGACGGGTCCTGGAAGCCGAAGAGCAGCGGCCGCATCGTGAGGACCGTAGCCGCGAGCAGGCCCGACCCCATGCCGACGCCCGCGGTGAGCTCCCTGACGTCCGGCAGGCTCGAGGCGTCTGGACGCTCGGGCAATTCAGTCCCCTCTCGTGCCGGCGCGTTCCATGACGACGATGATCGCGAAGACCCCCGACGCCTGCGCCAGGAGCACCGCTCCCCCCGGCCACGAGAGGTCCTTGAGGAGCGTCGCCCCCAACCCTATCGCCGCCGCCGCCAGCCAGATCGTGACGACGGCCGTCCGCTCGGACATGCCGAGGTCGACCAGCCTGTGAGAGAAGTGCTTGCGGTCTCCGCTGAAGATCGAGCGGCCCTCCCTCGCGCGGATCCAGAATACGCTGGCGGTGTCGAAGATCGGTATCGCCAGCACCAGCACCGGGGCCAGAAGCGGCAGCATGGTCGAGCCGTAGTTGTAGAAGGTCATGGAAACGCTGAGCGTCGCAATGAGGAAGCCGAGCGTGAGCGCGCCCGCGTCCCCCATGAAGACGCGCGCCGGCTTGAAGTTCCAGGGAAGGAAACCCAGCGCCGCCGCGCCGGTCGCTGCGAGCGCCACCGCGGGAACGGGCTGGCCGGTCTCGACGCAGACCAGGAAGAACATGCCCGAGGCAATCGCCGCCACCCCGGCCGAGAGGCCGTCCATGTTGTCGAGAAAATTGAAGGCGTTGGTGATCGCGAGTATCCAGACGACGGTCAGGGGGATCGTCACCCACGGCGTGCCGACGAGGAAGGTCGCGCGGACGCCCCCGGCGACGACGGCGACGGCCGCGCCGGTCTCGACGAGCAGGCGCACCCATACCGGGGCCTCGAAGACATCGTCCGCGAGGCCGACGAGAAACACCGCCCCCGCCGCGGCAAGCACCACGCCGAAGCGGGCCGCGACACCCCCCGCTGCAAGGCCCGCCGCGACCCCCGCGACGATGGCCACCCCTCCCAGATACGGTGTCGCCCGGGAATGGCGCTTTCGTCCGCCCGGCCGGTCGAGAACGCCCAGCCGACGCGCCAGGGCGGCCATTAGCGGCGTCAGGACGAGCGCGACCGCGAAGGCGACCAGGGCCGCGAGGACCGTCGCGTTCATGCCAGCCTCCCCCCGCGCCTCGCGGCGGCATCATGCATCTTCGGCCTCACCGGGCTCCGGGAACATCATCGACTCGGCGAAGCGCATCTGGAACTCGGGGTCGGCGGAGAGTTCGACCGGCTCGAGCCTCGCGGCCATGCGTTCGGACTCCTCGCGGGCCTCGCGGGAGACGAGCGCCGCTGCGGCCCCCGCGGCCGCCGCGTTCCCCACCGTGCGCACGCGGGAGGCGTGCGTGCCTGGAGGCAGGAGGCCAACGGCGACGGCGCTCACCGGATCGATCTTGCTGCCGAACGCACCCGCCAGAAGGACCTGCGAGACCGCCTCCGCCTCGACGCCCGCGCGCTCGAGCAGTACCGACGCCCCCGCCGAGATCGCGCCCTTCGCGAGCTGAAGCTCGCGCACGTCCCCCTGGGTAAGCGCGACGTCGCCCTCGGGGCCCGTGGCCAGGACGATCTCCGCGCCCCGCTCGCCCTCCCGGACTCGGGAGGCGAGGGGAGAGCCGTCGCCGGGTTCGATGCGGCCGCTGGGGTCTATCACGCCCGCCTCGAGGAGCGCGGCGACGAGATCGACGAGGCCCGTGCCACAGATGCCTGCGGGCGGCGCGTCGGCGATGACCTCGAGCGCCAGATCGTCGCCGTCGAGGCGCGCGTGGGCGATCGCCCCTGGCACCGCGCGCATGCCCTGGGAGATGCCCGCCCCCTCGAACGCCGGGCCCGCCGCCGTCGCCGAGCAGAAGCACGAATCGCCCCTGCCCGCGACGACCTCGCCGTTCGTGCCGATGTCGATGTAGAGCGTGTCCTCACGGAACCCGCCGAAGCCGACCGCGACGAGCCCGGCCACTATGTCGCCGCCGACGTAGGCCGACACCGCGGGGGCGGTCCAGACCCTCGC
>Ga0272441_10014464_pt1 | contig 11190 bp, 4 predicted proteins | sample SSMProp6N_FD_193582 | JGI IMG/M metagenome (GOLD analysis project Ga0272441, IMG submission 193582) | Marine sediment archaeal communities from Little Sippewissett salt marsh, Falmouth, MA, United States - SSM-Prop-6N | ecosystem: Environmental > Aquatic > Marine > Wetlands > Sediment ... | reverse complement strand
ACGCGTTCGAGCTTTCGCCAGAGCCAGCGGGTGCAGCTCAGGTAGAGGACGGGCTTGTCGGCGGAGTCGTCGAGCGCCAGGCAGAACCGGTGGCGTTTGAGGTCCTTGTTGACGGTGGGCAGCGGATGCTGGGCCTTCTTGGCGGGGTCTTTGAGCCCGCCGAACTTGACGAGGTCGTAGCCGATTTTGGTGTAGACGGCGCCGGTCTTTCCGCTGACCAGGATGCGGGTGGCTCCCTGGGCGGGGATCTCTCCGAGGTACTTGGCGGCCGGGGAGAACACGGCGATCCGCCGGTTGCCGTGATCGGCGACGTAGATGTTTCCGTCCTTGTCCACGGCCACGCCGCGCGGGTCGTTGAGGCCGGCCTTTCCGTCGCCGGGCTTGTGGAGCGTTCCGATGAAGGGCTGGGCCTTGCGGGCGCCGTCGAGTGCGGCGCGGTAGACGACGTGGTGGATTTGCCCGGGCTTTCGCCTGCCCCAGAGGCCCGCCGCGCCGAGGCCGGAGACATAGGCGTGCTTGCCGTCGGGTGAGACGGCGACATAGCCTTTGCCGCCGACGCGCGGACCGGCGACCATTGGGCCGAGGAAGTTTTTTGGGACGGTGCCGTCGGCCCCGATGATGATCAGCCTTCGTCCGCCGCGCGTGTCGGCGTACTTGATCAGTGAGCCGACGGTGGTGGCGCAGCCAGAGAGCAGCACCAGGCGGCCGTCGGGAGTGGCGGCCAGGTTGCCCAGTTCGCCGTCGCCGAAGTAGGCGCCGGGATGCAGGCTGCGGGTGAGGACGTGCTGGATGACGGGGACCTCCGTGCCATCGTCGAGGGCGATCCACGGCCAGCCCTGACGCTTGTCGGGCGGCATGGCTCCGGGCCCCGGGAACGCTTGCCGCAGGTACGTGCCGGCGCGGTCGAATGCGGTGATCAGCGTGGTCTGGCGGTGGCCGTAGAACTTTTCGCCGTGCATCATGTAAAGCGTACCGTCGGGGCCGCAGGCCATGGCGCGTGGTGCGTCGATATTCTGGCCGGACCAGCCGATGAGCTTGTCGAACGCGGCGCTGAGACCGAGCCGGACGCGGACGGTCGCGCCTTGTACGGGCTTTCGCTCGTCGCTCTGGCCGTCCCAGGTGATCGATTGTGCAAGTCCGGGCACCAGCGGCGCGGGCGGCGGGTTCTTGGCGCCGAGCACTCCGGCGGCGAGGTGGCGAACGACGTTGCCCTTGGCGTCGAGGATGGCGACCTCGACGTCGGTGGGCGCGGTGACGGCGAAGGTGATGGTGGTCTTGCCGTCCGCCTGCCTGGCGACCGGTTTGGCGGCGAACCCGACCTCGGCGGGCCGCGCCGGCGCCGTCCACCCCAACAGGACGAACAGGACCAGGACGGCTGCTGCTTGCGTGCCTCTCGTGTTGCGTGATCTCACGGGCATAGCTCCTGATACGGTATACGGTGCGCACGCCGACAGGGCGTGGCCACAGCCCTGATTTTAGCAGCAGTCCGGCCTTCGGGCCAGCATCTCCTGTGCTCGGGTCATCTGCGTCTTGCAGCGCCTGCGGGCGCCCGGGGCTCAGCCAAGTTCGAAGGTGGTGACGCCGAAGATTTTGTTCAGTGGCAGGTCAGGAAAGGCGCCGGTATACATTCTGGCCGTCTCGAAGACGACATTCATGCCGTGACGCTCGGCCAGGGCCACGGCGTGGGGGTTGACCTCGGGGGTGTCCAGGTAGATTGGGAGGCCCGGCGTCACGCTGGATTTCAGGGCGGCGAAGAGCGATCCTGCGAGGTCCGGGCTATCGGCAAAGAGCGGCCCGACTTTGTATCCCGATCGACACGGTCGAACGACGCCATAGGCAGAGAGCTTCTCTTTCTGCACGATGCCAAGTGCAACATGCCGGGGCTGACTGAGCCATGCTTTGAGGAATTGCCGACGGGTGTCGGGAAAGAGCTGCCGATCGTACTCCTCGACGGCGTCGAAGGGTACTTGTGCCAGGTCAACAAGTCCGGTGGGTTGCGGCAGGCGTCCGCCGGTCATCCCCTGATATCGGATGTTGCGATAGGCGAGTTTGAATCCGGATTTTTTGTAGTTGTCCTGTTGGGCGACAACGCCATCGAGCCCGACGTTACGTCCGGCCAGGCGCTCGAGCCCGGCGTTCCAGATCTGGAGGCCGCGGCCTTGTCCGCGATGGTCGGGCCGGACAATATAGAAGCCGAGGAACCCGAATGTCTGGCCGTATTTGACGACGGAGATGGTGGCGATCGGCTGCTGGTCGATTTCGCCGACCAGAAATCCTTCCGGGTCGGCGGCGTAGAAACAGTCGGCATCATTCAGGCCGGGGTTCCAGCCCTCGGCGGCCGCCCAGTCGACGGCGATGTCGATCTCCTGACGAGACAGGGTCCGGATGGTGTACTTCGGCGCCGGCATCAGATTCCCTCGCACAGTTGCGGTCACATCACGGTTGACGGGATCTCGGCCGGCGGCATCGTCGGGCCACGGGTCGACGTCCGCTGCCTGTGACCTGGCAGTGGCGTGGCGGCACCATATCGCCGAGACGCCGGTCTTGTCAATGCCGGTGCTGCGGGGGCGCGGCGGGCGAGATGTCCGCCGGGTGGAGATTCTCGGGAGAGACGCTGAGCGACACTGGTGCGACTGATAAATGACTGGCGGAGCGGTCGGGCGGGCTTGACCGGTTTCGGCGGCGGTGATAGAGTCGGTGTATGGAGTTGGCGGGCAAGCGGATTACGGTGATGGGGTTGGGCCGGTTCGGCGGCGGAGTCGGCGTCAGCCGGTTCCTGATCGATCAGGGTGCGGAGGTGGTGATTTCGGACCGGGACACGGCGGAGAACCTGGCCGATTCTATCGCGGCGGTGGGCGAGGGAGCGACTTTTCACCTGGGCGGGCACCTGGCGGAGGACTTCACGGGCGCGGATCTGGTGGTGGTGAACCCTGCGGTTCGGCCGGGCTCGGAGTTTGTGGCGCTGTCGGTCGCGCACGGGGTGCCGGTGACGACGGAGATCAATCTGTTTTTCGAGCGGTGCCCGGCGCCGGTGCTGGCGGTGACGGGGAGCGTTGGGAAGACGACGACGGTGTCGATGATCGGGCAGGCGCTGTCGGGGCCGGGAGTGTGGGTGGGCGGCAACATCGGGCGGTCGCTGCTGGGCGAGACGGCTCGGATGTCGGCGTCTGACCTGGTGGTGCTGGAGCTGTCGAGCGCCCAGCTTTATCGATTGGGTCCGACGGGGCGGTCGCCTCGGGTGGCGGTGGTGACGAACATTTCGGAGAACCACATCGACTGGCACGGGTCGATGGCGGGATACGTGGCGGCGAAGCGGGAGATCGTGGCGCACCAGTCGGCGGGTGACGTGGCGGTGTTGAACGCGGACGACGCGGAGTTGAGCGGGTGGGCGGCGGACTGCCCGGGCCGGACGCTGCTGTTCAGCGGGGTGCGCGAACTGGAGCGAGGGGTGTTTGTGCGCGACGGGCGGGTGGTGGCGCGGCTGGAGGGTTCGGAGCAGGTGGTGCTGGAGGGCGGGTCGATGAGGCTGCCTGGGGAGCACAATCTGTGGAACGCGGCGGCGGCCTTGGCGGGGTGTGCGGCGGCGGGTGCAGACCTGGTCGAGGCGGGCGCCCGGCTGGCGGGGTTCGAGGGTGCGGAGCACCGGCTGGAGTTCGTGCGGGAGGTGGGCGGGGTGCGGTTTTTCAATGATTCGAAGGCGACGTCTCCGGTGTCGACACTGGCGGCGCTGGATGCGTTCGCGGAGCCGGTGGTGCTGATCCTGGGGGGGCGAGACAAGGGGGTGAGCTACGAGGAGTTGGCGAGGCGGGTGTGCGGGTGTGCGGTGGTGGTGCTGACGGGCGAGATGGCGGGGCGGTTGGACGAGCTGATCGCGCGGCACAGCCCTGGGGTGGAGCGTGTTCGAGCGGAGTCGGTCGAGGCGGCGGCGGTTGTGGCGGCGGCTCGTGCGGCGGCTGGGAGCGTGGTGCTTCTCTCGCCGGCGTGTACGAGTTATGATGGGTTCAAGAATTTCGAGCAGCGCGGGCGCGCGTTCAAAGGCGCGGTCGGGCGGCTGCAACCGGACCAGGTGGGCAGCGAGTGTTGATTCTTCCGATCAGTGTGGACTATCGGGCCCGGCGGCCGCCGGCGGTCAATTACTTCCTGATCGCCGTAAACATGCTGGTGTTCATCCTGATGCACGGGCCGGAGGGGAAGGACATCCTCGCGCGGTTCGCGCTGGTCACTCCGCCGGACGCGGGCTTCCACGTGTATCAATTGGTGACGTATGCGTTCCTGCATGCGAGCACGGGGCACATCGCGGGGAACATGTTGTTTTTGTTTGTGTTTGGCCGACCGTTGTGCGATCGGTTGGGGCACGTGGGGTATCTGGCGTTCTATCTGGGCGCGTCGGTGCTGGCGGGTCTGGCGCAGATTGCGAGTGCGGAGCCCGGGACGCTGTGCGTGGGTGCGTCGGGTGCGGTGTGTGCGGTGATGGGAGCGCACCTGGTGCTGCATCCTTTGAACGAGGTCCGGACGTTTTATTGGGTGTTTTTCATCGCGGGGATTTTTTACGTGCCGTCGCTGGTGCTGGTGGGGATTTGGGCGGCGCTGGACGTGGTGATGATGTACGCGTCGCCGGGGGCGCGGGTGGCTTATCCGGCGCACGTTGCGGGCTACCTGGCGGGTGGAGCGGCGATGCTGCTGTTGCTGCAGACCGGCCTGCTGCGCCGCAAGGGGGTGGATCTGCTGAGCTGGCTTACCGGTCGGCTGGCGGACGGGACGCCGTGGCGGCGAGGGCTGCTGTCGATCAACGCGGACGTGAACCCCGTGCTGCGGCAGGCTCCGCCGTCGGACGTGGCTCACGCGCGGAAGATTCAGGGTCTGGGGATTCCGGGCCTGGCGGACACGGAGGAGTTTATCCAGGCCGGGCTGCTGCACGCGGTGGCGATGGGCGACGTGGGCCAGGCGCTGCACCTGTACGAGCGGTGCGTGGTGGCGAATCCGGGTGCGCCGCTACTGTTGCAGGTGTCGGTGACGGTGGGGAACTGGTATCTGCGAGCGGGGCGCTATTCGGAGGCGGTGGAGGCGTGGCGACGTGCGACAGTTCAGCATCCGGCCGACCCGCTGATTCCAAACATCCATTTTTCGATGGGGATGGTGTTGAGCCGGCATCTGAACGAGCCGGAGGCGGCGCTGTCACATCTGGCCATCGCCCTGCCAAAGCTGTCGAACCCGGACCGGGCTCGCATGGCCCGGACGGAGGTCCGTCGGCTGCGGCGGCGGCTGGCCGACATGACCTGACCGCGGAAGGTCCTTGACGAGCCTTCGATCTCCGCCGATAATCCTTGCTTAGGCAACCGCACTGCACGTTCGGTGATACCGCCCCGGCAGCGGGCAAATCAGGACGGCTCAGTTCGGTACCTCGGCGGTTCTCAGACAAGAGGGCAGCAGCAAGAGAAAGGGAACGACGATGAAGAGCGTATGTCATCTGGGACTGGCTCTGGTGATGCTGATGTTGGTCGGCATGAGCGCCCCGGCCGCGCCGGTGGACGGGACCGGTGCGACGTACGGGGTGTATGGTCAGTGCACCGGCAGCACGGCCTACGGGTACCTGGGCTACCTTCGGTTCGGCATTTACGCGTGGACGCCGGAGGCGGACGGGATCGCGCTGTACGGGATCGCGAACTCGGCGACCGGAGCGACTCGGGGCATCTACGGGCGGAGCGCGAGCAACGCGGGGACTGCGGTCTATGCGGTGACGACCTCGGCCACCGGCGCGACGCGCGGGGTGGACGCCCAGTGCGCGAGCGACTCGGCCATCGGGGTGTATGGATACTGCTATGCCGACACGGGCAGCACCAAGGGCGTCTATGGCCGGGTGGCGAGCGCCTCGGGCACCGCGGTCTACGGGCAGGCGACGGCGGCGAGTGGCACAACCTACGGGGTCTACGGCAAGGTCAACAGCAGCGACGGCTGGGCGGGGTATTTCGAGGGCGGGAAGGGATTGTATACGTCCGGCTTCAAGATGCCGTTCGGCCACGCGGCGGGGTACGCCCTGGTCTCCGATGCGAACGGGGTCGGCACCTGGCAGCCGGTGACCGCTGCGGCTTGGGGCCTGAGCGGGAACGCGGGGACGACGCCGGGGACGAACTTCCTGGGCACGACGGACAACCAGGCTCTGCAACTTCACGTGAACGGGGCACGTGCGCTGCGGATCGAGCCGGACGCGACCAGCCCGAACCTGATCGGCGGGTACAGCGGGAACAGCGTGACGGCCGGCGCGTATGCTGCGTCCATTGGCGGCGGCGGGAGCAGCGGATTCGTGAACACGGTGACGGACATCTACGGCGTCGTCGGCGGCGGACGTGCGAACCAGGCGGGCGACGCCGCCGGGACGACGGTCGATACCCCGCACGCCACGGTGGGCGGCGGGTTCAACAACGTGGCGAGCGGTGCGGCGGCGACCGTGGGCGGCGGGCAGGGCAACACCGCTTCGGGGTCCGTCGCGGTGATTGCCGGCGGGCTTGGCAACGACGCCACCAGCCAGGCGGCGACTGTCGCCGGCGGCAGCGATCAGACCGCCTCCGGTCTGAACAGCACCATCGGTGGCGGAGACCACAACACGGCCTCGGGCAGCTTGAGCACGGTCAGCGGCGGCAGGTACAACACCGCGAGCGACTCATACGCCACGGTTGGGGGCGGGTATGAGAGCACGGCCAGCGGGGACAGCGCGACGGTGGCAGGCGGGATGTGGAACGTGGCCAGCGGCGGCGGCGCGACCGTGGGCGGCGGCGTCAACAGCACCGCCAGCGGGTCCTACACGACGATCAGCGGCGGCAGGCTGAACAGCGCCAGCGGCAGCTACGCCACGGTGGGGGGCGGGTATATGAATGAGGCGACGGGCGGCTGGTCCACCGTCCCCGGCGGCGACTACAACGCGGCGGACGGTGCGTTCAGTTTCGCCGCCGGACGACGAGCCAAGGCCGATCACGACGGAACGTTTGTCTGGGGCGACTCGACCGACGCGGACTTTGCGTCCACCGCGGCGAACCAATTCCTCATTCGAGCGGGTGGGGGCGTGGGCATCGGCCTAACCAATCCGTCCGAAGCCCTCGACGTCTCGGGCAACATCCACGCCAGCGGATCCGTGTCGAGCGGCAGCACGATGACGATGAACGGGACCAGCAACCGCATCACGTCGACGGGCAGCATGGACTTTTACATCGCCGGCGGCCGGGCGCTGCGGCTCGAGGACCAGGTGACCTCGCCCAACGTGATCGCGGGCTACAGCGGCAATGCGGCTACGGCGGGCGTGAACGGGTCGGCGGTCTCCGGCGGCGGTTATTCGGCGAACGTAAACAAGGTGACCGACCATTACTGCGTGGTCGGCGGCGGCGTCAACAACGTCGCCGGCGATGATGACGGCACGGTCGACAATGCCAGCTACGCGACCGTCGGCGGCGGGCGCGACAACGAGGCGGGCTCGCAGGACGCAGCGGTGCTGGGCGGCTACCACAACCGGGCGTTGAACACCTACGCGACCATCGGCGGCGGATATGAGAGCACGGCCAGCGGCAACAGCGCCGCCGTTGCCGGCGGGAAGTGGAACCTGGCCAGCGGCAACTATGCCAGCGTCGCCGGCGGCTATGTGAACACGGCGAGCGGGCAGTACGCCGCGGTCCCGGGCGGTCGTGACAACGTGGCGGCCGGCATCTACAGCATGGCCGCCGGCCGGAAAGCCAAGGCCAACCATCAGGGCGCCTTTGTGTGGGCGGACTCGACGGCTGCGGATTTCGCGTCCACCGCGGCCGACCAGTTCCTGATCCGGGCCGGCGGCGGGGTGGGCATCGGCAAGGCCGATCCGGGCTCGGCCCTGGACGTGAACGGCACCGTGACCTGCACCGGATTCAAGCTATCGACTGGGGCCGGCGTGGGGAAGGTGCTGACCTCGGACGCCACCGGCACGGCCAGTTGGGGTGCGCCCAGCGTGACCAGCTGGGTCCTGGCCGGGAACACCGGGACCACTCCCGGCACGGACTTCGTGGGGACCACCGACAACCAGGCGCTGGAGATCAAAGTGAACAGCATCCGCGCCCTGCGGATCGAGCCGGCCGCGACCTGCCCGAACCTGATCGGCGGATACAGCGGCAACAACGCGACCGCCGGGGTCTACGGTGCGACCGTGGGCGGCGGCGGAAGCTCCAGCTCGCCGAATCGGGTGACCGACCACCGCGGCACCGTGGGCGGCGGCTACTGCAACCGGGCGGGCAACGACACCGGCACCACCAACGACGCCTCAGACGCCACCGTCGGCGGCGGGTCGTGGAACTCGGCGTCGGGAAGCACGTCCACCGTCGCCGGCGGTTCGAGCAACGCGGCCAGCGGGGACAAATCGTCTATCGGGGGCGGCAATCTCAACACCGCCAGCGGCAATTCGGCCACCGTCGCCGGTGGATACTCCAACCAGGCCACCGGCGGCTGGTCCACGGTCCCCGGCGGTGATTATAATACCGCCTCGGGCAACTTCAGCTTCGCCGCCGGTCGGCGCGCCAAGGCCACCGCGCAGGGTGCGTTCACCTGGGCGGATGGGACGAACGCCGACTTCACCAACGCGACGCAGGACCGCTTCGCGGTCCGCGCCAACGGCGGGGTGTACCTGTATTCGAACGGCGAGGCGTCTACGGGCGTCTACCTGTCGACCGGGTCCGGCAGTTGGGCCAGCGTCAGCGACCGCGAGGCGAAGACGGGGTTCGCCGCGGTGGACGGGGCGGGCGTGCTCGATAAACTGGTGGCCATCCCGATTACCAGTTGGAGCTACAAGAGCGAGCGGGCGGTGCGGCACATCTCTCCGATGGCCCAGGATCTGTATGCGGCGTTCGGGCTGGGCGACAGCGACCGAACCATTTGCACCATCGACGGGATCGGGCTGTCGATGGCGGCGATCCAGGGGCTGTATCAGCGGAACCGGGAGCTGCGCGAGCAGGTCGAGCGGCGTGACGGCGAGATCGATAGCCTGAAAGAGCGGGTCAGCGCGCTGGAGGCGGCTCTGGGTGCGTTGGGCGGCCGGTAGCCGCCGCTGGTCCCCGGTCAGCACGTAAGACAAAGCGTCCAAATACTTTCCAAATCGTGCTTGACCGCGCCCCCGGTCTACGCGCTATCATTGAAGTGTGCTGCTAACCGTTTGGAAGAGCATCGTCTTGCGGAAGTTGAGACTGTGGGTCAGGATGACCCGGGCCGGTCGCGACGCCATCAGCGGCGCGGCAGTCGCGTGATCACACGTAACCCGATGTTAGACCTTTAGATGGAGAAGGAGTTCGGGATGAGAAGAGCATGCTGGCTGGTCGGGTTGGCGGCATTGGTGGTCTGCGGCGCGGCGGCAGGCGCCCCGGTGGACGGGACCGGTGCGACGTACGGGGTGTACGGTCAGTGCACCGCCACCACGGCGTACGGATACCTGGGCTACCTGCGGTTCGGGGTGTATGCGTGGACGCCAGAGACGGACGGGGTCGCGCTGTATGGGATCGCGTCCTCGGCCACGGGCGCCACCAAGGGCATCTACGGCCGTGCCGCCAGCGACGCGGGCACCGGGGTTTATGCCCTCGCGACCTCGACCACGGGCGCGACGCGCGGGGTGGACGCACAAGTGGCGAGCGACTCGGGGCTGGGCGTTTATGGATACGCTTATTCGGCGACGGGCGCGACCAAGGGGGTCTACGGCCGGGTGGCGAGCACCTCGGGCACCGCGGTCTATGGGCAGGCCACGGCGGCCACCGGTACCACCTACGGCGTGTATGGGAAGGTCACCAGCAGCAGCGGTTGGGCGGGATACTTCGAGGGCGGTCAAGGCCTCTATACCTCCGGCATCCACATGCCCTTCGGCCACACTGATGGACATGTCCTGACCACCGACGCCGCCGGCGAGGGCACCTGGCAGCCGATCACCAACAGCGCCTGGGGCCTGACCGGTAATGCCGGGACGACGCCCGGCACCAACTTCGTGGGCACCACCGACAACCAGGCGCTCGAACTGCACGTGAACAGCGCCCGTGCGCTGCGTATCGAGCCCAATGCGACCAGCCCGAACGTGATCGGCGGGTACAGCGGGAACAACGCCGCCGGCGGGGTGTCCGGTGCGTTCGTTGGCGGGGGCGGCGAGTCCGGCAATGTCAACGCGGTGAACGGCAACAACGGGGCGGTGGTCGGCGGCCGGGACAACGCGGTCCAGGGTGCTCACGGCTTCGTGGGCGGCGGGATGGGCAACGCCGCCTCGGGCTTGTGCGTGGTGACCGGGGGCGTCAACAACACGGCCAACGGCAACACGGCGACGGTGGGCGGCGGCAGCGGTAACACCGCCAGCGGGAACTACGCGACGGTGGCGGGCGGCGCCAGCGGCACGGCCAGCGGCATCAGCGCGGTGGTGGCCGGCGGGACCTCAAACATCGCGAGCGGCGACAACTCGATGATCCCCGGCGGGGCCAACAACACGGCGGCCGGCGTCCGGAGCTTTGCGGCCGGGACCCAGGCCAAGGCCAACCACGACGGCGCCTTCGTGTGGGGCGACTCGACCGCGGCGGACATCACGTCCGAGGCCGCGAATCAGTTCCTGGCCCGGGCTACCGGCGGCGTCCGGTTTTACGTGAACGCGGACGGCGACGGCTGGCGGCTGGAGCCGGCGGCCAGTACGCCGAACCTGATCGGCGGGTCGATTGCGAACAGCGTGACGGCCGGCGTGCATGGGGCCGTGATCGGCGGCGGCGGTGAGAGCGGCGCCGCAAACACCGTGACCGATCACGGCGGGACGGTGGGCGGCGGGGCGAACAACCAGGCGGGCGACGGCGAGGGCGACCTGGACGACGCGGACTATGCCACGGTCGGCGGCGGCAACAGCAACATGGCGAGCGGCAACTATTCGACGGTGGGCGGCGGGCTGAACGGGACGGCGTCGGGCACCGGCGCGGCGATCGCCGGCGGCTGGAACAGCACCGCCAGCGGAGAATCCAGCACCGTCGCCGGCGGCTCGAACAGCACCGCCAGCGGAGACGGCTCCACCGTCAGCGGCGGCTATGGCAACCACGCCACCGACTGGAGCGCCACCGTCGGCGGTGGCGAAGCCAACTACGCCGACGGAGAGTACGCCACGGTCGGCGGCGGCAACAGCAACATGGCGAGCGGCGAGTATTCGACGGTGGGCGGCGGCCTGAACGGGACGGC
>Ga0272441_10014462_pt1 | contig 11191 bp, 10 predicted proteins | sample SSMProp6N_FD_193582 | JGI IMG/M metagenome (GOLD analysis project Ga0272441, IMG submission 193582) | Marine sediment archaeal communities from Little Sippewissett salt marsh, Falmouth, MA, United States - SSM-Prop-6N | ecosystem: Environmental > Aquatic > Marine > Wetlands > Sediment ... | reverse complement strand
ACCCCTTTTCCCCTCTTTTTTATTTTTTTTAAAAAAAAATTTCTTGATATTAACTTTATTCAGTTTATGCTGAAAAGAGATATCATTATAACCAATAATTTATTAGGTAATAATTATGCTGGATATAGTCAGATTAACCATGGGTGTTTTACTTTTATCGTATGCATCTTATACTGATTGGAAATCCAGAAAAGTGGACAATAAAATATGGATTATCATGGGATTGTGTGGAGTCATACTTATTCCACTATCAGATTTTGACATCTGGATTTTTTTACCCGTTATCACCATGACAGTCATAGCTTTTATCATCTATATTCTTAACATGTTTGGAGGGGCAGATATCAAAGCAATCATTGCCATCTCAATACTTGTCCCATTGTGGCCAGAACTAGAATTAATCCCCTACTATTCCTCAATATATTTTTTTCCACTCGTAATTTTTATTAATTCCCTAATCCTATTTCTTGCCATCCCCTTTTATTATTTCATCTATAATATCACCAAAAGAAATTGTGAGTGGCCCTACTGCTTTCTAGGATACAAAATGAATGCAAAAAAAGCAAAAAACAAACATGTATGGCCCATGGAAACAATACAAAATGGAGAATATATCAAGACAATATTACCAGCCAAAAACCAAAAAATTGAAGATTTTGGAAACAAGATGATATGGGTGACACCAAAAATACCATTTATAATACCCCTTTTAGCAGGATTTATAATCTCTTTCATCCTAGGTGATATACTATCCTTGGCATGGAAACTCATCACCTAATACTTGATAATAATGTATCACGCTTTACAATATATTTCTGTATTTTTTCTTCATAACCCTGGATAGACTGTTTTACAGATGATGTTAATGCACTCTGTCCTCCACACGATTCTATAATCGCCTGTATTAACCGAGAATAACGGTTAATGGCATGTGTAAGCTCTTTGTACTGTTGGGCAACATGATTTCCTGCACTATGACTTAATTGATAAGCCTTTTGATTTGTTTGACTGTATGTGCTAATTATCTCGTTTACCTTTTCTATGAGTTGATTTTTTGTGAATGGTTTTAGTATATAATTCTCAAGCAAATGGAGTGGATTACCCTTTATTTCATTTGGATTGATGGGTAGTGCTGTAAGCATGGCAAAGGGGATGGACGAAAATTTGCTAATGACCTTTATTTTTTTTAATGCGTCCCATCCATCCATTTCTGGCATGATGATATCTATGAGTACTAAATCAATTTTTTCATGCATATTTTCTATGCATTCTTTTCCATTTTTTGCTTCTATGACCGTGTATCCTTCTGCTTCCAGCATGTTTCTAATGATAAAACGGATGTCTTCCTCATCATCAACTATCATTATTGTTTTGCTCATTATAGGATAACTCGTTCTGAATCTAATTATCGTGTTTTAGTGGTCAGTTCAACATGTTTTTTTTCTAATTTTGTGAGAATTTCTCTTGGGGTCTCTGATTCATTGATAATGCCTTCAACTACATCTCCCCCAAAAGGTTGGAATTTTTTACCGCCTCCAGCTTCGATTCTTTTTCTTACCATCTCCATGAGGTTTCCTTTTTTAGGCATTTGTAATATTATTTCTTCAATTACCATTTCTTTGAAGATTTTTTTTATGGATGGGGTTTTCTTTTCGGATGAAAAAACTATTGAGAGATGAAGATCAGGATTGTCTAGTTTACCCAGGATGTAACGAAAGAGATCTTCTTTTATGATTGACTCCATATCATCAATGATGAGTAGTATGGGCTTGTTGGTTACCTGTTGTTTATTAATGAGGCGAGAAATAAACGATGGTTTGATGGCTTCTTCGAAACTTTTTTTAAATTGTTCTATGACTATATCTTTTCCTCCATGGAAAAAAATTGGTGTTAATTTGTAAAGAGGAGAAAATTCTTTTAGCCATAAAAGAAATGTAGATTTCCCCATGCCTGATTGCCCCAAGATGAGGTAACATTGACCTTTACTCATTAATGACTTTACAAGGACTTTTCGTGCTAATTCTTGATATACCATATAGTTTGGATTAGGCTCATTAGGATTTAAGGGCAGTGGTTTGAAGACCATTTTTCTAATTTATCATAGTTCTAATATAAAAATTATTTGTAAATTATTTCCAACTTTGAACTCTTATAGATTAGAGGGGTAATCAGATGAAAATAGGAGATAAAGTTCATTAAATATTATTCATAAAAATTTAAATATTAAAACAATAATAATAATTTGTTAACAATATGCTAGCAAAGTAACTGTGGAATGCTCTGCTTAAGGAGTGATTACAAATGAGAAGTAGTAACACCCATCTAAAAAAAGAAGAAATCGGCATTGCAAAAGGCTTGATAAGCCAGATTGGAATGTCTTCATGGTTTAACATAAAGAAAAAAATTGATCAGGATATAAAAAATCTAGAAACGGCTCGAGAGCGAGAGATAGCACTGGAGATATTAAACGAACTCAAAACAAATAAAACAGTAGAAGAAATATTAAATCTAGATGATCTAGTCAATATTACTGATCCAAAGGAAAAAAATTTATCAGTTATAGAAACTCATCCCATCCACAAACCCTATGCTTTCATTAGAATCTTATTTGACAACAAAAGACACGAATACGTATACGAAGTCCTAGAGCCCATTGTTGAAAACAAGGAGATATTACATTTCCTAGAAGACACACTAATAAAAACATTGGATATAGAATTAGAAGAATTAACTAGTGGAGGAGCCACAGATTATCTAGAAAGAAAAGTAAACAATGTCATCCAAGATTATTCTATTCATCTAAATAACGAAAGCAAAACCAAGATTTTATATTATCTTAACCGGGATTTTCTTAGCTATGGGAAAATTGATGTTCTGATGAGAGACTCAATGATAGAGGATATATCATGTGACGGTGCAGGCATCCCCCTCTATCTTTATCATAGAAACTATGAATCCATAAAAACCAATATTGTATTTGAAACCGAAGGAGAACTCGACTCCTTTGTAATTAAGCTAGCACAAAAATGCGGCCGTCATATATCCATAGCTAAACCTTTGATGGATGCCACCATGCCTGATGGATCCCGAATACAAGCATCTCTTTCTAAGGAAATAACCACAATGGGTTCCACATTTACAATCCGCAGATTCAGAGAGGAACCATTCACACCACCGGATTTGTTGGAATATAACACTCTATCTGCAGATATGGCTGCATATTTTTGGCTAGCCATCGAAAACGGTGCATCTGCAATTATTTCCGGTGGAACAGCTTCCGGTAAAACAACCACCTTGAATGCCCTATCCCTCTTTATTCCAACACAAAGCAAGATTGTATCTATCGAAGATACACGAGAAATAAACCTTCCTCACCCCAATTGGATAGCTGCTGTCACAAGAGAAGGAACAATAGAATCACAACAAGATACTGACATCGATATGTTTGACTTATTGAAATCAGCTCTCCGGCAACGTCCAGAATATATATTATTAGGAGAGATAAGAGGAAAAGAAGCAACTGTTCTATTCCAGGCTATGGCAACAGGACATACCACCTATTCCACCATGCATGCAGATTCAATTTATTCCATTGTCCATCGTCTAGAAGGAGAACCCATCTCTATTCCTCGCTTACAACTCAAATCATTGGATATTGTTGCAATTCAAGCACTGATGAAAATAAACCAGAAAAGAGTAAGAAAAATCAAAACTGTTGCCGAAGTTATCGGAATGGACCCCAAAACAAAGGAACTTCTGACAAATGAAGTATTTTCTTTCAATCCCCGAAAAGATGACTTTGAATATTATGGAAGGGGGTATCTGTTTGATCGAATCGCTGAACAACAAAATATCTCAGATAAAGAATTACTTGAAGAATTTGAAAGAAGAAAAAAAGTCATTACCTGGATGAAAGAAAAAGGGATAAGACATTACCTCCAAGTAGGAGAAATTATCTCTGCATACTATAAATATCCTGATGAAGTCATTAAAAGGATGGAGGTTTAATGGTCCTTAAAACGTATCAAAAAATCTGTTATAAACTTTTAAAAATATTGGTTAAACGGTCAAGCCAACAAGAACACCTAAAATCAGTTCTGGAAAAGGCACATATGGAAATTCGTCCAGATGCCTACGTTGCATATGCATGGATGAATGCATTTATTGGTGGGTTAAGCGGGATTGCATTAATTTTTATTTATTTCCGAATATTGCCCACATTTGGTATAGTGGGACCATCAAATTTTTTAATTATTATTATACCTTTACCCTTATTATTAGCCACACTTGCCTATGCAATAACACTCATGATACCTGACGCAAAAGTGACGAGTAGACGAAAAGACATTGATTCTAGACTTCCCTATGCCCTCAATTTTATTGCAGCAATGGCTTCTGCAGGTGTCACACCTGTTGATATATTTAAAAGCCTTGCAGAGCAACCAATATATGGGGAAATCCAACAAGAAGCTAAATGGATTTATCGAGATGTCAGTATTTTTGGCATGGATATTGTAACAACGCTGAAACAAGCCAGTAAAAGATGCCCATCAACAAAACTACAAGAAATATTACAAGGGGCAATCACTACGGTAACCTCTGGAGGAAAACTAAAACCCTATTTTTTACAAAAAGCAGAACAATATATGCGAGAAAATAGGAGAGTGCAAAAGGAATTTTTGGAAACATTGGGAATATTAGCTGAAAGCTATGTGACAGTGGCTGTTGCCGGACCACTCTTTTTGATTGTCATGCTTTCAATTATGTCCTTGATTGGCGGAGGAGCTGATTCCTCTAAAATGCTCATGTATTTAATCGCCTTTATAATTCTCCCTCTTACCAATTTTGCCTTCACCTACGTAATTAAAACTGGGAGCCCTAAATCATGATAAAAATACAAATTTCCTGGATTCCCACAACAATTGTCTGTGCCCTTCTCGCTGGATCATTGTTAACAAGAATAAACGGGAATACTCCCCTCTCCATTTTTTTGCTTGGGACCGCATTGGGAACAACTCTTTTAACAGCCTATATAAATAGAAAAATCAAAGAAGATAGAAGTCTTTTTGAGGAAAAAGAAGAGAAATGGGGATATTCTTTCACTTCAATATTCACAATCTTATTACTAATCTTTGTGACAGTTATCAATTTCTATACAATATTCTTAGGACTCATGATAGACAGATTTATTATCACATTATTAATGGCCACGATTATTATCTTTATTTTATACACGGTTCTTTCTGTTCCCTCCCTTGAAAAAAATTTGACGGGACAAACAATATTTTTTGTTACCGCTTTTGCATGTACCCTTGCAGTCATTTTTTCCCAATTCCAGTTGAACATTATATCCATCCCAGCCAGCTTGCAACCATTTTCCGACTCTCTATTCATACTTAACCTCACCCTTATTTTTGCTGTAATGTCACTAGTTACGGGTGGAGAAATGCTTAATCCAATACATGCTATCAAACACATTTATGCAATCAGAGGAAAAAAACAGCAGTTGCCACATTATACCAGAAGAGAATTAATGTATTTAGGAATAATTGGGATAATTATTTCTTTTCTCATAGCAGCAACATTAATGATTGTTGATTTACCCCCCGTATCTCCAGCAAGTTTGGAATGGACCTATGTGATAATCTTTTTTGCTGTTTTTATTATTGCGGTGCTAGTATTTTTAATGATCAATATATTTCCAGACAGAAAAGAAGGAATTATTAAAGAAAAAATTGATAAGGAAACAATATATAGTATCGCATTATTATCTACATCAGCTATTTTTGGTATAGTGTTTTTAATTGTTGCCCTGTTGCTTCAATTGGAAAAAATTTCTAGTCTATTGGGCATTGGATTAACTCAGAAAAATGCCTTGGACTTTGCTATTGCTTCAATATTGACCATGATTGGCCCTTATAGCTTCTATGGTTATGCACGGTTCAAAAAAATCGATAAGATGGAAGAACGATTTCCCGAATTCCTTAGAGATCTATCAGAATCCAGACGGGCAGGAATGACCATGGCAAGGGCTGTTGAGGCTTCAGCTGAGGGAAATTATGGAAAATTAACCCCTGAAATAAAGAAAATGGCTATCCAGATATCATGGGGATGTAGTTTCACTGAAGCACTAAAACTTTTTGCTGACCGATTGAAAACTCCATTAATTAAACGATCGACATCATTAGTGATAAAAGCCCAGGAGGCAGGTGGAAGAGTCTCTGATATCATTGAAGCTGCAGCTAGAGATTGCAGAGAAATCAAGATATTACAGGATGAACGTAAAATGGAAATGAAATTGTATCTCATCATTGTCTATATTGCCTTTTTTGTGTTCCTGGCTGTTATAGTGATTTTGGCAGATTCATTTATTCCCCAACTTATATCCTCCACACAGGATGTGCAGGGTATAGGGATGATAAAAAGTGGTGGTAGTGTGTGGGAATATCAATTTATCTTTATTTGTGCAGCTATCTCTCAGGCTATCGGCAACGGTCTGGTGGGAGGCGTACTGGGGGAGGGCAATATTCCAGCTGGATTGAGACATGGATTCATCTTGGTTTTAATTTCATACATAATTTTTAAGGTGATAATATAAAGAATATGACAAGAGGCAAAGAATGATTAAAACAGGAATAGGTGAGTTAGATGGATATCTCTTGGGGGGTATTCCCAAGGGAAAATCATTGCTTTTTTATACAGATCCAGGAGTTGAAGGAGAAAAATTAGGATTACAAAGTATTTATAATAATTTATCTTGTGGAAAAAATGTAATCTATGTTATTTCATCAATATCATCTGACCGAGCAAAGGAATCTTTTCAGGAACTGGGATGGAAAATAGATACATTTGGTGAAAAACTTACCATAATTGATGGTTACTCTGCATTAATTGGGGACCAAACTGAAAAGATGGTAATGGTTGAAGATCCCTATGATATTGAAAACTATGAAGATGTATTGGAGGGACAGATATCAGTTTTTTCCAATAATTGTATGGTGGTATTTGAATCTCTATCAACCATAATTGATATGTGTGGGGAAAAAGAAACGCTAAAAAAAATTGCATCCTGGAATGAAGTATTTCAGGAACGTAAGATTACCTCAATTTATAATTTCATTGCATGGCCCTATGCTGGAACAATTTTGAATAAGTTAAGGAGATTATTTGATGCCGTCATTGATGTTTGCAGTATCTCTGAGAGAGTGATTATTGGCCAGTGTTATTGCCCCACTAAAATTAAGTGGGGTGGAACAACAGGGGATTCTGTTCCATTCAGGGTGCATAAACCCGGGGGAGTGAAGAATTATATCCCAAAGATTTGTGTTATCGGGTTACATAACGCCGGGAAATCTTCATTTATTGAATCTTTATCTATGAAATCTCTATCAAACAAGAAGATAGAATCTAATATTACAGTAGAACACGGGTTCATTAAACATGCCGGTTTTACTGTAGATATACTTGGGATTCAAGGTGACCAGGATATAAAATCCTTTGTGGAAACCATAAAAGAAGACATTATTGGGATATTCTTGGTGATTGATTCAACTAATCCATCTCAATTCATATGGACAAAAAAAGTACTGGATGACATAAGATTAGATGGGTTACCCGTAATAATCGTTGCAAATAAACAGGATGTAAAAAATGCAGTGACCACGGAGGAGATAGAAAAAAAAATGAGGATACCCCCGGACATACCCGTAATACCAACAGTAGCAACCGAAGGAAAGAATGTTCTTAGTGCTTATGAAAAATTGATAGAAATCATTACAAAAAGGAATATTTATGGAAAACAATAAAATTAAGACAGGGATCGATCGTTTAGATAACCTTTTAAATGGAGGAATCCCCATGAAAAGTAATGTATTGGCCTATGCATCACCATTCATTGGAAGAGAAATTTTAATACATTCTTTTGCATTAATCAATTTAAAAGAAAATTGGCCAGTAATATTTATTTTAACTGATAATGCATTTTCAGACATGAGGAATGAATTGGAAAAGCTGGATGAAAATTTTTTAGGATACGAAAAGAAAGGTTTAGTACGCTATATTGATGGTTACTCAGCGAGCATCCAGGGTAAAGAGGAACACCCTTATGTCGAATTTGTTGATAGCCATCTTGACATGAGCGGTTTTAGCAAAGCAATAAACAATGCCCAAAAAGAATTTATTAAAAAATCCCCCGTGCATTGCCTTATTCTTGATTCGTTATCCACTCTTTTAGCGTATTCTGATGCAAAAGCAGTATTTCGTTTCCTGCAAATTCTAGGCGGAAGGTGCAAACGAGCAGGGGCTACCTCAATATTTTCCATGGAGTATGGTATGCACAGCGAAAAAGAAGTGCAGACAATGAAACATGTCATGGATGGGGTTATAGAATTTAGGGAAACAAATTCTGGATTACAATTACGGGTGCAGGGATGTGGAGATGTTGTTTCGAGAAATTGGATCGATTATATATTTGAAGAAAACAAAATTAATATTACTGGAGCACTGAAGGTAGGGCGAGTCGCATAAAAAATGTGTGATAAATGTGTCAACTGACCTGGAGAATTTCTTTTATTTTTTCTTTGAATGCATCCATGCCTACGGGTCTCCCAATGACACCACGAGCACCAGCATCCTTGAGTTTTTCAGCCCATTCAGTAGCGAAGAATGCAGTGAAACCATATATTTGTGCAGTGCTATCTATTCCCATAATTCTCTTTGTGGTCTCAACGCCATCGATCCCTGGAAGTTTTAAATCCATTACCACCAAGTCAGGTTGTTTTCCTTTGCCCATGAGTTCTGAATATTTCTTAATTCCTTCCTCGCCACTTTCTGCAAAATGAAGTTTAACTCCCAGTTCCTTGAGGTATATTTTAATGAGATTTCGGATATCATCATCATCCTCAACAATTAATATTTCATTCACACATCTCACCCTATCTATTTTTTTATGGTTTTTTTATCTATTCAAGAATCTAGCCAATCTTGTTATTTCTTTTAGTTATCTGTATGTTAACATTATTGCTCAACTTTTTAGTTGTATTTGTTTACCGTGTATGGTATGAAAAGATAATAGGTAACATCCTCTATAAAATTTTTTCTTTTTATCGCTAGATACGGCAAATCCAATAATATTAAACACCAGTTTAGTTTATTAACAAAGAGAAGTGTTGGTAATTAATATTCTCATTTTTGATACAGGTAATTAGATTGAAATATCATGAGTTGTGTGTTTGTTGTAGATACACATTAAACCGAGAACCTTTGGTAAAATCGTTTTTAACTCTGTTCACTATTTCCACCTTTCCCCCACAACTCTCAGCTATCTTTTTCACTAAATATAAACCTATCCCACTTCCTTTACTATCTTTTCCTTTAACATGACTTTGGAATATTCTATTTTTATCTTCATCTGGTATTCCTTTCCCGTTATCCTCTATAGATACCTTTACGAATCCCTTTTCCCGGATTGCTGAAAGGAGTATTGTATCACAACCTGAGTGTGTTAAGGAATTGTGAAGTAAATTCGAAAACATATCTTCTAGCAATGGGTTCCCTTTCACTAAGAAACCTTGTTGTTTGTATTGGATTTTTATTCCCTTCTCTACTGCCTCACTTTTAAATGATTCAATGGAGTTCATTAAAACAGCATCCAAAGAAATAATTTCTAACTCTTTTTGTTCCTTAATCTTTTCAAAAAAACTTACCTTTCTAATAAGAGAAATGCTTCTATAAACAACACCAAGAGCTTTATCAATTATCTGCAGTTGTTGAGGTGAAGGATCTATATCCTTTAATAACTCTAGGTACCCCAATATAGCCTGTTCCTTGTTACTAATATCATGCCTAACAAGGGTATTATAAAACTTGATTTCTTCCCTTGTTCTCTTGCGCTCTGTGATATCTTCGATTAGTCCATCATAGTATTGTATTTCTCCTTTGTTATTAGGTATTGCCACCGCAGTTACTGATCCCCAGAAGGGAGTACCGTTTTTCTTTTTAAAGAGATATTCTTCATTTTTTACAAAACCATATTTTTCCATTTTCTTATTGAATCTTTTTCTGTCATTAGGGTTTTGATAGAGATCAGATACTTTTAGTTGAAGGAATTGTGTCTTGGTGGAATAGCCAAACATAGTAATAATTGCTGGATTTGCCTCTATAAATGTATTCTTTGGTCCTGAATTTCTGAATATACCAACTTCAATATTTTCAGTAAGTGTTCTAAATTTTTCTTCTGATTGTCTAAGCGCCTCCAGTACTCTTTTTCTTTCTTCAATGTTCCTTATTATAATAAAACTTCCAATCACCTCTTCATTCCATAAAATGGGTGATGTGTTCATTTCTACTGTTATATTTTTGTTTATCTGATTACGGATGCTAAGCTCTAGCCTTTCAATTTTTTCCCCATATAATATATTATTATATGTGGAGGTAAATTTTTCTTTTTCCTCTTTTGCTAGAAATTTTGTAAATGGTTGATTCAATATTTTATCTCGTGGGGCATATACCATTTCGTAAAAGGATTGATTAAAATATTCAATGTGTCCTTTTTGGTCGATAATACAAATTCCATCATTAGCTGTCTCTGCTAGGATGCGAAAATCAATTTCTGTGGGTGTTTCCACTGGCAATTTAAAACGTGATATGGCGTATACTATTAAGCTGATCATGATGAGATCCAATAATGCTCCTACTGGGAATTGGGCGAGATGAAGGCTTTCTACCATGATAAAATAGCTTAGAAAAGAAAGAAATGAATTTGCGGGGATGGCAAAAAGAACATATAGACTCTGGTGTTTTTTGAGGCCGACGTTTTGCCTGTAAAATTTGTATAGCAGCATGGTGGAAAAAATTGTCAATAGCAGACCAATGAAAGAATTAATGGAAAATAAGAACGGGTCAAAAATTGGTTCATAACCATATCCTAGATATGTAATTCCAGTGACATAGTATCCTCTAATAAGGAATAGGGTAAGTCCTAATGCGGGAAAATAGGGGATATAATAATATTTTGGTTTGATAAAGTTTGTGTATGCAGCAGAGAAGTGGAAAATGATTGCTGGAAGGAAAATCAGGGCGAGTGCACTTATTTGGGCGTAATAGATATTATCTGTTGTGATATTGGTTAAGACATTGCCGGTGTTCCAGAGGAAAACTGTAAAACAGATAAATGAGAGGGGACGGATGTATT
>Ga0272441_10014461_pt1 | contig 11192 bp, 9 predicted proteins | sample SSMProp6N_FD_193582 | JGI IMG/M metagenome (GOLD analysis project Ga0272441, IMG submission 193582) | Marine sediment archaeal communities from Little Sippewissett salt marsh, Falmouth, MA, United States - SSM-Prop-6N | ecosystem: Environmental > Aquatic > Marine > Wetlands > Sediment ... | reverse complement strand
TGGACACGTCGCCGGAACGGTAGGGAGAGCTCCGCCAGGCGATGCGGGTTCGAAACCACCCCAGGCGGAACCAGGCCCGGGCCATGATGATCCGGGGCGTAATGTCAATCCCCTCAAGCCACTCGGGAGTCTTGAAAAACCCCACGTCCCCGGAGATTCCCAGAGCCCGGGAACCCCGCTGCCAACGCAGCCACATGCCGGCGATCAGGGCCGGTCGCTCCGAGAGCAATCCCGGCATTCCCGCCGGCGAAGCCTGCAGGGCCAGGCGTCCGCCCATGCCGAAGTACCGGCGCCGCGCCAGGTCCGCGGTCAGGGAAACGGTAAACGGTCCGGTCACTCCCATGGAGCGCCGGTGTTCGAAAAGATCCCGGAACGCATACATTACCCGATCCCGGGAATACATGGGGCGCCGGTTGTCGGGCAGCCCGAAAGCGTCGTGAAAGCCTTCGATCATCCCGTCCATCCACCCTCCGTAAATGCCTGACCAACGGGAATAAACCTCCAGGGTCAATGTGCGGGAAATGCCGATACGCAAGGCGAGCACGGCCTCCAAAGTCTCGAAATCATGTTCCCCGGCATTTTCCGCGCTGACCATGAAGACATTGCCGCCGGAGAGAGTAAATGACGCGGCCACCTGTCCAGGCTCCAGTCGCGGGTCGTCCTCACCAAAGGGAAAAGATACCAGGGATTGCACCAGGGGGAAGCCGGGATCCGCCGCGGGGGATAGTACCGGCAGGATCATGAGCATCAACAGTCCTACAGCGGGGATTGGGTTGCGCATATCTTTTCTCCAGCAATACGGAAGGGCCATTATACCATTCATGGCAACCGCCACCAACCGGTCTTGCGTTTTGCCGCCGGGTGGCTTATCATGGTCCTGATGAACTGGGCAACCGGGTCCTCGGGAAGGTACAGACATGACGGCGGAAATTCAGTCCATAGACCAGTACGCCCCGCACCATGCCCAGATCCGCCACGCGGTACGTATCCTTGAAGCCGGCGGCGTAATCATCTATCCCACCGACACCATCTACGGCATGGCGGTCGACCTGCGCAAAAAATCGGCCATCGAGCGCCTTTTCAAAATCAAGCAAATGGACCGTCACAAGCTGCTCAGTTTTATCTGCAATGACCTGCAGACCGTCTCGCAATGGGCCTTTATTTCCAACCAGGCTTTCCGGGTCATGCGCAGGGTTCTGCCCGGCCCCTATACGTTCATCCTCCCAGCTTCCAAGGAGGTCCCCCGCACCATCCTGGAAAAACGCCAGACCGTGGGCATCCGCATCCCCGACTCATCGGTGGCCCTGCAATTGGTAGCCGAATTGGGCAGTCCCCTGCTGAGCACCAGTGTGCCCCGGGGCAGTGATGACTTTCATACCGACCTGGGGGAAATCACCGCGGCGTTCAGTGAAAAAGTGGACCTGATCCTCAATGCCGGAGATCTGATCGACATGCCGTCCACGGTTGTGGATTTCACTACCGATCCTCCCGGCATCATCCGTGAAGGCGCCGGCGATATCGCGCCGCTGTTTTAGTAGTACTCTGGACGGGAACCGGGAAGTTGAGGCTGTTGAGATAGTTGCGGGGGGATAAGAAGTCGGGCGAGACCTCCTCAACCATTCAACTGTATTCCCGCCCTCAACTCTCTCAACTTCCCGATTCCTTCAGGCTGTTATATTTTCCCTTTTCAACTTTTTACCCCGACATCAGGGCCAGGGCCGTGGCGATCACGGCCATGAGCAATACCGGCGGCGCCAGGTACCGGTACACCCGGATCAGCGAAGAATGGAAATACTCGTTGGTCAATACCAGGCAGAGGTGGAGAGGACTCAGCAGAACACCGCAGAAACCGATCACATACACGTAGACGCTCAGGTAAAACGCGTTGGGCAGGTTCTGAATCAACGGGTGGACAATGGGGAAGGCGATGGCGATAAAAGCCGTGTTCACCCCGGTCAGGAAACCCATGGAAAAAGACACCCCCATGATCAACGCCACCGCGGCGGCGGTAGAGAGGGCCACGCCGTTGAACTCGGCGAAAACATCGGCGATCAGGATCACTTTCTGAAAAATCAGGACCACCGCCAGCAACAGCAGGGTCCTGCCCATACGCGGATTCACCAGGTGGGCGATAATCCGGGAGGGTTTTACCCGCTTCACCAGCACAACGATCAATACGACCAGGGCCAGAGCGACATGCAACGGGAAGCCGGCGGCGAAAAAGAGGACGACCACCGCCAGGATGGGCCAGGTCCCCTCCATGAAATCCCCCAGGGTTCCCCAGAAATGGTTGAAATCTCCGGGACTCTGGCGGGGGATGCCGCGGCGACGGAAATACAGGAACGCCACGGCTAAACCGCCGAGAATATGCAGCAGGGTGAAGGGAGATTGGTAGAGGATAATACGCCTCAGGGGGTATCCGGACATGGTCTGGAAAAGCAACAGCCCCGCGTAGATGGGCCACACGTACTCCCAGGGGTGACGAAACCAGTAGTTCAGGAATGTGCGGAAGTGGGGGCTGATCTCCATTTCCCGGGTGGACACTTCAACCAGGGGAGCGGAAAACAACGCCCCCCCCGGCATGGGCAGGAAGCCGATGATGGCGGGCCCCACCATGGCGACGACCCGGCGATCCCGGATCACGCTGTTCAGGGAACGGATCAGGCGGTCGAACATGCCCGTTTCCTTTTGAATCGATCCCAGAAAGATCACCAGGATCACGATGGCGAACAACTCCAGGCTGCCCGCCGCCGTGAGGATGTCCCGGATTCCCGCCAGGGCGGTTTTCAAGGAAATCGAAAAAACGATAACCGAGAGCAAAGCGGCTCCGCCCACGGCCAGGGTCAGGTCCCGCCGCCAGCGCAACAACCCCATGAGGGCCGCCACAACCAGCAGCAAACGCAGGATCCCGGTCACCGGCGCACCTCGACATCCGAAGCAAGAAAATCCGCGCGTACCGGTATATTGATCATGGGTCCAGACACTCCAATGTGAACGGAAAACTCGAGAAATCCGATTATAGCCCAAGGATCCCCGCCAGGCAAGGGGTCCGGGCCCGGGCGGATTGACTTCCCGAGGCGGATATATTAGAATTTTTCGCATGTGGTTGAGCAAACGTCACGCAGGTATTCTGGATCACCTGATCCGGATTTACGCCGGAACCCACCACCCGGTGAGTTCCCGGGATCTAGCCGCCCGCCTGCCCTTCTCGGACTCCACGATCCGCAAGGACCTGCAATGGCTGGAAGCCCGGGGTTACGTGAGCAAGACAACCGCCTCGTCGGGACGCATTCCCACCAACCTGGCCCTAAAATTCACCCTGCGCGAAACCCTGCGCCACCTGGAAGGCAAAATGGAGCCGGTTCCCCTTCCGGAAGTACGGGGACAGGACTTCCAGGGAATCAGCGACGATTGCCTTTCTCTGCTTTCTCACCACACGCCCTTCATGGGATTTTTTCTCTTGCGTTCCATTTTTGAGCTGCGCTTCCGCCGCCTGCGGCTGGTCAAAGTCGGCAGCCGCCGGGTCATGGCCATTGTCCAGTCCATGCACGGCTGGTCGGCGTCCCGGGTATTTTCCACCCGGGAAAATCACCCGGAAGCGGCCCTGCGGGAATGGCAGGACCTGATGAACCGCGAATTCCCGGGCAAAAGCCTGCAAAGCGTATTTCGGACCATTCGCAACCGGCTGTTCCAGGAAAAAGCGCAGTTCCTGAAAATATACCGGGAACTCTATTATCTATTGAACAATGACGACCTGATGGCGGCGGAACTGTACGTCAAGGGCACCCAGAACATCCTCGATTCCGAACTGGTGGATCCCCGTAAAGTCAAAGGCCTTCTGGAAGCCCTGGAGGAAAAAGCCCGCCTGGTACGGTTCCTGAACGATATCCGCCGGGATAAAACCCAGGGGCCCAGCATCTTTTTTGGTTCGGAAACCGGAATTTCCGATCTGGAAGACTTCCTGCTCATTGTATCCAGCGTTGAGTACCAGCATCGCCCAATAGGCAACATGGGGATTATCGGCCCCAAATTTACCGCCGGACCTGACACCCTGTCCCGGGTGAATCAGTATTCCCGGCATTTTTCACGAATACTTTCCAGCCGACCCGTGGAGGTTTAGTATGCCTGATCACAAGGATCCCGACCAGATTGAAATAAGCTATGTACCGGATGAAGACGAAAAAGCCGCGGAATCGGAATCGTTGCCGAAATCCCGGCGAGGTTCGGGTAAGGGAACTGCCGGCCTGAAGCAGACCATTGCCGAATTGGAAGAAAAAATCGAAAAGCAGAAAAGCATCATGGACCAGGTCCGAACCGAACGCGACGAGTTCCAGGATAAGTATCTGCGCAACCTTGCGGAAATGGACAACTTCCGCAAGCGGGTCAGCAAGGAGAAAGAAGATTACCAGCGCTTCGTGTTGGGGGAATTCCTGATGGGCCTGCTGGAAATCTATGACAATTTTGAACGCGCCCTCCGCGCCCATACCGTGGATGACTCGCCCAAGGCGATCATTTCCGGAATCCAGATGATCTTCAAGCAGTTGCGGGAATTGTTGCGCAAGTACCAGGTGGAAGAACTGGACCCGCATGACCGGGCTTTCGATCCAAACTATCACCAGGCCCTGTCCCGGGAAGAACGCGAGGGCATCAACGATCCCATGGTGGTGGAAGTCTACCAGAAGGGTTTCCTCTACAACGACAAGCTGTTGCGTCCCGCCCTGGTTCGCGTAGCCGTCCCGTCCAGGGAGGAAGACGATGAGCCGAACGGAGGGCAAGCCTGATGGCCCGTAACCTGGGAATCGACCTGGGAACAACGAACTCCTGCATCAGTTACCTGGAGGGCACGGCCACCACGGTGATCCCCACTCCCGAAGGCACCCGGGTCATCCCCTCGGTGATCGCCATCAATCGCGAGAAACAACATATCTACGGCCAGGTGGCGCGCCGGCAGATGCATACCAACAGCCGGGATACCCTCTGGGGCATCAAGCGCCTGATGGGCCGAAAATTCCAAACCCCCGAAGTGCAGAGTTTCCAGCGCCAGGTGGCCTACGAAATCGTGGAAGCTCCCAATGGTGACGCCCACGTGAAATTCGCCGGCCGCATCCTGTCTCCCGAAGAGATCTCGGGCATGTTTCTGGACTACCTGCACCGGGTGGCCCGGGAGTATCTGAACGAAGATATCAATGATACGGTGATCACGGTGCCGGCATTTTTCAATGACGCCCAGCGCCAATCGACAAAAACCGCCGGCCGCCTGGCCGGACTGAACGTCTCACGAATCATCAACGAACCCACCGCGGCCTTGATCGCCTACAGTGAAAAAATAAAGCAGGATGGGCTGTACGCCGTCTACGACCTGGGGGGAGGAACCTTCGATATTTCCATCGTCGAGGTCAAGGATGACGTATTCAAGGTTCTGTCCACCATCGGTGATACGTTCCTGGGCGGCACTGACTTCGATTCCCAGGTCATTGACTGGATCGTCGCAACCGCTTCCCGGGAGCTGGGCAACGGTTACAACCCCGACGAACAAACCCACCAGCGTATCGCCCAGGCCGCGGAAAAAGCCAAAATCGAACTTTCCCACCATGAAGAAGCTCTGGTGGCCATACCCTATCTGGTGCATCGCGCCGGCAACGAAGCCTACCATTTTCAGCATCGCCTGCCCCGCACGGAATTGGAGCACATGACCAGCACCCTGGTGGAACGCACCATCGGCCTGGTCCAGCGTGCCCTGGACGAGATAGACATTTCTCCCGCCGATATCAAAGAGATCATCCTGGTGGGAGGACAGAGCCGCATGCCCCTGGTCAGCCGGCGCCTGAGCGAATTGTTCGGCAAGACCCCGGAAAGCCGCCTGAATCCGGAAGAAGTCGTGGCCCGGGGCGCCGCGCTGCAGTCGGAAATCATCCTGGGCCGGGTCAAGGACCTGCTGCTCCTGGATGTCACCCCCCTGTCTCTGGGCGTGGAAGCCAAGGGAGACCGCTTCGAAAAGCTCATCCCCCGCAACTCTACGGTCCCGGTCAAACGATCGCGGATTTTCACCACCATCAACGACAACCAGCAGGTAGTCAAAATCACCGTCCTGCAGGGTGAACGGGAACTGGCTTCGGAAAACCGTTCCCTGGGTGAGTTCACCCTGGTCGGAATCCCCCTGGCACCCAAGGGGATTCCCCAGATCGAGGTCACATTCGAGATCGACGCCAACGGAATCGTCAAGGTGGCGGCCAAAGACAAACAGACCGGGATCACCCAGGGCATGAAGGTCCAACCCGCCAGCGGCCTGTCTCCGGAAGAGATCGAACGTATCGTGGAAGAATCGGATCGTTTCAAAGAAGAAGACCGGCAGCGCCTGCGCGTCAAGGAATTGCGGGAGAACCTGAAACAGGAAGCCGAAACCGTAAAATTTTTCATGGAACACCACGGCAAGAAAATTGACCTGGCCGCCCAGTCGGAAATCCGCTCCCTTCTGGGCAAGGTTGAAAAAGCGATCAAGGGCGATGACGCCTCGCTAATGTCCAGACTATTGGAACGGATCCAGCAGCAACGCAACCGCATCAACTCACAATTGATGGCGGAATTCGAATCCTGAGCCCATGCACCAAAAAGATTACTACACCACCCTGGGAGTAGCCCGGGACGCATCCACCGACGATATCAAGAAGGCCTACCGCAACCTGGCCATGCAATACCATCCCGACCGCAATCAGGACAACCCGGAAGCGGAAGAAAAATTCAAGGAAGCATCCGAAGCCTACGCGGTATTGGGGAATCCGGAAAAGCGCAAGATCTACGACACCTACGGTCCCGACGGGCTGCGCAACGGAGGCGGCGGATTCCAGGATTCCTCCTTTTTCTCCGACTCGGTATTCTCGGGTTTTGAAGACATATTGGGGAACATCTTCGGGTTCGGATCCATATTCGGAGGTTCCCGCCGCCGGGGAGGGCCGAGACGGGGTCAGGACCTGGCAATGGAGATGGAACTCACCCTGCAGGAAGCCTATGACGGCGTGGAACGCGAAGTCATATTGCAACGGGAAGAGACCTGTCCGGACTGCAAGGGCTCCGGCAGCAGCCCGGGAACCCAGCCCGATGTCTGCGCCCAATGCGGCGGCAGCGGCCAGGTACGCCGCAGCCAGGGATTCTTTTCCATCTCCACCCCCTGCCGCATGTGCGGCGGCACCGGCAAGATCATCTCGAATCCCTGTGATACCTGCTCAGGCAATGGCAGGGTCCGGCGGGAAAAGACACTTTCCGTCAATGTTCCTCCGGGAGTGGATTCAGGCAACCGCCTGCGCATGGCCGGAGAAGGGGAAGCCGGATACGCCGGCGGACCCGCGGGGGATCTGTATCTGGTCCTTCAGGTAAAGCCTGAACCGGGCTTTGACCGGGAGGGCAACGATCTGATCCTGGAGGTGGAGATCACCTTCGCTCAGGCGGCGCTGGGAGACGAGATAAAGGTTGAGGCGCCGTCGGGAACCGAGCGCGTCAAGATCCCTCCCGGCGCCCAGAGCGGCGAAGAAGTCATCTTGAAGCACAAAGGATTCCGCAACGTCAACGGTTGGGGACGGGGAGATCTCAGGGTCGTGCTGCGGGTGCGTACTCCGGAAAAGCTCAACCGGGAAGAAAAGAAACTCTTCCAGTCTCTGCGGCGGATGGAAATCGCCCAGAGCGGATAAAATCCGGCATCATGACGGGCCGCAGGTTCCTTACCGGTTCCGGAAGCGACGCGGAAACCCTGGTTATCGACGGAGAAGAATATCACCATCTGGCCAGGGTCATGCGCGCCCGGCGGGGAATGGAAATCGAAGCGGTCAACGGTCGGGGCGACTGGTTCCTGGCAAGGATCACCCGCATGGTGAAAGGCCGGGCGGAAGCCCTGGTGCTGCGCCGGCAACGAGAGGAATGTCGTCCCACCCGGCTGATTATCGCTCCATCCATTCTGCGCAAACGCCCCATGGACCTGATGCTGGAAAAGCTCTGTGAACTCGGAGTCGACGAGATCCGGCCGGTGTGTTTCAACCGCAGTGATACCGATTGCCTCGAAGAAGTCCCGGACCGTTGGCGGAGAGTGGCGTTGCAGGCCATCAAGGTCAACCGGCGCCTGTGGCCGACCCGCATCCTGCCGCCAACGGACGTTTCCGCCCTGCTGAAAACCTGCACCGGCATTCCCGGACGACTGGTCCTGGAAATCACCGGCCCGGTCATGGATCCGGATACGGATACGACGCCCCTTTTGTGCGTGATCGGGCCTCCGGGAGATTTTGCCGATGAGGAAATCACGGCCCTGAAAAAAGCCGGTTTCGCTCCATGGCGGATCAATCCGGGAGTTCTGCGTACGGAAACCGCGGCCATCGCGGCGGCGGCCATGCTGCAGCGACTGCTGATTCCCGGATCTTGAAATCCCCCCGGCGTTGGAGTATGCTTTGATTCCATGATCGAGCTCAAGGGCAGTATCGGCAAATACCGGATTCTCCGAAAAATCGGTTCTGGAGGCTTCGGCACCGTTTACCTGGCGGAAGACACTTTCCTGAAAAGTATGCGGGCCCTGAAAATTCCGCACCGCATCGGAGTCCAGACGGAAAAACTTCTGCAGGAATCGGCCCTGCAGTCGAAACTGCTGGAACACCCTCATATCGTCAAGCTCCTGACCGTGGATGTAATCGACAAAGTGTACATCATGGTCATGGAATATATCGAGGGTTCGGACCTGGAATCCCTCATCGATGAAAAAGACAACCTGTCTCTGCCCGAGGCCCTGCGCTATCTGCGCCAGATCCTCTCCGCGGTTGGGTTCGCCCACGAGTTCAAAGTCATCCACCGGGACATCCGGCCGTCAAACGTGCTCATCGACAAGGAAGACAACATCAAGGTGACCGACTTCGGCACCTCGACCCTGCTTCAGGACAAACCTTTCGCCACCACCCGCATCGGCTCCCCGCCCTACATGGCGCCGGAACAATTCGAGGGCCGGGCGGTATTGTCCTCGGACATCTACTCCATCGGTTGTCTGTTCTACGAGATGGTCACGGGATTTCCCCCCATCGTGCTGGCCAACCCCATGGAGATTTACAAAAAAGCCAAGGCCGGCAACATCGTGCCCCTGATGCGCAAAGCGTCCACGGTAACCGAGGAATTGAACCGGGTGATCATGACCATGCTGCAGCCCGACCCATCCCGGCGCTACAAGCAGGTCAAGGCCGTAATGGAAGACCTGGACAGGGCCCTGGACCGTCCCCGGGACCGGGGCAGTGAGATCCGGGATATCAAGAGCCGGATCACCGCCCGGGAACAGCGCACCGATCACGTTTGCTGGAATTGCAAGAAAACCATGCCCCGACCCATGCGCCGCTGCATCTACTGCGGGGCCGAACAATAACGCCTTCATGAGACGTTCTCGATTGTGCCCGCTCCTGATCCTGCTCTGCGCCGTAAGCCTGTTCTCCGCCTCTCCGCATGCCCCGGGCGATGCGGACCCTCCACCGGAAGAGGAACCGAAACGCCCCTGGGAACTGACCATCAACGGGGGGCTGACCATCAACAGCGGCAATACCCGCAGCCGGGTATTCAACGGAGAAACGGGCTTCGCCCTTCACCTGGGCAACTTCGAGTTCGACACCAGTTTTGATACTCTGTACGGGCGCGGTGAATCGGAAGTCGTACAGAACAAGGGAAAGTGGGCCAATTCCTTCGGCCGGGGCATCAACCGGCGCTTGAACATCTTCGGCCAGGTGGTGCTGGAATACGATGCCATCGCCGGGATCTCCCTGCGTACCACCACCGGCCTGGGCATCCAGGCCGACATCCATGACCGGGAAAACCTCAAATCCCGCCTGACCGTCAGTCTGAACGGAGAGTTTCTCAATCTCCGGGAAGAATACGCTTCCCAGCAAACCCTGCGCCTGCAGGTCCTCCTCTCTTCGGAAGCCCGTTTGTCCCCGACCGCGATTTTCAAGGCCCGGCTGATGTACACCCCGGACCTGGCGGACTTGCGGCGGGACTACCGGCTGGAAGCCGACGCGTCCCTTTCGCTGCTGATGAAAAAACCCCTGTGGGTTACCCTCAAGTTCAAGGACCGTTTCAACAACCATCCCGTTTCCGCTGAGGTCAAAAAAAACGACCTTACATTGATTACCGCCATCGAGATCCGCTTCTGAATGTAATGTTGCGGTTCTCTCCCATCTTTGAATGGAAAGCCGCGGGGATAAGACATAAGCGAGTTAAAGCGCAGGTTCCGGGGACCCATGGGCTGAGGCAGGGCGGCCAATGGCTTTTAATGCCCGTAGGGTAAAAATGATGCCCCGGATTACAACCCAAACAGCCACCGGGGTCATTTTAGTCCGCCGAAGACCCTAATGGGTCTGGTCCTCGCCGTGCGTTCAACGGCGAGAGAGGATACATCCTTCACGGATCGTTGACCGTGAACGAGGAATACCCAGTGCGTCGAGCGATGGCTTTCCCCACGGCTTGTTCTTAATAACCGGTATTCACTCACATAGAACGTAATATAACCAATATTGCGTCAGCTCCGAAATATCTGTATAATTGCGTCTTTCATTCAGGAAAACCGGTAAAAAATGATAATCCTGGGTATTTCAGCATTCTATCACGACTCCGCCGTCGCCATGATCCGGGACGGGGAAATCATGTACGCCGCCCAGGAAGAGCGCTTCAGTCGCGAAAAGCACGACCACCGGTTTCCCCACCTGGCCCTGGCGGACTGCATGCAAAGCCAGGGCGTCACGTTCAACGATATCGAGCGGGTGGTATTCTACGAGAAACCCTTCCTGAAATTCGACCGCCTGATATCCACATACATGCAGTTCGCGCCCCGGGGCTGGCGCAGCTTTCTCGCCGCCATGCCCGTATGGTTCAAGGAAAAGCTCTATATCAAACACATCATCCAGGAAGCCTGCGGCGGCCGGGACGTGGCCTTCGTCAAACACCATGAATCCCACGCGGCATCCGCCTTCTTCCCTTCGCCCTTCGAGCACGCCGCCATCGTCACCCTGGACGGCGTCGGGGAATGGGACACCCTGTCCATGGGCGTGGGCCGGGGGAAACATATCCGCCTGGAGCGATCGATTCATTTTCCCCACTCCCTGGGCCTGCTGTACTCGGCCTTCACCTACTTTACGGGCTTCCGGGTCAACTCCGGTGAATACAAGCTCATGGGACTCGCTCCCTAC
>Ga0272441_10014460_pt1 | contig 11192 bp, 6 predicted proteins | sample SSMProp6N_FD_193582 | JGI IMG/M metagenome (GOLD analysis project Ga0272441, IMG submission 193582) | Marine sediment archaeal communities from Little Sippewissett salt marsh, Falmouth, MA, United States - SSM-Prop-6N | ecosystem: Environmental > Aquatic > Marine > Wetlands > Sediment ... | reverse complement strand
CTATATTGTAGCGGGGCAACCTGCGCGGATATTTCAATCGAGCAGAGATATATTTGTTGATATAGAAACAAAAAGAGGAGACGGATCTGTGCCTTGTGGTAAAAAAAGAAAGCGACATAAGATCGCTACACACAAACGCAAGAAGAAACTGAGAAAGAATCGGCATAAAAAGAAATAGTTCATCGATCTTCCCTTCCTACAGATAATTATCGTAGGAGCGCTCGCATGAAGATATTGAAAATCAGTTTCTTGATCGGAATAACGTTTCTCGCCCTTATGACTGCAGAGGTAGTCGCGGATAGTCTCTGGACCCCGGGATTTCCCGGGTATCTGAGCTCCGAAAGTGCGGTCAGGGAGGGCGACATCGTGCTGGTGCAGATCGATGCTTCCTCGAGGCTCGCCTTCGAAGCTTCGACCAATGATGCCAAAAATATCACCTTCGAGTTCTCCGGAGGGGAGTTCGGAAACCTGTTCTCATTCCTGCCGGCAACGCGAACCGGGGGAAATCAGTCGGTGAAGGGGAACCAGGATTACTCCCTGGAGACCGAGATTGCCGTTCGGGTGGCTGAGATCGACGGTACGGGCAAGGCTCGGCTGGAGGGAAGCCGGACCTTCAGCTTGGAGAACAAAGAGGAGCTGGTTGCGATAACCGGCTGGATCGATCCGAGCGCGCTGGGTTCCGACAGGCGGGTTTCCTTCTCTCAGCTGGCCGATGCCCGGCTCCGATTCCGTACCTTTCTCCAGCCCGCCGGGGCGACCCTGAGTGCTGCGGATATCGAAGAGGTGATCGAGACAATCGAGATACCGGTCCTTACCCCTGCCGCTGGAGCGGCACCTCCGGAAGCGGAAGCGGAGGCGGAAACCGCCGGCGCGGCGCCTGCTAGAACCGAAACCGTGATCCAGGAACGACGGAGCTATCAGCTCAGCCAGGAGAAAAAGATCGAGCTGTTTTTGAGTTATATAAACCGCATGGTCGATCTGTTGTTTCAGTAGATATGACCGAGAAGAAGATCCTCGATACAATCAGAGGGCCCCAAGATCTACACGGGTTGTCCTACCCACAGCTGGAGGAGCTGGCCCGGGAGCTGCGCGGGACCATCATGGAGGTGGTCAGCAAGAACGGCGGGCATCTGGCCTCGAACCTCGGAGTCGTAGAGCTGACCCTGGCTCTTCACAAGGTGTTCCGTTCGCCCCATGACAAGATAATCTGGGATGTGGGACATCAGTGCTACACCCACAAGTTGATAACCGGAAGGAAGAATCGCTTTCATACACTCCGCACCCTCGGGGGGATGAGCGGTTTTCCAAGGCGGGAGGAGAGCCCCCACGACATCGTGGAAACCGGTCATGCCTCCACCTCGATCTCCGTGGCCTTGGGTATTTTGAGTGGGCAGAAGCTCACCGGGGTCGATGGCAAGGTGGTGGCGGTTATCGGTGATGGCGCTTTAACCGGAGGGGTAGCTCTGGAAGCGTTGAACCAGGCAGCCGGCTGCGGCAATGATCTGATCATCGTTCTAAACGACAACAAGAAGTCGATCAGCGACAACGTCGGGGCCATCTCCTACTACCTCACCAGTCTGGCCGCAACGCGGCTGTATCAGAGTTTCAAGAAACGCTTCGACAGAGCCGTGGAGCGGATCCCCCTGTTCGGATCGCAACTGCTGCAGGGAATATCCCGCCTGAAGAAGGGGTTGAAAGCCCTGTTCTTCCGGGAGACCCTGTTTTCGGATCTGGGCTTGGAGTACTTCGGCCCGATCGACGGCCATAACCTTCCGATGCTGGTCCGGATCCTCAAGGACGTGAAAAAACTGGACAAACCCACGGTGGTTCATGTCTGTACGGTCAAGGGCAAAGGCTATATCCCGGCGGAAGGGGATCCCACCCTATACCACGGTGTGTCTCCCTTCTCTATCGTGGACGGGAAGCTGGAAACCAAAGATTCCCCCACATTCACCGAGGCCTTCTCCGGATTAGTCGCCGATTTGGCTCAGGAGGACGAGCGGGTGGTTGCCATTACCGCCGCCATGGCGAACGGCACGGGACTGCGCCTGTTTCAAACCCGCTTTCCCGATCGTTTCTACGATGTGGGGATTGCCGAGCAGCACGCCGTGACCTTCGCATCAGGCCTGGCCCGGGCCGGTTTGAAACCGGTGCTTGCTATCTACTCGACCTTTCTGCAGCGGGCCGTGGACCAGGTGATCCACGATGTGGCTATCCCCCGCCTGCCCGTGGTGTTCGCCGTGGATCGTGCAGGCCTGGTCGGCCCGGACGGAGAAACTCACCAGGGCGCCTTTGATATCGCCCTTTTTCGCAGCATCCCGGGGCTGTTCATCCTGGCACCGAGCACATTGGGGGAAATGGAGCTGATGCTGCGTTATGCCCTGGCAAAGGCAAATCCGGTAATGATTCGCTATCCAAAGGCACCCTGCTGTGCTTCCCAAGCTACCGACGCCCAACCCCTGCTCGAGGGACGGGGAGTGATGGTTCGCCGCAACCGCGGGGAGGTGCTGATCGTCAGCTTCGGCGCCCTTCTGAGCGAGGCGCTGCAGGCAGCCGAGCTGTTGGAGGGATTGAAGATTCGTACCGACGTGTACGACCTGCGCTTCTTGCAGCCCGTTGACCTGGATCACCTGGTTTCCCTGTTCTATCGTTACCGGCTGATATGCATTGCCGAGGAGGGCAGCCGCTGCGGCGGTATCGGGGAGCAGATTGCCGCGGAGCTCAAGCAGCACGGGACCGCCCTTCCCCTGATCCATCTGGGATTTCCCCGCAAATTCCTGCCCCACGGTTCGCGTCGGGAATTGCTGGCTCTGTACGGCTTGGATGGACGCAATATAGCCGTATCCATCGAACAAGCCCTGGTATCGGCTCGAAGACTGGTACCTTCCTCATCCATCCGTGTCTGATTACTGTCTTTCCTATCTGGACCAGTACGACCCAGAAGGCAGGCTGCACTGTCGCTGCGGTCGTGAGCACAGCCTGCAGACAAGGCAGATCGTGCTTGGCGAAGGGGTTCTGGAGAGCCTACCCGATCTGCTGGCCGAACACTACGGTTCCGTTGCCAAGATCTGGATACTGAGCGATGAGAACACCGAAGAGGCGGCGGGGCGGACTTGCAAAAACCTGCTCTCCGGTTTTTCCCTCACAGGGGCCGTGCTCCCGGCCAGCCCCCAGCCGCGCACAAGCGCGGAGTTGATCCGCGGTCTCTCCGAGCAGGCGGGCGCCGGTTCTCCGGATCTGATCCTGGCCGTGGGCGGCGGAACGATCAGTGATGTCGCCAAGATGGTTTCCCGATCCTTGGATATACCCAACTGGTGCATTCCCACCGCTCCATCTGTGGACGCTTACAGCTCCGGGACTTCGGCCTTGAAACTGCCCTACAGACACAAAACCGAGCCGGCTCGGCCCGCGGAGGTCATTGTTGCCGATCTGAGAGTGCTGGAAAAAGCGCCGCGAGTACTCTTTCTCTCGGGAATCGGCGATCTGCTGGCTAAATACCTCTCCTACCTGGATTGGCGGATATCCGCGCAGATCACCGGCGAGTACATCTGCGAACAGACGGCACGGTTGTGTTTGGACTCGGCTCGGCGGGCAATCAAGGCGGTGGCAACGCTGGCAAGGGAAAGAGGGGCGGCGGTGCGGTCCCTTACCGACGCAATCCTCCTGTCCGGATTGGCCATGCAGGCTTTGGTCAACTCCCGCCCCGCAGCATCGGCCGAACACACCATCGCGCATTTCTGGGAGCTGGATCATGGGGTGGGCAATTCCGATCTGGATCTCCACGGTATGCTGGTGGGAATGTCCTCCCGGATCTTACTGCTGCTCTATCGGGAGTTTTACCGGGATTCTTCGATCTGGGAGTTCGACCTGGAGGATCGCCTGGAGCGCATGGATGCCGAACCCGGCTGGGAACAGTCACTGGGGCCTGAGGTGCAGCCTTTCCACATGCAGATCCGCGAGGCGATGGAAAGCCGGCAAAACAGCCCCGGGATGTACAGGAAGCGGTTGGAGAATGCGCGGAACCAGCGGGAGAGCATCACGGATCTGGCTGAAGATCTGTTGGACGAGCTGGAACGCGCCGTGGGCACTCTGGCTGCTGTTGATTTCCCCTTCCGCCTGTCCGACTATCGGATCGATGCGCAGCGGGCCTTTGTTCCTCTACGCTACATTCGCTTTCTGCGCAACCGCTACAGCACCTTCAACCTGATCCATGAGCTGGGGGCGGAGCAGCGGGTTTTGGGACTTTGGGATCGGCATCTAGGGGAGTTCGCGTAGGATCTGTTTCCGGGAATCGGAAAACATCTATAAAAAAAGGGGATGCCCCTTGGACAGGGACATCCCCTTGGTTTTTCGGTATACAGGCGGAGGGCTACTGGTCCTCGGGTTTCTGCTTCTCCTCCTGGGCATTGGAGTACCAGATATCGTTGCGGGCTACTTGATTGTCCGTTCCTCCCAGGATCCAAAGCTTGCCTTTGAAGTTAATCATCTGATGTCCTATGCGGCCTACGAAATCGGCGGATTCGGTGGCCCGGGTCCATTCCGTCCCGTCTTTGGTGTACCAGACGTCGTTGGCCGCACCCAGGGTATCGGCGTATCCACCGGACACCCACATCCTGCCGGCAAACACGGCGGCTTCATGAAGCATCCGGGGCTCGAATCCGCTGCCCGAAAGGTCGGCGACCTGTGTCCAGTTCACCCCGTCGGGTGAGGACCACACGTCGGCGAGGCGTGCAGCTCCTTGCTGCCTCCCGCCAATGATCCACATCTTGTCCTTGAAGTTGATCAGCTGATGGCCATCCCGATCGGGGAAGGCAGCTTCATGGATCTGTTCGGTCCACACCTTTCCATCTTTGCTGGACCAGACCGCATGGCCGCTGGCCCCGGCCCCATATCCGCCCACGATCCACATCTGGCCTTTGAACACAGTCACCTGGTGGTTGACCAGGGCAGGGAATGGCTCTTTGACATCCACTTGGGTCCAGTATACCCCGTCTTTGGAGGTCCAGACGTCGTTGGCGTACTCGGTCATACCGGTTTCCCCGCCGATCAGCCACAGCGCTCCCCGATGTTCCACGACCTGGTGATTCCTGCGGGGCCGAAAGCCTCCGTTTTCCGTAGCCCGGGTCCAGGAAACCCCGTCCTGGCTGTACCAAATGTCGTTGAGGTAATCGAAGTTCGTGGCCGAACCGCCGATGACCCACAGCCTGCCCTTGAACATGACGGACTCGAAGCCGAAGCGCCCGGAAAATCCGGCACTGCCCACCGCTTGAGTCCAGGTAGGATCGATGGGTCGGCGAATCACCTTCAGGGCGTAGCTTGTGGTGGTTTTTTTGTCCTGAGCCGTGACCACGATTTCCAGTTCTGTCGAGGAGTCCTCCGCCAGCACGATCGGCTCCAGAGAGCTGCCGGGGGCAAGAGTCTTTCCCGCCACGGTCACGGTTGCCACCGGACTGCTCGCCTGCGGCGTCAGGATCGCGGTATCCATCGTGTTGGGAATGGAAATCTCATACGCGGTGATGCTCTTGGTGAACTTCGGAGACACGGAGGCGCCCTCATTCACTCCGATGGCGGCCAGGCTGGAATCTCTGTCCGGCTCGGCTCGCTGGATGGTTACCGAATAGGTCGTGGTGGTTGTCCCGTCCTGGGCTGTAACCACCAAATCCGCGGAGGTGACCAATTCCTCCCCCAGCTCGATCGGCTGGGATTCCATGCCCGAGGCCACGGCCTTGCCCTGAACCGTTACCGTGGCAACCTCGCTTCGCGTCGTCGGGGTGAAGGTCAGAGCCTCCGGTTCGTAGGGTACGCTGATGCGGTAGCCGGTGACATCCGGTGAGAATGAGGGGGTCAAGACCGTGTCCCCGCCCACCGTCAAGTCGGCCAGGCCGGAATCGCGATCCGGCTCGGCTCGCCTCACGTTCAGCGTGTAGGTTCGAGTGGTAACTCCATCCTCGGCGGTCACCACGATACCGATAGCGTTGACCTCCCCGGCCCGCAGGGGTACCGCGGCGGTGGCATTCCTGGCCGGATAGGTTCTGCCGTCGATGGTGATGCTGGCGTACTGGCTCTCCGCATTGGGCCGGATCGTCAAATCCGCGATCGCATAGGGTACCTCCGCGGCGTACGATTCCACCTCTTTGGAGAATCCCGGCGTGAAGCCCACGTTGTCTCCGAGGGTCAGTGAAGCCAGGTCCGGGTTTGTTTCCGCTTCCCGTACCTTGACCACGAATTCGACCTCGGCTCCATCCTCCAGGACGAGCAGGTACTGCACCGGACGGCGGAAGTCATTTGCCGTGGCCCCGTTCGCCTGGGGGATGGTGCTGCCCTGGCTGCGCACGTATACCGCGGCGCCTTCGGGAGCCATATAAGTCGCGATCAGTGAGCTGACATTGGTTCCCGGAGGAACCACCAGAGAGATGATCCTGGCCCTCCAATCCACCGAACCTACCACGTCTTTGCTCAAGCCCGGATTGTCCGCGGCGCTGAAGTTGAAAGAGCTGAAGGACTGTTTGCGGGCCTTAGCCCCGGCGCAGCCGAAAATCAGCAGCACGGATATGACGAGCACAGCAAGCTGAGCTCCCCGTTTTACCCACTTCGAACTCCCCATTAGAATTCCTCCTAGTTTAGTAGATCACACTAAGTTGATCGGCACATGAGCTGATAGTTATGATTCTTCAATTATACTACTGAATATAGCACGCACGGATCGTTGAATCCGGCAGCCGGTTGGCTGTCAGGTTCAGGGAAGGAGAATACCAGTCCTCAGATCGCCGTCAATCGATCAACGCGATTCGATCTCTGGCCGCCACGTGATCGCCACTTTTCACAAACAGCTTTTTTACGAGCCCCTCCCGCGGGGCCGCCACGTCGTTTTCCATCATCATGAACTCTACCACCGCCACGGTCTGCCCGGCCTGGACCCGGGTTCCTTCCTGAACGGATAAACGGATCAGTGTCCCCGGAACAGGTGTCAGTACATCAGCCGGAGGCTGTGGAGCCTGCCCGGTGGAGCCGGCAGGCGCGCTCTTCGGGGAGGAACCGTTGGATGCCTGGTTTGCCGGTTCCGGCTGAACCGCGATTTCGCTCTTCTTGCGTACCCCGGTCGTGGCTTCTCCCTTAAGAAAGGCGATACCTTTTTCCAGACAGGTCGCTGCGATGAAGATGTTTTCTTCGCTGGTGGGCAGGTCCGCCTCGCTCAGCATCTTCTCGGCCGCTGCAATCCCCTTTTTCGGATCGGCATCGTTGATATCTAGTGGGCTTCGGGTGGTAGGCTCCAGACCCAGTTGCTCGGAGGACAGCTTGACGATCTCTGGATCCGGGGCGATCGGGGTCTTTCCGAAATAGCCGAGAACCATTTTGCCGTAGCCCTCGGCAATCTTCTTCCAGGGCCCGAAGACAACGTTGTTGAAGGCCTGCTGGAAGTAGAACTGAGAGACGGGGGTGACCGAGGTGCTGAAGCCGCCTCGGGCCACGACTTCACCCATGGCGGCAATCACCTGCGAGTACTTGTCCAGAATTCCAAGGTCTCTCATCATCTGAGTGTTCGCCGTCAATGCGCCCCCGGGCATCGGCGAAAACGGAATCAGGGGTTCGACCCTGACTGCTTCGGGGGGAAGGAAGTAGTCTTCCATACATTTTTTGAAAACCTCTTCGACTTCGAGAATCTTTTCCACATCGAAGCCTAGATCGAACTCCGTTCCCTTCAACGCGTGCCACATGACAACGGCATCCGGTTGGGCGGTCCCTCCGGAAACGGGGGCCAGGGAAAGGTCGATCCCGTCCGCACCGGCATCCAAAGCGGCCTTGTAGGACAGAACGCTGGTACCGGCGGTTTCATGGGTATGAAAGTGAATCGGTGTTTCACCGGGCAGGTTTGCCCTGGCCAGCCTGATGGTCTCGTAGACCTTGCTGGGAGCCGAGGTGCCTGATGCATCTTTGAAGCAGACCGAATCGAAAGGGACCTCTGCTTCAAGGATGTCCTTGAGAACCGATAGATAGTACTCGGCGGTGTGAGATCCATTGCATCCCGGGGGGAGATCCATCATGGTCACACATACCTGGTGCTTCAATCCGGCCTCCACGATGCACTTCGCGCTGAAGTTGAGATTGTTGAAATCATTCAGGGCATCGAAATTTCGAATCGTGGTGATGCCGTGTTTTTTGAACAGTTTGGCATGCAGGCGGATGATGTCCCGGGGTTGGGAGTCCAGCCCCACCACGTTGATCCCCCTGGCCAGGGTCTGCAGGTTAGCCTCGGGGCCCGACTTTTCCCTGAAGGCGTCCATCATGGCGAAGGCGTCTTCATTGCAGTAGAAGTAGAGGGATTGGAATCTCGCCCCCCCGCCGGCTTCGAAATAGGTAATTCCGGCATCCCGGGCCGCCTCCACGGCGGGCAGAAAATCCCGGGTGAACACTCTGGCTCCATAGGCCGATTGGAACCCATCCCGGAATGCGGTGATCATGCAAGTGACAGATTTCTTTTTCATGTTATTCCTTAGAGTACTCGACTAGGCCGAATTTCCATCTTATTGTAGCTATCTCTCGCTTTGTTGATCAAGCGGTATCTATTTGACCACGGGCAGCGATCCGACTATGCTTTTATCAGTCCTATGCAGGATTCCTACCCGCAATTCGAAGAGCTTCTCGATCAGTATCCCCCAGGGGGTACTTGCGAAATCGAAAAGATCCTGAATGTCTACTATCTGCATTTGAAATCCGAGCAAAACGACGATCTGTACATTACCCAATACGGGCTGCCCATCATCGAGCACCTGAAACCAAACAACTTCCTGACGGACAGGAACTGGTACGAACAAAACTCCCTTCGGTTGTCCGGCAGCGGCTGTACGTACAGAGTCACGACCAAACCGATTAATGGCAGGAGCAGGGACCTTGTAATCAAGTGGAACCGTATGGGCCAGGATATTCCCGGAGAGGCGCACACCAGTGATTTTGCAGGTGCCGAGTTCAACAGTCCTTTTGAAGAGTTCTCCCTTGTCATGGAGCTCAGACAGACCAGGTTTGAGTCTCCCGGAAACATCATTACCCAGAGGCCGCTGGCTGTCTACGTGCCCTCAGAACGGGTGGAGCTGTGGCAGACGGGACGAAAGGAATACAAAATCCAGAGGCTGATCGACACACACAAGGAAGTCGAGCTGGATATGTTTCGTTCCTACGTAATGATCTTCGAATGGATAAAGGGAATAGATGCCTCCCATGCGCATACGGAGAATCTGATAACAGAGAACCGGATGGTGGAGCTCACCCTCCGTGTAGAGGAGGAGATGAGAAACAAAGGTTTTCTGGTGCGGGATAGGAAGCCACACCACATTATCGTCAAGCCGAAGAGAACGGGAGCCTTGGCCCGCGATAGGGCAGGAGAGAGTCTGTACGCGGTGATCGATTACGAGCTGCTGGCACGAACGCCTCAGAGAGAAGCCATGATCAAGCGCGACACCCGTGTCAGGTACCATCAAAAACAGAGAGAACGGTTTTCCGTTTCCTACAGCGCCACGGTTGCTCCCCAACTCAAGCAGGTAGACATACTGGGAGTTGACTACATCTACGGGCGGGTGGAGAGCACCAACGGTTTACTGTGGGTTGTGGGAAGAGATCCGGATCTGTTTGACTATTTTCTTCCCGAACGATGGGAGAGCACCCCCCGTACCAGGTTGTCCAAGTATCACGAGATTTATCACACCGTGACCAAAGACTATATCAATATGGTTTGGAAGGTATCCCAGGTGGGGGTCAGGCCCGATGTGGATCCGTTCAAGGAAGAGGAACAGAGAATTCTGGAGCATGGATTCAACAGCCCTTTCGAAGAGGTAAGCGTTGCCGTACAGCTTGGTCGAAGAGGAGTGCGGACCGTCTATCCGAGAGCCATCTACATGTTCGACAGAACCATAACGATCTCTGAATCGATCCTCGACAACAGCCGCTATCTGAGCCACCAGAAGTATCTGACCCCGGAGGGAGATCTCATTCTCAGAAAGAACCACAGCTATATCATCATATGGGGCTACTGGAACGGTCCGGATGAAAGGCTTGCCGAAAAAGACGGGGATTACCTCACGGGGATCAATGCGCTGAGCGCCTACAGAGAGGGATTGATTTCCGAACAGGAGTATATCTCTCTGCTGGAGATGAAAAAACAGAAAATGGCGGCGGTCGGCATCGAAGACCTCAATCTCCACGGTACCCATCTGCTTCTTTCCCTCGACAGTCGGGGAGATCTTCTGAGGGATCGGGAAGGGGTGCCTGAGATGAGAGTTTGCAACTTCGAGCTGCTCAGCGAACTGTACTGATAGCCCGTCAGGCCTGTTCACCCCGCGCGGCCTTTACTTCTCCAACCTCCCGTGATTCAGTAGCCGCCCGATACTATCCGGGCCGGTCACGGCTCGGTACCGGCTATGAGTACCTGCAGCAGGGATAGCGGAACGGCGCCGTAGTCGAGCAGGGATTCGTGAAACCGCCGCATATCGAAGTTCTCTCCCAGTTGTTTCCGCGCGGATTCCCGCAGGCTGAGAATACGGAGATACCCTGTGAAGTAGGCGCACCCCTGCCCGGGAATCGCCATGTAGCGGTACACCTCCCGGGAGCGGGGGGCGCCGAAATGCTCCGTATAGAAACGCTCCGCATCCCGAACCGACCATCCCCGGGCGTGAAGCCCGGTGTCCACCACCAGCCGCGCCGCCCGGGTCAGCATGGCGCTCAGATAGCCGAGCCGGGTCTCGGGTCGGTCGTAAAAACCCTTTTCCCCGGCCAGGGACTCGGCATACAGGGCCCATCCTTCGATGAATCCCAGGAACTGGGACTCCTCGTACAGCAGCAGCTTGAGCACCAGGGGAACCGCGGGATTTTCGATGGCCCGGGTCAGCTGAAGGTGGTGACCGGGAATGGTCTCGTGGTAGGCCAGGTGATGCATGAAGAACTTGGGATGGCTGTAGCTCAGGTTCATGATGAAGCGGCCGGGTCGGGATTCGTCCAGGGAGCCCATGTAGTAGAAATTTCCGGCCACCTTCTCCTTGAAGGCGGGCGTTTTCTCCAGGGTAAGTTCCTTCTGCGGCAGGGTGATGAACAGCGAGGGCAGGGCCTTCTTCATACCGGCGATGATGTTCCCGTACTCGGCGAAAATCGCCTCCTGTCCCGAGAACGCCTCGCCGCCAATATCCGACAAGGCCGCCGGGATATCC